>TBL_comb47_HYPODRAFT_10004776_pt1 | contig 15417 bp, 15 predicted proteins | sample TroBogypolimnion_40_FD_10682 | JGI IMG/M metagenome (IMG submission 10682)
AGTTTGACGGCCTCCATTCGAAGGCGAGGCATCTGGGGATTAATCGTATATGGCATAAGATTAGAAATTAACCCCTGATTATAGCACTTTTCGGGTTAGGTGTTTCCAAGCTATTGAACCATTGCGAGGCCATTGACAAATACAGTTAAACATTATAGAATAAACAATCAATTGATCTTTAAACAACCTATATAGCGTAACTTGAAAAAGTCGCGTCTCCAATTTTTTTAGTCCAAACCCAAAAACCAAAAATCATGAAACAATTCACCGCTTACTTATTCAGCCTGATTACCCTAATAATCATTTGCACCGGTTGCAAAGATATAAAAAATGGATACTATGCCCAGAAAAGCGACATATATCCCATCAGGGATTCAATTAATTCCCTAAACAAAAAAGTTAGCGCTCTAATCAAAGGACTTGAGGCCATAAGCATTGATACGGCTCTGCGATCAAAGACCTTGATCGTGGATTACAAGAAGCTTATTGAGCTAAACAAGAACCTCACACAACCAGACTGGATCCTTGTCGGAAAAGTGGAAAACGTTGTTCGAGAATCAAATAACGAGTACACGATTACCTTCTCTTATAACTATTATGGAGGAACCCAATTTATGCAAAATATCAGTAAAACGACTTTTCCGTTAACTAAGGGGCAAAAAGTTGAAATACGACGCTATTCGCCTACTTATCCTGAAGGCAACTATTTATTCGTCTTGTCCCCGAAAATTTAGAAAACAATTTCCTGCTATCAAAAAAGCACGATTTCGGTCGCGCTTTTTTTCTTAGCCAAATTATTTCGCCTTTGCCTGATGGGCAACTTTTTTCACTGCCGCGGCTAGTTCTTTCGGGCTGGCTAAATAATAATGGCGGAGCGGCTTAAACTTATCATCAAATTCATAAACCAGAGGGAGGCCGGTCGGAATATTTAAGGTGGCAACCTCAGCGGCCGGAATCTTATCCAAATATTTTACTAAAGCGCGCAGGCTATTACCCGAGGCGACGAGTATAATACTCTTCCCTTTTTTAAGTACCGGCAAAACCGCTTGGCGCCAATACGGCGCCACTCTTTTTTCCACGTCTTTCAAACTTTCACCGCCCGGCGGCCGCGTCGCATAACTTCGGCGCCAAAGAAATACCTGGCTTTCCCCGTATTGCTTAGTGAGGGACTTTTTATTCTTCCCTTCTAAATCACCATAACGGCGTTCATTTAAGGCCGGGTTAATTTTAATAGGAACGCCGCTGGTCTGCATCGCTGACAAAACTAGGTCCAAGGTTCGGCGCACCCGTTTGAGCGGCGAGGAAAAAGCGTAATTGAAAACAAAGCCATTTTTTTTCAACACGCGGCCGGCTTTTCTCGCCTCCGCCTCTCCCAAGCGGCTTAAGCCGACGTCATGGCAACCTGTAAATAAGCCTTTCTTATTCCAAACGCTTTCCCCGTGGCGAAGCAAAACTATTTTAGTCATAAATTTTTTGATTATTTTTATTATATCATAAATTGACGATAAAAGTTTAAAAATGATACTATAATATCAGCTTAACCCAAAATCTTATCTCTGGACCTAATAATCGCCAATTTAAGAAATTCGGGGTGGAAATTGCTCTAATCGCCGTCAAATTCCTGCGTTTCTTAGGCAATTTTCTCTTTCTTTTAATCCGGGCCTTCGCCGGCTTTTTTCGTTTTGTGTTCGGAGAGCTTTTTTTCAAGATATTAGTCAAGATATATTATAGTATTTTCCGCTTGAAAAAAAATGACCTGGCGAATCAAACCTGGTCGGAATTTCTCAAAGACAAGCGCCTCTACTGGTTTATCCTCGGCGTGGCCCTGGCCATCTTTGCCGGCAATTTAACCAGCCGCAGCCAAACGTTAAGCCCAGAAGAAAAAATTCCCCAGACCGTGATGTCTCATTTAGTCACCACGGAATTTGATAGTCCGGCCGTGGAACAATTAGTCCAAGTCACGGCCTCGCCCGGTGCCATGGGCGTCGCCGGCCAAACCAGCTATAACGACAACTCTTGCCTGCTCCAAAAACAATCTGGTTTAGCGGCTAATGAGCCGCTTAACAGCGATGCTTGGATTTTTGATGATAACGGCGATTTAATATATAAGCCGTCTCTGATTTACCCGACGGGACAAACTGGTCCAACGAATAACCAGGCGCCGACGGTGCGGACAGGACTAATCTATTACACAGTCCAAGACGGCGATACGATTTCCAATGTCGCGCGACGCTTCGGGCTGACCATCAATACTATTCTTTGGGCGAATAGCCTCAGCGCGACTGGCGTCATCCGGCCCGGCGACACGCTGACTATCCTGCCCTATAGCGGCATCCTCTATACCGTGAAGAGCGGCGACACGCTGTCCGAAATTGCCGCCCAGTATGGTATTAGCAGTGATAATATTCTAAGCTGTAATAATCTGGGCGCTGGTTTGAAAATCGGCCAAAAAATAATTGTCCCGGGCGCAAAGATGATCGCCCAGGCCGAGGCCGCGACCACGCCGAAAATCGCCAAAGCCCAAACCGGTTTAAGCCTGATTAGCCACCTGGTTCAGTCGTCCCCGTCGTTCACTCAATCTTCCCCGTCCCAAGCCGCCTCTACTGGTAAAATGGCCTGGCCAACAGTGGGCCATATCATCACTCAATACTTCTCTTGGCGCCATCCCGCCATAGATATTGCCAATAAAATAGGCACACCGGTTTACGCAGCCGCTGATGGTGTCGTGATCTTTGCGGGCTGGGCCACCGGCTATGGTTATAGTATTGTTATTGATCATGGTAACGGCCTTAAAACCCGCTACGGCCATTCGTCAAAATTATATGTGTCAGTCGGCGACCATGTCACTAAGGGCGAAAACATTATGGCTATGGGCGAAACCGGCTGGGCCACTGGGCCGCATGTCCACTTTGAAGTTATGATTAACGGCGCCAAAGTCAATCCGCTTAATTATGTAAGATAAATATATGTCAGTTATTTTAGGAATTTTAATTACCGCCGCCGGCGTCTTGCTAGTCGCCAAGACCGAGTGGTTCGTTAACAACTTCGGACGCATCGCCTGGTTTGAAGACAAGCTCGGTTCAGAAGGCGGGTCTCGGCTCGGCTACAAGTTAGTCGGACTGATCGCGGCCTTCATTGGCATTATCGTTATGACCGGCAGCGGCTCCGCCTTCATGCTTTGGCTCCTCGGCCCCTTACTGCATTATCAAGTGAAATAATTGACCAAGCGCCGAAGAATTGATAAAGTCGCTTCAGCGCGATATGGGCCTTTAGCTCAGCTGGTTAGAGCGCCTGCTTTGCAAGCAGGAGGTCAAGGGTTCGAATCCCTTAAGGTCCACTAACGAAAACAACCCAAACTGCTTTGGGTTGTTTTCGTTTGGATTGATGTATTGAAGGGATTCGAAAGCCGGAGGCGATGCGCGCTGGCGCGCCGCCGAGGCCGGGTCGGGGCGCTTAGTGAGCGAAGTTTGCGGAGCAAACAAGCGAGACTTAGCGACCGTGACCGAATCCCTTACCGTGACGAGCGTTTAGCGGGTCCGCCCAGGACAACGAGCGACGCGACTAAGCGTCGCGAGGCGGAAAATCCCTTAAGGCGCGACTGGAAAAGAGTTCAATCATCATAATCATACCACGCTTGTGGCGTCCAGTATTCGGGCGACGCATGGCTTAGAGCCGAAAAAGGCATATTTGAATTGATACTGAGATCCCTGTAGATTCTGACATCCGTTCCCGCGTCAACATAAACCCTAATAATGCTATTGTTTATCCACCTATAGTGGCTGGTGCGATAATCCCCGATAAATATAGTTTTTACCCGAAAAGTCCTCGCGTCTATAACATTCAAGGACAATTCATCACTGTTATTCGCCCAATCTGGATCAAGATTAAAAAAGGCCACGTGTTTTTTATCTAATGACCATTGGATGTTTTCCGGCCCTGATGAGGTATTGGCAATATTTACGCTAAAATAGAACGGCGCTATCTTCGCCCTAATCGATTCGTTACCCTCACTCACATAAAAATTCACAAACCACGAGGGGCGGAAGTAGAACATCGAGAGTGCCGACAAGAGTAAAAATAGAATTACTGCACCGGCCAACATTATAACTTTTTTGATTTTACTTGGCATTTACTTGCTTTTAGTTTGGGCTCCAATAGAAAGAGGTGTTACCAATCTTTTTTAAAAATTTTCCATTAGGAACAACGTGTTTTTCAAACCATTCACGTGTCACTCCGCTCCCATGGAAGTGGGTTGCTATCGTCGGATTTTTTGTTGTTTTATTTACAACTGATTGGGAAATATCGTAACATTCAGACCAGCTTTGTTTCGTTTGTTTATCCACTACCTTTTCAAAACCCAAAGGATTAATTATTTTCTTAAACGTCGGGTCTGTCGGTTTGAATGGATCATACTGATTGGTCTGCAAAATAACTCCATGGATTGAGTTCGGCCAGGAAGATTTTGCCTCCATTCTATTTATTACCGACCATGCGACCCAAGCCTTTGCTTCATGCGGCTCACCACAAGCCTCGCCAAAAACTAAACGCGATAAAATTATCTCATCTGGGTCATCCATAAAATTTCCCGTCCATAATGGATCAGTTTCTGTAGGCACACGACCCGGGGTTGAAGTATTTTCCCTAAAACCGACTTCTATTTTAGAGATAAACGGGCTACCATCAGAATACAAATCAAGGTTATACTGCTTAGCATTCACATTAATTTCTTGGTCAAAAACTTTCTCGCCCCCATCTAAAATTTTACCGCACCAATACCAATCGTGATGCGCTTTGGCGTTTTCATTGCTTTGTATTTTTCCATTAATGAGTAGCTTTAAATCACCATCGTCTCGTCCTTTCTTATCCGCCGATGCTGTGATAGAAAGGTTATTAATAAACAAATTCAAAATAATATAGCTCATCCAGGGGCGGCCGCCACTGTTCTGAGCGGGGTTGTTTCTTGTTGGAATATAAATTATTTGATCTTTTTCTTCAACCTTTGAAATTACCAAGCTTTTCACATATGGGCTTTCGTCCGGTTTCAAAATTATAGAATGTTTCCCTTCCTTCAGACTAACGGCGATAATTAAAGTTTTTTCTAAACCATTAAGCTCGTTCCCGTTCCAAACTGACCGGGAGTCTTCTCTTTTATTTAACGAGGTTGTTAGCTCATTGCCGTCTAAAGTTAGGAATATATCATCGTCCTTGAAAAATGCTCGACCTGTTTTTATATTTTGCCACCAACTCTTGGCGCTCGCGATAATCTCAATTAAATATAGGCCGTCTTCGTTAAGTACAAAATTATAAGAAAACTCTTTCTTTAATATACTATATATATTCTCATCTTTAATTAAGCGCATAAAATTTCTTCATTGAATATTAAACTTAATATTATTCGCCTCCTCCAACATTTTTATACTGGCGTTAACCGAACCGTTATTACTACCCTTAAGAATGAGTCGGTCGCCAAATTTTTTGTGCAAGGCCGTCAAAAATTCGTCCCCCCAGGACGGCGAAAAAACATCTAAACCATCAAAATTAATATATATTTTTTCCTCGTTAGACATGCTATTAATATTCGGGCTAAAGGCCGCCAGCGCTTCTTTCCCTGACTGCCGTGAGCTCAAGATTGAACCAAATTTTTTCATCTCAATAATCATATAATCAAAATTTAATTATTGCTAAGCACCCCCTAATAATGTCTTTAACTTTTTTTATTTTTAGTACGCGGCCTTTCTTTAAATTTATCTCTGCGCCCCCGCTTTGAAAGGATAAACTAATTGGATTATTTTCCGTCACCTCTCTAATGTACTTCAGACCATTGCCCCGACTTTCTGGCGCGCGACCGGAAATAACTTCGGTAAAGGCAACGTGAAGTGCATCCGAATCATTATCTAAATCGGGCTTAACCCTCTTTAGCGTTGCCAAAACCCCTTGCCCTCTATCGGCTAAGACGATAACTTTCTTTTTTACATCATAAGCGAAAAATATCCCAATGATATCCGGCCAATTCCCTAGGTTATGGGCAAATGAATTATCACCTATCTCGCCAACCACTGAAATCAGCAAAGAAAAAAATGATTCTATTTCTTGATTTTTACTTAAAGCGGCTCTTAATTTGTATAGTCTCCCCTGGAAAACGGAACTGTCAGAACAATAAAAAAGACTATTCGGTTTAACGCCAATTTTATTTTTTGTCCATTTCCTGGCCAAGCTGACACAAGATGCTAGCTGAAATTCTTCCAACTGCGATATGCCATAATAACGGTGTCCCTCCTCTTTCTCTCGCAAGGATTTCAACTTTCCATTATCGTCCCACCGTCTTAGTGTGCCAACTGAAATGTTTAAAAAATCTGCCGCCTCGTTAATTTTAAGTCTATTTGTGATCATATAATGATATTATAGCTTAATTTAAAAACCTATGCAAATATACTTAATAATTTATTTAATATTAGTATAAGTCATCAAAATTAAATACTTAAATATTGCATTTTAATATAGCAGGTCAGGCCTATTAAGGAGAAGCAAAAAAAATCCCTGGAGCGCCCGTCTAAACAACCTATTTGACTTTTTTTACAGTTTTTCCTAATATATAGACTTAAACACCGGAACCCATGAATGACTCAGTATTTGTTGTCCTTTCCAACGGGTTTTATTACTGTGACTTGCCTGTCCGCCGAGTTCAACGGACAGAGCTGAATGGCGATGGCGAAGCGACCCGCATTTTCTGTCGCGCCCGGACCAAGTGTTCGTGCGCCGTCTGCCACGGACCACTTCCGCTGAATACTTTCAGTGAAAAAGATGTCGCTGGAGGCTAGGTTGGCAAATTACAATTTTGGGCATGCAGCCCCTGGATCCCAAGGCCGTTTAGGCCTTATTCTCCCCGGGGCAATCATATGCCCCTACATTAAACGAAGTTTTTATTCTCAGAAAGACGTTTGCCGCAAGGTTGAACGTCTTTTTTCTTTAGGTGGCTAATCGCTCCTAACCCTCAAACCCGCCTTTGCTCCCACTCCCCAAAAATGATAAACTGATAGCATGTCTAAAAGCAAACCAAAACTAATAATCATTGACGGAAATGCCCTAATTCATCGCAGTTTCCACGCTTTACCGCCAACTTTAAGGACCAAAGACGGCCGCTTGGTTAACGCTGTCTATGGCTTCACTTCCTTCTTGCTTAAAGCCCTGAACGAATTTCATCCCGAATATGTCATCTTAACTTTAGATAAAAAAGGTCCGACCTTCCGGCACGCCGAATACGCCGACTACAAAGCGACCCGCGTCAAGGCGCCGGATGAATTATATGAACAGATCCCTTTGGTCAAACAAGTCGCCGAAGCTTTTAGTATCCCGATTTTTGAATTAAGCGGCTTTGAGGCTGACGACCTGATTGGCACTATCTGCGCTCAAACGGCCAAAGAAAAAAACTTGGAGAGAATAATTATCACCGGTGACCTGGACACGCTCCAGCTCGTGGACGAAAAAACCAAAGTCTATACCATGAGCCGCGGCTTGTCGGACAGCGTTCTCTACGGCGAAACTGAAGTCCGCGCCCGCTACAGCCTTAACCCCGATCAAATTATTGACTACAAAGCCTTGCGCGGCGACCCCAGCGACAATATTCCCGGCGTAAGAGGCATCGGGGAGAAAATGGCCTCGGAACTTTTAATTGACTTCAAAACTTTAGATGGCGTCTACGCGGCGGTCGCCAAAAAAAGTCCGAAAATAAAAGCGCGCGTTTTAGAACTTTTAACGGCCAATCGCGCGAATGCCTACCTCAGCCAAAGCTTAGCCACCATTAACCGAACGGCGCCGATTAAGATTGCTTTAAGCGATGTCAAATTCTCTTCCTTCCAGCTGGATAAAGTTATCCCCCTATTCAGCGAATTTGAATTTAAGTCGCTCTTAAATAAAGTTAAAGATTTACGCGACAATCTAAATAAGGCGCAGGGCCAAGCGTCTGACTCCACTGAGACCAATGAAAAAAGCGCCGAACGCGGTTCCGGCCCGGCGAAATTCGCCAGAAACGCCAAGAACTTTAAATATGAGCTCGTGGACGATGACAAAAAATTTGCCGTTTTCTTACTTAAATTAAAAAAGCAGAAAATTTTCGCCATTGATTCAGAAACTTCCGGCCTTGATCCGATTACCGCCAAACTATTGGGCCTGAGTTTTTCCTGGGCCGAGAGCGAAGCCTATTTTGTCCAGCACACGCCGTCGCGCCTGGCGAAAATGAAAACGATATTAGAAGACGCCAAGATAAAAAAATGCGGGCATAACCTAAAATTTGACTGGCGCGTCTTAAAAAATCAAGGCGTTGTTTTGCGCGGCTTAGATTTTGATACCATGCTCGCTTCGTATCTGCTTAACCCTTCCAATCGCCAGCACAACCTTGATTCGCTCACTTTCACCGAGTTGGGTTTTGAAAAAATTAGCAAAGTTAATTTGGCTGATACCCAGCCCGAACAGCTGACGATTGATTTTACAAAATTAGAGCCGGAGAAGCTCAGCCTTTACTCTTGCGAAGACGCTGATTTCACTTTCCGTTTGTCTAAAGTTTTGCGCCACCGCCTCGTTCAAGAAAAATTGAGCGATCTGATGAACAATATTGAACTGCCGCTCGTTCCGGTGCTGGGCGAAATGGAGGATAACGGCATCAAACTTGACGCCGGCCAGCTGAAAAAATTAGAGCAGAGCGTCGGCCTTAAACTGAAAGAGCTGGAAATAAAAATCCATAAACTGGCTAAAGCCAAGTTTAATATCAATTCCACCAAACAGCTGAAAGAAATTCTTTTTACGAAACTGGCCATCCCGACCGACAATATCAAAAAAACTAAAACCGGCTTTTCCACGGCTGAAGATGAGCTGGCCAAACTCCATGATCTCCATCCAATCATCGGCTTAATCCAAGACTACCGGGAATTAAACAAGCTTCAGAGCACCTACCTCAGCGCTTTACCGGCGATGATTAATCCGAAAACCGGGCGCGTCCATACCAACTTTAATCAGACCATCGCCGCGACTGGCCGTCTCTCTTCCACTGACCCGAACTTGCAAAATATTCCTACCCGGACCGCGGAGGGCCGGAAAATCCGCACGGCGTTCGTGGCCGCCGCTGGTTTCCGTTTGGTCGGCTTTGATTATTCGCAAATTGAACTGCGCTTAGCGGCGCACTTAGCGAATGATCCGAAAATGATTGCCGCCTTTCAAAAAAATGAAGATATTCATACCGCCACCGCTGCCGCCATCAACCAAGTCAAGCTCAGCGAAGTTACGAAAGACATGCGGCGCGAAGCGAAAGCGATTAACTTCGGTATTCTCTACGGCCAGGGACCGCATGGTCTGAGCCAGACCGCCGGCATCCCTTATGTCCAAGCACAAGAGTTTATCGCTAAATATTTCGCCGCCTATCCGAATATCAAACTGATGATGGCTAAATCAATTAAGGAAGCACAAAAAAATGGTTACGCCCTAACGCTCTTCGGCCGGCGCCGCCCGCTGCCCGAAATCAACTCCAGCGTGCCCATGATTAGAAAAAGCGCGGAACGCATGGCCATTAATTCCCCGCTCCAAGGCATGGCCGCCGACATTATCAAGGCCGCGATGATTAAAGTCGCCGCCCTGATCCAAGGACAGGAAAAGGAAATCCGCCTCCTGCTTCAAGTTCACGACGAGTTGATTTTTGAAATAAAAGACGATAAGATTGGGTCTTACGCGCCGAAAATAAAAAAAATAATGGAGACCGTCCTGCCCCTGCGCGTGCCGCTCATCGTTGAAGAAACCAGCGGCGCTAATTGGGGCGAACTTAAATAAAAAAACCGCCCTGCCTATGGCAAAAGCGGTTTAACCGAAGAATAAGAAGGTTTCTCTAATGAAACGCCAAACCAGTGAGATAATTTCCCAAAGAACAACTAAATGCAACCTAGTCCAGAGAAAATAGAGGCCGAAAAGTAAAAGGATTAAGGCGACCAAAAGCCCGGCGCCTATCAAGCTATAAACCATTCCGCCGAAAATCAAACTGAAGGCGCCGCCCGTAGCCAGAACCATTAGGGCCAAGATAGTTTGCATTTTAGAGTTGCCGACGGACTGTTTGACCCAGTTAGGGAACAGAACTAAAGCCACCAAAATTAGCCAGGCTAGCCCCGATAAGACATCCGCTCCGAAAGAGATACTTAGGCTGATTGTCTGGCCGTAGAAAGTAAAGCCATCCGTCCGGCTTAAACTACCCAGGCTCCGTCCGGTAAAAAATGTTGACGCCAGCTGTCCACCCCAGTTCAAGCCGATGTTCAAACTTAAAATCAGCAGGAAAATGCCGACCGCAACCCGGAAAGACAGACTGTATAGAAGCTTCCTTATCCTTGCTCCCCAATAATGACGATTTGTTTTCATTTTCTAAAATTTAAGGAACGACGACACTAACATTTAAGCATATTTTTTCCGCCTTGTCTAAGCCAATAATTCTATGCCCAAAAGCCTCAGGCCAAAAAAATTCATCTTTACGTCATACCGAATCAACGCCCAAGAAAGTGCGATTAATTTTAATTATGCCTTTGATAATGGTTTAAAATTTACCGAGACCATCCGCTTTGACGCGCGCCCGGCTGACTGGAAAAAAAATTCGGCCTTGATTAATCGTCTGGCTTTTAATCTGCACTTAGTTCTCGGCCTCAGCTACTATAAAGCCTATTGTCCGAAAGCCATCGTCATCCGCAGCGGCGTTTTAGATAAAGCCGGCGCGACCTTTTGGAATAATCTTTACACGCAAGGCTTGGGCGAATTTTTTTACCGAAATAAAATTGATTTTCGCGGCCTGATTAATTTTCCTTATCAAGCGAAAAACCAGCCCGCGCCCATTCATATCAAAACCGAAGAAAGAACCCTTCTGCCCTGGGGCGGCGGCAAGGATTCCACGGTGAGCGCCGAGATTCTTAAAAATTTAAAACTGCCCTTCACGCTTACCAGCCTGAATGATAAGCCAGTGCAAAAAAATTCGGCCGCCGTGGCTCTCGCCGGTGCGAAGCGAGTAATTAATACCCGCCAAGTTGACCCGAAGCTAATCGCTTTAAATAAAAAACCCGGCATTTACAACGGCCATATCCCGATTTCCGCGATATATTTTTGGGTAACGGCGCTGAGCGCCGCTTTGCGCGGCGACCGCTATATCGCTTTTTCTAATGAGCAGAGCGCCAACTTCGGCAATGTCCGCTACTTAGGCCAGGAAATAAATCATCAATATAGCAAGTCGCTGGATTTTGAAAATCGCTTCCGCGCTTATTTGAAAAAATACGTGACGCCGGACATTGAGCTCTTCAGCCTCTTGCGGCCCTACTCTGAATTAAAAATAACGTCGCTTTTCGCGCGCTATAAAAAATATTGGCCGGTTTTTTCCAGCTGTAATCGCAATTTTTCCCTCACCAAAACCTCAACGGAGCGCTGGTGCGGACATTGCCCGAAATGCGCTTTTGTTTTCTCTCAATTAGCCGCTTTTCTTAGCCGCTCGGAACTGATAAACATTTTCGGCCGCGATCTTTTGGACGACGAGTCTCTTCTCCCTTTATATCAAGCGCTCTGGGGCGAAAAAAAATTCAAGCCTTTTGAATGCGTGGGCACGCCGCAAGAAGTCCAGGCCGCTTTTTTGCTGGCGGGCGCGAAAAAGGAGTGGTCAAGTTCCCGAATAGCCGCGTATTTTAATCAGCATATCAAGCCGACCCTAAAAAATCCGGCGTCGTTGATTGCGTCCGCCCTGCAAGACACGCCCAATGATAATCGGCCGGCGAGCTTCCAAAAAACTTTAATCCTCGGCTATGGTTTAGAAGGGCGTTACGTCCATAAATATTTGCGCCGCCAATATCCAAAATTAAAAATTGGCCTAGCCGACCGCGGATCGATTAAAACGACCGATAAAAATGTCATTATCCATAGCGGCCTCCGCTATCTCCAGTCTCTGAAAAACTACGACCTAATTATTAAATCGCCGGGCTTAAGCGATCAGCTGCCGGAAATTGCTCTCGCTCGTAGCGCCGGTAAAAAAATTAGCTCCGCCACCAATCTTTTTCTTAAAGAATTCAGCGCCCAAACTATCGGCGTGACCGGCACAAAAGGCAAAAGCACGACCGCTTCCCTGATTTATCAGATGCTGAAAGACTCCGGACGCCCCGTTTATCTCGTCGGCAATATCGGCGCCGATCCGCTGAAATATTTGTCCGCGGCTCTGCCCCCAGACGCAATCTTTGTTTATGAACTTTCCAGCTATCAGCTCTCAACGGCTGAATACAGTCCGCACGTGGCTGTCTTCATTAACCTTTTTCCGGATCATCTGCCTTATCATCACGGCTTCGCGAATTATAGCGCGGCCAAGGCCCGAATTATGGCGCATCAGACGGCGGCTGATTACTTTATTTATAATTCCCATTATCCCTTCATTACTAATCTCGCCAAAAAATCACGCGCCACAAAAATTGATTATCTAAAACGCGGCGCGGTGAAAAATAATTATCTTTATTTTGACGCCAAAAAAATAATCACGCTTGATAAAATCAAGCTCTTAGGCGAGCACAACCGCGAGAATATTTTAGCCGCCATGAGCGCCGCGAAACTATTTGGCGCGACCGACGCGGGAATTAAAAAAGCTCTGGCCAATTTCCGCAACCTGGAGCACCGCTTAGAATTTGTCGGCCAGCATCAAGGCATTTCTTTTTACGACGACGCTATTTCCACAACGCCGGAATCAACTCTGGCCGCGCTGGAAGTTTTTAAGGAAAAAATTGGCACCATTATTTTGGGCGGTGAAGACCGGGGCTATGGCTTTAGGCAACTAGCCAAGAGATTATCGGTCTTGAACATCAAAAATGTCGTTCTCTTCCCGGACAGCGGCCAAAAAATCGCGCTCGCTTTAAAAAAAGAAATGCGATCCAACAAAAAATTTACACCCTGGCTTTTTTATACCAAAAATATGGACGCGGCCGTCAAATTTGCTTACGAGAATACCGACCCAGGCCAAATCTGTTTGTTGTCCTGCGCTTCGCCCAGTTATAGTTTATTCAAAGACTTCAAAGAAAAAGGCCGGCTCTTCCAAGCCGCCGTTAAAAAATACCGTCATCTATGATCATCTTCCTTTACGGCGCTGACACTTTCCGCTCCCGCCGCAAGCTCCAAGAATTAAAAGATAAATTCACGCGCGACGTTGACGCGTCGTCTTTGAGTATCAGCGTAGTTGATGGGCAAAACGCGACCCTGAAAGAAATGGCCGAAAAAATTTCCACCGGCTCTTTATTCGTTAAAAAGCGTTTAGTGGTCATAGAGAATATTTTCAAAACCAAAAAAGACAAAATCTTCACCGAACTCAGCGACTACCTGAAAAAATCCCATCAGTCTAAAAATGAAAAAGACAATATCCTAATTTTTTGGGATGAGGCCGTCAAAATGACCAAGGCCGACGCCAAAAAGTTTTTCACTTTTTTAACCAAGCAGGACTATGTCCAAGAATTCGCTTTACTTGATTCCGCAAAGCTAATGAGCTTCGTGAAAAAAGAAACGGAACAATACGGCCATAGCTTGAGCGCACCCGCCGCAACACTTTTAATAGGCCTGACTGGCGGCGATCTCTGGGCGCTGAGCCGGGAAATTAAAAAATTATCTTTCCGGGCCGTCTCGCCAGCGATTACGCCAGAAGAAATCAAAGAAATGACCGCCGCCTCGTTCAGTGAAGACATCTTTGCTTTAACTGACGCTTTGAGCGCTAAGAACAAAGCCCGGGCCAGCCAGCTCTTGGAAGAACAATATGCCGCCGGCCTGAGCGATGAATATCTCCTCGCCATGCTCCTCCGCCAATTCAAAATTCTCTGGCAACTGCGCGCGGCTTTAGACGACAAGCTTAATCCAGCAGATGTCCCCAGCAAGTTGAAACTCCATCCCTATGTCGTTAAAAAAGGCTTATACGCGGCCCGAAATTTTACGGCCGCGGCTCTAAAAAAGCATCTCAATCGACTCATCCAGCTTGATGCGCTGAACAAAACCGGGGCGGCTGACTTGAGGACTGAACTGACTCTTTTGATCGCCGGGCTATAAATTAAAAAAAGTCCCTTGAAATCAAGCGAGCTTAGTAAGGAACTAAGGTCAAAGATTCCAAGGGACAAAGAAACAAAGCTTAAGAGCCTAAACGGCCAAATCCTTAAGTTGCGGGGAAACAACGCGATAACGATCCTCGCCATGCCAGAGAGGGACGTACCCAAGCGAGCTCACGTGGACCCAGAGGCCATCGGCGAACACGTTCACGATCACCACGACGAAATGATCTTCCGGATTGTTTTCATCAATCGGTTCATTCTCGTTCCTTTTGGCAAGGAAAATGGCGGGAAAATTTTCCTGACGAAGTCGGGCGGGCAGAGTTTTGCAGAACTGAATTATCTGATCCTGCGAAAGCCATTTCTTTCCCCAGGGACCAGGCAAGGTTTTGAAGATATCAAGGACCTTGGTGTCCTTTACTATCTCATGAACCTGGATGGCCATTTTCGGTCGGGCAATGCCCGGCTTGTTAAGGCTCCAGCTATTAAAGCCCTTGTCAATGCCGGACTTAAATGTTTTTTTGGCGTCGCAAATGAGATGTTTTCCCCTTGAAGCTTTAAGCGCCAGAATATTGCCGCCGGGGATAAGAACGAGGATTTTGTCCTTCTTTTATTCTTCCTCTTGCTGTGCCATTACGTTCTGGGTAACGCCGAAATCTCCGGTGGAACGAAATCTATTCATCAGCGCATTCCAAGCTTTGATGATCGGCTCATGGTTGCTGGGAATCTTTGTCCTTTTAATAAGCGCGGCCAAACAGGCCACGTTACTGATTGACGCATTATTAATCGCGTCCACGATTGATTCATGAAAAGGCTTTAGTTCTGCCATCGTAACCTCCTATTTTTAGTGGATTCTTAATTTTTTAAAGTAATAAATCAGTTTATAACAAGCTTTGATACTTGTCAATAATTTTTGGTAATGTGCACACACATATGGGGGATGTGTGAATTAATTATGTGTAAAAATATTTAAAATATTAGCTAAGGTAATAGTAAATTTGGACGTTTTTGGGGATAATTCTCGTGTATGAATAAATTACACGAGAAATCGCCTTGCTGCCAGGCGACTATACATAAATTTGGCGGCAATAGAAAGCGGTGTTCGGAGTGTAAAAAGACATGGACAAAATGGAAAAAGAAGCGGGGACGAAAAAGAAAAAGAATTAGCCATAAACTATTGGAAAGAGCTTTGGGTCGAGGTGAGAAGACAACTATAATGGTCTAGAAATATCGAACAGATTTTGACCCATTAAATAGTTAATTCCGGGGTGCTATAATACCCCATATGAAAAGCCCCAAAGTGTCCAAAGAAGAAAAAGCCAAGATCGTCCTCGCCATTTTGCGGGGCGACCAG
>TBL_comb47_HYPODRAFT_10004778_pt1 | contig 15415 bp, 10 predicted proteins | sample TroBogypolimnion_40_FD_10682 | JGI IMG/M metagenome (IMG submission 10682)
TTTTTTTCCAATGTTCAAAAGTCCGTGTAAGAATTCAATGAATAGAAATGCATTGGATTTGTATGGAAAGCACAGCAGCATGGAGTGGTGAGACGACAGGTCCAGCGTATAAAAAATGGGGACTTATCGTCATTTTTTCACTGCTTACAGCTGCGGGCTTGATTGGGAATTATTTTAAATTCCCATTATTTCTAAATATATCATTCATGTTTGGCAGCATTTTTGCGATGCTTGCCCTGCAATCCATTGGCTATTCTCGTGGGGTCTTATCGGCCGCCATCATAGCAAGTTATACCTATTTTATCTGGAATCACCCCTACGCCATTGTCACCATGACTGCAGAGGTTGCGGTGGTGGGTTTGATCATCCGGCGACACAAGATTGGTTTGGTTCTTGCCGATGCCATCTATTGGTTCCTCGTAGGTATGCCACTGGTGTATATTTTTTATCACCTGGTGATGAAATCCTCACTTGATAATACCTATATCAATATGCTCAAGCAGACGGTCAATGGCATCTTCAATGCATTGATCGCACGCATTATTTTCAACATCATCTCCCTCAACGGGAAATATTCAAAAGTTTCCTTTCGAGAAAATATTTACAATCTATTGACTTTTTTTGTTCTATGTCCTTCCTTGATTCTTTTTGCCATTGGCAGCAGGTCGGATTTCAAGGAATATGATCTTAAACTACAAGCATCCCTGCTACAAAACAGGACCTTGTTGAAACATCAGCTGAATGAGTGGATTGCAGAGAACAAGAATATCGTACGCAACTTGTCGGAGCGGGCGACGTTGCTTAGCCCGACGCAGCTTTCGGCCTATTTTGAACTCGCAGTCAAGTCGCATCCGGATTTCATGCGCATGGGCTTGCTGGATGCAAAGGCCACCATTACTTCGTACTATCCAATCAAGGATGAATTGGGTAGCAAAAACATTGGCAAAAATTTCTCTGATCGGCCCTACCTGCCAGCGCTCAGGATATCCGAAAAGCCCATGCTCTCGGACGTCGTCATGGGGCGAATGGGCGCACCCAAGCCAATCGTTACGGTTTTGTCGCCGGTCCTGATTCGTAAGGCCTATTCTGGTTACATCTCCGGAACGATGCGACTGGACAGAATCCGAGACTATTTAACTTTAACTGCGGCAAATTCTGGCCTCAGATTTACGCTGCTAGACCGGTCCGGAGATGTGATCTTGACAAATCGATCCGATCAAATCGTCATGCAGCCGTTTAATCCTGGCAAGGGAGAATTCAAGCGTGTCACCGACGACATCAATCTGTGGCTGCCGGCGCCGCTCCCGAATACCCCTATTTCCGATCAATCGAAAAATTCCACCTATGCAACCCAAATACCGGTTGGCGATATGGATGAGTGGAACCTAGTGCTTGAGCAACCGATTGGAACGATACAAACGCAGCTATACAATAATTACACCGGTAAATTTACCCTGCTTTTTCTCGTGCTGATTGTGGCAATCGCATTGGGCGAATTCTTGAGCCGAAAAATCACGGCAACCATCGAAATGTTGGGCGTACTGACGCACAAACTGCCGGCCCAGTTGGCGGGCAATGGAGCGGCATTGGTTTGGCCCAAAACCATGGTCGAAGAAACCAGTCTCTTGATAGAAAATTTCCACAGCATGGCGGACTCACTTGCTTCGCACATGGATGATGTGCGCCAACTGAATATTGCCTTGGAAAGGCAGGTGGTGGAGGCGAATTCCGCGAGCAAGTCCAAATCCGAATTTCTTGCCAATATGAGCCATGAAATTCGCACACCCATGAACGTCATCATCGGCATGAGCCACCTGGCGCTGCAAACCCATCTGGATGACAAGCAGCGCAACTTCATCGCAAAAGTGCACCGCTCGGGTGAGAACCTGCTGGGCATCATCAATGACATTCTGGACTTTTCGAAGATTGAAGCGGGCAAGCTGAGCATGGAGCGGAGCGACTTCCATTTGGAAGATGTCATGAACAACCTTTCCAGCCTCATCGGCATGAAAGCCGAAGAAAAAGGCCTGGAGCTGGTCTTCCACATTGCACCCGATGTTCCCATCGTTCTGATCGGTGATGCCTTGCGGCTGGGCCAGGTGCTCACCAACCTGGGCAACAACGCTGTCAAATTTACCGAGAAGGGTGAGATCGTGGTCGGCATCGAGAAGATTGGCGAGCATGCGGATGGCGTGGAATTGCACTTCTGGGTTAGCGACACCGGTATCGGCATGAGCCCGGAGGAATGCGCCAAGTTGTTCCAGAGCTTTAGCCAGGCCGACGCCTCCACCACCCGCAAATACGGGGGCTCTGGGCTCGGCTTGGCCATCTCCAAGAAACTAGTCGAGTGCATGCAGGGCAAGATTTGGGTAGCAAGCGCTATCGGTCAGGGCTCCACTTTCCATTTTCAGGCCCGCTTTGGGGTGCAGACTCAGCCCTGGACTCGAAGCCTGTCTGCAGCGGAAGAACTTGAAGCGATTGGCAAGCGCACGGCGCTCACCGACCGCCAAGCCGTTCGATCCGGGAACTACACGCGCTCGGTCGAGAAGCTCAAGGGGGCCCGCGTGCTGCTGGTTGAAGACAACGACATGAACCAGGAATTGGCCATGGAACTGCTGGTCGGCGCAGGCATGCAGGTAGTGCTGGCCAACCACGGCCAACAAGCCCTGGACATCCTGGCCAAAGACTCGCACTTCGATGGAGTGTTGATGGACTGCCAGATGCCAGTGATGGACGGATACGCCGCCACCCAGGTCATCCGAAAAGATCCGGCCTTCCATGCCTTGCCCATCATCGCCATGACCGCTAATGCCATGGCGGGTGACAAAGAAAAGGTGCTGGAGGCCGGCATGCAGGACCACATTGCCAAGCCGCTCAATATGGAGGAGATGTTTGCAACCATGGCGAAATGGATCACGCCTGCGACCGCATCGGCCATCCCAGCAGAAGCTGCACCAGCGCAGGCTTGGCCCGCAGGTCCATCGGTGGCCACTGGCTTTTTTACCGAACTGCAGCTGCCTGGCCTTGACACCTGGGCAGGCCTGGCCGTGGCTTTGAACAGGCCGCCGCTGTACCAGCGCTTTTTGATTAAATTCCGCGACAGCCAGCAGCAATTTGCAGAACGGTTTACCCAGGCCCGACGCGGACCCGATGGCAGCGCGGCCCTGCGCTGTGCGCATACGCTTAACGGCGCGGCCGCCAACGTGGGCGCCCAGCGCGTGCGGGAAGCTGCGCAGCGCTTGGAGCAGGGCTGCAAACAGCAGCTTGCCGACGCACAGATTGACGATCTGCTGGAGCAGGTGATGGAGGAGCTGTTGCCGGTGCTGGCTGGGCTCAAAGGACTGGGCAGCGAAGAGCCGATGCCAGCGCCCAAAGCACCGGATAAAGAGCTGCTTGCCAGCGTTCGTGCCCGCCTGTTGGAACTGTTGGGACAAGGGGATTCGCGGGCTATTCGCCTGTGCGATGAGCACCAGGATTTGTGGTCTGCGGCCTACCCTAAGCAATGGAAAGAGATGGCCGACAGCATTCACCGTTTTGACTTTGAAGCTGCGCTGCTGCTGCTACAAACACTGGATCGCAAGAGCGACTTGGTGGACATGGCATGAATGATGAAGCAATGGGGGTGGCCAAGCCGACGATTCTGGTCGTTGATGACACGCCCGACAATCTGTCGCTGATGATGGAATTGCTGGACGGTGACTACCGGGTCAAGCTTGCGAATGGTGGCGAGCGTGCGCTGAAACTGGCCGAGATGGCGCCGCATCCGGATCTCATCCTGCTCGACGTCATGATGCCCGGCATGGACGGTTACGAGGTCTGCCAGAGACTCAAGGCCATGCCGCAGACCAGGGACATTCCGGTGGTTTTTTTAACCGCCAAATCTGACGTGGAAGACGAAACAAAAGGGCTGGAGATCGGCGCGGTCGACTACATCACCAAACCCATCAGCCCGCCCATCGTGCTGGCGCGGGTAAAGATCCATCTAGCCCTGAAGGCGCATGCCGACTTTCTGCGGGACAAGAGCGACTTTCTGGAAGCCGAAGTCAGCAAACGCACGCGCGAGGTGGTCGCCATTCAGGACGTCACCATTTTGGCGATGGCATCGCTTGCCGAAATGCGGGACTCCGACACCGGCAACCACATCCGCCGCACCCAGCACTATGTGCGTGCCCTGGCCAGCAAGCTCTCCACCCATCCACGGTTTCGCAACTATTTGACGCCGCCTGTCATCAGCAGCTTGTATAAGTCGGCGCCCCTGCACGACATTGGCAAGGTCGGCATACCGGACAGCATTTTGCTCAAACCCGGCAAGCTGACGGCAGATGAGTTCGACATCATGAAGACGCACACCACCCTGGGGCATGAAGCCATAGCGCACGCCGAAAAGGAGATGGGAGCCGACGTCGAATTTCTGACCATGGCCAAGGAAATCACCTACAGCCACCACGAACATTGGGACGGCAGCGGCTACCCCGAAGGGCTTAGGGGCGACGCGATTCCCATTTCCGCCCGGCTCATGGCCTTGGCCGATGTCTATGATGCCCTGATCAGCCGCCGCGTGTACAAGGAGCCCATGGCCCATGCCGAGGCGGTGCAGTTGATTGTGCCCTTGCGCGGGCGGCAATTTGATCCGGACGTGCTGGATGCCTTTCTGGAAATTCAGGACCAGTTTTACGCCATCGCCCGCAGCTATTGAACTTTTTCAGTCATCGGCGCCACGGCAAGAGCCGGACGATTCAGGGACTCCAAGGCGGAATCAGGACCGGCGGCGGTTCTCACGCAGCATAAAAAGGTAAAGCCCCTCCACCTTGTCGCGCGCCCAGGGCGTCTTGCGCAGGAACTTCAGGCTCGACGCCACGCTGGGTTCGGACGTGAAGCAGCGCACCGGGATGCGCTCGCCCAGGCCGTCCCAGCCGTAGCCTTCCACCAAGGCCGTCAGGATGGCCTCTAATGTCATGCCATGCAGGGGGTTGCGCGGCTGCTCTTTGGGGGTATCGGTCATTAGCGGGGCTAAGTCAATAAGGCTTGAAGTTACCACTTCCGCGCACCGCCGTGGGCTGCAGTGCGGAGCTCAGACGTGGCGCGGCGGCGCGGCGCTCTTGGCCCAGCGCCTTGCGTGCTGCACTGACCGGTGCCTCATCGTCGGTCTTGAAGAAGCCAATGCTTTCTTGCAACTGCTCGGCCTGGCCGCTGAGCTCTTCGCTGGTGGCAGCCAGCTGTTCCGAGGCCGACGCGTTTTGCTGCGTGGCCTTGCTGAGTTGCCCCATGGCGCCACCAATCTGCAGCACCGATTCGCTTTGCTCGCTGCTGGCCGCGGCAATTTCCTGCACCAGTTCGCTGGTCTTCTGGATGCTGGGCACAATCTCCGTCAGCAGCTTGCCCGCGCGCTCGGCAGTCGACACGCTGCTGCTCGCCAGGTCCCCAATTTCCTTGGCCGCCAACTGGCTGCGTTCGGCCAGCTTGCGCACCTCGGCCGCCACCACCGCAAAGCCCTTGCCATGCTCACCGGCACGCGCCGCCTCAATGGCAGCGTTCAGCGCCAGCAGATTGGTCTGGTAGGCAATGTCGTCAACGATGCCAATCTTGGAGGCAATCTGCTTCATCGCCAGCACCGTCTGGCTGACCGCAGCACCGCCATCGGCCGCCTCGCGGTTGGTCTTGGTGGCCATGCCGTCGGTGACGCGGGCGTTGTCGCTGTTTTGCGCGATCGAGGCCGACATCGTGTCTATGCTGGCCGTGGTCTGCTCGACGCTGGCGGCCTGCTCGCTGGCGGCCTGCGACAAGGACTGGGCCGTTGCACTGACTTGGGCTGCCGCACCGGTCAGCGCGTCGGAGGCGGCGCGCACCTCGCCAATCACCCGGGTCAGATTCTCGGAGGTGGCATTGGCGCTGCTCTTGAGCTGGCCAAACAGACCCGCATAGTCGCGCGTGATGCGGTGCGTCAGGTCGCCCTCGGCCAGTGCGGCCAGAGCCTGGGCGGTGTCATTCATCACGCCCTGGCTGACATCCAGCAGCTGGTTCATGGCCGTGGCCAGGTTACCAAAAAAGCCGCTCTTTCCTGCCATGTCCACACGTCCGCTCAGGTCGCCATGGACCGCCGCCGTGACGATCGCCGAGACCTCTTGCTCCGAGGCGATTTCGTCGGTGCGGTCCAGCCACTGCGTGATGCGCCCAATCGCCACACCGCTGTCGTTGTGCACCGGGCGCGCCAGCAGGCGCAGCTTGCGCCCCTGGATTTCCATGTCCACGGTTTCGCCCGAGCGCACCGCCGCATCAAAGCGGGCGGAATCATCCGGGTTCTTGAACAGGGTGCTGAGCTTGTTGCCGTAAAAGGCATCGGTGTTGAAACTGGCGCCGCCAAACAGCTTGAGCAGATCCTTGGCCGGGGGCGTGGCGTGCACCAGCAGCGCCTCGGCATTGGACACCGTGACGCAGACCGGCAGGCTGTCCAGCGACAAGCGAATACGCTGGTTAAAGGTGGCGGCGGCCGCCGCGTCTTGCATCTGATCCTTGGCTGCGTTCACCACCTCGGTAATGCGCTTCTTCTGTCCGGGCAGAGCTTCCATGCTTTGCTCAAAGCCGCCATGCGCATATTGGTCCATCAGGTCGACGGCGCGTGCGTTGAGGTCGATGTGCGACTTGACCATGGCATTCACGCCCAAAGCCAGTTCACCATAGGCGCCCGGCAAGTCATGGGCCGGCATGCTGTGGGAGATTTCACCGGCATCGTGCTTTTGCGCCATTTCGGATTGCGCCGCCTGAAACTGGCCCAGCACGCCATGCACCATGATCAGGGAATTCAGCACCTCGGCAATTTCGTCGCTGGTGGTGGGTGCAGCCGGTACATGGCTCAGGTCGCCATCGGCCAATTCCTGCAAATGGCTCTTGACGGCTTTGAGCCCACGACTGGTGACCAGATAAAAACTGTAGAAGAAATAGCCCGCCAACAGCAGGCCCAGGCACAACACCGCAATGCCCGTGTGCAGCTCTGAACGGATGCCGGCCACGCGCTTTTTCAACAGGCCTTCCAGCTCGGTCAGCATGCGATCGGTCAGCGCGTATTGACCCGCGATGGCCTTGTTAGCCAGGGCCAGATAGGCCGTCTGGGTTTCCGGTGCATAGTCTTTGCCGTCTATCACTGCCTTGCGCGCCAGTTCAAAGAACGCGGCCGTGGCATCCAGCGCCTCGCTGGCATTCACCTTGGTGCCAAGCTCCGCGTTGTAGGCAAAGGCCTTGCCCAGGCCGTCGCGCATGTTGCCGAACTGGAAGTCGGCGATTGGGACGACCGCATTGAGCGCCTTCATCTGCTCGGGCGTGCTGGAACCGGCCTTCATGATGCCCAGGCCCAGACCGCGCAGCTTGCCGGAACTCTCCACAATATCCGGGACACGAAAGAACACCGAGTCCACCAGGTAATAGCTGTCTATGTCGGGATCCAGACTCAGATTGGAAGCGTCGGTCACCTGCGACAGCAGCGCCACCAGGGCCTGGATGGAGGCGGTGTGTGCATCGAACACTTGCGTCAGTCCCTCGGCCTTGTCGGCCTGGGCGATGGCCTTCTCCACCTCGGCATAGGCCTTGGCCGTACCCAGCGTGCTGCCCAGGCGCGCGTCCACCGCTGCCAATTTGGCCAACGCAGACTTGAGCCGGGTCTGAACCTCGGCCATGGTGGCGGGCACGTTACCACTGGCGGCTGCCGCACTGGCGTCACGGCGCAGTTGCTGCGCCATGTCGATGACCGGATAGACCTCGCGGTTGTACTCAACTCCGAGAATTTCCTTGGACGAGAATTCCAGACTGGTGTTCTGGCTGGAGAAAAGGCTCCAGGCCATCCAGCTCAGCGGCGCCAGGAAAAACAGGCAAATTACCAGCGCCTTGAACCCGAATTGCAGGCCCCCCATGAACCGTACACCGGGCGCCCAAAGCCCAAAAACCGTGGAGGACTCGGGAGCGGAACTGCGCTCGGCCTGATGTAACGACATGTTGTGCTGCCTGCTTTGTAGTAGACCCTGTTTATATCAAATGCGGTGCCCGCATGACGCCACCTTGATCAAACTTCAAATTGCGGCTGCAACAAACGGATGCGTCCCATGGCCATGCCGGCGGCGGCGGTGCGGGTCTCGACGCCGAGCTTAACGAAGATGTGCTCCAGGTGCTTTTTGACCGTCGCCGGGCTACTACCCAGAATGTCGCCAATGTCCTTGTTGGTCTTGCCCTTGACCACCCAGTACAAGACCTCGGCCTCCTTGGGAGTGAGCTTGAAGCTCAAGGACAGGGCCTCGATCACGGCCTGGTCAGACACCTCGCGCATCACGATCAGCCAATCGCCTTGCGGGTCGGCGTCGTCAATTTGCTGGTGCAGACGGAACGAGAGCCGCTTGGCGCCCTGCTCCAGCGTCAGGCGCGGTGGTTCGCCGGGCTGGTCCAGTTTGCTTAAACACTGCTGCAGCCAGTCCATCACGGCGGACGGCGTCTGCGGCGCCTGGGTGCCGCAGTAGCGCTCCAACAGTTCGCGCGCCAGCGGCGTTTGCCACAGCAGGGCACCGTCGGAGGCGCGCACGGTGATGGTGGCATAGCCAAAGGCATCGAGCGCATTGCGGGTCTGGCGGCGTTCGCGCGCGCCGGCCAGGTGCACCGCCATGCGGGCCAGCACTTCTTTGGGCTTGATCGGCTTGGTAACGTAGTCCACCGCTCCGCATTCCAGTGCCGCCACCAGATGCTCGGTCTCGGTCAGCCCGGTCATGAAGATGATGGGAATATGTGCCGTCTGGGGATTGGCCTTGAGGCGGCGCGCCACCTCAAAGCCATCCATGCCAGGCATCATGGCATCCAGCAGCACCACATCGGGCAAGGCCTGCGCGGCACGCTGCAGTGCAGCCTCGCCGCTGATGGCAATCAGCACGGTAAAGCCGGACTCGTCCAGCGCGTCATGCAACACCGAGAGGTTGTCGGGCACGTCGTCCACGATCAACACCACATCGCTGTTGCTGCGGTCCAGCGTGCGATCCATGTCAATCGACGGGTTCATCCAGCACTTTCTGTAGTTGGCTCAACATGGTTTCAAACTGGTACTGGCGCGCCAAAGCGGCTTGCGCGCTCGCGAAGGCGCTGCACTGTGGCTGTGCCAATGCGATGGCATCGAGCTTGTTAATGATGCCGCGAAAATAACCCAGTTGCACCAGAGTCTGCAAGGCTAACAGGTCGGCGCGCGAAGGCAGCTCCGGCGCGGCCAAAGGCGCCTGTAGGTCAGCGTGCACTGGCAGCGCGGCGCTCACCCATTGCAGCTGCAGGCGCCGCTCCAGCCAGTCCAGCAGCTCGCTGTGGCGCACCGGCTTGACGATGAAGTCCTCGGAAGCAATGCCCAGACCGTGGTCCAGCGCACGGTCAAAGGCATTGGCCGAGACAATCGCCACCGCCGGTTGCGGATCGCCCAGGGCGCGTATGCGACGCAGGGTTTCCCAGCCGTCAATGCCGGGCATGGCCAGGTCCAACAACACTACATCCGGGTTCAGGCCTGCGGCCAGCAGGTCCAGGCAGTCGTGACCGCTGGCGGCCTGGCGCAGCTCAAAGCCCAGCGGCTCCAGCAGTTGCAAGAGCAGGCTGCGGTCGGCGGCCTCGTTGTCCACCACCAGAATCTTGCGCCTAGGTCCCGTATAGCCGCTGCGCGCCTGGCGCTGTGCCCGTTCGTCCTCCAGGCGCCGGGCGCCCTCGGGCGGCAAATGCAGTTGCGGCAAAAACAGGCGCACGGCAAACACCGAACCCTGGCCCGGCACGCTTGTCAGCTGCATCTCGCCGCCCATCAAATCGGTCAGCATCTTGGCAATCGTCAGGCCCAGGCCGGAACCACCCGCACCTTGGGCCGCCCCGCGCACAAAGGGCTCGTAGACCTTGTCGATTTCCGCCGCCGTCATGCCGGGGCCGGTGTCGTGGATTTCGATATGCGCCATCTCGCGGGCATAGCGCACCCGCAACGTCACACCACCGGTCTGCGTGAACTTGATAGCATTGCCCAGCAGGTTGAAGCAGATCTGGCGCACGCGCTTGTCATCGGCCTTGACCCAGTCCGGCAGAATCCCTATCACCTCGTAGCTGAAGGAAAGGCCCTTCTCCTCGGCCTGCAGCTCAAACATATCGGCCATATCGGCCATGGCCGCCTCAAACTGCAGCGGCTTCGGGCTAAGAACCAACTTGCCGGACTCGATCTGCGCCATCTCCAGAGTGCCCTCCATCAGCGAGAGCAAATGCTCGCCGCCGCGCAGGATGACGCTGACCGCCTGTTTGCGGTGCGGCGGTATGCCGGCGTCCTGCCCCATCAGCTGCGCATAACCCAGGATGCTGTTGAGAGGCGTGCGCAACTCGTGGCTGATGGCGCTGATGTAGCGGCTCTTGGCGGCATTGGCCTGGTCGGCCTGCTTGCGCGCCAGTTCGGCCACCCGCTTGGCCTCCTGCAGCGCCCGGTCGGTTTGGCGGTGCAGCTCGATTTCCACCATCAGCAAATGCGTTTGCCGGTTGCTTTCCTCCTGCGCCACCTGCCGACTCTTGTGCGCCAGCACCAGCCACCAGGCGACGATGCCGGACAGCAGCAGCAGCGCCGCAAACGCCTTGCTAAAGCCCGACTGCAGGGCGCCGCGCAACAGCGCCTGGGTGTCGGCCCGGTCGGCAAAGGCATCCAGCTGCTGGCGGTAAAACATGGCAAACACCGTCATCAGCAACGGCACGATCACGCCCATCAGCAGCACGAAATGCGACAGCCCCCGGTCCAGATACGGCCAAGTGGAGCGCGGCAGCAAGCAGCGCAGGGCGCCCGACCATTGCACGGCCAGGCTGGCGTGGGGTTTGCAGGCGTCGCCACAACGCGCATCCAGCGTGCAGCACAGCGAACAGATACTCCCCTGGTAGGTAGGCCGGGCAATGCGCCATGTCCGGGCCTTCGTAATGGCGCTCACAGATCACGCAACGGCTGGGCAACAGGCGCGAATAGCCGCCAGGCTCGTTTTGCGATTCTCTAGCGATGTAATAGCGGCCCCTGGTGTACCAGGCCAGCAGCGGTGATGTAATCATGGCCGTAACCAGCGCCACCACGGCTGAGAAGGCCTGGGCCATGGCACCGAACAGTCCCAGATAGCAAGCGATGGACAGGGCAGACGCCAGCGCCATCGCGCCCACACCGACCGGATTGATATCGTACAGATGGGCGCGCTTGAACTCTATGCCCTGGGGCGACAGGCCCAGCGGCTTGTTGATCACCAGGTCGGCCACCACTGCCATGATCCAGGCGATGGCGATGTTGGAGTACAGGCCCAACACATCGCCCAGCGCCTGAAACACATTCATCTCCATCAGCATGAATGCAATCAGGCTGTTGAACACCACCCACACCACCCGCCCCGGATGGCTGTGCGTCACGCGCGAGAAAAAATTGCTCCAGGCCAAAGACCCCGCATAGGCATTGGTGACATTGATCTTGAGCTGCGAGAGCACCACAAACAGCGCTGTGGCAGCCACCGCCCAGCCCAGGGTGGGAAACACATATTCGTAGGCCGCCAGGTACATCTGGTTCGGGTCCACCGCGCGGTCGGTGGGCACGCTGTGGCTGATGGCCAGATAGGCGAGGTAGGCGCCGCCCAGCATCTTCACCACACCCAGCAGCACCCAGCCCGGCCCACCCACCAGCACCGCCAGCCACCAGCGTTTGCGGTTGGCATCGGTCTGTTGCGGCATAAAGCGCAGGTAGTCGGCCTGCTCGCCCATCTGCGTGATCAGGGCAATTCCCACCGTGAGCGCCGCACCAAACAGGCGCACATCAAACCGGCCGGCGGCGCCAAATTCACCGGCATAGTGCGTAATGCCGTTAAAGGCCGAGGGATCGCGCACCAGAACGAAACAGAAGGGCACGACCAGCATCAACAGCCAAATCGGTTGCGTCCACAGTTGCAGCTGGCTGATGGTGGACACGCCATGCGTCACCAAGGGGATCACCACCAGTGCGCAGATCAGATAACCCCAGGTGGGTGGAATGTCCAGCGCCAGCTCCAGCGCATAGGCCATCACGGCCGCCTCCAGCGCGAAGAAGATGAAGGTGAAGGAAGCGTAGATCAGCGAGGTGATGGTGGAGCCGATGTAGCCAAAGCCGGCACCGCGCGTTAGCAGATCCATGTCCACGCCGTAGCGCGCGGCATAGACGCTGATCGGCAGGCCGGCCAAAAAGATCACCAGGCCGGTGACCAGAATCGCCCAGAAGGCGTTCTCAAAGCCGTATTGCACCAAGAGCGTGGCGCCCACCGCTTCGAGCACCAAAAAAGACGCCGCACCAAAGGCGGTGTTGGCCACGCGCCACTCGGACCAGCGGCGAAAGCGCTGGGGCGTGAAGCGCAGCGCGTAATCTTCCATGGTCTCGCTGGCCACCCAGTTGTTGTAGTCGCGACGGATCTTGACCACCCGCTGGCGGGCAGCGGGGTTGGCTTCGGCGGCGCTTTCAGGAACTGGGGGCGATGGGTGCACCAAGTGCGGGCAGCATGTTCTGTGCCACCACAAACAACGTGGGGCCATTGCAACAGGGCACGGCACTTGCTTAGTTAATTGCATTAATCTGTAGTCCGAACTAAAGATACGAGCATTCCATGGAACTGACACCACGAGAGAAAGACAAGCTACTGATCTTCACGGCCTCGCTGCTGGCTGAGCGCCGCAAGGCGCGTGGGCTCAAGCTGAATTACCCCGAAGCCATTGCCCTCATCAGCGCAGCGGTGATGGAGGGCGCGCGCGACGGCCAGACCGTGGCGCAACTCATGTCATTCGGTCGCACCGTGCTGACGCGAGACGACGTGATGGACGGCATTGCCGAGATGATTCCCGACATCCAGGTGGAAGCCACCTTTCCCGACGGCACCAAACTCGTCACGGTACACGAGCCCATTGTTTGACCCTGCTTTGAAAATCAACCCACGGAGGAATTGACCATGCGTACCAGCCTGAAAGCCATGACCGCCCTGATTGTTACCGCCGCCGCATCCGGCAGCGCCCTCGCCCATACCGGCTTGAACGCGCACCAGCAAATGGGCTTTATGTCCGGATTTTTGCATCCGTTCACCGGCCTGGATCATCTGGCGGTGATGCTGGCCATTGGTCTGTGGAGCGCACTGATCGCACAGAAATTTGGCCGCGAAATGTTGTGGGGTCCGCTGGCCTTTGCCAATATGCTGCTGGTGGGCGCCGCCCTGGGCCTGGAAGGCGTGAATGTTCCGGCCGTAGAGCCCCTGATTGCCGCTTCGCTGGTGGCCGCCGGGCTGCTGGTGCTGACCAAACTGCCGCTGCGCGGCGTCGGCGCGGCCATGCTGGCGGGCACCTTTGCCCTGTTTCACGGACTGGCCCACGGCTATGAGCTGGCCGACAACGTCAATGCCTTCCAGGCACTGGCCGGCATGGTCAGTGCCACGGTGCTGCTGCACACGATTGGTTTGGCGCTGGGCTGGTCGCTGCGCGGCGCCAACGTCTGGGTGCCGCGCCTGATCGGTGGCACTGTGGCGGCGCTGGGCAGCGCCCTGTTGCTGTTGCAACTTACGAACTAACTTTTGATTGGGCCGCTCTTCATGATTCCAGGCGAAATCCTCACCGACGACGGTGAACACACACTCAATGCCGGTAGGCGCACGCTCACCGTCGTGGTGCAAAACAGCTCCGACCGACCGGTGCAGGTCGGCTCGCACTACCACTTTGCCGAAACCAATGGCGCGCTTGGCTTTGACCGCGCCGCCGCGCAGGGCATGCGCCTGAACATTGCGTCGGGTTCTGCCGTGCGCTTTGAGCCGGGCCAGCAACGCACGGTGGAGTTGGTGGACTATGCCGGCGACCGCTTGGTGTATGGATTTAGAGGTTTGACGCAAGGGCCGCTGGCCGCTCCAGTCACACCGTCATTGACGAAGTAAGGACTGAGCCATGGCAACCATTGGACGCCGCGCCTACGCGGAAATTTTTGGCCCCACCACGGGAGACCGCGTACGCCTGGCCGACACCGGCCTGATCATTGAAGTCGAGAAAGACTACACGCTCGCGGCCGGAGGCTACGGCGAGGAAGTCAAATTCGGCGGCGGCAAGACGATTCGCGATGGCATGGCGCAAAGCCAGCGCACGCGCGACGGAACCGGCACTGGGCCCGAGGCCGGTGGCGCGGTGGACTGCGTCATGACCAATGCGCTGATCATCGACCACTGGGGCATTGTGAAGGCCGACATCGGCCTCAAGGGCGGGCGCATTGTCGGCATAGGCAAGGCCGGCAACCCCGACACGCAACCGGGTGTGGACATCATCATCGGCCCGGGCACCGAAATCATTTCATGCGAAGGCAATATCGTCACCGCCGGTGGCATCGACAGCCACATCCATTTCATCTGCCCGCAGCAAATTGAAGAGGCCCTGGCAAGTGGTGTGACCACCATGATGGGCGGCGGCACGGGGCCTGCCACCGGAACCTTTGCCACCACCTGTACGCCCGGCGCCTGGAACATCGAGCGCATGCTGCAGGCCGCAGACGCCTTCCCCATGAACTTGGGGTTCCTGGGCAAGGGCAATGCGTCCCTGCCCGCTGCGCTGCACGAACAAGTGAACGCCGGTGTGATTGGTTTGAAGCTGCATGAGGACTGGGGCACCACGCCGGCGGCCATCAGCAACTGCCTGGACGTGGCCGACGAGACCGATGTGCAGGTCGCCATCCACTCCGACACCTTGAACGAATCCGGCTTTGTCGAAAACACCATTGCGGCCACCAAGGGACGCGGCCTGTGCGCCTTCCACACCGAAGGGGCAGGAGGCGGCCACGCGCCCGACATTTTGAAGGTTGTGGGCCAGGCCAACTTCTTGCCCAGCTCCACCAACCCGACCATGCCCTACACGGTGAACACGCTGGACGAGCATGTGGACATGCTGATGGTCTGCCACCATCTGGACGCGGGCATTGCGGAAGACCTGGCCTTTGCCGAGAGCCGCATCCGCAAGGAAACCATTGCCGCAGAAGACATACTGCACGACCTGGGCGCCATCAGCATGATGAGCAGCGACAGCCAGGCCATGGGCCGCGTGGGCGAGGTCATCATCCGCACCTGGCAGACGGCACACAAGATGAAGGCGCAGCGTGGCTGGCTTCAGAATCCGCTGTCGGCCGCCAGCGGCGTGGTCGAAGACACGGCCCGCAGCGACAACTTCCGCGTCAAGCGCTATATCGCCAAATACACCATCAACCCGGCGATTGCCCATGGCATCAGCCACGAGGTGGGCAGCGTCGAGGTGGGCAAGTTTGCCGATCTGGTGGTCTACAAGCCCGCCTTCTTTGGCGTGAAGCCGGCACTGATTTTGAAGGGCGGCTTTATTGCCTTTGCGGCGATGGGCGACCCCAATGCGTCGATTCCGACACCGCAGCCGG
>TBL_comb47_HYPODRAFT_10004779_pt1 | contig 15414 bp, 9 predicted proteins | sample TroBogypolimnion_40_FD_10682 | JGI IMG/M metagenome (IMG submission 10682)
TGGCCAAGGTTTATTTGACCAGAGGCTGGAACTACAACAACTCATTGGGTGGATCCTCTGCCGACTTCACCAGTGCACTCGGACTTTGTGACGATGTTATTTCTTCCGGTCTCTATCCATTGGAAACAAACTGGAATAATTTATGGCCAATACATCCAAAAACAGTTACTGGAACACAACCATCAATGGCTGCTTCTGTAGCAGTTGCGAATGTAAGCAAAGAGGTTGTTTGGGCCATTCAATATTCAAATGCCGCCTATTATTACGGTGATGGCAATACCAATCCGGCTACAGGATTAATTGGGAATAACATGCACGGTCAGTTTGGTGATGGCCCGAGTGGCGTTGCACAAGCAGGTGGTACAACTACATACTACTCAAAAATACAGGGAGACGGAAACAAACCGACCTGGGCTGCCTATCGTATGTTTGACCCGACACTTGATGCTCGCTATGAAGGAACCTTTAACAGTGTTTGTTATGCTACAATTGGTCAGACAATCAGTTTAGTGAATAATACGTATTCTCAAAATCTCAGCATTACCTATAAAGTTGGGGATACCACTGCAGTTGTTTTACCGTGGAACAAACCTGTAACTCTTGCAACTCAGAGAGGCAAGAATGTACTTGGCGGAACCAAGAATTATTCGGTGTCGAACATGAGCGAAATTGTAGGATATGCTCCTATTTCTCCAACCAAAGGTGTTGTGGATAATATGTTATGGGTTGCCCCTATGTTCTGGAAGTTCTTTCAACCTGGAGTTTCATTCAATGATGGATTTTCAACTTTTAACGATCCGATTTTCCGTTCTGCAGAATTATACTTAATGGCAGCAGAGGCAATTGTTAAAGGTGCTACGGGTGCCAAATTAGGAACTGCAGACGTTTATTACAATACTATTCTTGATCGTGCCTTGGGAACCAATGCCGGTAAGAGTCCTAACCGTCCTGCAAATCCTTCTTTGGGAACCGACCCTATTACCAATGTGGTCTCTTACAGAGCTACTCCGGGCAACATTACCATTGACATGATCCTTGATGAATCAGCAAGGGAATTTATGGGTGAAGGACAAAGATGGTTGGATCTGAAACGTACCAATACCTTAATCAGCCGCACCTCTTTATATAATCCATGGACCGCTTTCGGCCTTACCGGTACTCCTGTAATTACAGCTACCGATTTAGTGAGACCTATACCTCAGGGTGCTATCGACGTTTCGAGCCCATCATTGACTCAAAACGCAGGTTATTGATATTAATTTATCAGACTTAAATTGACCAAAAAGGGAGAAGGATATTATTTCTTCTCCCTTTTATCTGAATTACAAAAGAATAACAGATTTATAAATCACACAACATATAAAATGAATACAAAAAAGATGTTTTTCAGTCTGATTGGCTGTTTCTGCATTGTCGGTTCAATCTTTGCTCAGGGCAATTGGACGCCGCTGTTTAATGGAAAAAATCTTAAAGGTTGGAAACAACTCAACGGTAAAGCAAAATACGAAGTGAAAGACGGTACCATAATCGGAACAAGCAAGTTTGGAACAAACAACAGTTTTTTGGCTACCGAAAAAAATTACGGCGATTTTATCCTTGAATTTGAGTACAAGGTGTCTGACAGACTAAATTCAGGGGTTCAATTCCGAAGTGAAAGTAAACCAGAATACAACAACGGCCAGGTTTTTGGCTACCAATTTGAGATCGATCCCTCATCACGTGCCTGGAGCGGTGGAATCTATGATGAAGGGCGCAGAAGCTGGCTCTATCCGCTGACTAAAAATCCTGAAGCCCGCAGCGCTTTCAAAGCCAATGAATGGAACAAAGGAAGGGTGGAAGCGGTTGGCAAATTGATCAAAACATACCTGAACGGTGTTTATTGCTCTTACCTGCTCGATGATATGACCCTCTCGGGATTCATTGCTCTTCAGGTACACCAGGTTAAAGACCCGAAAAATGAAGGGTTAACCGTGGCATGGCGCAATATCAGAATTTGCACCCATAATATTGAGAAGGAACTAACTGCTAATAGCACAACGATATATCAGGTGAATGGCATCGACAATACTATCTCAGATCAGGAGTCGAAAGCGGGATGGAAACTCCTCTTTGACGGCAAAACAACACAGGGATGGAAAGGCGCCAAGCTGGGAGAGTTCCCGTCCAATGTCTTTGTTGTCGATAATGGCATTATTAAGATTCACAAAGCAACAGTGAATTCAGGCGGGATTATCACCGAAAAAAAATACAGGAATTTTGAATTACTTGTTGATTTCAAAATTACAGATGGCGCTAACAGCGGGATTAAGTATTTTATCAATCGGGATGAAAAAACGGGAGAGAGGGCAACAATTGGTTGTGAATACCAGATTTTGGACGATCAGCTCCATCCTGATGCAAAACTTGGCGTTAAAGGAAACCGGAAACTAGGTTCATTGTACGATTTAATTGCTGCACCGGAGGATAAATCGTACCGACCGAAAGCGTTTAATCACGCCCGGATTGTCGTCAAGGGAAACAAGGTTGAACACTGGCTGAATGATCTGAAAATAGTGGAATATGAGCGCAATACCCAGATGTGGCAGGCGCTGGTTAACTACAGTAAATTTGCAGAGTTTCCCAATTTCGGCAATGCGGCAGAAGGGAATATCATGTTGCAGGATCACGGCGACGAAGTGTGGTTTAAAAACATAAAAATCAAAGAATTACAATGAAACGAGCCATGAGAGTTCCACTCACACGGAAGCATGATTATCTATGGCGAGTTCCATCTGACCATTAAAAAACAAATTATAAACAGATGAAACGTAGAGACTTTTTAAGATCCGGTTCTACTGCACTGACTGCAGTGGCAGGATTCTCAATTATTCCTTCAATGTTGGGAAGGGCCTTCGGACATATCGCACCCAGTGACAAAGTAAACCTCGCCTGCTGCGGAATCGGAAACAGGGGCAAGGATATTATCAAGGATTTACATAAAACAGGCCTCTGCAATATTGTTGCTCTGTGCGACACCGAGGTGGGCTCTGCAAGTACACAGGAGATCCTGGGCAAATTCCCTGATATTCCCCGTTTTCAGGATTTTAGGGCGATGTTTGACAAAATGGGAAATCAGTTTGATGCCATCACGGCAGGGGTACCCGATTTTTCCCATTTCCCCATTACCATGCTGGCCATGTCCCAAGGGAAACACGTCTATGTGGAAAAACCTATGGCACATACTTTTCACGAAGTCGCGTTAATGATCAAGGCCGAGAAAAGGCACAAAGTGGCCTGTCAGATGGGCAACCAGGGTCACTCGGAGGAGAACTATTTTCAGTTCAAGGCGTGGACCGAGGCCGGCATCATCAAAGATGTCACAAAAATTACAGCCTTCATGAATAATGGCAGGCGCTGGCATGGTATGAAAGTATCTGATTTTCTGCCTGAACAGCCTATCCCTGAAACATTGGATTGGGACAAATGGCTCACAACCTCTCAATACCGAAAATTCAACAAAGGATATATCAACGGAGACTGGAGATCATGGTTCGAATTTGGCAACGGGGCTTTGGGAGACTGGGGCGCTCACATTATCGACACTTCCCATCAGTTCTTAAAACTTGGCTTGCCAACGGAGGTCAACCCGGTATTTATGGATGGTCACAGCACCCTGATTTTCCCGCAGGCTTCCACACTCTCATTCAAATTTCCTGAAAGAGAAGGAATGCCGGCACTTGAACTTGAATGGTACGATGGCGTAAACAACCAGCCAAAACTTCCTTCGTTCTATGGTCAGCCGGTGCGCGCCAAGGACATTCCGCCACCAACGGCCGGAAATATTAATACCAAAAGGTATCCCGGTAAAATTATTTATGGGAAAGAGCTTACTTTCAAAGGGGGTTCACATAGCGCCCCATTAACAATTATTCCGGAAGATAAAGCAAAGGAGATGGCTTCCAGGCTTCCTGAAGTTCCGGTAAGCCCGTCGAATCACTACGCAAATTTCCTGAAATCGTGCAAAGGGGAGGAAAAATGTCGCTCTTCGTTTGCGGTTGCCGGTCCTTTGTGCCAGGTAATGGCATTAGGGGTATTAGCTCAACGCCTGAATACCCGGCTGGTTTTTGACCGGGATAAAAAACAAATTACCAATAACAGTGTGGGAAATGATCTGCTCGTTGGGCCTCCTCCCCGCAAAGGATGGGAACAATTTTACAGGATGTAGTCACACAATAACAAATAGAGCATGAGTTTACCGGATTTATTTGCTGACCCTATTGTAATTATACTTATAGGGGTATGCATTGTAGTCGGAGGGATAATCGGGTTGAAACTGCATCCCTTTTTGGCACTCTTACTCGGCGCTTTTGTCGTTGCGATAATAACTCCCGCTGCTTCCATTGAAAAATTTGCCCTGGCAAAAGGGGCATCGGCGGCAATAGCGCTGGAGATGTCCAACAGGCACATCGGGGAGCGGATTGCCCTTTCATTTGGCGAAACGTGCGGAAAGCTGGGAATCCTGATTGCCATGGCATCCATTATTGGGAAAAGTCTGCTGGAAAGCGGTGGAGCAGAACGAATTGTCCGTTCACTGCTCAAATTGACAGGGATGAAAAAAGCGCCGGTTGCCTTTCTGGCAGGTAGTTTTTTCATCGGCATTCCGGTGTTTTTTGATGCAGTCATTTTCCTGATGATGCCTTTGGCAAAAGCACTCTCAATACGGATTCAAAAAAATTATTTACTTCTTGTGCTTGTTATTTTGGCAGGTGCTGTAATGGCTAATTCACTGGTTCCCCCTGCTCCGGGCCCTTTGTTTTTAGCCGGGGCAATGCACATTCCCATTGGACTGATGATCATCTCCGGGACCATGCTGGGGATTATCACAGTTACGGCAGGATATCTCTACGCGCTTTGGGCAAATCGGAAATGGACTGTCCCGGTGCGGGATTCACTCGATGCCCGGCTCGAAGACATCAAGATGAATTCCGAAAAACCCGATTCCCGTCTTCCCTCCATATGGTTTTCATTGCTTCCCATTTTAATTCCCCTGGTTTTTATTTGTGCCAATACCTTCCTGATTTCCGCGCCATCACCTGCAGGGGGAACCACACAATCTTTTTTTGTGCATAAACTGTTGGAATTAGTCAGTTTTTTTGGGGATAAAAACGTAGCTTTGGTCTGTGGCGGTGTAGCCGCATTATTCTTGTTGGCAAGTCAAAAACATGAAACCAGGGAGGGGATGACCTCTTTTTTACACGCTGCATTATTGAGTGGCGGAGTCATTATTCTCATCATTGGAGCCGGCGGGGCATTTGGATCAATGCTTCAGCAAACCGGCATCAGTTCAAGGATTACTGAATTAACCAAAGGATATCAAATGGCTTTGATTCCGCTTGCTTTTATCATTGCGGGCATTATCCGCACTGCCCAGGGATCAGCTACGGTTGCACTGATAACCGCATCCGGGATTTTATCAGGGATGATTGGTACCGAACAGTTGCAATTCCATCAGTTATATCTTGGGCTCGCAATCGGTTGCGGTTCTAAAATAATGCCATGGATGAATGACTCAGGATTTTGGGTAGTCTGTAAAATGAGCAATCTGACCGAAAAGGAGGTCTTAAAAACTTTTACCCCCATGAGTATCATAATGGGTGTAACAGGGCTTGTTTTTATACTTATTTCCGCTAAGCTTTTCCCTTTGATCGGAATATGACAATCAGCATCGGATTAACGATATTTGACCCAATTCATGAACTAAAATTTTAATCTATGGAAACAAAAACTAATCCTGAAAAGGATGGGCATGATATGGAAAGAAGGGATTTTGTTAAAGCTGTATCGGTAAGCACCGTTGGTGCCCTGGTTTTCGGCTCTTCCATGTCAGTTTCAGCCTCTAAAGAGACCCAGCAGGGGAATCATCCTGCCGCAGAAAAGAAAGTTCTCATGAAAGTGGGATGCCAGTCAGGAGAAACTACCCCCGAAAATCTTGAGTTTAAAGCACGGCACGGTGTATTCAACATTGACGGTGGTTCACCAAAATATATCCCTGGTAAAGGCTGGGATCTTGAAGATTCCCTTGCAAAAAAAGAGATTTGCGCAAAGTATGGAATTTCACTCGATGCCTATCATCTCCCTTTAGGATCTGATGGTATAAATAAAGCCGTATTCCCAAATATTATGCTTGGCAAAAGCCCTGAGCGGGATAAAGAAATAGAAATGCTTCAGCAAATGATTGCCGTTGCAGGAAAGACCGGCGTTCATTGTTTGAATTATAATACAACTATCCTCCCTGTTATCCGAACGGGAAAAACATTGGATCCCATGCGGGGGAATGCTTCGTATAACACATGGGATTATCAGGCAGCCGTTAAAAAAAATGAGCCTTTGACTATTGCTGGAATTGTTTCTGCAGACCAGATGTTTGAACGGATTACCTATCTGCTCGACCGTTTAATTCCGGTAGCTGAAGAATATAAAGTCAGACTTGCCAATCATATTGCCGATCCGCCGACCCATGTTGGTTTCCGGGGTATAACCCGGTGGGACTCTCCCGATGTTTTTGAGGGAATAAAACGGTTTGCAAATCTGTATGATAGCCCATATCACGGATTTAATTTTTGTCTTGGTACGATTGCCGAAGGATTGAAAGATCCCGGGAAGGAGATTCTGCCAATTATTAAATGGGTTGGTGAAAAGAATAAAATATTCAATATTCACCTGAGAAATATCAAAGGTGGCTGGGATAATTTTCAGGAAGTCTATCCCGACAACGGGGATATGGATTTTTTCCGGATCCTGAAGTTATTGAAGGAGTTAAACTATCCCTATATGGTTATGCCGGACCATGTGCCAAACCATGCAGATCCTGCGAGTAACAAACAGGCGTTTTCATTCGCATACGGGTATATTAAAGCGTTATTGCAGGCCTTATCAGCCAGTTAATATTGTTCTAATTGCAGAATATTAATAATATAATCAATTCAGGTGCAAGTCCGGTTCTGTTTTACATTAAAGGATTAAGGAGAAGAAAATGTTGGATATAAAAGATCTTAAGGGTGTAATACCTCCGATTATTACACCTGTCGACGGCAACGAAAATGTGGATAGGGATGGACTAATAAGGGTAATCAATCACGTACTTGATGGTGGTGTGCATGGCGTTTTTGTGCTTGGCAGCAACGGCGAATTCTACGCGCTTGATTTCGAAAATCAACAAAGAGCTGTCGAAATAACAGTTGAGCAGGTAAAGGGGAGAGTCCCGGTATACGCCGGTGCGAGTGCCATTACCACCAAAGGGTGCATCCGGCTGGCGGATATGGCCCGGGAAGCAGGCGCCGATGCATTGACTGTGCTGACCCCTATGTTTATCAAGCCTTCAGAAACAGAGCTTTATACGCATTTTAAAACCATCGCCGGGAGCACGGAGTTACCGCTGATTTTATACAACAATCCGGATAAGACTACCAATAACATATCAGTCAGTTTATTAAAAAAATTGGCTCAGATTGACAATATCATCGGTATAAAAAATACGAGTACTGATTTTGGTCAAACGATGCAATATATTTATGAAACACGCCACCTTGAGAATTTCAGGGTACTGGCTGGTTCCGACTATTTTATCTATGCTACCCTGGCTCATGGCGGTACCGGATGTGTTGCCGGAACGGCCAATGTGGCGCCTGCATTGGTTGTCGAGATTTACAATAAATTTCAGTCCGGAGACTTTGCCGGTGCCCTTGAGGCTCAGTATCGGTTGGTACCACTTCGTAATACTTATAACTGGGGCAGCTTCCCTGTTGTCATGAAGGATTGTCTGAACCTGATGGGGCTCAACGTCGGAGATCCTGTCAAACCGATTGATCACTGCACCTTAGAGAGGAGGGAAGCCCTGAAAACAGTCCTTTCAGATTTAAAATTGATAGATGTAAACCAAATTTAAAATAGGGAGAGTTATGATGAAAATTGGATTTATTGGACTTGGCATCATGGGAAAACCTATGGCTAAAAACTTATTGAAAGCAGGTTTTGAATTGATTGTCCTGGATCAGAATAAAGCAGCTGCAGCCGAGCTGGTGGCCCTTGGTGCAGAATCGGCTGAGACGCCATCTGAATTGGCAGGTAAAACAAAAACGATCATTACGATGCTTCCGAACTCTCCTCACGTAAAGGAAGTCGCTTTGGGTATAGGTGGCATCATTGAAGGGGCTCAGACCGGGACCGTCTTAATAGATATGAGTTCAATTGCACCGTTGGCAAGCAAAGAGATCGCTGCAGCACTCGCGGTAAAAGGGATAGAAATGTTGGATGCACCCGTGAGCGGAGGAGAACCAAAAGCGATTAGCGGAACTATTGCCGTAATGGTCGGCGGGAAAAAAGAGCTCTTTGATGCCCATTATGACCTGATGATGGCGATGGCCGCATCGGTTGTCTATGTAGGCGAAACTGGTGCCGGAAATATTGCCAAACTTTGTAATCAGATTGTTGTGGCACTAAATATTGCAGCGGTTTCGGAAGCGTTGGTCCTGGCTCAAAAAGCGGGTGTCAGCCCCGATCTGGTATATCAGGCGATCCGGGGAGGATTGGCCGGGAGTACCGTTATGGATGCCAAGGCCCCAATGATGATGGACCGGAATTTTGCTCCTGGATTCAGAATAGACCTGCACATTAAAGATATGACCAACATACTGGAGACCTCCCATAGCGTTGGCGCACCTCTTCCCCTTACCTCCCAGGTGATGGAAATTATGCAGGCTATTAAACAGGATGGCTGTGGCGTCGAAGACCATTCAAGCATCGTAAAATACTACGAAAAAATCGCAAATATTGAGCTCACCCGTTAGTTAGGCATTTGGAAACTTGAAATCATTGCAGATACTAAATTATCTATGGAGAACAAAGACAAACAGATTGATTATCTGGGAAATATCAAGAAAATTTTTTCAGTAAGATTGACTCTTGTGGCTTTAGCAATTATATTCATGGTTTTTAAGGGAGTTACTTCTGAAAATGCACAAACAGATAGATTTTTCTTTATTCTATTCTTATCTGTAATAAATGGAATGTCAATCATTGCTATTTCTATTGGAGTTGTCTACAAAAATAAAAGAAATTGCACTTATAAATCAGGGGAATTTAAGAACAGACTGGAAAAATTTCTGCTTGCCTCCAGGTACCGGAACTCAACAATTGAAGCTTGTGCAATTCTTACAGCGTTTGGATTTGTATTAACTGGCAATTATATTTTTATTGCAGAGACAATAATTCTTTATGTGTGGTTAATTTATATTTTCCCTTCGAAAAAGCACATTCAGAGAGAAATTGAACTTGACATTGATAATATTTAATTTTTAAGTTTTTTATCAAAAAATTGAGGACATAATTGGGAAAATAATTCCAGTTGCAATTTTGATATATTAAACCTTGATAGTATTTGGGGTAATTAAAACAGAAAAAAAACCTGAAATCTTGAAAAATCCCTCTGTATTTCTGATTCTTGTGTCTCTTGTGGTAGAATTGTTCTACACTTAATACGGACTCGAAATATTCGAAGACATTGTTTCGGATTTTAATCAATTAATCGACTAAAGGCATGCATCCTCATTTTATTAAAATAGATTATATGGGAATTCGTTTAAAGGTGATCCTAATATTTCTTGCCCTTATTGCAGGCAAACAGACATCTGCCCAATCTAAAACTGTTTTGTGGTTTAAACAGCAGGCTGATCATTTTGAGGAGAGTATAGTTCTTGGTAACGGGAAAATGGGGGCCTCTGTTCACGGAGGTGCTAAGTCCGACACGATCTACCTGAACGATATTACGTTATGGACAGGAGAACCGGTTAATCCATACATGAATCCTGAAGCCTATAAATTCCTCCCCGCTGTACGCGAGGCCTTAAAAAATGAGGACTACCGGCAGGCCGATATACTCAATAAAAAAATTCAGGGCAACTACTCCAACTCCTATGCCCCCCTGGGTAAGTTTTACCTGGATTTTGGTCAAACAGGAGAACCCCAAAACTATTACAGGGAGCTAAATATTGGGAATGCCATTTCCAAGGTCAGCTATGAATCAAACGGGGTGAAGTACACCCGTGAGTATTTTATCTCATACCCGGATCAGATCATGATGGTTAAGCTCACCTCAGGTAAAAAAGGGGCCTTAAGTTTTGATATTCATTTCAATAGTCCGCTGAAAAACAATATTTCAACTTCGGATAACCAATTCGTGGCTAATGGGTATGCTTCGGTTAGGGGCGTCTTTGATGAACATAAAGGGACAAGATTTACCACGATACTGAAAATTAAAAACCGCGATGGAAAAATCGCACGAACCGACAGCACACTCTCATTAAAAGGGGGGACCGAAGCCATTCTGGCAATTTCAACCGCCACCAGCTTTAACGGATTTGATAAGAATCCGGCTACGGAGGGTTTGAACAACGAAGCTTTGGCCGCAAAAATCCAGACGAAAGCCGCGCAAAAATCATACGATCAAATCCGTAAAGCACATCTGGCGGATTATCAGAAATACTTTGACCGGGTAAACCTCTTTTTGGGTAAATCAGATGCGCCTGACCTGCCAACTGATGAGAGGCTGAAACGGTATACCGATGGGAAAGAAGATAAGAATCTGGAAGCGCTCTATTTTCAGTTCGGTCGCTATCTGCTGATCAGCTGTTCAAGAACTCAGTGTGTACCTGCTAATCTTCAGGGATTGTGGAATCCATACCTGAATCCGCCATGGAGCAGCAACTATACCATGAATATCAATACTCAGGAGAATTACTGGCTTGCCGAAAATGCGAACCTCTCCGAAATGCACATGCCTCTCCTTACTTTTATTAAAAATCTGGCAACCACAGGTGAGATAACAGCAAAAACTTTTTACGGCGTAAATGGTTGGACATCATGTCATAACTCAGATATATGGGCAATGAGCAATCCGGTTGGCCAGGGGAAAGGGTCTCCTCAATGGGCAAACTGGAATATGAGCGGCGCGTGGCTGATCACCCATTTATGGGAACATTACTCCTTTACGCTTGATAAAGATTTTTTAAGGGATAAGGCCTACCCTTTAATGCAGGGTTCTGCCCGTTTTTGTCTCGAATGGCTGACTGAAGATAAAAATGGATTCCTGATTCCCTCTCCATCGGTTTCGCCTGAAAATAAATATATTGCCGGTGACGGATATAAAGGCTATACCTTATACGGCGCCACCGGCGATGTGTCGATGATCCGCGAATGTTTTGACAAAACCATCAAAGCTTCTGAGATCTTACACTGTGATACTGCTTTCAGAGCCAAACTCAAAACTGCCATGAACCGGTTATATCCCTATCAGGTTGGTAAAAATGGAAACCTTCAGGAGTGGTACCACGATTGGGAAGACGGGGAACTGAGGCACCAGGCCCAGTCACATCTTTTCGGGCTCTATCCAGGGCACCAGATCACCCCTGAAAAAACGCCCAAAGAGGCAGCAGCTTCCCGAATCTCACTTGAATTGAGGGGAGATCTGACGACAGGGTGGTCGAAAGCCTGGAGAATGAATCTGTGGGCAAGGCTATACGACGGCAATCACGCCTACAAATTATTCAGATCCTTGCTTCATTATGTAAAACCCACCGTTTTAAAAGCAAAATATAACAGTGGCGGGACCTACCCAAATCTGCTCGATGCCCATCCGCCGTTTCAGATTGACGGAAATTTCGGAGGTACCGCTGCTATAATTGAAATGTTGCTTCAATCTTCCGAAAATGAAATCAGGCTCCTGCCTGCCTTGCCTGATGCATGGGAAAATGGATCGGTAAACGGAATCTGTGCAAGAGGTGGATTGGTCATTTCAATGGACTGGAAGAACAAGAGGTTAACGCATTTAACTGTTTTTGCAAAACAAAACTGTGAGACTACGATTATTTACGGTGGTCAGCACAAAGAAATCACCCTGAAAAAGGGGACAAATCCGGTTCGGTTATGAAAAAAATTATCCTGATCTCTTTATTTTTTTTTGCTATCGCACAATTCCTATCAGCTGCGCAGGAAAAAGAGTTGGTTCAATTAAAGGTAAATTGGCCCAAATATATGGCTCAGCACGATTTACTCTGGGATTGCATTCCTGAAGATTATTTCGCGGGTGCTTTTGTCGGCAATGGTTTGCTGGGTACGATAATTTTCAGGGATAATATTGAACCAAACACTCTTCGCTTCGAAATTGGAAGGACGGATGTTTACGACCACCGGACAAAAGCCTCAAGCGCTTATGAAACTTCCAGATTGCCCATCGGACAGCTCCTTTTAACTCCTGCCGGAAAGATTACAAGAGTAAAGCTTCGTAACGATCTCTGGAATGCCGAAATCAGGGGGGAGCTGACCACAACTTCCGGAACCATCTCTTTTCGGTGTTTTGTTCCGTCGGATGAAGAGTTGATAGTTGTAAACATAACATCCACCGGCGGGGAAAAAACAGCGAAATTTACGCTGCGTCCCCAGCAGGCTCAAAGTGCAAGGTATATTGCCAAGAGAGCCATGGGTCTGGAGATGAATGTCGACTACAAGCAGAATCCCCCTTTTCGTACTGAAATTATTGACAACACAGAGGTGGTGACTCAACCGCTCTTAATGGGTGACGATTATGCAACAGCATGGAGCGACACAAAAAACAGGGATGGTTCCAGCACCGTTTTGGTTACCGTTGCAAACAGGTGGGGGAAATACCGGAAACCTGGTTCCGGTTCGGCCATTGATGCTGTGGCAACGATTAAGGCCGCCCAAAAGAAAGATATGGCGGTAATTGAAAAAGCTCACCGCGACTGGTGGCATCAATTCTATCCGGCTAGTTTTGTCACTTTTCCCGATCCGCGCCTGGAGAGCTTTTATTGGATACAGCTTTACAAATTGGGGAGCGCCACCCATCCCAACCGGCCGGTGATTGACCTTTTGGGACCCTGGTTTAAACCAACCGCCTGGCCCTTGCTCTGGATGAACCTGAATGTGCAGCTGACTTACTACACCCTGGGGATTGCCAACCATACTGATCTTGAGGACAATCTTTTTCAACTTCTCGAACGGCACAAAGATCAAATGATTGAAAATGTCCCGCCGGAGTTTCAGGCGGATTGTTCAGGAATCCGGAATCCCGTTGGATACGATGATTTATATGCTCCTTTGTTCCTGTCGGTTGACAAAAACAATAACCAGGGGCTAAATATTATCGTTCTTCCCTGGCTGATGCAGATGTATTATCTGCACAACCGGAGAACAATGGATAATGAAAATCTGAAAGATTCCCTCTATCCGCTTATGCGCCGTGCCTTCAATGTCTATCTGCATATCCTTTCGCGCGGTGAGGATGGTCTTTATCATATCCCTTTCACCTACTCCGATGAGTATGGGAATGCAAAGGAGACAAGTCTGAATATTGCTCTGGCGCGATGGGGTTTCAAAACACTTATTGCCAGTGCCGAACGTCTGAAAATTGATGATCCGCTTCTGCCCCGCTGGAAAGAGACACTTGCTAAAATGCAGGATTACAATGTGAACGAAAACGGAATAATGGTTGGAAAGGACCTCCCTTTTGCCAAACCGCACCGGCACTACAGCCACCTCTTTGCAATATTCCCGTTATACGATATGAATACCGAAAATGAGCCGGAGCGGATTCCGCTGATGAAAAAATCAATTCAGCACTATACCGACCTGGATGGCGACAACTGCATCTATAAATTCTCGGGAGCATCGTCGCTGTGGGCTGCAATGGGTGAGGGTGACCAGGCCTTAAAATGGCTTAACCGTTCGCTTGAACTTCTTCCGCGGTTTGGGGTTCCGCCGGCACCGGCAAGAATTCCCACTCTAACACAAAATACCTTCTACAGTGAGCGGGAAAATCCAACATTTGAGTCTCCGATTTCCTCGTCGCGTTGTATACTCGATATGCTTATCCAGGACTGGAGAGGAATTATTCGCGTTTTCCCCGCCATGCCGACTCTGTGGAAAGATGCTAGTTTTTATCATCTCCGGACTGAAGGGGCCTTTCTGATAAGCGCTGTACGCAAAGATGGAGTAACTCAGTTTATTGGGATTAAAAGTCTGGCAGGTGAACCTTGTGTGATCAAATCGGCTTTTGGAGGTGCGGTGAAACTTACTGGTTCAAAGACGGCCACGCTGCGTGAGCATGACGGATTGATTGAGATTCACATGAAAAAAGGGGAGGAAGTTATTCTATATTCCGCTGAAAAGCCGGGAGCATTTGCTGTAACTGCACTTCCGATGAATCAGAATGACCGCAATTACTGGGGTGTAAGAACAAAAATCAAATGAACTCAGAAATAACTTAATATGCTAAAAATAAGACAGATATTATTATTCGCGACGATACTGCTCCTCCCTGCTTTGCTCTCGGGGCAAACGGAAAATCTGGCAAAAGCGTTTAGCAACCCACCGGCTGAATACAGCATGACCCCTTTCTGGTCATGGAACGGAACCCTGAAGCCTGAAAAACTGAAATGGCAGATCGACCAGATGCTGGAGAAAGGGGTATCAGGTGCTTTCATGCACGCGCGGGCGGGGCTTGACGAAAGCGAGACCCCCTATTTTTCAAAGGGGTTTTGGGATGCCGTAGATACAACGGTAAGGTACAGCGCTTCAAAAGGATTTTATCCACACCTGTACGACGAAGATAAATGGCCAAGCGGCAGTGCCGGCGGGCGAACCATTGCTGCAAATCCGGATGAATTTACAAAGAAAATACTGGTCTATTCAAAGATGGAAGTTACAGGTCCTCAATTAATTAACTTAAATATCCAGCAAAAACCACTCGCTGTGTTTGCAGGACGTATCTCAGACAAGGGGAAATATGACTTTTTATCGCAGATTAACCTGACCGACAAGGCTAATCAAGCCTGGCAGGTTCCCGAAGGGCGCTGGGCGATAATTTCCTTTAAAATGATCAAGGATCCCGGCGGACAAATTGATTACCTGGACTCGACAGCAGTGGCCAAATTTATCGAAGTCACGCATGAACAATATTTCAAACATGTGGGCAAATATTTCGGAAATACGATACCCGGAGTCTTTTTTGATGAAATCTATGCCAATGGTTCGAGCATGGAGGGCAATATTTTCTGGACCGACGATTTTCTTTCGAAATTTAAACAAATCAAGGGTTATGACCTGAGTGATAAACTTCCGTTGATCATCTATTCCGATCCGGGCAAATCGGAACCGGTAAGGTATGATTATTTCGATGTGGTCAGGGATTTGTACGTAAAGGCATGGTTCAAACAATATGCCGACTGGTGTGCAGCGCACAAGATATGGGTGACCGGTCACACGACCGAATTACTGCTTCATTACAAACGTCAGTCCGACTATTTTTCAACCATGGGTCAGCTACAGGTTCCCGGAACTGATAATGAGGAGTACCGGTATGGC
>TBL_comb47_HYPODRAFT_10004780_pt1 | contig 15414 bp, 15 predicted proteins | sample TroBogypolimnion_40_FD_10682 | JGI IMG/M metagenome (IMG submission 10682)
GATACAACTACTTGGCGTAGTCTACGGAACGGGTTTCACGGATGACCGTGACTTTAATCTGTCCCGGATAGTTCATTTCTCTTTCAATGCGCTGACACATGTCGCGCGCCAGGACCTGAGCTTCACCTTCGGTAATCTTTTCCGGATTGATCACGACACGGACTTCGCGTCCGGCCTGGATGGCGAAACAGCTTTCGACGCCGGCGAATTCATGGGCGATGCTTTCCAACTGTTCAAGTCTCTTCAGATACAGTTCGGTAGTTTCGCTTCTGGCGCCGGGACGGGAAGCGCTGAGCGTGTCGCAGGCGTTGATGAGCACGTCATAGACGCTGGTGACTTCCGCTTCGCCGTGATGGGCTGCGACTGCGGCAACGACATCTTTGGCTTCATTATGTTTCCTGAGGATGTCCGCGCCGATCTCCGCATGTGAACCTTCGACTTCATGGTCAACGGCCTTGCCGATATCGTGGAACAGCCCGATGCGTTTGGCTTTCTGTTCGTCCAGCCCGAGTTCGCTGGCAATCATGCCCATGAAATATGCGCATTCCAGGGAATGCTGGAGCACATTCTGGGAGAAGCTGTAGCGGTATTTCAGGCGGCCCAGCAGTTTGATGACCTGCGGCGCAACGCCCTGAATTCCGGTTTCCAGAACCGCGGCTTCGCCCGCGGAATAGACGTCGTCTTCAACTTCTTTCTGGATCTTCTTCGTCAACTCTTCGATACGGGTCGGATGGATGCGTCCGTCGGTAATCAGGCGTTCCATCAACTGACGGGCAACTTCCTTGCGCACCGGGTCAAAGCAGGAGATGACGACCGCTTCCGGAGTATCGTCAATCAGGATGCTGACCCCGGTGGCGGCTTCCAGCGCGCGGATATTGCGTCCTTCACGCCCGATGATCCGGCCTTTCATTTCATCGTTCGGCAACGGAATGGTCGCCGTGGTGCGCTCATAAGTACAGTCGGAAGCGTAACGCTGAATCGCGTAAGTCAGGATGCGCCGGGCTTCCTTTTCCGCTTTCTGCTTGGCTTCTTCGAGCTGGTCGCGAATGACGACGCCCGACTCGTTTTTAACTTCGTTCTTCAACTTTTCCAGCAGCATCTGCTTGGCGCTTTCACGGTCAAGCAATGAAATTCTTTCGAGTTCATCAATCTGCTTGGAGATCTTCTGCTGCAGATCCTGTTCGCGGTTGGACATGCGTTCCCGCAGAACATCCAGTTCCTTTTCCTTGCGTTCAAGGCCTTTCATCTTGGTTTCCAGCACGTCGTTTTTCTTTTCCAGATTTTCTTCGCGCTGGCTGAGCCGTTTTTCCGTGACCATCTGCTCCCGGCGGCGTTCCTTGAGTTCGTCCTCGAACTCTTCTTTCATTTTCAGCAGTTCGCTCTTGGCGGTTACTTTTGCTTCGCGCTGGATGTGCTCTGCTTCTTTTTCAGCATCCGCGCGAATCTTTGACGCCAGGGTTGAGGCCGAGGTCTTTTGCAGTCTTTGCATAATCAGACTGATAATGAACCCGGCTGCAATGCCGACAACACCTCCGACGATTCCAATAATTATTCCATTCATAAAGTTCTCCTCTTTAGTATCATTTGAACCGTTTCACCCCATTCTCCGTTACAATCATGTCCAGCGGACAATCATGCGCTTCGACGGGGATCGCCGTATTCTCCTGACATTGGTAAAAAATACCTATTCTAATCCCGCTGCATTTACTAAGCAACCGGTCATAGACGCCTTTACCGCGGCCGAGCCGCGATCCGTTCGAGTCGAAAACGACGCCTGGAACCAGCCATACCAAAGTATCCAGGACATCTTCCGACGTCTCTTCCAAACTTTGTTCCGGTTCCATGATCCCGTGTTTTCCGGGGACCAGGCCGTTTCGCAGATCTTTAATTTCAACCATCTCATATCGGTGCCCGGCATCATGTTTGAAGCGGGGCAGATATATTTTAATGCCGGACTGCATAGCATGTTCGATAAACATGCTTAAATCCGGCTCGGTACCGTCCGTGATGAACGCGCCAACAGCTTTTGCGGCGGCGATTTCAGGTACCTGAATCAGGTTAACGCAAATCGCCTGATCGGCTTGTTTGCGGTAATCCGGGTCTAGCGAGCTGCGGTGCCGCAGAAATTCTTTCCTCAATTTTTGTTTGGCGGAAAGATTATCCATTGACCGCTTTCTCCTCAACCTGCTTGCACTGTTTCCAGTAATTAATCCTTTCTTTAATTTTTTCCTCATAGCCGATTCCGGCCGGGAGGTAATAACTTTTAGGAACTCCGAGATAATCCTGGGCGACAAAACCGCCAAAACTATGGGGGTATTTGTAGTCCTTCCCGTTTTTGTCTTGTTTGGCTCCGGTGGAATGAGGGTCTCTCAAATGCGCCGGAACCGGCTGTATTCTTTCTTTCCGCACATCTTCCAGTGCGGCGTCAACGGCGGCATAAGACGCGTTGCTCTTGGGGGCGGTGGCGCAATAGGTCACCGCCTGGGCCAGGATAATCCTGGCTTCCGGCATGCCGATCATTTCGACCGCCTGCATGGCGCTTACCGCCAAAGGCAGGGCTCTGGGATCGGCATTCCCGATATCTTCGGACGCGAAAATAACTATCCGGCGCGCTATGAACCGGATATCCTCCCCGGCATGGACCATCTTGGCCAGCCAGTAAATTGCCGCGTCCGGATCGCTGCCGCGCATGCTTTTGATAAATGCGCTGGCGGAGTCATAATGGCCGTCATCATCGTAATTGATGAATTTCCGCTGGATTGATTCTTCCGCTTCAGCAACCCCGATATGGATGTTGCCCTGCGGATCCGGTTCCGTCGTAAGCACCGCGATTTCAAGTGCATTCAATGCTTTTCTGGCGTCGCCTTCGCAGATCTCTGCCAGGAACGTCATTGCTTCATCGCAAATGGTTACGGGTTTGTCCTTGAAACCACAGTCGGCGGTCAACGCCCGTTTCATCAGGCTGATGACCTCCGGCCTTGAAAGCGGTTCCAGGACAAATACCAGCGAACGTGACAGCAGCGCCCCGATAACATAAAACTGCGGATTGTGGGTTGTCGCTCCAATTAACCGGATATTGCCGTTTTCGACATCAGGGAGCAGCGAATCCTGCTGGGCGCGGTTAAACCGGTGGATCTCGTCTATGAACAGAATGGTTTTCCGGCCGCTGGCTTCTTTGCGAAGCTTGGCAAGATTGATCTCTTTGCGGATGTCGGCAACAGTGGATGAGACGCCGGACAAGCGAATAAATTCGGAATCCGTCGTCAGGGCGATCAGTTCCGCTAAACTGGTCTTCCCGGTACCCGGCGGGCCTGATAAGATGATGGAGGTGAAACGGTCGGCGTCGATGGCACGGCGCAAAAGCTTACCCGGAGCCAGAAGATGTTCCTGTCCCGCGTATTCTTCAAGGGTTTTCGGACGCATTCTGGCGGCAAGAGGCTGTCCTGCCGTTGAACGCTCCGTCACGCCTGTTTTTTCCGTGACCCCAATATCAAAGTTCAACTGTTCCATCCTGAATCCCAGGCCGCGGAAAAGTCAGACAGCAGTCAAAATATGTAGAGTTGTACTGTAATAGAGAAAGTTATGAAGAAATCCTGTATTCAAGACCGGAGCCCAAAATGTGTCCGCCGGGTCCTGTATTGACAGATACATTATGTCTTTTATTCATATTTATAAACCTCTATTGAAGCCGGCAGTCCAGTTGACCGCCCCGGCAAGTACCTCACATACATAAATTGATAACAATGCTGACTTTTCTTGAGTCGTTAATGCTATTATTTATAATATATGTAAAAACGTTCTGCTTCCCCCATGGACGCAGACGTTGCTTTATCAGAATATAATGCTTAAATCTGTTTCGTGAAAGCCGGAATTGATGAAAAAACACATTTTTAATTGAATTTTACAGGTTTTCTGATGTAAGGATATAGTTTTAAAGCTGTTACAAATCTGTTTCGCCGCCGCGCTTTTTTATTGTTAAAACCTGATTCATATGAACTTGGTGAAATTTTAAGATTATTATTAAGGATATATTGAATTTGACGGATAATGCGTAAATATTGATAGCTCTTGTTTTTTATAATAATAATAAGGTAGTTATAAAGAAGATGAAAAATCAGGTGATTTTATTTCAGGGCGATTCCATCACGGATTGCGGACGGTCTCGCGACACGAATGTGCCTAATGTCGGACTCGGCGGCGGCTATCCGTTGTTGTCAGCGGCGCATCTGCTTTGCGCCAAGGCGGAAGACGGGCTAAAGTTTTTCAACCGGGGCATCAGCGGCAACCGCATTGTTGATCTTTACGCCCGCTGGAAAGTTGACGGGCTCAATTTAAATCCCGATGTGATCAGCATTCTGATCGGGGTAAACGACACCTGGCATGAGTTCGGCAGCAAAAACGGAGTCGAAATTCCGCGCTTTGAACAGTTTTACCGGATGCTGCTGGAATGGACTGTCCAGGCCCGCCCGGGAGTGAAACTGATACTTTGCGAGCCTTTTGTTTATGTCTGCGGCGCGGTCGGCCGAGACTGGGTTCCGGAAATCAACCAGCGCCGGGAAGTCGTCCGTAAAATGGCCAAAGATTTCGACACGGTCTTTATTCCGTATCAGGAAATCTTTGACGCCGCCCTGAAACGGGCTCCGGCGGAATACTGGCTGGGCGACGGAGTTCATCCGACTTATGCCGGGCATCAGCTCATGACCGGAGCCTGGTTGAAAGCTGTTGAAAAAATTATCTAACTTAGCTTGTCCTATTTGGGATAGCCGACCGGCTGGGTCAGAATTACTTTCAGGCCTTCGGGCAGCCCCATGGCTTTTTCCAATTGCGGATGGTTGACCCAGCCGCAAACCACGGTTGAAAGACCTTCGGACGCACAGTACAGATAAACATTCTGACTGATAAAGCCGATATGACTCCAGGCAAGATTCATGTTCCCTGCGCTATCGCCGCTGAACTTTTTAGTATCCGAGACATAAACCAGATCGACGGGAACATTTTTATGGAATTCCTGTTCCCCGCATTTTGCCCGGATATCTTCCGCCAGAACCAGTTGCAGGATATAGCCTTTTGGCTCATAAAGATAAAGACCATCTTTCATCGCCACATAGATCAGGGGATCCTGAACGTTCATGGCGGTCGGCGCGGTGCGCTTGCCGTCGAGGCGATTGATGCCGAACGCCGCCCACAGCAGATTCGATATCTGTTGCTGCGAAAGCTCTTTATCGCTGAATTCGCGGCTGGTTTTTCTAAGCGCCAGGCACTCCATCAGCGGTTTGCCGCCTTTCATGTCCGGCGGCGGCAGCTTGATTTCTTTCGACGGAACCGCGGCAATGATCGCTCCGTTATCCGCAAAACAGGCGGCGGTAAGAATCGCGACAGCGACAAACAACAGTTGTTTCTTCATAATGAAAACTCCTTTGTCAGTGTTTGAATAAACTTAAAATACTATAATCCTGAAAAAATGCAATCGGAATAAGAACCTGGTTATTTTCTAAACTTGAAAGAATTAATTTGCAGTATATTTTACTGTATTCCACCAGTAATAGTAATATTAACTGAACTGAAGAGGGAGAAAAAATTATGAAAAAATTGTTCATTCTCGCCATGTTGTTCGTTTTCGGGGCAACCCTCCAGGCGGATGACGCGGCTGCGCAAACTCGTGCACGGGTTGATATCAGCAGCGACGATGTCGTGCTCAAGGCCGTTTCCGCACCCGAAGGCGGTTTTTTACAGAACATTGATTGGGGTAAAGAAAAGGACCGCAAATTCAACCTGACCGGCGAAACCGCGCTGCTGCCCGCAGACCAGTGGGTAAAGGCTTCTTTCACTTTTGTGCCGGAAAGCGATGGCAAAGTTACCATCAACCTGTTGAGCAATTACACCAAGGACAAGGACAAAAAAGATCCCGACATCCGCTGGGTCTACTATGATATGATTACCGTTGAAGGCGGCAGTCCGCTGCAAAACGGCGACTTTGAAGACGCTAAGAACGGCAAACCCGTTGGCTGGGACTGCGACGGGGACCTCTATATTGTTACCGAAATTAAAGCGTTTTCCGGCAAGGCGATGGTCAAAGTCTACCATAACCATCATTGTTCACAGACGCTTGACGTAAAAAAAGACCAGCCGGTTACTATTAACGTCAACGTCAAGAGAGGCGAATTCGTACCGCCCAAAGAGTAATTGGCCATTTTGCATAGAGCTATTAATGCGGGACAGGTTCCCGCATTTTTTGTTTTGCGGAGATTAAAGCCGGCTTTATTTGCCGAAGAGTTCGGTTGCTTCTTTCAGATACTTGCGGATCTGGACTTTTTGCGGGCATTTTGTTTCGCAGGCTCCGCAGTTGGTACAAGCGGCTGCGGTTTTTCCTTTGATCCATTCACCGCCGATAGCGGCATATTTGTCGCGGGCGGGCTGCTCCAGCCGATACACTTTGTGATAAATCATCGCGCTCAGGCAGACCGGAATGTTTACTTCAAACGGGCATGGCATGCAGTATCCGCACCCGGTGCAGTAGATGTCGGCCAGCGAACGGCATTTTTCCTGCAATTCCTGTATTCGTGACATTTCCTGCTGACTCAATGCCGCGTTCCGCCCGGCGATCTTTACGTTGTCGTCCACCATCTGTCTGGTGCTCATGCCGGACAGTGCGCAGTTTATATCCGGATTGCTGAGAACGAAACGCAACGCCAGTTCCGGAGTGGAAACACGTCCTTCAAGCGCGTCTTCGAAAATACTGCCGGCAAACGCCAGGGATCCGCCGCCGACCGGGCCCATCGCGATGACGCCAAGACCTTTTTCCGCGGCATATTTCATGGATGGTTCGTTGGCGCGGTCAAGCAGGTTGTACTGGCAGAGCACTGAAGCGAAAACCCCGGTATCGATAACCGGCAGCATTTTTTCCGGTTTATCGTGGAAAGAGAACGACAGAAACCGGATCAACCCCTGCTCTTTGGCTTTCATGGCTTCGTCGATAAGGTTGAATTTCAACACATTGTTCTCAAAATTCTCGGCGCTTATCGAATGAAAATGATAAAAATCAATATAGTCAACCTGTAACTTGCCGAGCTGTTCATCCAGAAAACGGCGAAAATCGCCCTGTTCCGTGACTTTCCATACCGGTATTTTGGTTGAAAGATATACCTTGTCGCGCCAGCCGTTTTTCAGCGCCAGTCCGACGGCAATTTCACTCTCGCCGCCGCAGTAGCCGTAGGCCGTATCCACATAGTTAATGCCTTGCTCGAAACCATAGCGCAGCACATCTATCGATTCATCCATTGAAATATGGGCAACTCCCTGCGCATCCGGCGATTTCATCGGCAGCCGCATCGCCCCGAAGCCCAACGTGGAAAGCTCAATTCCGGTATTTCCAAACTTTCGATACAGCATGTTATTTTCCTTGAATTATCATGTAAACAAATTGCGAAGTTCTGTCGTGCGGGCGCGGATGTCTTCGGCCTGGGTGATCTCAGTGACCATGGCGATTTTTCTGGCGCCGCAGGCGAGGAGTTCGGGAATATGGCGGGCTTTGATCCCGCCCATAACGGTGAACGGCATGTTTACCTCGGCGGCAATCTTTTTCATGGTTTCCAGGCCGATTGCGCCGCAGGCTACGGCTTTGGTGCCGGTCGGGTAAATCGGGCCGATGTTGATATAGTCGGCGCCGGCGGCCTGCGCGGCGAACGCTTCCTCCAGATTATGGGTGGAGTTGCCGATAATGAGATTGGAGCCGAGTTTTTTTGCCGGTTCCAGCGGCAGGTCATCCTGTCCCAAGTGGACGCCGTCGGCGTCTACCGTCAAGGCGATATCGAGGTGGTCGTTCAAGATCAGCAGCATGTTGAACTGAGCGGTGATTCTGCGGTATTCCAGCGCCAAGCGGTAAATTTCGACTTTGGTTTTGTTTTTTTCCCGCAACTGAACGATTCTGACCCCGGCTTCGGCGATTTGACGCAGCACCTCTAAAACGTCGCGGCCGTTAGTAAACTCGGAGGAAATCACCGGATAGATATCGACATGAGAAAAAGCGGTCATTTTTTCAGCTTTGGTACGGAACGGACTGCAATTCAATTTATACCTCTTTGGGTTTGTGCTTGAAATCCGGACAGTCATCCATCGGATTCACTTCTTTTCTGTGCAGGGTGCAGCGGCTGAGAAACGGGTGCGCGATAAAGTGCGCGCAATCGCGGCAGAACTGTTTTTCATCGTCATTGACCTTGATTTCAGGTTTTGCCTCCGCTTCAGTATGCAGCAGCGCGGCAAATCCGGACAGCGCTTTACCTTTTTCGGCTCCGGCGGTCTGCGGTTCAGGAATGTCGGCAATTTTTTCCCCGCAGATGGCGCAGGCGAGCACTTTACCGACTTTGGTCCAGCCGTCCATCAGTACCTTTTCCTTGAGCGCGGTGCTCTGTCCGCAATGCGGACATTCTGTGAATTCTCCGGCTTTCATCTTAAAACGTTCAACTCCGTAAATTTTGCACACAGATTATTGCGGGTTGCATAATCTGCATGCATTAAATATAGTCCGGAGGTAAAGTTATTGCAAGGGCATAGAGACAATATGTCTCTGTGTTTTATCAAAAATAATGAGCCAATATGTCTCTTTTGTGAATATGGTATTTCCGCTTGAATAATGTTGCAAGTATGGTTATTGTTATAGTATGTATAGGATTCACCGGCATTTTTAGCTTGTTTGATAATTTGGCATGACTGTTGCTATTACTCTTTTGCAGATTATAAAAACCGGAAGAAACCGGAAAACAGGAGGTGTGTTATGTTAGCAAGATTAAATGACAATTGGAGTCTGTTAAATCCGTGGCGTACGGTCAACGGGCTTCAGAAAGAATTGCTGGGGCTGTTTGACGATTTCAATGAAAACTTGAATCGTTACCGTGCCGGTTACCCGCAAATGCTTATTGAAGACACTGAAAAGGAACTGATTGTAAGAATGTCGCTTCCGGGCTATGAATCCCAGGACATGGACATTGAAGTAGTCAGCGATTTTCTGACAGTTCGCGCCCAAAGGATCAGCCCGGCGCTTAAGAAAGACGAAAAATTCCTGCATCGCGAACGGTCTTTCGGCAAAATTGAAGAAAGCATCAAGCTTCCGGCGAAAGTCAAGAGCGGCAAGGTAAACGCCAAGTATGCCGACGGTGTTCTGGTAATCACGATGCCGAAGGAAGATGTGGAAAAACCGCACATCGTCAAGATCGGATGAGGGTTTACTGAAAATTGATTTAACATGGAGGATTGAAAAATGTCTGATATAGTCAAAAAGGAAGATAAGGCGGAAGTCAAAAAGATGGAATACATCGAATTTGCGCCGCCGTCGGATGTGATTGAAAATCATTCCGGAATAACGGTGCTGCTGGATGTGCCGGGCGCAACGACGGAGAGACTTTCCGTCAACGTGGAGGACCGGATACTGAAAATCAATGCGGAGACTGATCTGATGCAACACGGTAAGCACGTTCATTACAAAAGGTCTTTTCAGATTTCCGATGAGATTGCGCTGGAAAAGATCTCCGCGAAGATCAAGGACGGCGTTCTGAGTTTGGAATTGCCGAAGGCGGAATCCGCCAAAGTGCATAAGATAAAAGTTTCAACGGAATAATTTTAAACTCGGCCAGTGTGACTTTAACATCCCCTGTCCGTCACCGGGCAGGGTTTTTTATTATGCAGGTAATTTATAGTATTTAGGGAAATATCTGAATTTGAAAACAATGTATTATGACTTAATAATTTACATATAAATATAAAAAGGAAGGTGAAAACCATGAACATTGAAAAACTTACAAACCGTTCGCGGGAGGCGTTGATCGCGGCCCAGAACGCGGCAGTTGAGCACGGACATCAGGAAATCCAGGGAATGCATGTGCTGTATGCGCTGCTGACTCAGGACAACGGACTGATCCCGTCGCTGCTGAAAAAAATGGATGTAAATGTGGCATCGCTTCAAGTGCGGGCGGAAAGCGAATTGAAAGCAATTCCTTCCGTTTCCGGACCGGGGGCGGGACAGGTATATAATTCGCAGGAGTTCAGCCGCATCCTGATTGCCGCGGCGCAGAAAGCCGAAAACATGAAAGACGAGTATATCAGCGTCGAGCATCTGTTTATGGCAATGCTGGACGTTGCCGGAAAATGCCGGAATCTGCTGACCGAATTCAAGATTACGGATGAAAAATTGCTGAAAGCGCTCCAGCAGGTGCGCGGCAATCAGCGGGTGACTTCCGAAGATCCGGAAGCGACATTTGAGGCGCTGGAAAAATATGGTCGCGACTTGACGCGGCTGGCTTCCCAGGATAAACTGGATCCGGTCATCGGGCGTGATGAAGAAATCCGCCGGGTGATTCAAATTCTTTCCCGCAGGACTAAAAACAATCCCGTGCTCATCGGCGAACCGGGCGTCGGCAAGACGGCGGTAGTCGAAGGGCTTGCCCGCCGCATTTACCGCGGCGACGTGCCGGAAGGTTTGAAAAACCGCCGGATCATCGCTTTGGACATGGGGGCGCTGATTGCCGGGGCCAAATACAGGGGCGAGTTCGAAGAACGGTTGAAAGCCGTCCTGAAGGAAGTTACTTCCGCCAACGGCAGCGTAATTCTGTTTATTGACGAACTGCATACCGTGGTTGGCGCCGGCGCCGCCGAAGGCGCGATGGATGCCGGAAATCTGCTCAAACCGATGCTGGCGCGCGGCGAACTGCACTGCATTGGCGCGACCACGCTCGACGAATACCGGAAGTATATCGAAAAAGACGCCGCCCTGGAACGCCGTTTCCAGTCGGTGCTGGTGGACCAGCCGTCAGTCGAAGACACGATCTCGATTCTGCGCGGACTCAAGGAGCGTTATGAGATACATCATGGAATCAAGCTGAAAGACAGCGCCCTTATCGCGGCGGCGGTGCTTTCCGACAAATATATTGCCGACCGGTTTCTGCCGGACAAGGCAATTGACCTGATTGACGAGGCCGCCGCCAGTTTGCGCGTCGAAATCGACAGTTGCCCGGCGGAGATCGACGAGATCGAACGCCACGCCATGCAGCTTGAGATTGAAATTGCCGGATTGAAAAAGGAAAAAGACCAGGCCGCGCTCAAACGCAAGGAAGAATTGGAAGCCGAACTGGCCGAATTCAAGAGCCGAGGTTCCGAGCTGCGCGCCAGATGGGACAATGAAAAGAAATCCATTGCCGAACTGCGCACACTCATGGAATCGCTGGAACTGACGAAGCAAAGTTTAAACCGGGCTGAACGCGAGTACAATCTGGAAAAGGCCGCCGAACTGCGGCATGGCACAATTCCGGGAATTGAAAAACAGATCAGTGATACCGAGCAGAAACTGCGCTCCGGAACCGGCGACCGTCTGCTGAAAGAGGAAGTTGACGAAGAGGATATTGCCGAAATCGTCAGCCGCTGGACCCATATTCCGGTGAGCAAACTGATTCAGAGCGAAAAACAGAAACTGCTCTGCCTGGGAGACCATCTGCATGAACGCATCGTCGGACAGGATGAAGCGGTCAGCGCGGTCGCTGACGCCGTACTGCGCGCCCGCGCCGGAATGAAAGACCCGAACCGCCCGATTGCGTCATTCATTTTCCTGGGGCCGACCGGCGTCGGCAAAACCGAACTGGCCAGGGCGCTTGCCCAGAACCTGTTTGACGACGAACGCGCCATGGTCCGGATTGATATGTCCGAATACATGGAAAAGCACAGCGTTGCCCGGATGGTCGGCGCGCCTCCCGGATATGTCGGTTATGAAGAAGGCGGTCAATTGACCGAGGCCGTCCGCAGGAAACCGTATTCAGTCGTGCTGTTTGACGAAATCGAAAAAGCGCACAGTGATGTTTTCAATATCCTGCTGCAAATACTGGAAGACGGGATTATCACGGACTCGCATGGGCGGACCGTCAATTTCAAGAATACGATCATCATCATGACCAGCAATATCGGCAGCGACATGATCTTGCAGCACCACGGCAACGCCGATGAGATCAAGGAACAGCTCATGGAGCAGCTCCGGCTGCATTTCCGTCCGGAATTCCTGAACCGGGTGGATGAAACGCTGATTTTTCATGCGCTGGACAAGAAGCACATTCTGGAGATTGTGGATATCCAGATCAAACGTTTTGCCGCCCGGCTGAAAGAGCATGACATCAAGCTGGAGATATCGGAAGAAGCCAAGAAATATCTGGCGGAAGTCGGTTATGACCCCACCTACGGCGCCCGACCGCTGAAGCGCACTATCGTCAAAGAACTGGAAACCCCGGTTTCCAGGATGATGATCGGCGGCGAATTGATGGACGGCTCCACGTTGAAAGTGGGCAAGACGAAAACTGGTATTTCATTCAGCGCGAAATGATAATACTAAAGCATGCTCTGTTCCGTCAGGTGCAGAGCATGCTTTATTTATGGGCGGGAACCGGTTCCGGTTTTTTGAATTTAACCAGAACTAACTGCCCAAGCACCAGTTCCCTTTCGTAAATGGTGATTAGGCATTCAACGGTCCTGACATCGCTTTTTTCGGTGGTCTCGTCGAAATACAGTCGTTTCGGGCCGAGATAAGTTCCCATTTTTATGACTTTTCCGCTATAAACTTTGGTTTCGTCGGAGTCGGGGACGATATCAACTTTGACGCCGGGTTTGATCAGCTTGATGAATTTCTCTTCTACTTCCGCGCGCACGATAAACGGAGAGTCAGGCACGAACAGGAAAAGCACGGTGACGTTGAGCGTGCTGATGCCGTAGCCGGGGCGGGCATCGCAACGCAGAATTCTGCCGTCGGCCGGGGCCCGGATATTTTTCATTTCCATATCGTATTCCGCCTGCTTTTGCATGGCGGCCGCCACCGACGCTTCGGCTTCGGCGACTTTGATTTCCGCTTCAAGATGTCCGACGATGTCATTGGTCTCATCCCATTTCTGATGGGAGATGGCTTCCTGGCGGACCAGGTTCTCCAGTCTTTTCTGTTCGCGTTTGGCGGCTTCCAGCGATACTTTCAGCGGTTCGATTTTTTTGATTGCCAGATTGGCTTGAGCTTTATAGTATTCCCAGGAAAGCCTTTCTTTCAGGTCGTCCAGCTTGCACAAAATCTGACCTTTTTTAACCTTTTCGCCTTCCTCCACCAGCATATCCCGGAGCACGCCGTCTTTGCTGGCGGAGAGCTTGACAATACTGCCTTCAACGTCAACTCTGCCGCGGGCAAACGCCACATAAGGACTTTCCTCGCTTAATTTTTTGTTGTCTTTGGTGACCAGCGGGGCAGTGTATTTTTTGTAGCCGAAATATCCGCCGGCTGCGATAATTATGGCTATGATAATTATGCTGGACCACATTCGCCTTCTGCTTGATCTTCTCATTCTTTGAACCCTCCCGGTTCGTCTCTGGTTATTATTCCGTCTTCAATTCTGATCACCCTGTCGGCATGAGGCAGCAGCCTCGGATCGTGCGACACGGCGAAGATAGTGGTGCCATGGACTCTGGCTGCCTTGTGCAGCAGGCTGATGACAATCTGTCCGTTTTCCTTGTCCAGCGCGCTGGTCGGTTCGTCGGCAAACAGAAATTCCGGCTTTTTCGCCAGCGCTCTGGCGATGGCTACGCGCTGCTTTTCGCCGCCGGACAACTGCATTGGTTTCAGGTGCATGACTTTCGCCAGCCCGACTTCCTTCAGCACGTCCTCCGCGATATTTTCAGCTTCAGCGTCTCTTTTGCCGACGTATTTCAGCACAATTAAAATCTGTTCCAGCGCGGTTAATGAAGCGAACAGGTTGAATCCCTGAAAGATAAAGCCGAAATGATCAAGCCTGAATTTTTCGATTTCACGCGGTTCCAACTGCCAGATATCAGTGTCATTGACATGGACCGTCCCGCTGTCAGGCTCCAGTAGACCGCTGATTACTGACAGCAAGGTGCTTTTTCCCGAACCGGAAGGCCCCATAATCAGGGTCAGTTTGCCGGGATAAAGATCAAACGTGTTGCCTTTGAGCACATTGTTGACAATCTTGCCGCTGGAGTAGGCGCGTTTTATGTCCCTGATCCTGATGGACGGGCTTTCTCCGTTATTGCTGAAAGGGGTTTCGCTCATCTCAACAGCTCCGCGGGTTCGGTTTTATACAGCACCATCAGCGACAGCAGACCGGAGAGCAATGACACGAGAATCAGCACTATTGTCGAGATACAAATAAACCAGAGAGGGATATTGAACGCCAGCTTGTAATATACCGCGATATAAGAAAAAATGAAGGTCATTATCCACGCCAGCACCAGTCCGGCGATGCCAACCCAGAACGCCTGTTCCAGCACCACCAGGCACAAGGAGCCCTTGGAAACTCCCAGCGCCCTTAATGCGGCATATTCTTTAAGCGAGGCCAGAATCGCGGAACGCAGCGACTGGTTGGTGATGGCGACGCCGATAAAGAGTGCGAGCAGGGACAGGAAAATGAACGTCAGGCTGTTGGGTGATTCCAGCAACTGCCATTTCTGGGACTGCCAGAACAGGCTGTTTTTGCTCCATGCTTTGATTTTATTGTTTTTCCAGGCGGAGTTGTTCAGTTCTTCCGCCACGGCATCCGCCATTTGCGGGTCCCGGATCCTGATCATCAGGAACTGCACCCAGGTCCAGGTCGCCAGTTTCTGGAAAGTATACACGGAAGAGAAAACGAAACCGCCGCGGTCATTTTTATACCCGTCGGTGATGCCGACGATCTTGACCCGCTTATTGCTGAGTTCAGTATAATCCCCGACATTCAAGTTCAAATTCTTCGAGAAAGAACGGTCAATCACCACGCTCATCGGTTCATTCAGCTTTTCCCCAAACTCATCCAGAAACTCCGGCGGCATCAGCAGACACTTGGTTTTATCGGTATCAACCCCGAAAAGCGGAGCCCAGATCTGTTCGCCGTCATAGGTCTTGCCGTTGCACCAGTAACGCAGAAACGGGCTGACGGACACGATTTCCGGGTGCATGCGCAAGTAGAATTCGTTTTTCGTCTGTACCCCGCCGCTGTTTTCGAAAGAGGTGAGATTATAGGCGGAGACCCACAAGTCCGCCTGCGAATTATTCAAAATTGCGGTCATGGACAGGGAAAAACCCAGCATCAATCCGGTCTGGATATAAATCAGCAGCGCGGAGAATCCCAACGCGAAAATGGCGGCCAGGTATCTGCGCCATTCATATATCAGACTTGCACGGGCCAGGGAAATCATATAATCATCCGGTTTTCACTCATTAATTGACATCTATCGTAAACTGTTTATGCACAAATGATACGCCGATTCAGACCATTCATTAACGCTGCATGTAATCGGGATATCGGCAGACACATCCTATTATGATAAGTACAAAACCGTGTTTTGTCAACGTTGTTCAATGCAAATCAGCCATAAAATCCGGAAAATAGCGGCGGGAAAGAAGTAAAACTTCCT
>TBL_comb47_HYPODRAFT_10004785_pt1 | contig 15407 bp, 6 predicted proteins | sample TroBogypolimnion_40_FD_10682 | JGI IMG/M metagenome (IMG submission 10682)
AATCAAATTTGATTTCCATACACCAAGTGCTTTTAATTTTTCATCTTCAGTTTTAGGTTTTTCTAATGGAAGAGAATTATTTTCTTGAATATAATCAATCATATTTTCATAATTTTCAATCCATTTTTCGAAATCTGTAAGTGTATTAAATAAATACGAATATTGTTGAACTAAACTTTCATAAGCTTTAATTTTAACAGTATCTTCTTGAAATCGATTTCTAGCAAAATTATTACCTTGTGTTCTAGTCCAAACTCTTAAAATATATTCATCTTGATTATCTTGATTTTCGTATGGTAATCTTCCATGAGTAATAATAAATTGTTTAAGTTGATTTATTTTTTGATTCCATTCAATATTAGATGCATAAAAAAGATTAGAGTATTGATTTTTGAATTCAATCCAAATATTTCTAGTTTGTTCATCTTTCATACTTCTTTCTTGTGTTTCATATTCTTGATTATTTCTTGTTATCCATTTACCTAGTTTAAAAGTTTCTTCATCTTCTGAAGATGCAGTTGTAGGTAATCTATTATTTGAAATAATAAAATTTTCAACTATATTTAATTTATTTTGCCAATTTTCATTATTTGAAATAAAATAAGTTTTATGGTCTTTTTTAAATTCATCCCATAAATTTCTTACTTCTTGTAATTTCATTATACCTTCATTTTTTTTAAAAATACTGATTTGGTAATCTAACCATTTTCCAATATATTTTTCTTCTTTAATAGTTTTAGTATCAGGTCTCCTTTTATGAATTTTGATAAATTCTTTTAATTCTTTCAAATTCTTTTTCCAATTATCAATTCCATAACCTAATTTCTTCACCGAAATTACAAAATCATCTAAGTTATCATACTGAATTTTTGAATCTTTATTTCTTTCTAAAATTCCTCCATTTTTCTCATCATAATTCATAATTACTACTTTATGTTCCGTAAAATTATCATCAAACTCTTTCAAATTTGCTAAAAAATTTCCAATATTTTTGTGCTCATCGCACCATAAAAATATATTTGCGATTTTGTGTAAATTAAATTTATTTTTACGATTTGCTCGGCATAATCTTTGAATATTTTTAATTTTACTATCGCTAGGATAAGTAATAAATATAGAATCACATCTAGGAACATCAATGCATTCTTCAAGAATGGTGACACTACATATTAAAGAATAACCTTCAAAAATAGTAAATTTTTCTAAAATTTCAGTTCGCTTTTTTGGACTGGTATCAGAAATAATATAATCAGTATATAAATCAATAAAAAAATATTCATTCAAAGCTTTTAGTGTAATTGTCATATTTTTCGCATCGTTTTGATTTGTAAAATATATAATACACTTCTTTGAACCAGTTTCTAACATTCCTCTCATAATAAATTTAGCTTTTAAAGCCAATTCATTAGGAATATTATTTAGTGTAACTTCTTTCGAAATATCATCTAAATTATTTTTAACTGAAATATCAGGAATATAAATCTCATAATCTGTAATATATTTTTCTGAAATTGCTTTTGCCATACTCATACTATATAATTCTTTTCCAAAAATTTCTTCATCTTCGTAATCAAAATCATCAATATTAAAAAATTTAGGTGTTGCACTCATAAATAAAATTTTTGAGTCTGACCTTAATAATTTATAGAGATAAGTTTGTTCATTAGCGCCTAAAATATCATTTTTAGACAAATTATGAAATTCATCAATTATTACAATCTTGTTTTCAATTTTGTCTAAAACTTCCATTAAAATATCAGCTGATTTATAGGTAAAACTTAAAATATTTTTCTTATTTTTAGCTAAACTTTCTAAAATTTCATCTTTATCTCTGGTTGCATCACTATTAATTAAAATAGATTTATATCCAAAAATATTTAATTCATCTTCAAATCTTTCCAAATTTTGTTTAGAATATTCAATCAATGGGCTCACTAAAACAATATTATCATAATCTTTTCCAATCATCATTGCAGTCAAAGTTTTTCCAGTTCCACATGGAAGTGCTAAAATTGAACGTTTTTCATTCTTTAATTTTTCATAAGCTTCAATCTGAAAATAATGAGGATTCTCTAGTAACTTAATTTTATTTTCAATCACTTTAGGTTTTTCCATTATTTTTTTAATATATTGTATTTCAGGTGTAGCATGTAAATCTTTAATTTTGTATGATAATTTTGATGAATAATAAACTATTCCTTTTTTCTTATAGGTTGCAATAATTACATAAAACCCTGATAAATGATGAATTGTTACTGCATTTTCAGGGCTAAAATTTTTGCATTGAACCACAATATATTCATCTTTTTCAGTATCTTTCATTAAAATATCACAGCCAACATCGGGCTGATTATTAATCTTATTATCTTTTCTTTCTAATCTATGTTTATTCCAGTTTTGAAGTAATCCTGATTTCTTTAATTCGAATTCAGGTGTATCACTCCAGAGCCAAATTTTATTATTAAAATTCTGCTCGATTAAAAAATCTCTAATAAAAAATTCATATTGATATCCTTTAATTTGAGACGAAGTTTGGTTAGTGAGTTTTTGCGCGGTCGTGGTGTCTAGATTCATTTTTCTAGCTCTTTAATTATATAAATTATTTATAGAATTAAGAAATTTTAAGCATCAATTTTTTTTAATTATTTAATAATTATTAAATAGAATTTATTTTTATAAGTTTTTATCGTTATTTATTTATCTTTTACCATCAATCTAGGCATGATGTGCATCGCGATAAGTTCCTGGACTAAAAGTTTGCTGCTATATGGAATCTGAAGTTTTGAGAATCGTGTAGTATTATCGGAATATAAGGATTTGTAAATTCCTTTTTCCACATTTATTGGGCTTATGGTACCAGTTTCGTTATCGATATAAACAATATATTTATCTGAATTATCGAACGTTCTCTCCTTTAGGAATTGTACTGAACCATGAGACAACATTGCATCTCTTTCCATTTCTCCAAATCTGAAGCCACCATCGCGCGATCGACCTTCAGCAGGTTGCATAGTCAATAATTGATAAGGACCTGTTGCTCGGCTATTTCCTGTCCAAACCACTTTTCCATTTCGCCGACTCAAAAACACCCCAGAACTGATCCTTACACACCACACTGGACATTCCATATTTTCAATAAAGAGTTCTTCTTCGTGCCATATTTCACTATCACAATAATCCGCTTTAAAAACAGTGCATTCAAAAACATCATTTTTAGTTTTCTCAATTTTGCAAGACCATCCGGCTTGAACAGTAGCGTGTTGTAATAGATTAGCACTATTTTCAAAAACACTATAAAATTTATTATCTTCATTCAAATTACTTTGCACATATTTTGCGGATTCTTCTCGACTTAGTTTCCAAACATTTTCTTGAGTAATATTCTTCAAATCCAGACCAGAATCAATACCATTCCAAACAACAGTGTTCTTATAAATCCTATTTTTACGAACAATATCTTTAGCATATTCGAGTTTATATTCAGGATTTTGCTCATTTTCAGCAACATACATTCGGTGATTTTCTGTAACTAACATATCTACCATAGAATTCTTAATAGAATACATGTTACTAATATTTTCTGGATAATTATAAATTTCGAGAGGTTTCTCATAAACCAGTTCATTATTTTTCAATATAGCAATTTCATCATCCATACTAATCGTATCATGCTTTCTCCAACCATTCTTCGTCAAAATCTCACTTTCATAATCCATGCAATGCTGTTTATCCTCAACAAGATGTTTCAAACGATAATAAAATGTGGGTCCCATAAAGATATTAGCCGTAATTTGTTCTCCAGTTTTACCGTTATATAAAACCTCCGTACCAGCACCTTTATAGCCCATTTTTTCGAGCACTTCACTAATATTTTCTACGGTAACCTTTCTGAACGGAGTTGCATCCATTTCCGTACCAGCAATTGTTCCAACTTTTCCGAAAATACATTCTATAAACTGAGCAATAGTCATGCGCTTAGGAATTGCATTGGGATTCATAATAATATCGGGAGTAATCCCGTCTTTTGTAAAAGGCATGTCTTCTTGTTTATAAGTCATACCTACTGTTCCTTTTTGACCCTTTACTACCCTTGGTTTCCCAAGGGAATAGACTGTACCTTAAGCGGAATCAGGTTGATTAGACCATCATTTTCCACCGAAACCCGTGCGGTCGTTGAGGGAATATCATATATCTCATCATAGCGATACTTAGATATTTTACCCGCGGATTACCCAATTCTTATCGTTATTACCATACCCGACGCTATTAACGTGGCCATTATTTGCTTTCACAAACAACTTGGTAGATAAGACTCTAAGGGTGTCCCCGTCATTATGAGGTTTCTTGCTACTTTCTTCACCCCACGAAGAAAATAACTAGCATCTGATTTTATTGCAATTTTTATTTTAACCTGATTGCAACAATAAAGAATTCAACTATTTATCCTATAACAGAGCTTTAATGCTATAGGTAGGATGCTTTTCGACACTATTCAAAAAAGTTTAATGTCTTGATGAGTTACCTGTCCATACAGGTTTTCCGTTTTTTCTAACCATAAATACTCCAGTTCTAACCGTTAAACAATATACTTTATCATCAAAATCAATCCATTCTTCACTTTGTCCATTTTGAGTATTGCAATGTCCATGATTCACTTCAGGTTCTAATTTAGTCTTAATAATTGTAACAGTGTAATTATTAGCAGTATTTGTAATGGAGCCCTCCTGAGAGCTGCTGTATTCATTTCTAGATTCAAAATAAGCTTGATGACCAGCTTCACGCCCATTTTGGAGTCTCTTATGGGCTGAATATCCAGCATGGAGACATAATCGTGATAAATCATCCGCTAATTTTTCAGAAGATGTATAATATAGATTCGCGTTTGATTTATTAATGTAACCATCGCCTAACATCATTGATTCAATTAATAATCGAGATTGGTCTTTATTTAAATTCCATGTCCAATCTGGTAAATATTTACTGACTGCACCTACGCTAAATTGCTTCATATAATTACATAATTGAACATTACTAATTCTCCATTTATTTTTTTCCTCTGATTTATTATCAGAAGTTTTAGAAAGATTAAATCCCATGTTCGAAATAACTGGTTCTAAAGCTTTTTTAACACGTGATTTATTAGCAGCAAACCCTACACTATTTTTATCAGACCAGCCTTCAGCCATCCAAATTCCAAAAAAGACTAACCAATCATTCATATTAACTACAATTTCAGGGCGTACTTTACCATTACCATCTTTAAATTCAGGTATAGTAAAAGTTTCACCAATCCAATTTTCAGGAACGAAATTTTCAATAGACTTCTTATATTTAACCCTCTTTCCAAAACAATCTTCAGCAGTCATAAAATCAAAGTTTTTAGGATAATCAAATTTCTTATTTTCAAGTAATTTTCTCTTCTTAACCCACATTCTATGATTAGGTGTAACAGTTAAATCAACCAATTGACTTTTTAATTCATACATTTTTCCTTTATAATCGAAATTTAATACTTCTAATGGTTTTTCATAGCTAATATTATCAGTTTCAGGGTCTAATATGCAAATTAAATCATCTTTATCAATGACAGAAATATTTTTCCAGCCTTTATTGGTTAAAACATCAGTGTTTATGGAATCCAAACAAAATTTATCACCAATCTCTGGTATACGGTCACTTCGAACCCGCACTTTTGCGAAATTATATCCGTCCCCATTCGAATTTTTATAAATCATATCCACAATACCAGACTCATTAGAACGCAACGAAGTACTTAAGTCCCGTGCTTTAGGTTCACCTTCAATAGAATCTTTCAACATAGTCACCTTCCCAATAATAATATCATTACCATCTACATAAGAATTAACTTTCACAAAACCATTTGGGTCCAATTTGTCATAAGAGCCATAGCTCATTTTCTCCGTATAAACCTTTCCATTAGGATAATATTTTTGCGGTTTGCAAAATTTCTCATCTTCCAAAGTCGCACTGTTCTTCTTTTCTTCATCCATGTAAGTACGATAAAAAGATGACCTGAACAAACCTCTATCAATAGCACTTTGATTAAAAATCAACGAATCTTCCTGATTATAACCAGTATAACAAGCAATCGCCACAATAGGCATTTGACCACCGGGTAATCCATCACTATGAACATACTTACTTGGCTCAGTATTTACCAAAGGTTTTTGGGGATAGTGCAATATATGAGCCATAGTATCCATGCGACTTCTAAAAGCCGTGGAATAAATTCCCATTGCTTGCTTACCCATTGCACCTTGATAAAGATTTCTAGGAGCCTGATTATGCTCCGGAAATGGAATATTTGACGCCAAAACTCCCAACATCATTGATGGATGAATCTCACAATGCGTATATTTGTAAAAAGCGTAATTTTCCCGTTTATTTTCCAACAAATTATCGTTACTCATGCAAATCATTAAAGTATCAATTTCATTTACATCTACATATTCAATAATAGCACCACTGTCATCATAATCATCTTCTTCGCTATCAGCGCCTTCTCCTTCATTTGAACCCTGAATATTGCGAGTAATTAAGTCTTTCCATCGTAATTTATCTTTGACAATTGAATCCGCAATTTCATTCGTAATATTAAATTTATTATTTTTCAAAATATATAACGGCCTAACTAGGCGCCCACGGTCAGTCCAAATTTGAATCTCATTATATTGAATATACCAAGCAATCGAAATGAAAGGGCTAATACTTCCTCGTCTTCTCAAAGCCCGCAACTTGTCCATTAAAATCTTAGGTTCAAAAGATTGACCATACCAATCACCATTCACAAATACTTTGACTGTATCAAAAACATCAGTTGGCTTAATTCCTTCTAAAGAAACTACACCCAATTCATCTAAATAAGCCTTTACTGGTTCAGCAGTGGATGGAATTGTAATTTGACATGTTAAAGCCATATTTTTCACAATACCAATGCTACCACCTTCAGGAGTTTCGAAAGGACAAATTACCCCGAACTGAGTGCAATGCAACTTACGAGGGTCCGTCAATTTTCCACTTTTATCAATGGGTGCAACAATTCTCCTCATATTAGATAAAGTTCCCAAATAAGTCAAACGCTGTAAAACGGCTGCAATACCCTTTCGCGATTTTGCTTGACTCTTTAATCCCCAATTACCTGTTCCAAGTGCATATTTAATATCATTCTCAATACTATTTGGCTTTAATTTTTTGCTCAAATTCTGGGGTAATTCACCAAGTCTACCTGCCAACATATCTTTATCACATACTACCTTAAGTTCTTTGACGAATTTTCCAAAATAGGCTCTAAAAAGTTCCGCCATTAATTCACCACTGCTTTCCACGCGTTTATTCAAAAAAGAATCACGGTCATCATAATGAATAATTCCCAAATGAGATTTCAACAATTTATTCACCATATAACCCAAGAAATAGGCTTTCTTAATAGGCGAATCTCCAACATGGGGGAAGAGCTCATTACATAGTACATCAAAAGTATATTTTAGCTTGCATTTATTGGTCTTGTATTTAACAGCTTGAATACCAGTAATGTATTTCGAAATATATTCCAACGCAATTTTCTGGGTTTGAATTGGCTTCGCCTCTTCAATGGAGGCTTTCAATAACTCAATCATTTTCGAATTATTCTCATTTGAAATATCATAAACAATCATTTCAACAATAGATTTATCACTAATAAAGTTAAGAGCCCTAAAAATAATAATTAACGGAATATCTTGCTTCATTCGTTTTACTGAGACTCGAAGTACATGTCCTCCTGATGTTTCTTCCTTTGTTTTCATTTGAACTTTAACGGGCGAAATCATGGAACTGTTATCAGGATGAGTACAAGAAATTTCCGCTTTTTCACAATACTTGCTCTGAGGAGTTTTCATTTTAAAACAGCAAATCTTATTTTCGCATTTTTTCTCTTGACAAATAATAATTTTCTCACTACCTTTAACAATGAAATATCCCCCATAATCATATACTCCTTCTCCCATTTCCATTTTAGTCAGATTATTTTGTTCAGATAAAACACAATATTTAGACCCAACCATAATAGGCATTCTTCCACATGGAAATTTTTCAAGCATTGGATGATTAATAATTTCTTGTTCTTCAGTTGCAGGATCAATTTTCACAGTTTTGTGGTAAATATCTAAATAAAGATTTGCACCATAAGTTAATTTTCTTAAACGGGCTTCATTTGGATACATTGGTTTATTAGGTTGATCATATAAAACAGGCTTACTAATGTATATTTTTCCAAATTCAATTTGATATGTTTCTAAATATACTTGTAAATCTTCATTCCATGTATCCTTATTAAAAACTTTAATAATAAATTCTTTTTCTCTAACAATGGATTGCAATTCTGTATCCATAAAATAATTAAAGGAAGTTAAATGATGTTCAATTAATATATTATCTTGTTTAAAAAAAGTATCTATAATATCCCATGTCTTAGTTTCCCAATCGAAATTATCATATTCTTTTTTAGACTCAAGATTAGATTCATTTTTAGTTTCAGGTTCATGTTTAACATCTGATTTTGACATTTATATTATAATATACTATTATTAGTTTTTATATTAAATAAATTGTTAAGAAAATAAAATTCATTTTTATTTATTTTATTAAAAAATTGAAATATAAAATTAAAAAATTGAAATATAAAACATTAAATAATCATAATAATTCTTATTAAAATATAACAATTATTATGATAAGCATTTAATAATTATAGACATGAGTTCTCCACAAAAGAATGGTAAAGATTTTGATACACATGTAAACAATATTCTTAAGAAAACAAATGAAATAATTGTTTTAGACGAAATTGAAATTTCAAGAAAATATGGCAATGAATTTAGAGCAATCGATTCAATGATTATTAGTAGATCCTCATATGGGCAAGCTCGCCTGGGAGCTGCTATATTTCTTCAGTATAAGTTGCATAAAACAAAAATAAGCCCCCGTGATGTAACATATTTTTTAATGGAATGTGATGGACTTTCTAAAAAGGTTAATTTACCATATATTTGTATATATATTTCTTATGAAGGATTATCAGAAAATAGTATAAAATGGGTAGTTGATTATGTAAGTAAAAATACTAATTTACTTAATTTCATTTCTATAAATAATAAAAACGAAAATATTCTTATTGAAAATTTAGTTCAATATCTTTATAGTTTAAAATTAAATCTTTATGAAGATGATGGTTCAGTAATAATGCAAGATACTGAAAATGATATTTTAAAATATGTTATTAAAATTTAATAATATATCTTAGGAATAAACTCATTCTAGATTAATTATAAAAATATTTCTTTATTATTCTATAATATAGCTTTATAAATCTAGAACCCATATTTTTTTACAATTTTTATTAGCTATATCCACCTATAATCTAAAATAAATTTTAAGAGAAATACTATAAATATTTATTGTTATTTTATTATTGACTTCATGAATAGGATATGATTATGATAGGTTCTATTCTAACATCTTTTTAACAAGACCTTTAACGCTATTTTTACGATAATTTTTAACATAATTTTTATTAGTATTTATTTTATCTAAAAATTGTGTTGCTAATTCTTGTTTAACTTTTTTAGGAGAGTTACTAACTATTCCTTGTAAAGTATTAAAATTTTCTTGTAAATCTTTTTCTTTAATTAATTTTAATTTTCTATAATATTTCTTAGTTTCTGGGTTATTTAAAAGGTAATTTAATACAGGTTCATATAAATTAGCTTCTAAAAATTTAAGTGATTCTTCATCTTTACTGGTTAAATATTTATTTAATGCTTTACGAATTTTTGTACTTGATATATCAGTTAAGCTTTGTATTTGATGTGATTTTTTATGTGTAGTAATTAATTCTTCTAATTTTTCTAAATTAGTCTTAAATATACCTTTATTTTCCATACCAGTAACTACACCTGTACTATTTTTAACAGGTTCCATAAATTTACTACGATTTTTTATATTTAATTCTGGTTCTCCTTCTCTTGTAACAACATATAAATCAGTAGTTTCAAGAATTACATTACCTTTAGACCATTTTCCTAATAATATATCATTAAATGTATCTGTACCTAATAAAAAACTAAATTTTGCATTTTTATATGTTTCACGTAAATGTTCTAATAAATTTATAGTATAACTTCTTGGATTAAATTTTTTTAATTCTTTTTCAACATTTTTAACAGAAACTTTGCATTGACTATCAGATAAATCTTCAAAATTTAATTTAGCTAATTCAAATCTACTTTCATAATCTAATAAATCGCTTTTACTATTAAATGCATGTTTATAAACTGGAAGAATCCAAATTTCAGTAAATATACCACTATCAGCAAAATATTTACATATTCCTCGATGACCAATAATACCTGTTGGAGGATTAGCACTTAATCCATATAACAATATATTAGGTTGTAATAATTTTTTAACTGTATTATCAAAATCATTTTGTGCTACTTCTTTAATTGAAGATGAATTATAAACTGAATTTTTAACAGTAATGGCATTAGCTTTTAATTTATTAAATGCACTTTTATCTAGAGTTCCGTTAATTTCTAATTTTGCGTAATTTGATGAATTTCCGGTTTTAACAGGATATTTTTTGGTCAATTTATAATTTACATATACTCGTGCTGCTTTTACGGCCATAGAAATATTAGATTTAGTTGAGTTCCATGCACTTATACTATCTCCAAAAAATCCGCCTGCTCCAAATTTATTATAATAATATTTATTATTTACAATATCATCATTTTTAACACATTTACATTTACCATCATTAATTACTTGATTACATCCAAATGCACATTTTAAATCTTTTGTGTTCTCAATTTCTGAAGCCATAATATTATAAAGAAATGGATAATAATTAGCTACATTATTTCCATGATTTTTACCAGGTTTTAATGAATATTTTTTTAAAATTTCGACAAATCCTCCAATAGTACCTGAATCTTGGCGAGCAGAATTAATAATTTCAAAAAATGGTTTTTTATTTTTATTATTTTTATTATTTTTACTTGTTAAAACTTCAATAATACTACCTATTTTCATAAATGCTTCTGTACCGAGAGTATCAGGTAACATTGGAATTTGAGGAACATTTGATTTATAATAATATAAATAATGTCCTAAAATTTGAGTTAATGGATAGCCTTTATCAATATCTGAAAATAATGTTGAAATAACCATTGATAATTCATGAGCATGTGTTCCAACAGGATTTAATATTGGGTTTATAGGAAATGTTATATTAGGATTTTCATTCTTTATTTCATTCTTTATTTGATTTAATTTATACCAAGCATCTACTGAAGATGTTCCTAAACATTTCGGATAATTATCTGCTATAAATAAATTTTGCATTAACATAAATGCAAATCCTCCAGTTCTTCGCCCAGTAAATAATGCACCTTGAATATCAGACCTATTTACATCTGCATCTAAATTTAATACAGCATTAACACTTTTTGTACATCTTATCATAGCTTCTAACATCCATGCTACATAAGATTTTCGTTCATCTTTAAGTCTTTGGTCTAATAATGTTTTATAAACACATTGCATTAGAGTTGTTTCTAACCATGTTACTTTATGCCATGGTCCGGTTGCTTCAATATAATATCTATCAGACTCTAATTTTAAATTAGCAGCATTGTAAAAAGATACAACAACTTTATCTCCATCTTCTAGAGTAGGACTATATTGATGTTCAACTACTTCATTAATTAATAAACGAGGATTTTCATCACTTCCACATATTGCTTCTATTGTTTTTTCGTCTATATTTAATTTTCTAAAATCAATAATTGTTTTAAATAAATCTTTATTAAATTTTCTTTCCTTTAATTTATTTAAATTTTTTAATAAAGTTTTTCTTAATTCTGGATTAGTACTTAACATTTGTCTGTATTCAGGTGTTCTGATATTTACACTAAAAGTTACATGTATAGGATTTTCGCAAAATAAAGGAGATGTTTCAATACATTTTATAACTGGTAACATACTCCATTTATAATAATCATTAAATACAGTTGCTGATAAATTTCCTTTAATTAAATCACCATTATTATTAAAATCTTGTAAAATTTTTTGAATAAAAATTTTATTACTTTCAATCCAATTACTTAATATTTTTGGAAATTCAGATGTATTTTTTGATTCATTATAATATTTTATAAATGCTTGATGTAAATTTGAGTTTTTATTATTTTGAACATTTGACATCTTTATATTAATAATATAGAAAAATATTTTTCTATATTATTAATATAGAAATATCAAATATGTCGAATCATACACAAACTAGAATTAGTTCTATGAATTCAAAAAGTAATTCTTTAATGAATGCTGTTCAAAAAAGAAATAATCAAGACAGAGTCTTTCGCAAGCTCCCACAACCTTCGGTAAGTCCGCCAGAAATCATGCGCAAGCTCCAGACTCCGCCAGAACAAAACAAACAAAATAAACAAAATAAAAATTTTGATAATAATATTATTTCTAGAGGAAATATTAATATTTCGAATGGTACTTTAAATCAATTTGTATTAGACTTTGAAGGAAATAAAAATCGAATAAAATTAGCAATTAATAATGCGAAAAAATTAAAATCTACAATACTTTTATTACCTGAATTAGTAACAACCGGTTATAGTTGTGAAGATCATTTTTATGAATATGAAACATATATGTTAAGTATGGATATTATAAGAGAAATATGTAATGATCCAAATTTAACTAAAGATATTATGGTTGTTTTAGGCGTTCCTGTTATACATGAAGGTGTTAAATATAATACAATGTTTTTTATATCAAATAATAAAATTAATTTAATTCGCCCTAAAAAAATATTAGCAGATGATGGTAATTATCGCGAAGCACGTTGGTTTACAGCTTGGTCAAAAACTGAATTAGAAAAATTTCCATTAAAAGGATTTACTAGCGGACAAACTGAATGTGATATTGGTGTTGGAATAGTAAATTGTAAGGGAGTTAAAATTGCTGCTGAAATATGTGAAGAATTATGGGTTCCAGAAAGTATGAATATACCATTATATTTAAATAATGTAGATATTATACTTAATAGTTCTGGTTCTCATTATGAATTAAATAAAATAGTAAAACGCCGAAATTTAATCAATGCTGCTACTAAAAGATCTGGTGGTGCATATTGCTATTCTAATTTACAAGGATGTGATGGCGCACGATTATATTTTGATGGTGGTTCTATGATTGGCTTAAATGGAAAAATTATACAAGAACAAACACGATTTACTTTAGATGAAGTAATTGTTACAAATACAATAATTAGTTTAGATGATATTACATCTTACCGATTAAAAGGTTCATCTATTCAAACACAATCATCAAAAGTTAAAGCTATTCCGGTTATAAATGCTAATATTAATTTAAAAATGAGTAAAAGTGAATTAAATTCATCTATATCAAATATGATTAATTTTAGTAATATAACAAATAATTTGAAATCTGATAAAGTAATAATAACTAATCCTAAATTAACTTCTCGAAAAGAATCTATAAAACAAAATAAAGGTGTTACAAATCAATATTTTAATTCATTAACAATTGGAGATGATCTTGTTACTGATAATGAAATTGTAGAAATATCTAGTGCAGCTTCATGTTGGTTATGTGATTATTTAAGACGATCCGGTGCATCTGGGTTTATGATACCTTTAAGTGGGGGTGCAGATTCAGCATCAGTTGCTCTACTAGTATATTTAATGTGTGAAAAAATTGAAAAATATTTAAATACTTGTATAGCATTAGGAATACAAGATACTATTGCATGGTTTTATAAAAAATTTATAAATGGTGTTCAAGTACTTTCTGCACAAGAAATTTGCAAAAAAATTCTTTATAGTGTATATCTTCCAGTTAAAAATAAATCTACTGGAGAAACCTTAGACAGAAGTAAAAATTTAGCACAAGGTATTGGAGCAAATTGGAAAAATATTAATATTTCAGGCCTTTATGAAGAAGCTAAAGAAATTATGAATAAATTATTTACTAACCCTAAATATAGTAATACAGAAAATAATCAAGGTAATAAATTTAATAATAAAGAATCATTAGAAAGTACTATTAAAAATTTTAGAGAAAGTAAGAAAGACTTAACATACAGAAAAAGAACTCAAAATAATGAAGCTATTTCTAGAAAAAAAACTAACGGCACACAAACAACATCAAAAAATTGGACAAAAAAACAAGGAATGGCTTATTCTTTAGCTGATGAAAATGTACAAGCACGAATTAGAATGGTAGTTAATTATTTATTATCTCAAATAGTAACAAATGGAGAAGGATTTACTTTAACTTTAGGTTGTTCTAATTCTGATGAAGTATTAATTGGATATTATACAAAATATGATGCGTCAAGTGCTGATTTAAATCCAATTGGTACATTACCAAAAGTATATGTAAATAAAATATTACAATATTATGCTGTAAAATTTAGTAATAATTTAATTGGTGAAACATTATTTGATGTATGGAGTGCTGTACCAACTGCTGAATTACAAGAACAAAGAGTTCAGAATGGTAAAGTAGTACAAGCACAAAGTGATGAAGATGAAATTGGTATAACTTATAAAGAAGTATTTATTTTAGGTAAAATTAGAAATGAAGGAAATGGTTTAATTGGTATGTTAAAAGAAGCTTTAAAAAATAAATATTTTAGAGAAACTTATAGAAATGTTGATGGAACAGTTAATAAAAGAGAAATTGGATATCGTGTTGAAAAATTTTATGATAGATACATTAAGAATAGAAATAAAACAACAATTTTAACACCTTCTGTTCATTTATTACCTTCACCTGATGATAATCGTTTTGATTTACGCCCATTTTTATATCCTGCTGATAGAAGTGTTCAATTTAAATATATGGATAAATTAATTTCTTAAAAATTTTTACTAATTTAACTATTTTATCTAATAATTTTTAATATAAAACTATATATAATATTTTATATATAGTTCTAAATCATGATTCGCAAATTTTATTTAGAGTCTTTCGCAAGATCCAGATTTCTGGAGTATTTATCTAAAAGGAAATTATGCAAAAATATAAGAAGAAAAAAAATAAACCTTAATTTTTTATGCGATTTAGATTTGTCACATATAAATCTTTCTAATATTGATATGAAAGGTGCAAAACTTAGTCGATGTATCTTATATAAAACAAAATTTAAAAATACAAATTTACAAGGTGCAATGATGAATAATGCAAATTTACACCCATCCTTAATTTAAAATTCTCACTTTTACATGAGACAAAAATTAAGAACAAATGTTGCAAATCGGATAAGACGGGACGTCAAATTTGATTTGCAAAAACCAACGGTATAA
>TBL_comb47_HYPODRAFT_10004787_pt1 | contig 15404 bp, 21 predicted proteins | sample TroBogypolimnion_40_FD_10682 | JGI IMG/M metagenome (IMG submission 10682)
TAACCGGCCCTTCACTGCCAACGTTAATATTTTGGACATGACCAGGTGTTGCATACCCCATATTGGCTGTACTTTCTTTTAACATTTTATACTTATTAAAAATGCTAGTCTGATCAGTTGAAGCGTTTCTCATAATATTATTTATTAAATACCGTTGTATTATGGCTACTTCTGATTTAAATCAAATTCGTATAATCTATGAAAATTTAGATAGTGAAAAACCAATATACAAAATTATCGGTAATCATTTCTATATTAGAGAAGATATAGCAAAATTGTTTATGCAGTTTAAAATATTTAAAAATGACCACGGTGCTTGGTTATATAAACCTGGCTTAGATTGGGAAGAATTATCAAGTGATTGCGAATTACAAATAAAAACAACTGTTGATAAAAATAATAAATATATGCTTGGGTACCTAAGAGTATTTGTATTTGATTTCGGACCAACCGACAAAACAGGTGAAGAATATAATGTATGGATAGGTAAATGGTTTACTAAAATAATTGAATTTTTATACAATGATCGACTTATACCCCTTGTAAAGTCTTTAGAAAATAAACACGATTTACCGATCGATATTTAACTAAATATTAATGTGCCATATAAAATTAAAGGGAAATGTATATACAAAAAAGACACTGGAAAAAAGGTCGGTTGTACAAAAGGTTCTGTTAAAAAATATATGGCAGCTCTTCACGCAAATGTGAAAGAAAGTTTTAGCACATTTTTTGCACGTAAATATAATTAGTTGATTGCTTGTATTTTGGGTATAATATATTGTATATGAGCAAAACAATTACAGATAATATTTCTTCGCTAACAACTAGTTATAACGAGTTCCAAGAAAACGTTACTAAGTTCCTTGAGAAGGATACTGCTGCAGCAGGTGCACGTAGCCGTAAGTCCCTTCTTGAGATTAGCAAGATCGTGAGAGAGTTGCGCAAGCAAGTACAAGAACGTCGTAAAGAATTAAAAGTTAAAGCTGCTTAATTGTCGCTTATCAATAAATAATTGAGTGATACCATTCAAGTTATTTTTTGAAAGAGCTTTAGGTCTTGTTGAGACAATTACAATTAAAGGAATAGGCCCCGTTGACGCTAAAGTTGATAGCGGTAACGGGGCCTATAATGTTCTTCACGGTATTAACGTGAAAGATGATGGTAAATCCGTACAGTTTACAACTGTTGGTGATAAAAATATTGTAAAGCCTCTTATTGAGGTAATTGATATAAATATCGGGTCAGGAAATATTGAGCATAGACCTGTATGCTATTTTGATATTGAAGTGGAAGGAAAATCTCACAAAAATATCAAATTTTCTATTGCTGATCGATCATCAAATGATGAAAAAGTTTTACTTGGAAAAGATTTTATTGAATCTCTCGGTAGACTTATTGATGTGTCAAAAACACATACTACTTCTGTCGGGTCCAATGCGAAATAAACTGATAAAATTCAGCTCGAACAGCAGGGTCTGATAAGAAATCTCCTGAAAGTTTTGATGTACTCATTTCACACCCATCATGCTTTACACCTCTATTACAAGCGCATGTGTGTGAAGCACTTATCATAACTGCAACACCTATATTTTTTTCACAAACATCTGCAATTGCTTTATGAATTTGCATTGTTAATCCTTCTTGAATTTGTGGTCGTCTTGCGTAAAATTCTACAATTCTATTAAGTTTTGAAAGACCAATAACTCTCCCTTTTAAACTTGGTAAATATGCTACATGCGCGACCCCTGTAAAAGGTAAATGATGATGACTACATAATGACTTAACAGGAATACCCCCTTGAAAAACCATGCCATCATATCCATCAGCAGGAAATGATGTAATCTTTGGCGGGTGACAATAGCATCCAGAAGCTATATCATGCACATAAGCTTTAGCTACACGTCTTGGTGTTCCTTCACTGTTTGGATCATTTCTCCAATCAATTCTCAATGCATCTAAAAATAATTCATATGCTTTTTCAGCATCATTAATAATGTCCTCTTTTTCTTGCTCTGTTCTTGGAAGATTTCCATTAGCTGTTGAAATTGTCGGGTGTTGGACACGTGTATTTGACATCTTCTAATGATAGTACAATTTAGGAAAAATCAATAAATAATAACATGAAATTACAGGGTTTGTTTGAGAACCAATATAAGAATATCAAGTTAGCTAAAATTAGACTTAAAGTTGATCCTGCTAACAATAATATTCCCTATGAAGGCTTTTTTCTGCAAGAAAATCAGGATGGTACAATTGACATGGCAGTGATAACCCCAGGAGCTCCAATGGCTGTATTAACTGTTCAACCAAAACAAATAGATTTGGAAAAATCTCTTTCTAGTATTGATAAACTAAAATTGCTTGTTGCACACACTATAAAAGACAAGGGTATTGTTAGTATGATTAAAGATCTCAATAGTATCTCTGATATTGAAGCAACATTACTTGGTAATGGTTGCACCTTTGAAGATTTGTATGAAATTTTTAAAAAATATTTGCTTATTACTGGCAGCCTTAATGAAGGATTTCTTAGTTCAATCGGTAAAGGGTATAATGCTATTAAGAATGCCTCACAAAAATTTAAAGATTTTTCAACCGGTGATTTAAGTGCATTAGCTCCACAAGGTGTAAAAAATAAACAAACCACACAACCAAAAGATGTAGAACAACTAGGTCATTTCAGTAATCAGACTGCAATATATGATCAAAGTGATTTTGATGAAGGTAAGCCAATGCTTTTAAATAAGCACGACTGGGATGTAACTAATACAGATCAATATCAAATTGTATCAATCTGCCCAAAAACAGACGAGGATAGTAGATTTATTACAAAGGTTTTTGATCATACAATGTTATTAAGATTATTCCCGTTTGGAAAACCTGTTCACGCAAAAGTTATTGAGCCAAGAACTGCTAAAGGTTTTAAAATTGCAAAGCCAAAAAATCACGTATACGTTGATCCTCGTAGTATTGCGGAGTTAAAAGCACATCGATATTTTAGTCATAGACTATTCCAACCTAAGCCAGTTGTGCCTAATCAAAATGATATAAAAAGTGTAGATAAATCACTAAGAAAAACAAACAAAGTTATACAAAAACATACTCCAAAAATTTTAAGCCAACCAAAATATTTGACACCAAAGTCACTTAAACCGAGAAAAACTTAATTTAGTGGTTGATTTTTATAGGGAATATTCTTATAATATACAGAGGATTAGGAGAAAGTGTGGAATACAAAGATATTGTTAATATAATAATATATGCAACAATTCTCATCTACAAAGATAATTCCACTCGGATCGACAGCGTTTAGACAGCCATTTGCTCAGAGTCATTGTAGATTTCTGCACGGTTATAGATTACAGGCTAAATTTTGGTTTACTTGTCACCATTTAGATACAAACGGATGGGTAGTAGATTTTGGTGGTTTAGGTGAAGTGAAAAAATCTTTGGAAGGATTATTTGATCACACAACTTGTATATCATCAAAAGATCCTGAAAGGTCTTTATTTGAGACTCTTCACAGTCGTGGAGTGATTGATTTAAGAATTTTTGAAAAGGGTGTAGGTATTGAAAGATTTGCTGAACATATTTTTGAATTAGTTAATGTAATCATTAAAAAAAATACAAATAATCGCTGCTGGCTTCAGAAAGTTGAAGTATGGGAACATGATAATAACTCAGCAATTTTAGAAGATCTAAAAGATGCAGTACAAATTTCCTATATTCATGAATCTTCATTTAATAATGGAATTGAACCTGTTTCTAAAGAAGAACCAAAAGTTGAAGATACTAAAGTAACTGAAATACCGTTACCTAAAAAAGAAGAAAGTACTAGTAGAGTACCCCCATTATATAACCCAAAAACTACAGGGTCTTTTAAGGATCCATTCGCTGGCACATCATGGGGTAACTCACATAATGCATTTAAAAAGTGAAGCCAAAATTAAGTGACATTTATAGTAAAAAAGTAGCGGGAAAAGGTGAAGCTTTCCCTTCACAAGTCTCTTCCACGAATAATTATATTCCAGCACCGAGGGAAAGAGATCCAAAAATTAAGCAGCTAGAACAAGAAACTGCTAATAAAATGCAAGAAGCACTCCAAAAAGAGCAACCAAAATCTAGTCCAGCTACGATGAAACATTCATCTAGTGCATCTAATATTACCGAAGTTGGTTTTGAACAAGCTCTTAAAGAATTAAGTAGCATGCTTAAGTCTACTAATAATAAATCTTAATATTTTGCTTCTCACAATACAAGATTCATCAAAATTAAACATTTGTATTCCTTCAGCAGCGCATTCTTCAGTAGAAAATGTTGTATACATTTTTTTAAATCCGCTGTGACCATTAATATCTGATTGCATTGTGTCCCCGCAAATAACGTATTTACTATTTTCACCTACACGAGTTAAAAGAGTTGTTAATTCTTGAAATGTCATATTCTGAGCTTCATCAACTATAACAAAACTATTACGAAATGTCAGTCCTCGGGCAAAGTTAACAGGTAAACATTTTATAACGTTAGTGCTTTTTAAATTCTTAATTACTTCTGGAGAAACTAACTCCTCCAATTTATCATTAAGGGGCATTGACCAAGGTCCAAATTTATCATCAATTTCACCTGGGAGAAATCCAATACCCTTACTAGCACTTTCTACAACACTTCGAATATATACTATATTCTCCAATTTTCGCTGTGATAATAATTTTAGAGCAGCTAAAACCGCAATATACGTTTTTGCACTTCCAGCAGGACCATCTACAAAAGCAATACTTGTATCTGGACCGGTTATTGATTCTATAAGGCTTTGCTGATTATAGCTGAATGTATACTTTGAGTCGACTTGAAAATCGTATTCCCATTTTCTAGTTTTTAATGCTGCCTCTAACTCTATTGTTTCCTTATTTCTATCCTTTTTCTTTTTACGGAATTTGTCCTTTGACATCTAATATATTTAGTATATAATACACAAAATTTATGGTCGATCCAACAAAAGATACTTTATTTATTTCTGATGACTTTGTATTTTATACACTAGAAGGTGAAGGTAGATTAATAGGGTATCCATCAGTGTTTATGAGATTATCAATGTGTAATTTAACATGTATAGGATTTAAAAGTCCTGATTCTCCTCATGGATGTGATTCATATATTTCATGGTCAAAGAAAAATAAAATGACTTTTGAAGAGATTGCAAAATATTTTGAGGAAAGAGGTTATCATGAAAAATTAAAAGAAGGTGCAGTGTTAAAGTTAACTGGGGGTGAACCTTTTATCCAACAAAAAAATCTATATAAATTTGTTTGTTATATTAGAGATAAATGGGGGTTTGAAGATTTTTCTAAACCAATCAAAGCAGTTTTACCGCTTAAACCTGCACTACATATTGATTTTGAAACAAATGCAACGATTTTACCAGACCAAGAGTGGGACCAGTCTGGATGTATTATAACATATACAACATCTCCAAAATTATCTAATAATGGTGATCCGGTTGAAAAGAGATTTAAACCTGAAGTATTAAAGTACTTAATTCGTAGACAAGCATGTTTTAAATTTGTTGCAAAACAAGAAGAACATTTGGATGAAATATATTCTAAATATATTAATAATCCTGAAATTAATTTACCCCACAATTTAATATGGATTATGCCAATGTGTGGTTCAAGAAAAGAACTATTAGAAGTGGGTCCAATAGTTGCAGATATATGTAAAAAGCATGGATTTAAATTTTCAAATCGTATGCATTTACAGCTTTGGGATAAAGCATTGAAAGTCTAAACGAGATTTAGAGATTTTAGTTTAGCTTGAATAGCAGCTTCGGCGCCAGGGACATCTTTTGTCCAATCTTGAATTAATGGAGCAAAATCTTTGTTAAATGTATCTAACCCAACTTTTGACTTAATATCTTCTATACTTCCTACTAGACTGTTTGATAAGCTTGTTTCAGAAGCATGTGCTTTATATGATTTATACCATTCATAAAATAACCCACCTGCTATAGCAACTAAGATTAATGTGCCCCCGGTAATAACCATCCAAGGCGGTACAAAAGCAATATATACTGAAAGAGCAAAAGATCCAACAGATGCTGCTGCTAATATTAAACTTTTAAAAGCCCAAGCTCCTATAGCTGTCACTGCACCTATTCCAACTAGAATTTTTATTAAAAGTGCAATGAGAGCAGCTCTATTTTCTGCATCAATTTTAGCTTTATTAGCTGTATCTAAATCTTTTTGTTCAGATGCTATTTGAGCATCTTTTAATTTACTCACAGTTTGATCGGCTGTAGTTTTTAAATCGGTAATATTCTTTTTATCTTGATCAATTACTGCTTGTGCATCAGCTTTAGCTTTTTGTTCATTTTGTGCATCAATTAAAGCTTTTTGGTATTTTGTTTGGAGATCAGTAATTGTTGTTTGCTTTTCATCAAGCTCTTTTTTTAGCTCGTCATTAATAGATAAAATTGCAGCTGGTGTAATTGGTGGTAGACGTGTAATTAATTCTTTAGCTTTTAAACCAATAATTGTATCGGTTCTTGATGGAGGTGTTTGAATATTATTAAGATAATATATTCCATATGCTAGACCAGCTGATTGCTGGAGATTATCTAATTGTAAATCTTCTTTCTTTTTAGTATCAGCATCTAATTGTTTTACTTTTAGATCATAATCATTTTTATATTTTGTTTCTACTTGCTGAATTTGAAGCTGATATGTATCTTGTTTATGTACAGGTTTAAAGCCGTCTAAATTACAGCCAGCTAGTAGTAAGCAGCTTAAGACGATTAAAATATATTTACGCATATTAATATTTACACGAAAACATAAATAATAATATGGATAAAGAATCACACTTAATTTACGAAACCTATCAAAATCTAGATGAAGGTGTTTTTGATAGATTAAAAGCCCGTAGTGCACAAGCAGTTGGGGCCATAAAAGGGGCTGGTAACAGAATAGCAGGAACTGCTAAAGGTGCTGTTGCTGGGATGAAAGGTGATACTGCTGGAGTTTTAGCAGCACAAACACAAAAACAGCAAGGTGCTATTCAAAGTGAATTAGCAAAAATTCAAAGTTATCGTCAAACCGCAATGGCAAAATTTAAAGGTTTATCTGATGAAGTTTTTGGAGATATGGCTAAATTAGGTATTGATGTTAAAAAAATATCACCAAATAGCATTAATGTTTTTACATCTGCACTAGATAAAGCTTTTGATGCTCTTGTAACACAAATACAGACTGATACTACAAAAGAAGCACCACCACCAATTACAGCTCCGGCACCAAGCAAACCAGGTCAACCAACAACAGTTAATCCTGGTGGCGCTCTTGGAAAATAAGCGGTTGATTTAGTTAGGAAATATCATTAAATTATTGCATGCGTATTGCAATTTCTGGCACGGCAAACCAAGGTAAGAGCACTCTTACAAAAGATTTTATTGAAAATTGGCCCAATTATTCTACTGTACAAGAGACATATAGAGATATCATTGTTAATAAAAAATTACCACACAGCAAAAATGCTACTAAAGAGACACAATGGTTAATTTTAAATCATATGATTGCAGAGATGCAAAAATATGGTAAAGATAGTAAAGTAATTTATGATAGATGTCCGCTTGATAATTTAGTATATTCAATGTGGTGCATGGAAAAAGGTACTAGTGATATTGATAAAGAATTTATTGATAAATGCATACCTTTAGTAAGAGAGAGTATGAAAATGTTGGATATAATTTATTTTATACCGCTAACAAAAGCAGCACCTCAAATTGAAATTAAAAATGATGGTGTAAGAGAAATAGACCCAATTTATATTAAAGAAATAGATGCAATTTTTAAAGCATTAGTTATGCAATATACTCATAATATGGGACGCAATCCTTTTTTCCCTGCAGATGATTGTCCGGGTATTATTGAAATTTTTGGTACTAGAGAAGAAAGACTCGCTTTAATTAGAATGTATATTAATAGTGCAGGTGATTTAATTGGAGGAAATCCAGACGATCCAACCAATTTATTTAACCCAGAAAATCTGACTGAAATTGAAAATCTTTTAAAATCACAAAAGTATGATGCTGAACAAGAAAAGGCATACTTACATGAAATTAAAAAGATTAAAGAGTTTGCGAAATCACAAAAACGTTAAAGTCTAATAAACTTAATTACATCCTTTATTTTTTCATCAAGATTATTGTCTGTTAGTATTTGAAATAAAATAGTTTTATCAGATTTTGATAAAATTTTAAGAGCCATTTTAATTTTTTGCTCGGTAGTTTTCTTAATTCCTTTAGATGATAAATTTGGTCTCCCTTTTAAAGATTGACTTAATTTCAATTTATGTTCATTTGTAAATTTACGACCCATCATTGATTTACTAATATTTTGTTTATGATTTAGCGTAAGTTTTTTGCCTTTCATACCAGGTGGTTTATATGCAGAATTGCTTAGATTCATACAAAATTTATTACCAAAATTTTGTTTTATATAGTTATCTTCTACAGATATTAATAAATCTGGATGAACATTTTCGCAAACTTCAAATACCCAATTATCTGGATATTTATTATATCTATTTTGCATATGAACATTATTATGATTTCCATTTTTTAAATTTCTTAAATGTTCAGCAAAACATCTACGATTAAAATTATTTGTTGATCCAATATAATAATATCCGTCAGGGCTAATTATTTTATATATTCCCGAAACCCAATTGTTAGGATTAATATATTTCATAGTTGATTTATTATTACTTAATAATTACATATTAATGTTCCAACACATTGTGTGTCGTGGATAAATTATGAATAATATAACTAATAACGGTATTAGCCTTTCCGTAAATGCAAAAGGCCGCCCAGTCAAAATCTATTCTTGCGAGTCTAGATTTTTTATAGAGTCAAGAGAAGGTACAGAATATACTATTGAAATTAAAAATAACAATAGTCATCGAGTTGAAGCAGTAGTATCAGTAGATGGACTATCTGTCATTTCTGGAAAAAGTGCTTCAGCTAAAGATCTAGGATATGTAATAAATGCTTGGGACTCTTTATCTATTAAAGGATATAGAAAAGATTCTACCACTGTTGGAGCTTTTAAGTTTACAAAACAACAAAGAAGCTACGCAACTAAAAAAGGTAAAGGTGAAAATGTAGGTGTTATAGCTGTACAGATATACAAAGAAAAATCATATTGGACACCATTACAATATAATATCAACACTATTACATTTGGACCTAGTATTCCAGACTATACAACTACACAATCATATTGTGGTTCTACATTATCTAATGCTGCAATTAACGGAATTAATACAATTACAAATTGTAATAATGGTGTTTATATTACAGGGTCTGGTACAAGTCACGGCACGTTAAGAACTGCTAATTATTGTCAGGTTATACCTGATAAAGAAGTCGCTGAAGTCGCTGAATTCGATCACGGCACTACTTGGGGACAAAAAATCGACGATAAAGTAGTAACAACTATATTTGAAAGAGACTATTCAATATTCACTAATTTTATTTACTACAATAGTAAATCTCAATTAGAGTTAATGGGTATTAAACTAGTATCAGAAAAACTAGTTGCTTTACCAAAAGGTTTTCCAGCTGATTTTGCAACACCCCCTGCTGGTTGGCAAGGTTAAGAAGTTCGTTGCCAAACATAAATACCGTATAGTGGTGGGCAGTTATTGTGATTAGATCCACTGCCTGCCACTACCGACGTCCAAGGATATGGACTATCCATGCGCCAATTTTGAGCTTGAGGTCCATTTTGATATGATTGACTATTAGGTTGATTGGTAGCAGTATTAAAATTTTCAATACTTAAATTAATTGTAAAATTATGTGAGTGCGGTGGAAGTTCATTAACTGTTAAAATATGATTAGTTTCACCGATAATATAGTTATTACCAGGACTTTCATTATCACCACCAGATTCAACAATTAACGGGTCATGATTTTTATCTACACCTTGGCCCACACCTGCAATAAATTTACCCTGTGCAATAGCTTGCCATGACGTACCTGGTATATACACAGCTGGGTTTGTTGACAAAGACGTATATAAAATATTACCGATTGGATAAAACATATCTCTTACAAAAGATGAAAGAGCTTGAACAGATGTAATAAGTAAATTATCTAGTGCATTAACATTTGAGTTTACCTCACTTGAAAGTGATATAAAATTAGAAGATATAGTTGCAATATTAGTTGATTGGGCCGATATTGTAGATGCAAAATTTACATTATCCAAGCCCCAAATTATATTTTCAAAATTAACTCTTTCTGTTGAAACACCGTCTTCAATTACAAAGAAATCCCCTGGTACAGCTTGATCAGCTGTCGGAAGAGATGATATATCAATCTTTTGAGTTGGCACGGAAAATTATGATGTTCGTTTCCATATATACAAACCATAAAATGGTGGGATATTATTATGTTTAACTCCACCACCAGTATTTGTTGTTGTATAAGGATAAGGATTATCTAAACGCCAATTTTGTGGTTGTGGACCGTTTTGATATGATAAACTATTAGAACCAGCACCAATATTGATATAAGAAACGTGGCTGTGTGAAGGCATTTCATTTACAGTCAAAGTATGGTTTCTTTCACCAATTAAAAAATTATTAAGAGGGCTTTCAGTATCTCCACCCATTTCAACACATAGTGCATCGCCATTTTGATCACTACCAAGACCAACACCAGCAATAAATTTACCTTGTGATATTGCAATCCAATTACTGCCTGGAATATATGTTGCGGGGTTAGCAGCAAGTGTAGACATTAATATTCCACCTATAGGGTAAAAAATATCACGTAAATAAGATGATACTGCTTGTACAGCAGTATTAATTGTACTATTTAACGTATTAACATTTGAATATAGTTGACCTGATAAATTTGATAAATTAGTTGATAACGCTGAAATATTAGTTGATTGAGCTGATAAAGTTGAAGCAAAAGTAACGTTATCTAAGCTCCAAATAACGTTCTCAAAATCTACTTTTTTTGAAGCTATTTCATCTTCAATTACAAAGTAATCCCCAGCCACTACTTCAGTAGCTTCAGGCAGAGATGTTATACCAATTTTTACGGTCGACATATTGACTATTATATATTATTTATTATAATACATTATGGCTAAAATAGGGGTTGGCATTATTACTTGCAATCGACCAGATTACTTCAAGGCTTTATGGAAAACACTACCATTAAACCGTATTGATGATATTGTTGTTGTAAATGATGGTAAGCCAATTGATGTAATTCTAGAAAAAGGAGAGTGGATCGATAACCCAATAAATCTAGGATCAGGTAAAACTAAAACAAAAGCAATGAAATATTTAGTTGCTAAAGGGTGTGAACATATTTTTATAATTGAAGATGATATGTTAATTTTAAATCCGGATATATTTGACAAATATATTGAAGCATCTTTAGTATCTGGAATTAAACATTTTAATTACGGTCCAGGGTCACCTTTTAACCGTAAACAAAAAATTCAGTTTGACTTACATAATAGACATTTACTTGATCAACACAGCCCAGTAAATCCAAAATTTATTATTGATTATGGTAAAGGTGTAAAAATTGCTTTGTATGAACATACAGTTGCAATGTTTTCATATTATTCAAAAGAAGTTTTAGAAAAAGTTGGTTATATTGATGAACGTTTTGAAAGCGCTTTTGATCATGTGGACCATACATATAGAATTCATAAAGCAGGCTACCATCCACATTTTTGGCATTTTGCTGATATTGCTGATTCTGAAAAATATCTTACTGAGGCTCCAGATGCTATTAAAAATTCTGTTATAGCAAAAAATGAAGAAGAATGGATGAAAAAAGTAAGAAAAGGTGCGGAGATATATCAAAGTATACACGGTCATGTGCCAAATAATCCCCCCCTCGCATCAAAACAAGAAGTTTTAGATTTTATTAAAAAACTTAAACCAAAAAATTTATGATACCAAAATCAGTTATATTTTATCTAGTAAATGACAATCAAGTTCATCTTCGTCGCTTATATAAAAGCTTAGATCTTCTTAAAGAAAATTTTTTAAAAAAATATCCTTACCCTGTTGTATTTGGACATGAAGGGCTGTCACAAGACGTTGTTGATGAAATTAAAATACATGCTCCGGAAAATCATTATTTTTATAATGTAAAATTTAAAATACCTGATTATCCAAAAGAAATTTTAGAAAAAATTCCAGAAAAATTTAAAGGGCATTGGGATGAAGGGGCATTTTTTTCAATAGGATATAGACATATGTGCAGATTTTTTGCTGGAGATATGTATAAACATAAATTTTTTGAAAATGTTAAATATTTTATGCGGCTAGATTGTGACTCGTATTTTACAGATGTGTTAGATTATGATCCTTTTGAGCAAATGGTAAAATATAAAAGAAAATATGGGTATTATGGTGTTGAAAATGATATGGATTATGTCATTGAAGGTTTATACGATAAAACAACGGAATTTTTTGGATCTAATAAAACTGAGAATAGGAAAAATGCAATGTTTCAAACACACTTTGAAATAGTAGACATACAGTGGATTAAAAATAGTGAGTATATGAAATATTATGATTTTATTGAACAAACAGGCAACATTTATATTAAAAGATGGGGAGATGCACCAATTAAATTTCAAGGACTGGAAAATATATTAACACAGAACGACTATTTTTTGTTTCACGATCTGCCGTATAGACATGGGGGAGATTATAATTGAAAATTGCTATTTTAGTACCTTCTCGTGAAAGAATGAATCGCCGTGTAACTATGCTTTTATCTATACTTGCAACAGTAAAGGATATTAATAATGTTAACATTTATTTCGGTGTGGATGAAGATGACCCAACAAAAGAAACAATTAAAAAAATTGCGAGTGCAATACCTTGTGTAAAAATTGTGGATATTAAAAATGAGGGAAAATTTATTGGTCTTGGTAAAATGTGGAACCTTTGCACTGACGCATCTAATGAAGAAATTATATCAATGATCGGGGATGATATGGTATTTAAAACACCTAATTGGGACCAAATGATTATTGATGAATTTAAAAATGCTCCAAAAGATGGAATATATGCAGTTCATTGTAATGACGACTGCCATGGCCCAAAATTAGCAGTAAATTTATTTTGTAATAGAAAATTAGTAGAGGTTACAGGCAGGTTTATGAGAGAAGAATTTAAAATTAATTGGATTGATCAATGGCTGCATCAACTTTTTAATGCATTTGGTCGTTTAAAATATCGTGGAGATATTATGATTGAACACCGGCATTGGGTGCTCGGAAAAGATAAAAAAGATGGAGTAGCTGATAGAATGGCTATTGCAGATACTAATAAAATTAGTGATAAGCTTTGGTATGATTTAGTTAATGAACGTATTAAAGATGTTAAAACTGTTGCAGAATATATAAAACAAATCCCTGATTGGACTAAAGTTGATACTACTGGAGGCAATATTAATGGGTGAAATTACAAAAAATGATGAATTTAGCGCTGCTATTATTAAAACTTGTCAAGATTTAAAATTACTTAAAGTTTTAGAAATAGGGTCATGGGACGGTACAGGATCTACTCAATGTTTTATTGAAGGTATGAAAGACTTACCTGGAGATAAATTATTAGATTGTCTTGAAATAAAATCAGATAGATATAATCAATTAGTAGAAAATACCAAAAATTATAGTTGGGTTAAGTGTCATAACACAGGATCAATTTCATACGATTCTATGTTATATAAATTTTTTGATGAAATTTGGGACTCACCTTTTAATAAAATTCCAAAAGAAGATCAAAATGGAAGTATGAAACCATTAGTTATTAGTTGGTTTATGGAGGATATGAATAATTTAAAACAGATTAAACAAGGGTTTATTGAACAAAATAATATTTTTTATGACGGTATTTTAATTGATGGCAGTGAATTTACAGGGTACAGTGAATTTCATTTATTAAGAAACAGAACGAATGTTTTTTTTCTTGATGATTATGCGAAAGCTTTTAAGACAAATAAAGTAGCTTATGAACTAGTAAAAAGTGGTGAGTGGGATACAGTAGCGGGAAATAAAGATACACGTAACGGTTGGGCAATATTAAAACGCAAAAATTTTATAAATGAAAACATTATTAATAATACAGCCAGGTAAGCTCGGAGATATTATTATTTGCTTACCAATTGCAAAATTTTATTATAATAAAGGTTACAAAGTTATTTGGCCTATATTTCATAATTTTGTACAGATGATGCAAAATGCTGTGGAATATGTTGATTTTCTTTCAGTAACCAATAATGTATACAATTGTGTTCCAGAAGCGTACAGTATTGGTGAGACATATCAACCAACTAAAATAATTGATATAGCAGCTACTTTCCCAGGAAGTATTTGTACCAAAGAGTATAATAAATTGGGAGATGGTTTGAAAGATGAAAAATTTGATATGTTCAAATATAGACTATCAGAGGTGCCTTTTGATTTAAAATGGAACTTAGAATATAAAAGAGATCTTGTAGGTGAGCAAAAAATTATTGATGATTTAGTAAGACAGCCAAAATATGATATTATATCTACAAAACATTCACGCGGCCAAATTAATGTAAAGTTTGAAAGTAAAAACCAAATTATTGAAACTAATGAAAACTATAGTATTTTTAATTGGCGCGCTATTTTAGCTGGTGCTGAGTGTCTAGCTCTAGTAGATAGTGCAATGGCTAATTTTGTAGATCAAATTGGATTAAAAAATAAAAAAATTATTTTAAGAAAACAGGGGCACCCTGAACAGGTTTTACGGGGCGATTGGATAGTTAAAAAACTATGAGAGTAGCATTTACAATTATTCTTAATGGATTAAGACATTTGACTCACAATCATTATTACAAAACAATAATTGAAAATTTTGATTACTGGGTAATTGTTGAAGGGGTTTCACAACCAAATGATTCAACTTCATGGTGTAAAAATTTGGATTTATCTTTTCATAAAAATTTTTTATCTAACGACGGAACAACAGAATTTTTAAACACTATACATAATGATAAAGTAAAAATTATAAGAAATGTGCCGCAAGCCCCTTTTTATAGTAAAGATGAGCAAGTTAATGCTGCTATTAAATATATTAGAAATAATATATCAGTAGAATGTAAATTATGGCAAATTGATATTGATGAACAATGGAAAAAAGAAGATTTAGAAAATGCTGAAAATGATTTGGTAAAAAATAAAGGTAAAACTGGATGTTTTTTATGCAATTATTTTGTAGGCACTAACCAACAAGTTTTTGGACAGTGGGGTGAAGGTAGAGACACACCATATAGAAGATTGTGGGATTGGAAAGGGGAACTATTTCTAACGCATGAGCCCCCT
>TBL_comb47_HYPODRAFT_10004788_pt1 | contig 15404 bp, 16 predicted proteins | sample TroBogypolimnion_40_FD_10682 | JGI IMG/M metagenome (IMG submission 10682)
AATTCTTGAGCCTCTGCATCGGTAAGCCCAGATATAGATCTGTTTTCACTCATGATGACAACTCCTTGAAACTGACCTTACGGTCTTTTCTACATCACCCCTGTAGATTTGAGGATATGACCTGGAAAAGTCATATTGGTTTAACCCTTGATCAGGGTAATTTTTTTGTACTAGCTTCATACAACTTCTCCTGCTGTAATGGAGAAGGATGACTTCTGCACACAATCTATAGTGACTCTTTCAATATTTTGTTTGCGCGCCTCAAGCTCTGCTTCATCGCGCATTCTTTTTGCAGCTGATATCTGGGTAAGTACAGGTTGATTACTAATTAATTTATTCAGAAGTTCTTGCGCTTCTAGCTCCCAAGGCATTGTCTTAATAGAGCTTTGAACCCTGGCAGGCGTGCGATCAACCTTATCCATCTCTGTTCCTAGCGGCAGAATATTGAACAGTGCATCAAATAGAGAGTTGCATACTTCTTGAATCAAATACACTGAGCCCGCATACCCCATGAATGGAGTGCCGGTATGTCTTCGAATAATCGCTCCTGGAAAGGATGCGGGAATATAAGAAAAACGTGCCCCAATCTCGCTGCCATACATCCGTTCGTTATAACTACCGAACATCACTAGCGGCGTTTTCTTCTGCACTAATTCTCGTATCTCTACATTATTTGTCTTATTACCCGGGATTCTTGGAATGGCGAAATTACATGGAAGGCCCATCTCCTCTTCCAAGAAATTTCTAACCCCCCTGGTATAGGTCTCATTGGCAACAATGGCAAAACTAGCTGTGCCAAAAAAGTCTTGAGTGACTGAGCGCCACAAATCCCACACTGGTTTGAGCGTAGTGTGTTTTTCTTGTTCAATAAAACCTTCCACATCAAGCTCACAGAGCTCTCCCAGTTTTCTCAAAAAGGCTGTTGTGGATTGCATTCCTATTGGGGCTTGCAAATACGGGCGCTCTAAGGTCTCGCATAGTAAACGTCCATACTCTCGATACATGCAGACATTGACGTCAGCATCAGCTAACTTTGGAATGTCAGCCAGGTGTGACCCAAGCGGGAATACCATATTGACTTCTGCGCCAACACCTTCTATTAAGCGTCTAATTTCAGCTAAATCGCTATACAGGTTAAAGCTGCCATATGAGGGGCCAATAATATTGACTCTAGGCTTTTCACCTGCAACTCTCTTGCGCTCTGGTATTTTTTTCAGACCATACTCTGTCCATAACCAATTCATAGCACGATTGGCGCACTGCCACTGATCTTCATCAATCGTTCGAGGTAAGAAGCGCTTAATTCCTGTGCCTTCTGGAGTAACGCCGCCACCAATCATTTCTGCGATTGATCCTGTTACTACAACTGCAGGCAAATCAGGATCGAGCACTTTGTGGGCACGCTTCATGGACTCTTCGGTACCCTCGCGGCCTAACTGTTCCTCTGCTAAACCCGTAACCACGATCGGTAGCTCATGAGGAGGTAACGCATCCGTGTAATGCAATACTGAAGTAACTGGCAAATTTTCACAGCCAACCGGACCGTCAATCACAACCTGCAAACCCTTCACGGCAGTGAAAACATAGACGGCGCCCCAATAGCCACCAGCGCGATCGTGATCTAGAACTAGCATTAGCCCATCTCCTCAGCTTTTTGTTTGGCTCGCGCTTTTTCCATGCGACGCCTTACATCAGCTTTAAATTCAGGACGGTCAACTGGTACTAATTCCCAAACACCAGTTGCATGATCTTTACCCACACCTTCAAAGAATGAGTTCATGGCATCAAAGCGATCTTGATTTGCTAATGCAGCATTGATCACTTGAGCTAATGAACCAGCTCCAGCTGCACCCATTAATGGTCGTGCTGAAATTAAGTTCGTGAAATACAGAGAAGGAATAGCCAATTCTTTGGCTTTTTGAACTACTGGTGTTGTGCCGATCACCAAATCTGGCTCGAATTCCTTCATCGCCGCAAGGTCTTGCTCAAGAGAAGCGCGATATTCAACATGCACGCCATGCTGCTCTAGCCAATCTAAGTCGGCGCTACTCCAAGCTGTTTTTGGACAGGCACTGCCGACGTAACGCACATCGGCACCACTCTCAACTAATAAACGCGCTACTAATAACTCCGAGCCTTCGTAGCCACTCAGAGTGATTCTTCCTTTGATCGGTTTTGCTTTAAGTGCAGCTTGAATCATTGGCAAAAACTTGGCTTTAGCATTGCCGATTTTTTCTGCGCTGACGCCAGATGCTGCTCCAATGTTTTCTAGCCATTGAGCTGTACCCTCGTAACCAATCGGAGCTGAGCCTACAACTGTTCTGCCAGCACTTTCAAACTCACGAATACTCGCTGTATAAAAAGGATGTATGGCAGCTACTACTTTAGAATCCATGGCCTGATAGAGCTCACGCCATTCTCTAGTAGGCACCACAGGACCTACTGCCAAATCCATAGGCTCGAGCATCATGCCAATGCTTATAGGATCTACTGGGAACATTTCACCCAGCAAAGTAATAGTTGGCTTATCGGAGATTCCATTGCGTGGTGCTGAAACTGGACCACTTTCAATTTCTGTGCGGGCATAGCGCAACATAGCGCTCGCTAAAACATCTTTTGCTTCTGCATGGGTCGGAACACCGAAGCCAGGAACATCAATACCAATAATGCGTACGCCGTTAATTTCTTTTGGCAGCAATTGCAATGGAACACCACTGGCAGTTGGAACACATAAGTTAATGATGACGATTGCATCATAGAGCTCAGGATTGGCTTCTTTGTAGACAGCATCTCGAATGTCTTCGAAGAGCTTTCCGGTAACCAATGACTCTGAGTTAAATGGCACATAACCAACACTACGGCGAGCACCATAAAAATGAGAGGTAAATGTTAAGCCGTATACACAACAAGCCGAGCCTGACAAAATTGTCGCAGTTCGACGCATTCTTAGACCTACTCGCAAGGATCCAAATGCTGGGCACATACTTTGTGGTTGATCATGCGGCCCCTTGGGGTAGTCTTTGGCATACTGCCCCAAAATTTCACTCTTATTGCCTGATTTTGCAGCAGCCAATAAATTCTCCGCTCCTGAATGGCAAGAAATTCCAGACGTATTGTTAGTCTGATCTTGAATCGGAATGACTTTATTGGATTTCACGATAGGTTCGCTCTTTACGCTTTGTCGTAAATCACTTCGAGAGTTGGCTTAATCACTTCATTTTTTCCAACCATGTCAAAAATGGTTGCAGGCTCTAACACTACATCTCTACCCACTTGATTAGCCGCAAATAATCCCAGCAAATCATCTGGAGTCATTGGCTTAGGCCTCACTGGAGGGGCCGCAGCTACATTGCTTGCTAGACTCTCAAAGAGTGGACCCCACTGTGAATCAGGCTTGCCAATGATCTCGTAACTAGCACTCTTTCTGCGAATGTCATCATTTGCAGGGATAACAGATAAGATTGGAATGCCAACATTTTCAGCAAATGCAGTTGCTTCACCGGTGCCATCATCACGATTAATCACCATGCCTGCTACACCAACATTACCGCCCAGCTTACGGAAGTATTCAACTGCTGAGCAAACGTTATTGGCAACATATAAAGATTGCAGATCGTTACTCGCAACCACGATCACTTTTTGGCACATATCTCTAGCAATCGGTAGACCAAATCCACCACAAACTACGTCGCCTAAGAAGTCCAGTAAGACGTAATCAAAACCCCAATCATGAAAGCCTAATTTTTCTAAGGTCTCAAAGCCGTGAATAATTCCGCGACCGCCGCAACCACGTCCAACCTCTGGACCGCCAAGCTCCATGGCATAAACCCCATCACGCTTGAAGCAGACGTCTCCAATCTTGACCTCTTCACCCGCTAATTTCTTTTTAGAGGAAGTCTCAATGATAGTTGGGCATGCTTTTCCACCGAATAACAATGAAGTGGTATCACTTTTAGGATCGCAACCGATTAGTAATACCTTTTTGCCCTGTTGGGCCATCATGTATGACAAGTTGGCTAGAGTGAAACTCTTACCAATACCACCTTTACCGTAGATAGCAATGATCTGGGTCTCTTTTTTGATTTCGCCAGTATGAACTTGGTCTGGTTCAATAGCGGCCTCTTTTTTCAGATTCGTAAATTGAATTGTGATTTCTTTTGGTACATTTGGCGCGTTCATAATGCTTCTCTCCAATCAACAACCATTTTGAGACAGCTAGGATCTTCAAATGCAGTGCGATAGATTTCATCAATTGAAGATGGCTTGCGATGATGGGTTATCAAACCACTCAGGTTTAACTTTCCGTTTGCAATCAGTTGCTTTACATCCATTAAATCTTGGGGGGCCCACTGTGCAGCAATCCGCAATTTAGCTTCCTTCATAAATGCTTTGGGGAAATTAAACTGAATGTCTTTGTCATAAAAACCTGCGAGGGTCACTTCGCCACCAACTTGTAATTGGCCAATCAATTTATTGAGCACGCTGACTTGCCCGCTAGCATCACAAATATTTTTATATTTGTTTTCTTGATCATCGCAAGGGTGAAGAACTGTATAGCCTTCTGCGCCACTCATGCGATCTGCGTCAATTTCCCAAACTACTGGCCGATGACCCAATAGCACGGCAATCCTGGCAATCAGTCTTCCTAAGACTCCATGTCCCACGATGAGATCTGGCTGCAATGCTTTTTTACCTTGAGTGACATGGTAGGCAGTCGCTGCCAGTGCTAGCAATACACCCTCTTCACCGATTCCTTCGGGAAGTGCAACTGCTCTATCACTAGGCACTACAACATGAGATGCGGCTCCACCAAACAGACCCTTCACATCTCCAAAACATTTAGCGCCAGGCACAAATACTCTTTGATGAAGATCTAGTTTGGAATTTTTTCCAGCTCGAGTCACTCTTCCGACAGATTCATAACCAGGCACTAATGGATAACCCATACCCGGAAAATCCGGCATCGTTCCATTCCACAGCAACTTTTCAGTCCCTGTGCTGATGCCGCTCCATTCAATTTGGATAACGACGTCTGAATCTGTAGGTTCATCCAACAAAAGACGCTTAAGCCTGAGTTCCCGGGGGCTCTCAAGCAAAACGGCTGTTGAATGGAGTTGACTTAGCATATGTATATATTATTTTACTTTCTATATGTAAACTAATTTATACACTTATTTGGCTGCAGTCATTAGTAATTACCCTGATTTATTTACTAATTAGTAAAACTTGGGCATTAATTGGCATGCTGCAGGGCAGTACTTCTACCCCCTTAAATCCAGCATATGAGGCTAAATGGCTGATTTCTTGAATGGTTCTGGGTCTGCCCCGGCCCATGGCGAGCAAATAAAAGCCAAAATAGGCATGCCCCATTGCAGGATGGTCGAGGGTATCAGCCATAGGCTCTGCCACCAATAGCTTGCCGCCAGCAGGTAAGGCCTCGAATATAGACCTTAATAAAATTTTGACGCGCTCATCGTCGTGGTCAAAGATTACCCGTATTAAGGTGATGAGATCTGCACCCTTAGGTAGAGGATCCTGGAAGAAGTCTCCCCCACACACTTCAATATCTTGATGATCTGGAGTAAGCGCAAAACTATCTTTGGCAAGGTTAGCAACGCCTGGCAAATCAAATAATTTTCTTTTGAGTTGCGGAGTACTTAAAAAAACACGCTTTAAAAAAGTACCCTGTCCGCCACCTACATCCAACAGACATTCATGCTGAGAAAAGTCATAAGCATCGACTACTTGGTCAGCCACTAGAGGTAAGGAATCTGACATTAAGTCAGAATAATTTTTGACACGCTCTTTATCTTTCAACGCATCCTGATCTTGTTGATCAGGAGAAACATAAGGCCAAAATTTCTCCATCTTCTTAACTTCAACATCACCAGATAGAAGGCGTAAAGGATCGCGAAGATCATCATATAAAACAGTATGGTGTTCAATCATCGAAGACAGAGCAGTATTACCAACCATTGGTGCGCCTAATGTACCCAGGCCATACCTCTGCTTAGAGCGCATCTCTAAAAGATCGATAGAGACTGCCGCATCTAACAATTTTTTTAAAGGGATTACATCAAGGCTGCAACTTTTTTTAATTTCATCTAAATGTAAAGGGCCATGTTTTAATAGATTAAAAAGATTTAATCGAACACATGAAAGCAGTATCTGGGTATATACAAATCCAGCCATCACATCAAATAATTGATTTGCTCTTTTCTTNGCTATGTTTTTTAGAAAAGGAATTTTTGCGACGCGATTCTGGAAACGAGTGTCCGCAATTAACCGATCTTTTAGAATGCAAAGTCTATCCCAAAGGCCATATTCACTTTGACTTTGCCCAATCGGTAGGGATTGTATTTGTGCCATTGATGTGATGCGCTTGCTTACGCAGCTTGTCTTTGAGTTGCGATGGCTAACTGCCTCTCGCCACGCTCAAACCAAGAGGAAGGTAATAGTCTCTCAGCTTCGAATGCAACTAACTTTTTCAGATAGCCATCTCCTGGGCAGCTTGGAATTGAAGCAATTGCTTTCCCAACCAAAAGATCAAAATGCTCTACTGCGCCATTAAGACCAAGCTCTCTTGCTGAGCTAGGACGTTGATGTTCCTCGTCTTGACCAGCAGGTTTACCCAGAAACTGAGAATCACCCAAGACATCACGAATATCATCCGCAACTTGATACGCCTCTCCCAGCCACTCACCTAAACCTTTCCATGTCTCCGCATCAGATCCAGCTGCTTGAGCACCGGCTGCTGTCGCCGCAGAAAAGAGTGCTCCTGTCTTAGCTCTTTGGTAATCACTCAAGGTTGCCTGAGGCTCACACTCCCAAGCTTGACCAGCAATAATTCCACAGGGTGCGCCAACGCCTTGCGAAACTGTTTTGATAATCGGCGCTAGTCTTTGTGCAGATCTCCGTGATGCGCAAGCGATTGTTTGATATGCCATGACGATCAGTGCATCACCGGTCAGCACAGCCAATCTCTCTCCAAATTCTTTATGGACTGAAGCTTGACCACGGCGCATATCTGCGTTATCAAAGCAAGGTAAATCATCATGCACTAGTGATGCGCAATGAATCATCTCTATTGCAATGGCACTTGCCATCGATAATTGCGGATCATCATTTCCGCAAGCATGAGCTACCGCCAAGGTAAGCTGAGGTCTAATGCGTGCACCACCAGGAAAAACTGCGTGTCTGATAGCCTTGCTTAGTAAAGCTGGGCCTTTAGCCGACTCGTTCGACTTCAGGGCATGTTCAAGTGCTCTTTCCAAATGCTTGATTGGTGACATGACTCTTGCCTCTTAAATAGAATTCAATCTTTTGTCTAATTTAAAATACAATTTACTATGTAAAAAAATATAGACACTATTTCAGTCGATGTCAAATCAAAATATAAGGGTTTACCCTGATTAAGAATATGTTTAAGAGTATTCCAGAAGACTGGCCCAATCGATCTTTCAGTCGCAGCATTCAAACGGGAGATTTAACTTGGCATGTGCAAGTTGCCGGCACCTCTCCTATTCATGTACTTCTTTTGCATGGGACTGGTTCTTCTGCACATACCTGGGGAAATCTATTTACAGCGTTATCGAAAAAATATACTGTCGTTGCGCCAGATCTACCAGGTCACGGATTTACTAAAAATCTTGGGCAAAGAAATCTCAACTTAGATGCATTAGCCGACAAGCTCTTAGAACTTCGAGAGACCCTCCATATTGAATATTTTGACCACATCATTGGTCACTCAGCAGGCGCTACGCTTGCTTTAAGTTACACACTGAAAAATAAACAAGCTAAAACGATTGTCGGTCTTAACCCCTCTCTTATCAGCTTACCGAGTTTTTACAATAAATTTGTTGCCCCATTTTTAAATCCGATAGTGACATCATCATTTTTTACCGCGGTACTTTCTGATCTTTTGCCGCATACTAGAATGATTGATGGGCTCATTGATTCAACCAATACCAAGCTTGATGCCGATAAACGCGCTAGATATAAAACCTTATTTAAAAATGCAGATCACCTCAATGGATCCGTCAGTTTTATGGCAGGAACCGATATCCCAAGCCTTCTAGAGCAGTGCAATCAGATCAGATCCTCACTCACCTTTGTTCTGACTGAAGATGATGGCTGGATCCCGGCCCAAGAACTTCGTAAGGTGATTAATCAATATTTCAATCAAGCAAATATTATTGAAATAAAAGGTGGGCATATGTTTCATGAAGCAAATGAAACACTGGCCCTTCAATTTATTGAAGAAGCATTAAGTCAGGAGGGAGAGAGCCATGTCTCTACTAGTTAGTATTTTGTTAGGCTTAGGTATTCTGGTTGGCCTAGGATTATTTGCTAATGGCTATTTTAGAGGCCAACAGGTCTTAAAAAAATTATCGCAAAAGAAAACGCATTAAGTATTAGCTAATTGCATCGCTGCTTGCGATATCTTTTTTCCTGAGCTAATAGAGCTAGTAAAGGGTAATGGAAAATATTGTGCAGCCATAGCACTAGATAATTCCTGGGCCAAGATCTCAGGCTTAGGAGAGGTATCTACAAATAAGAGGCGGTGATTTTTAACGCGTAACTCTTTAGCTGCCATTAAAGCGTCACTGTGAGCCCTCTCTCTACCCCCAACGCCTTTGAGATTCACATTTGCCTTGCCATCACTCATGACCACAATAATGGGGGTTAGTCCTTTCCGTTCAAGAGAGATGGCCATTTCATTGACAGCCCGAAAGCCTGCTGCCAAGGGAGTGCCACCACCGCCAGGTAAGGCCGCCAAGTTTCTTTTCGCCCTCACGAGAGAACGTGTAGGCGGCAAAACAATCTCTGCCTTGGCGCCGCGCATTGAAACCATAGCTACTTCATCGCGCCGTATGTAGCATTGTGCTAGCAATTCCTCTAAGGCCCCTTTTGCCTCAGCTAAACGTTGTGTTGCAGATGAACCAGAAGCATCTACCAAGAAGATGGTGACTGCCCCTCTTCTTCGTAAATACTGCTTAATATGAAGATCTTCGGTCCTAAAGTCGATTCTGGTGCGCACAGTTTTCTGCTGATCACCACTCGACATAATCCCCCGCAGTCGCTGCCAAGGTATGGCCGCCCTAATGCTTTTGAGAATATCCAAACGTCTTCCATCTTGGGGTCTGCCTTTGCGGGAAGTCAGGGGTCTACCGCTTAAAAAGTTTTTCTGTATAGCGCCTGACTTACCTGAAATGTGTCCAGCAGACTTACCAGCAGGCAAATTTTTCTTAGACTGGTGAAAAAGCTGGGGAGGAATCGAGGCCTTTACAGCCTTAACAATAATGTCTTCTAAATCCTCACTGGATGGCTGTTCTTGATCTGGGTGATCTGATGATTCTGAATCGTTTTGCGAATCCTCGGCCTGATTCTCCACATCTTGATCTTGATCATCCTGATTCTCTTCAGAGTCTTGATCGGCTTGATCCATCTCTGAGTTGATGTGCATCCGTTTAGAGGGTGTATATACCAAACGTGCAGCATCAATCACCTCGTCTTGACCAACCTCAGCTAGACCCCTTAATGCGGCTAGAGTTTTTGCTACCTCTAAAGCAAATTGATTTGCTCTAAAAGAGCTCACACCAAGATTAAAACCAGCTTTTGTCATAACCTCTAAATACTCATTACTACACTTGACTGACTGCAAGCTTTTCCTTGCCTTGGCAATATCCTCTGCATCAACTTCAAGAGATTCATTAATATCGGCGATAGAGAATTGATCCAAGTAAAGCTCAAATGCCAATCTATCTAAGAGTCGAGCACTAATAGCTTCATCAGCATTATCAGACTCATCAAACGCGACTACACCAAAATGAGTGGCTGCATCAACAGTATTTTTTTCATCTAGGGCTTGAGAAATCAGTGCAATCGCCTGTAAATCCATGCGCTCTACCATGGGGAGCAGAAGAAGATTGCCCTCTACTCGCTCTAAAAGTCCCTTACTCATGACTAATGAGGCCCTTTGCAAACTAGCCTCTATGTCCAATGCACCTTTTAACTGGTCGGCTGAGATATTGGCAGGCGCTTTTAGTATTTGCGAGCCACAGGATGCTGTTAAATCTTTTAAGTATTTAAGCCATGAGTCCCTGACAGGTCCAAATTGACTTTTGACCGTAACCCCTTTGAGCCCTCTTGGATTAATTGCCAGCAGAATAGCAACTAAATTGGCATCAAACCATGCTGTTTGATCTAATTTCACTTTGATGAAGTTGTAAAAAACTCTTGCATAGCACGATGAATTCGTGCGCCTGAAGAACTATCATCAAGCGGATTACGTCGCAGCCTATGACCTAGGGCGAGTGGTGCAATTTTTTTCAAATGATTGAGGCTTGCTTTCTTCTTACCCTCAAACGCCGCTAAGGCTCTGACACCCCGTAGCAGCGTTAACTCCCCCCTCAGGCCGTCCGTACCCAAATGGGCGCAGAGCTTGGTAGCAAGCTCAAGCAATTCATCCTCTACCTCAACCTGATCTAAAACCTTTTGAGATTTACTAATTTTTTTCTTGAATTCTTCTTCCGACTTTTCCCAGGCAGCAATGAAACGTTCAGGATTTCTTTCGAACTCATCACGTCTTTTAATAATCTCAACGCGCTCTTTAAAGTCAGATGGAGTTCTCACCTCAGTTGATAAACCAAAACGATCTAACATCTGCGGACGTAACTCACCCTCTTCTGGATTACCGCTGCCAATTAATACAAAGCGGGCTGGATGACGAATACTTAAACCTTCGCGCTCAATAATGTTTTCACCCGAAGCGGCAACATCAATCAATAGATCCACTAAATGGTCTTCTAATAAATTCACTTCATCAATATAGAGATAACCACGATTTGCTTTTGCAAGTAGACCAGGCTCAAATGATTTAATTCCTTGCGTCAGAGCCTTCTCAATATCCAAAGCACCGACTACTCTATCCTCAGTAGCGCCTAAGGGTAAATCTACCACTGGTACAGCAATATTCTCAACCTTTAACTTTATGCCCTCAGCTTTTTTGGCTTCACATTCAGAGCACAGAATTTTTGAATGGGGATTACAGTGATACTGACATCCAGCAATCGATTTCATGGTGGGTAATAAGCCAGCCAAGGAACGAATAGTGGTTGATTTTCCGGTTCCGCGATCCCCAAAGATCAGAACGCCGCCTATCAGCGGATCAATTGTGCACAGCGTAATCGCCAGCTTCATTTCCGCTTGTGAAACGATTGCTGTAAAAGGAAAATTTAGGGCCATTGCCATTCCAAAGCAAAATAGTATTGAAGATAAAATTTAGTTTAGTCTAACTAAATGTTAATCTTGAGCTTAGTTATTAGTAATATCCTCTAGATTTTGAATATTTATTAGCATTTACTTAAATGTTATGTCCCAAACCTTAAATTCCACTCCTGAATCGGCTTCCCTAGCAGCCCCCAAGCGCCTGGTAATCGCCTCCCGCGAGAGTCGCCTGGCCATGTGGCAGGCAGAGCATGTCCGAGATTACCTTAAAAAACTCTACCCAGACTGTGATGTTCAGATCCTGGGGATGACTACCCGGGGTGACCAGATTTTGGATAAAGCTCTCTCTAAAGTGGGTGGCAAAGGCCTTTTTGTCAAAGAGCTAGAAACGGCTCTTGAAGATGGTCGGGCTGATCTGGCAGTGCACTCCTTAAAGGATGTGCCCATGGTCATGCCCAATGGCTTTGATCTGTCTTGCGTCATGGCTAGAGAAGATGCCAGAGATGCCTTAGTCTCTAATGACTATGTCAGTCTTGAGGATCTACCTGCGGGTGCGATTGTGGGCACTTCAAGCTTGCGCCGCGAGTCGGTCCTACGGGCCAAGTTTCCCCATCTCAAAATTGAACCCCTGCGTGGTAACTTAGACACCCGCATGGGCAAATTAGATAAGGGCGAGTATCAGGCTATTATTTTGGCAGCTGCTGGTCTGAAGCGTTTAGGTTTAGAGAGTCGGATACGCGCCTGTTTGCCTTACGATCCTTACACCCCTGCAGCTGGTCAAGGGGCGCTGGGGATTGAGACCTTAAGTGCGCATCCCCATATCAAGCAATGGTTAGCCCCTTTAAATGATTTGCCTACTCTATACGCCGTTTCTGCTGAGCGCATGGTCTCTCGTCAGCTAGGGGGTTCTTGTGAAGTGCCTTTAGCAGCGTATGCAACTTGGGATCAGAACCACCTGCAGATTCGCTCCTTTGTAGCCAGCACTGATGGCAAAGCCATCTGCCTTTCCAAGGGCAATGCAACAGTTCGGTCAGTAGAAGATGCAGAAGCCCTAGGACTTGCAGTAGCCAAGGATTTGTTGGCCCAAGGTGCGGCAGAGTTGATTCCGAAGCCTGCATTAAGGTAGCAAGATTTAATCGTATATGTTAATTTTGATCCTATCCAACACTAAGAGGTAAACATGTTCGCCAAAACCATTATTAGCCTAGGCTTTCTATTCATCATGCTGTTTGGTCTTCTTTTAGCGATTCGAGATCAGCAATACGTTCTGTTTGCTATTGGCATTGGCGGCTATTTTCTAGTCGCAATCTCTTCAGACTTATGCAAGTGCTACAGAAAATTGATGTGATCCAAGAATTCATCGGATGGCATGAGTAACACCAAAAAGAAAAATCATTTTTGGCGCTACATCCCTTACTGCTTTGCCAGCATCGTTGGCTTTGGATTTGGCTTTAAGTTTGGTTATGAAATAAGCGGTAAAGGTCTTGCCGTATTAACCGGATTCGTGATGGCGCTGATTTGTAACTTCATGATGGAGTACGTGGTACTCAAAATATTTGGTCCACGATAATCACCTCATATTTTAATATGAGGTGATTCAAGCAAATCTGTTTACTTGTATTTGCTGGTAAGTCTAGCTGCCATTTTTGAAAGCGTGATAGCGCATACGACTACCCAAGCGGTTAATAAAATTCCAGTTAGATTCATCTCAATCTCCTTAATTCGAATTTATACAACTACATGTCAAATACTTATTTTTTCTTTGACAACAAGGTTGTCATGGAAAAAATTGTAGCAACCAATAAACAGATTTCCAAGCAATATACGAAAGAATATCCAGTGGCAGGCCCTATTAGCCCTTCACGGAGCCATTTTGTTGCATCTAATGCAACAATCAGATCGCGTATAACCCCGCCCAGGCCGATTGCAATCCCCGCTGCTGTGGCCTGCACGGCTCCCCAGGCGCCCAATGCCAGCCCCCTTTGGTCAGAGGGCGCTAACTGCATCGTGGCAGTTAAAGTCCCATGGCTAAATAGGCCGCCCCCAAAACCAATTAAAAAGGTGCCCAACAAGAAGATCTCCCTTAAGGCTAATGGGGCAGAAAGCGTAATCAATATAAAAGCAGGAATGCCAACAAGCGCTCCCATGCTGGCCATGAAGAATGGATCGGTACCTTTACTAAGAGCGCGCGATGCCCAACTAAAGCCAATTAATCCACCAGCCGCCAGAATTGCGGTCAGCATCGTTGTGTCACTCACGCTCATACCCAAAATCTGACCGCCATAAGGCTCAAGCAAAACTTCATTCATGCTAAATGCCATCGTTCCAAAGCCTAGAGCAACCAATCTCCTCATGGCATTGCCACCTTGAGCAAAAGTACACCATGAGTCTTTAAACGAGGGCTCGCCTGAGGATTTCTTATTCGTCTGACTTCTAGGCTCTTGCTTCCACAGGGAGATCACATTCAGAACTATTGTGATGAGAGCGGAGGCTTGAATTACTTGAATTAATTTTGCAGGACTAAATTCATTTAAAGCCCAGCCAAATACCAAAGCACTGACAATCATCCCTAAGAGTTGCATGACATACATCAAGCCAACTACTTTAGGCTGATCCGCTTCAGGGGCTAAATCTGTTGCCAAGGCCAAACCCACGGTCTGAGTAATGTGTATGCCAGCGCCAACCAATAAAAAAGCAAGTCCTGAAGCTACCCACCCAATCCAAACTGGCGCTTGATGTGATTGTCCGCCGCGTGATAAAACGAGCAAAGCAAAAGGCATGATCGATAAACCACCAAATTGAACTAAGGTGCCCATCCAGATATAAGGAACCCTACGCCAACCAAGAGCAGATTTATGGTTATCGGAGCGAAAGCCAATCAGGGCACGAAAAGGCGCAAAAATAATTGGTAAAGAGATCATGATAGAGACGATTGAGGCTGGCACATTCAGCTCAACAATCATGACGCGATTAAGAGTTCCGACCAACAGAACCAATGCCATTCCGGCAGAGGCTTGAAACAGAGAGAGCCTAAGTAATCTCGATAAAGGCAAATCATCTGAGGCGGCGTCTGCAAAAGGCAGATATCTAGGGCCAAGATTTGTCCAAGATTGCATGAGCTTTTTCGTCACTCGATTCATCTTTTAAATTCTATCCTAGCGCATTCCATCCCTAGATGAAGTAATGCAAATTGGTATTGATAGGCCATACAAACTAAAAAGGCTGGGTAATACCCAGCCTTTAAAGAAGCATTAAGGCTTTACTTTTTCATCGGCGCCGTCGGTGCCGCTGCTGTTGCTGCTGTTGCTGTCTTAGCACCACCTTCTAAGAAAGCACTAACCCAAGTTGTATGAGTCAGAATTGCGTAATGCACACTAAAAGATCCAACTGCTACTGCTCCAATAATGAGCGGGATCCCAACAGTAGGCTTGACCACTGTCCACATTTTTCCGTAAATCATATAGATCTCCCTTTCCCTTATTTAAGCCAAGGCGAATAAATATAAGCAAGCAAATGCGCTAGCGCTGCAATCATCCCAAAAAACTGGGTCCCTTGAATCAGATTACGGTGCAACTCCTCTGATTGTTCTTCATTAAGCCCCGTAAGGCTAACTTTTCCATCTGACATAGTTTGCGTCCCCCTATAGAAAAGACTCACTAAACGTGCAACCCCGCACGCAGGGTAGTGACCAAAGTCACCATTTGCTATTACCACATGTGTAATTTATTAAAGACAGTTTACTATGTCAACCTTTATATACAAATTAATCTTCGAAATAAAATAAGTCTTTATTAATCAATATTTTATAAATTTTTTAAGTATTGAAAAAAATACGTTGTCTAGCTAAAAAACGAATAAATTAGTATTTACCCTTATATGAAAAATTCACCGCTAGGTGTGACGAAATCATAAAAAATACCCGCATATTTAGCGGGCATAAGCCGTATATGAATACGGAGGAGACTAGCTAAATCCTACTCTTAAACTTTTATTGAAACATGCGTTACTTAAAGTAACACTTAAAAAACAAAACCCCCACCATTACTGATGAGGGTTTGTATTACTGGTGGGCCCACCAGGACTTGAACCTGGGACCAAAGGATTATGAGAGCAGACATCCAAAGAAAACCACTAGGATTTCAAGGGCTTACGCCTCCTAAATATCGGTGTGTAGC
>TBL_comb47_HYPODRAFT_10004790_pt1 | contig 15393 bp, 11 predicted proteins | sample TroBogypolimnion_40_FD_10682 | JGI IMG/M metagenome (IMG submission 10682)
GGGAGCCGTCCATGACGGATATGCCACGCATCGCCAGGCCCTGGGACCGCGCGTAGGCTTCGATGGCGGAGCGCAGTTCGCCCTCGGCCAGGGGGGTGAACTTGTTGAAGAGGGGCATGATGAGCACGGGCGCGACGGCGCTCAACAAGAGCTGCACGGCGGTGATAGCGGCCCAGCAGTAAAGCCAGGCCGGCGCGCCCATCCGGCCGAAGAACCAAAGGACCGCGGCCAGCAACGGCGCCCCGAGGACCGCGCCCAGAAGCCAGGCCTTCAGGATGTCCAGGACGAAGGTGCGGGGCGTGGTCTTGTTGAATCCGTATCTCGCCTCGACCACGAAGGTGCCGTAAGCCGAAGATGGGATGTGCAGGAGGTGCCAGGAGAAAAGGAAAATGGCCGCGAAGACCAGGCCGGTCCCGATCTCGCCGAAGCCGGCGCTCCGGGCGATCCGGTCGAGCCCGCCGAAGCCGCCCGCGAGGATGAAGCCGAGCGTCAGGGCGGTCATCAAGGAGCTTACCACGAGGGACAGCCTGGTCGTGTCCCGGAGATAGCTCTGCGACCGGGCGTATTTGGCCTGGTCGCAGACGTCCTTGAACTCCTCGGGCAGCTCGGTCTGGAGGCCGCGCACGTTGAGCCAGTCGGCGCCGGCGGTGAGGGCGTATTCCGCCAGCAGGACGGCAAGGACCAGGACGAGGTAGGGGTTCATGGCGAGGCGGCCGCAGGCGCTCAGTAGCCGCGCTCCTGGCGGATGTGGCACTCGATGAGCTTGGCCCGGACCGCGTCGAAACGGGCGGTCAGCGCCGCCGTGAACTTCTGCAGGACCCGGTAGCCGAGCTCGAAGTCCTGCTCGCACTTGCGGCGCAGGGCAAAGGCGTCGAAGACGATGACATGGAGGCGGTCGACGGCGCGGGCGTCGAAGGTCGACAGGTAGGGGGGGACGATCCACGACCAGCCCACGATCTCGCCGGGCCCCACGGTCTGGATGGGCAGTGAACCGTACTCCGGGGTAAGCAGTTCAAGGCGGACCTCGCCTTTGCGGATGATGAAGAAGCGCTCCGCGCCCTGGCCCTGGCGCAGGAGGAACTGGTCGCGGCCGTAGTGGGCGTCGCTGACGCAATCCTGGAAGATCTTCAGGTGCTGCGGCTTGAAGTCCTGGAAGAACTCGTGGCGGGCGACCGTGTATTCCAAAGGTTCCATGGGAGTCGTTTCCTTCGCGCTGGGATAGAGTAAGATATAATACTCAAAGAAACACCATGCTCCAATACTGCCTGCTGGCCTTCGGCTCGCTTTTCGCCATCGTGGACCCCCTGGCCGCGCTCCCCGCCTTCCTGGCCATGACCACCCAGGACACGGTCCAGGAGCGACAGCGCATGGCCTTGGTCGCCTGCGTGACCACCGGCCTCGTCCTGGCCGTCTTCGCCGCGATCGGGCCCGCGATCTTTCGTTTCCTAGGCATCACCATGCCCGCCTTCCAGGTCGCCGGGGGGCTCATCGTCCTGCTGACGGCCCTGGACATGCTGCGCGCCAAGCGCTCGCCGCTCAAGGAGACGACGGAAGAGACCGCGGCGGGCATCGGCAAAGCCGACATCGCCATCACGCCGCTGGCCATCCCCATGCTCGCGGGGCCGGGCGCCATCACGACCGCCATCGTCCTGGCGCACAAAGCGCAATCCTGGCCCTTCCACATCATCTTCTATGCCAGCATCGCGGCGGTGTCGGCCGCGAGCTATGTCGTCCTCTATGTCGCGGCGCGCGGGTCCAAACGGCTGAGCCCCATCGCCATGAGCATCATGTCCCGGCTGATGGGACTGCTCCTGGCCGCCGTGGGCATCCAGTTCATCCTGACCGCGCTGAAACTGCCCTCCGTCCTGTAGGGCCGCGGCGCGGCTCTTCCGAAATAGACGGCGCCGGGATTTAAACGGGACATAAGCCCGTGGCAAGCGGGCTTTAACCGGAGGCAAGGTATAGTATCGCCTGGGTCCCCGGACGCGCAGGATAACTACAACTATATGAAGCCAACGATACTGGTGGTGGATGACGATGTGTCGATCCAAAAACTAGTGGCCCGGGCCCTCGCTAAGATGCCATGCGAAGTGATGGTTGCCAACGACGGGGTGGAGGCTTCCAAGCTCATCGACAAGGTCCGCCCCGACCTCGTGGTGCTCGACATCAACATGCCGCGCAAGAACGGTTGGGAAGTCCTCCGCGAGTTGCGCCACCAGGTCGGCGCCCGCACAATCCCGGTCATCATGCTGACGGGGCACAGCGATAAGGAGTCCGTGCTCGAGGGGCTAGGATTAGGCGCGGATGATTACATCGCCAAGCCTTTCGATCTCGAGGAGCTGCGGGTCCGCGTCGCCAGCGTGCTGCGGCGCTTCGCGGCAAGCACAGCCGACCCTCTCACGGACTGATGGGACTGCTGTCGGCCGCCGTGGGCATCCAGTTCATCCTGGCCGCGCTGAAAATCGCCCTCCGTCCTCCAGGTCCGCGACGCATCCCACCGCGCCGGGATTTAACCGGAACATAATGCCAAGTTAAGCGGCTCTCAGCCGGGGCGGGGTAATCTATCCGCATGAGATTTCGGGCCCGAACGATGAGACCTGCCGCTGTCGCCGTGATGCTGGCTCTCGCGCCCTGGCCGGGCTTCGGCCAGGAGACCGTATCCTGGCCCGACCTCTCCCGGCCGGCCCGGGCCGTCGGCGGAGGCAAGCATGACGCGGCCGTGGTGGTGGGAGTCGAAAACTATTTCGCGGTGCCGGGAGTCCCGGGCGCCCGATCCAACGCCCAGCGGTGGTACGAATACCTGACCCGGACGCGCGGCCTGCCCGCGCCAAACGTCAAGCTCCTGACCGACGAGGACGCGACCCGCGAGGAGATCCTCGATGCCGCGCGCAAGATGGCGGGCCGCGCCGACCCGAAGGGAACGCTTTGGTTCGTCTTCGTGGGGCATGGGGCGCCCAGCCCGGACGGCAAGGAGGGCCTGCTCATCGGGGTGGACGCTCAACAGAAGGCGGAGAGCCTGGCGGCACGGGGCATCAGGCGCCGGGAGCTTCTTCAGGCGCTGGCGGAGAGCCGCGCCGGCGCCATCCGCGTGGTGCTCGACGCCTGCTTCTCCGGCCGCGGCCAGGACGGCCTCGCCATCATCCCGGACCTGCAGCCTCTGCTGGCAGTGTCCGCCATCGATGCGGTGGACCCTCGGATGGTGATTTTGACCGCCGCCAAAGGCAACCAGTTTGCGGGCGCGCTGCCCGGCGCCTCCAGGCCGGCCTTCAGCTATCTCGTGCTGGGCGGGCTCAGAGGCTGGGCGGTCCCGGGCTGGAAGGCGGCGGTGACCGCCGGGGACCTGCTGCGCTACGCGACGGACGCCCTGGAGGCCACGCTTCACGGCCGGGACCAGACGCCGGACTTACTGGGCCAGGAAGACGCCGTGATGGGCGTTTCGGCCGGCGAGGCTGGTCCGAGCTTGCCCCGGATCGCCGAGGCCACGGCGGGAGCACGCTCCATCGAGTTCAAGGCCAGATGGCCGGAAGCGTCGAGGGATATGACATCGCTCTCCCAGGCCGGGATCGAATGGGTGACGATTCCAGGCGGGACCTTCCTGATGGGAGCCGACGCGGCCGGTCCCTATGCCCTGCCCCGGCACCGCGTGATGGTCAAAACCTTCCAGATGGCGAAGACCTTGGTCACGAACCGGCAGTACCAGGCTTGCGTCAGATCGCGGGCCTGCACCCCCGCGAAGCGCTTCGCGCAGAACTCGGACGACGATCGCCCCGTCGTCGGCGTGGATTGGGACCAAGCGCAAGCCTTCGCCAAATGGGTGGGAGGCAGGCTCCCCAGCGAGGCCGAATGGGAATACGCGGCGCGCAGCGGCGGCAAGGAGCAGGAATTCCCGTGGGGGGATGGCGAGGCCACGTGCGAGCGGGCGGTGATCAAGGAGGGGCGCGACGGATGCGGCGAGGGCTCGACTTGGCCCGTCTGCTCCCATCCCCAGGGCAATACCGAGCAGGGGTTGTGCGACATGGCGGGCAACGTGGAGCAGTGGGTGCAGGACCGGTTCCACGACTCGTACAACGGAGCGCCGGCGGACGGCAGCCCTTGGGAGTCGGCGCAAGACCGGTTCCAAGACCCGTTGTACGGCATCACCTGGGAGAGTCCTCGGGGCGGCCTCCGCGTCCATAGAGGCGGGGCGTGGAACAAGGACGCCTCCTACGCGCGGTCGGCCTACCGCAGCTACTACTTCCCGCGTGATCCCGTTGACGACCTGGGGTTCCGCCCCGCCCGGCCGGTCCAATTCCCGGAGCGGGGGGCCCTCCGGCATCAAGCCGCTCATACCGTGACGGGATTTAAGCGGAACTTAAGCCCGGATTAATCGGCGGGTAACCTGTGCAGGGCATTATATTGACTAGAGATACAGGGATTCAGGTTGACCTTATGAAGCAAACAATACTGTTGGTAGACGACGAGGCCCCGGTCCGCAAGCTCATGGCCAGAGCCCTCGCCGAAACGTCCTGCGAGGTGATGTCCGCCTGCGACGGGGTCGAGGCCCTGGAAATCATCGCCAAGGTCCGCCCGGACCTCGTGGTGCTCGACGTCAGGATGCCTCGCAAAGACGGGTGGGCCGTCCTGCGCGAACTGCGCAGCCAGGCCGGCACCCGTTCCATCCCGATCATCATGCTGACCGGCTGCAACGACACGGCCTCCGAGCTCAACGGGCTGGACCTGGGCGCGGACGACTATATCGCCAAGCCTTTCGAACTCAAGGAGCTGCGGGCCCGCGTCGCGAGCGTGCTGCGGCGCAGCAGCAGCGATCCCGGCCAGTCCTCCCGCGCGGCTGGGAGTCCGACATAATCCGATGAGCCCCGCAGCGCTGGCCGCCACCGAGCTCCGCAGCCTGGTGTCCCTCTTGGACGACGAGGACCCGGGGAACCTGGACGCGGTCCAGAAGCGCATCCTCGAGGTCGGAGCGCCGGCCATCCCGCTGCTCGAAGAGCTGCGCGAGAACTCCGGACCGGATCTCGCGTTCCGGGCGGACGCCCTGTCCCGCCGGCTGCGTTTCCGCGGCCTGAAGCAGGAATTCCGAGAGATGGCCGCCGCCCCGGACCCGGACCTGGAGCAGGGGGCCTGGCTCATCGCCCGGTTCGGCCACCCCGGCTTGGACTACGCGGCGTATCACGCGCGGCTCGACGAGATGGCTCAGCAGGTCCGGCAAGACCTGCCTCCCGGCTCGGGCCCGGAGCCGGCCATGCAGCGCCTCAACCACCTGCTCTTCTCGGTCCTGGGCTTCCATGGAAACGAGAAGCGCTACTATGACCCGGACAACTCCTATTTGAACCGCGTCATCGACAACCGCCTCGGCATCCCGGTGAGCCTCTCGGTCCTCTACCTGCTCCTCGCCCGGAGGCTGGGCCTGCCGGCCCTCGGCGTGGCGGTCCCCGGGCATTTCCTCGTGGGCCTGCGCTTGGGCCGGGGCGTCTGCTATCTCGACGCCTACAACGGCGGCAAGCTCATGAACCTGTCCGAGGTCCAGAAGACGGTGGAATGCTGCGGCCGCGTGTTCCGCCCCGAGCACATGGCCGCGGCCGGCGCGCGCGACATCCTCATCCGGATGCTGCGCAACCTCATCCCCATCTACCGGGAACAGTCACAGCCCGACCGCGCCGAGATGCTCACGTCCTTGGTCGCTATCCTACGCTAGGGCAGCGCCGGCCAGGCGCCCCGGCGCGCTAGGCCTTGGCCTGGTCAGCAGGGCCATCGAGCACTTCACGGATCTTGCCCAGCAGGACCTGGGGGGAGAAGGGCTTGTAGAGGAACGCCACGCCGGGCTCCAGGACTCCGTGCCGCACGATGGCGCTGTCCGTGTAACCGGACATATAGAGCGTCCTGCGGGACATCTTCCTGCGCTCGACCTCTTTGGCCAATTCGCGGCCGTTCATGGCAGGCATCACCACGTCCGTGATCAGCAGGTCCACGGGCTGGCCGTGCCGCTCCAGAGCGGACAACGCCTCGCCTCCGCTGGCGGCGGTCAGGACCGTGTATCCGTTCGCGGCGAGACCGCGTTCGCCAAGGCGGCGGAGGATGTCCTCGTCCTCGACCAGCAGGATGGTCTCACGGCCTCGGACCGGACTCCCCTTCTGATCCTTCCCCTCAGCCCGAGCCATGGTTTCCGTCCGCATCTGCGGAAAATAGACCCGGAAAGTCGAGCCGCTGCCCGGCACGCTCTCCACCTCGATCTCGCCGCCGCTCTGCTTGATGATCCCGAAGACCATGGAGAGTCCCAGGCCCGTGCCCTTCCCCTCCTGCTTCGTGGTGTAAAACGGTTCGAAGATGTGTCTCCTGACCTCATCGGTCATGCCGCACCCCGTATCACGCACGCTCAGGCACACCAGAGGCCCGCACTTAAGATCCGGGTGCTCCAAAAAGAACTCGTCGTCCAAAACCGCGATGCTCGTCTCCAGGGTGATCACGCCGCCATCCGGCATGGCGTCGCGCGCATTGATCGCCAGGTTCATGACGACCTGCTCTATCTGTCCGGAATCGACCTTGGCCAGGCATGCCGCCGGCGCCAGGTTGATGGCCAGGCGCACGTCTTCTCCGATGAGACGCCTGAGCATCTTGGCGATGCCGTCGACGATGCCGTTGATGTCGACCACCTCGGGCGACAGGATCTGGCGCCGGCTGAACGCGAGGAGCTGGCGGGTGAGGGCCGCGGCCCGGTCCGCGGCGCCGAGGATCTCGGTCACGTCCGCCCATCTGGGATCATCGGTGGTCAGGGCGCCGAGGACGAACTCGCCGTAGCCTTTGATGGCGGTCAGGAGGTTGTTGAAGTCGTGCGCCACCCCTCCGGCCAGGCGTCCCACAGACTCCATCCTCTGCGACTGCGCGAGCTGCGTTTGCAGCCTTTCCCGCTCAGCCGCGGCCTGCTTGCGCTCGATGCGGGCGCGCAGGGCCATGATGCCGAATGCCAGATCGCCCGCCAGTTCCTCCAGGAGCCGCGTTCCCTCCGGGAGGAAGGCGTTGGGTTCCGTGGAATAGATCGTGAGCGCGCCGAATGTGTTACCGCTTTCGTCTTTGAGGGGAAGGCCGACGCTGGAGCGGATCCCGCTCAGCGCGGCGCCGGCATGCCATGGGGTGGTCGTGGGGTCAGCGGCGAAATCCGTGATGCAGACGGTCTTCCCGCTCCGGATAGCGGTCCCGGTGGGGCCGCACCCGCGGTCCGTGTCGGCCCAGGTGACCCGCAACTGTTCGACATACCCATGCTCGTCCCCGGCGCAAGCGGCAGGGTGCACGGTCTTGGCGGCATCGTTCTCGGCATATCCCACCCAGGCCATGTGGTAGCCCGCATGGTCGCAAACGATGCGGCAGATATCGTTGAGCAGGGATTGCTCGTCCTCGGCCCGCACCAGGGCCTCGTTGCATTTGGTGAGGATCCGCAGTTCCCGATTCAGACGGCGCAGCGAATCCTCCGCCTGCTTGCGCTCGGAGATGTCCCAGATGACGCCGTTGACCCGCACGGGACGGCCCGCCTCGTCCTGCTGCAGCCGGCCGCGGGAGCCGAGGTGATGGATGCTCCCATCCGGCCAGACCACCCGGTACTCGACCTCATACGGCGCGCCATGCTGCGCGACCGTCAACGCGACGCGGAGCACCGCCCGGTCCTCCGGATGCACGGCGCTGAAGAACTCCTCCGCGGTCCCGGAGAACCGGCCGAAGTCGAGCCCGAGCAGCCGGCAGGCCTGGGCGTCGAAGACCAGCCGGTCCGCCCGGGCATCCGAGTTCCAGACGCCCATGCGCGCGGCCTGCAGGGCGATATCGAGCCGCTGCCCGCTCTCGCGCAGGGCCGCCTCGCCCTGCTTGCGCTCGGTGACATCCCGGATCATGGCCCGCAGGAAGGATTTGTCACCCGAATCCACCCGGGTCAGGAACACATCGGCGACGAACTCCTTGGCGTCGAAACGATTGTACGTCCACTCGAAGAGGTGGAAGCCGTTGCGCATGGCCGTCTCGATCATCTCGCGGGCCTTGTCAACCGACGCGCGTCCATCCGGCTGGCGCTCGGGAGAAAGTTCCCAAGACGCGCGGGAAATGAAATCCGCCTCGCCCTGGGCCCGGAACATGGCGATCGCCGCGGGATTCGCCGACGTGTAGGCCCAGGACGGCGGCTCCAAGGTCAGGAGCGCGTCCCGGGAGACATCGAAAAGGCTCCGGAACCGAAGCTCGCTCTCCCCCAGCTCCTTTTCCATCCGCCTGCGCTCGGTGATGTCGCGCTCGATGGAGATCCCCAGGCGCCTCCCGTCGATATCCATCATCATCACCTGGACCTCGGCGACGAAGACCGAGCCGTCCTTGCGCCTGTGCCGCACTTCGAATGCCGCGCCCTCGGCGCCCTGCGTCCAACGGCTCCGCTCCGCGATCAAATCCAAGGAGTCCGCCTCCGCGTCCAAAAACGAAATGGGCTGGCCGATGAGCTCGTCGCGCGAGTAGCCGTGTGTCCGCAGGGCCGCGGCGTTGGCATCCCGGATGATTGGGCCCGCGTCCGACCGCGGTTCGAGCACCAGGATGGAGTCGCGGGCCTGCTCGAAGAGCGCCCGGTACTTCCGCTCCTCCAGCGCCTTCCGATCCGCCCCACCCGATTCCCCGCCGAGGCGTCTTTGCCGGAGGCCGCGCAGGAGGATGATGGGCAGGCGCCGCAGAAAATCTCCGAGCGTTTTCCTGCTCATCTGATCTTCCTTGGATATCCCATGGGTTCGGCGGGCATTATACTATTACTTCAGCGTCGAACGCATAAACACACATAGGGGATTCGCCTATAAAAAACTAGGGCTATACCTCATATCAATTCCGACGACGGAATGGCTATTATTTTCACGGTCAGGCTGCCGCGCCCAGACGCGGAGACGGGACGTTTTCATAGGCCATCGCGCCGAGGAGCGCAAATGAGAATCAATTCCCTTGGGTCTTTGCGGTATGAGATCACGAAAAGGAACCAGTTCATCCATCCTTATATGATAGATGAACATGTCTGGGAGGACATCGAGTGGGATTTCGCCCGGCCGGAAGAGAGGAGCTTCATCCTCTCGCGCCTGCTCATCCCGCTGGTCGAACAAGTCAAGACCCACGAGCTCTACGCGGAAGCTTACCGGGAGGTGGATATCGCGGCGCTGAAAAAGCTCGAGCGCGTCGAAGACATCCTCCTCTCCCTGCCCATCCTGTTCAAGGACAGCACCAGCTTCGGGGCGGAGGGCTTGCGGGGCAAAGTCAAGAAGAATCCCGCCATCATGAAGCATGGCGGCCAGGACACTCACGGGGAGATCTTCCGCTCGGGCGGGACCAAGGGGGTTCCGACTCCCACCTATATCACCACCGAGGATCTGCGCTTGGAAAGCCGCGCCCTGGGCCGGCGGACCTTCATCCCCGGGGGGTTCCAGGAAGGCGACCGGCTCTACAGCACCTATAATCTGGCGCATAAGGGGGGGCGAGCCATCTCCCTGGCGGGCCGATTCGTCGGCATGGAAGTCATCACCCGAAGGCCCGAGGACAGCGTGGAGGACGTCATCGAACTGATCAAGGATTACAAGGTCAATGCCCTGGCCGCCGTGCAGCCGCCCTTGAGCCAGGAGGCGGGGGAAAAGGGCAGCGGGGTGACCTTCCTGAGCATCTACAAAGAGCGGGCCGACCTCTTCGGCGCCGATGGTCTTATAAAAAAAGCGTTCATCACCGGCTTCCCCATCCCGGAGAGCGTGATCAACCTTTCCAAGGCGATAGGGCTTTCCCTGTTCACGACCTACGGCTGCACCGAATTCATCCCCCTGGGGACCTCCACCGTGGAGGGCGATCTGTGCGCCTTCAACGATCAGCATTTGCTTTTCGGCCCGCACGTGGTCATGATCGTCCGCCAGGAAGGCGACAGGCTCGTGGCGGTCAAGGAAGGGGAGATGGGCATGGTCCTGGTCACCACCATTGGAGTTTACTCCGGCAGGACCATCTATTTGAACTACGCCCTGGGGGATACCGCGGTCCTCAAGCACGAGGCCGGCCGGTGCTCTTGCGGCAGGACCACGCCGGTGATCGGCGGGATCATGCGCATGGACCACCCAGGGGAGCTCGTCAGCGGGGGCTGCCGCTATGTCTAGAATGGAAGTCGATAATTTCATCGGCGGAGAACTCAAGAAGTCATTCTCGGCACAGACCTTCAACGTGGAGTTCCCGTTTTTCCCGGAGGACGGCTTGACCTTGCCGAATTCCGACAGCGTGGATCTCTCCGTGACCGTTTCCAAAGCCAAGAAAGCCATGGCCCGCGCGGCCGCCATCCCCCTGAAGCAACGCATCGGGATCCTGCGCAGCGCGGCCGAGAAACTGACCCTGAAGAAGGAGGAGATCGATTATCTGGTCCGGACCACCGGCATCCCATTCAGCGAGGTCAAGAAAAAGGCGGAGGAGATCAAGGAGATGTGGACCGAACTCCCGCGCCATTTCACCGCGCGGTACCGCGCAGAGGAAGGAGACGACACGTTCTTCCAGCGCTACGTGAAAGGGGGGAGGATCCACCGCCGCCCCTTGGACGGGATCATTTCCGCCTTCATCGCCAGCAACGACCCCCGGGAGTCGGCCTTCGTGCTGGGTCACATGGTGCTGACCGGCAATGTCGGCATCCTCAAGCCCAGCTCCCGCGAGCCCTATTTCCCGGTCAAGCTCGCGCAGGCCTTGACCGAGAGCGGCTATCCCGCGGGAGCGATCAACGTCATCCTGTGGGATTCCCAGGACCGCAGCCGGATGCCGGCCGCCTACCAGCTGATCGAAGAAAGCGCGCTCCGGATCCTTTTCGGCGACGACGCGACCCTGAACATGCTGAGATATGAGACCGCGGAGGACGGCAAGACCGTGGATCACGGCGCCAAAGGGAAGTTCATCCTCTTCGGCACGGGCAGGTCCAAATCCCTGATCGACTCGAAAGTGAGCGACCTGCCGCGCGCCGTCCGGGAGATCTCCGCTTCGGCCCTGGACTACTCCATCAGCTGCGTCTCGACGAAGGCCGTCTTCATCGATGAAAGCGTCTATGAGCCGGCCAAGGCCGAATTCATCAAAGCGTTCCGGGCGAGGCGGGGCGGCGATCCCCTCCAGGCCGGGACCGACATCGGCTGTTACGAGGGGCTGGGAAAAACCATCGAACAGGTCAGACAATCCGCCAAGTTCGGCATGATGACCCCCTTGCTGCCCGAGAGCCTCGAGATTGCCCGGCCCGGGCAGCCCAAGGCCCCCATGCTCCTGGAGGTGCATGAACCCGCCTCGGAATTCCTGAGCAATGAATTCCCCATCCCCATCCTGGCGCTTTATGAATACCGGGGCCTGGAGCAAGGCATCGAGGCCTTGAACAAGGCCTCGCACCTCTCCGCGGAACACAAGAGCAGCCTGGCGGTCTCCGTCTACAGCGACCGGATCCCGGAGATCATGGGCCGGCTCCTGAGCCTGGAGGCCTATCATCTCAACCTCAACACTCCGACGACATCGATGCACCACGGCCTGCCCCATCACGGCTGCTTTCTTTCCGAGCATATGAGCCGGGAAATATCGGTCAACGACCCCGCCGCGGAAGCCGGGGTCGGGAGATAAGCCATGATGAGAATGGGGGTGGGATCGGGCCAGGGCGCGGATTCAGCGGCGGCCGGCAGATGCGCCGCCCGGCAAGCCGTGGAGCAATTGGGGCCCGGGAAGCCGGATCTGGTCCTGGTCTTTGCTTCCATCCATTTCGACCTGACCGAGGCGCTCAAGGGGATCCGTGAAGTGACGGGGGACGCGCCCCTGCTGGGGTGCTCCACGGCGGGCGAGATCGGGACGAAAGGGGTACAGCGGGACAGCATCGTGGCGGCGGCGTTCTCGACGCCCGATCGGGCGCTGGTGACCGCCCTGGTCCAAGGCCCGAACCCCGATTCCCGGGCCATGGGACGGGATCTGGCCAAGCAGCTGCTGGCCGCCGGCGCCAAAGGGACGGCCATCATTTTCTCCGACGGGCTCCGGGGCAACGGCACCGAACTCGTGCGGGGAGTCTATGAGCTCTTGGGGCCTTCCTGCGCCCTCTCCGGAGGAGCGGCCGGAGATGATCTCCGGATCCAGGAGACCTACCAATTCTTCGGCGGCAAGGTCCACACCGATTCCGCGGCGGGGTTTTGCCTCAACGGATCGGAGGCGGGAATCGCCCTGAAGCACGGGTTCTCCCCGGTGGGCAGGCCCATGCTCATCACCAAGTCCGCGGGCAATCAATTGCTGGAGCTCGACAGCAAGCCCGCGGCCCAGGCCTATCTGGAGTATTTCGGGCTGAAACGGGAGGATTTCGCCGGCGTTCCCTTCGCCAACATCCCGGGGGGCCATGATCATCCCCTGGGGATACCGAAGCTCGGGAATGAATTCCTCATCAGGCACTTCATCGCCGATACGCCCCAAGGGGCCATCATCTGCACGGGGGACATGCCCCAGGACCACATCGTAAGGATCATGCACGGGACCATCGACACCCTCATCGAAGCGGCCCGGGAGGCCGCGCGGCAGGCCCTGGCGGCCTTGGGCTCGAAAAAGCCCGCGGCGGCGCTGATCTTCAATTGCGTCTCCCGGCTCATGCTCTTCGGCGATCGCGCCCAGGAGGAACTGGACGCCATCAGGTCCGTCATCGGCCCGGACGTTCCCATGGCGGGTTTTTATACCTATGGAGAGGTGGGCAAATTCAAATGGGGGCAGCCCATGCTGCATAACCTGACCTTGGCCGTTTGCCTGCTGCCCCAATAATCGCCATGGAGCAACCGAAGGCCCTGCAAGACCGCATCGCGGATCTGGAGCGGAGCAACACCTACCTGGCGGTGCTCTACGCCGTGGCATCGAGCATCAGCGTGGCCACGGACGCGCAACCGGTGATGGAACTGGTCCTGGACCAGGCGCTCGATGCCTTGAAGGCCGAGGCCGGCATGATCCTGCTGCGCGACGGAGACAACTGCGTGGTCGTGTCTTCCCGAGGCCTGGGCTCCCCCGCGGTCGTCGGCCGGCGCTATCCCCTGGACAAGGGGGTCGTCGCGGAAGTGGTCAAGAGCGGCCAGCCGATCACCGTTTATCGCGGCCAAGGGCAATGGGATGAAGCGAATCTCGCGGATTCCACCATGCACATCAAGGCCATCCTCTGCTATCCCATTCAAGACCTCCAGCGCGTACTCGGAGTCATCTACCTGGCCAGATTCTGCCCGGATGGATTCTCCACGGAGGAGAATTGGATGCTCAACGTCCTGGCCAACCGCGCCCGGGTGGCTGTCGAAAGCGCGCGCGTCTACCAGGACTTGCGGATCGCCAACGAGAAATTGGAGTCCCGGATCCAGGCCGCGAACAAGGAGTTGCTCCGGAAGATGGAGGAGATCTCCGGCCTTTACAACATCACGCACGCGTTGATGAGCCATCTGGTGAAGCATAACGACCTGCAGCAGATCCTGGACATCATCATCGCGAAGGTCAATTCCATCGTCGCGACGAACATCTCCACCATCAGGCTGATCAATCGCGCCACCGGGGAACTGGAAGTGCGCGCCAGCCTGGGGATCCCGGCCGAGATCATCCCCCGGATCAAACTCAAGTCCGGAGAAGGGCTGGTGGGCACGGCGTTCAAGGAAGGCCATCCCATTTTGGGCGAAGACCTGCCGAATGATCCGCGCTTCGCCTATTACCCCCAGGAAGCGCAGAAGATCTCCTCGGAAATAGCGGTCCCTCTGAAGATCGGAAGCGATGTGTTCGGGGTGCTCGCCTGCGCCTCCTCGGAACCGAGGAAATTCACCGGCACCGAGGTGGCCCTCCTGCTTTCCGCGGCCGACCTGGCCGCCGTCGCGATCAGCAACGCCCAGCTCTACGAAAAACTGCGCGCCGAAAAAAAGAAGCGCTGAGGCAGAAGATCCACCTCCTTTCCGCCGGCCGCCGGCTCGCCGAACCAATCTATGATAGGATTGTCGGGTAGTTTTCCTGTCCGCGAGGCCCTGGCCGAATGATGCGACAAAACACAACTGATCCGCCGCGGCGATCGGTCATGATCGCGGCCGCGCTCATCCTGGCATTCCTCACAGGCGGGTACTGGATCTATCGGAAGCAGCTCCAATCCGCCAAGCAGGAGGAATACCACGAACTGGCGGCCGTCGATGAAGAGAAGGTCGCCAGCGTGTCCGCCTGGCGCAGAGAGCGCCTGGGGGACGCGGAGGCGCTCTCGCGCAATCCTTTCAATGAGCGCCTCATCCTGCCCATCCTCGAAGGCAGGTATACCAAGGACGAGATCCAGGAGGTCCGCTCCTGGTTCAATATCCGGAACACGGGTTACGGGTACGAGGATGCCCTGCTTCTCGACACCAGCGGGCGCGTCCGGGCCGTCCTTTTCGGACGCGATAAGGGCCCCGGCCCGGTCGCCAAGCAGGCCATCGCTGAGGCCATGCGCACAGGCCGGCCCATACTTACGGACTTCCATTCCTCCCGGAACGAAGAAAAAATCCATCTCGATCTATGCATCCCGCTGCTGGGGCGCCCGGGGGCGGCCGGCGTCCGCCGGCGCCTGGGCGTGCTTCTGCTGCGCATCGACCCGAGCACCAGCCTATTTCCCATCATCGGGAATTGGCTGACTCCCAGCCGGAACGAGGAGTCCCTGATCGTGCGCCAGGACGGCGCCGACGCCCTGCTGTTCAGCCATCTCCGGCAGCCCGCCGCATCCGCCCTGGTCACCAGGATCCCGATCTCCCGCACCAACGTCGCGGCCATCCGGGCCGCGCTGGGCGGGGAGGGCTATTTTGAAGGCCTCGACTATAACGGCAGGGCGGCCCTGGCGGATCTGCGGGCCATCCCGGGAACGCCATGGCACCTGGTGTCCGAAATCGACATGGACGAGATCTCCTCCGAAGTCCGCCATCGCAGTTGGCTCATCCTGCCCTGGGTCATCTTCGGCATCATCACTTCCATCGGCCTGATCTGGATGAGCAACCGCACGAGACTGAAGGGCCTCTTCCATGCATTAGCCAGGTTCCAGTCCGAAGGGAAGGCCGCGCAGGCCGCGGCGGCGGCGGCCCTGCAGGAAAGCGAGAAACGCTTCCGCCTGCTGGTGGAGCGCTCGCCCGAAGGGGTGTTTCTGCACGGCGAAGACGGGCTCCTCTATATCAATCCGGCCCTGGTCCGGATGCTGGGCGGCCGCGGGCCCGAAGACTTCCTGGGCCAGGACTTCATCGAGCGCGTCGCGCCGGAGTACCGGGAGGGAGTCCAGGAGCGCATACGCACGCGGTTTGTAGACGGCCCTGGCTCGCCGCCGCGGCAGGTGCAGTACCTCCGCCTCGACGGCTCGCGCATCTGGGCCGAGTCCACGGCCATGCTGGTGGATTATCAGGGGGTCACGGCGCACCT
>TBL_comb47_HYPODRAFT_10004792_pt1 | contig 15391 bp, 14 predicted proteins | sample TroBogypolimnion_40_FD_10682 | JGI IMG/M metagenome (IMG submission 10682)
GTTGCGTCAATAAACGGCCTTTCGTTTTTGATCCTGTTCCATTGTTTCCTGAATTTCTGGTTTCCATTCTGAATCCTGAATTCTGACTTCTGAATTCCCTGTCTTTTGGGTTGCGGGCAAAGCCCGCGCCTTAGTAAGCTAAGCCGTTATTTAATTCAATCCCCTTGGGAATCGGATCAGGGTCTCCTGTATCATATGTTGGACTAATGAGCGTGCCGCCGACCCTTGATTTCCATTCTACATGGCCGTCGGCAAAAAGGATATTCGTTCCGCTCGAATGACGCCACGTTTCAGCATTTATGTTTGCATCCGGCCTTATCATTAATCCCCCGATATTATATGTTGTCCATTCATAGCCGGCCCCATCGTGATTTACCTCTTCGCCATCGGCGACGACAAGTAATTTTGACGGATGCTCGACCCATTCTGAATTGGCAATCGCTCTGTGGCCTGCAATCGCGGCAGAGTTCTTAACAATATAACCATTCATGGCATACCCCAGACAGCGCGCCGGGTTTGTACTGTAGAGAGAGACTGGCGAGGAAGGACAATGATAATAAGGCTGGTATATCGTGGGAATTCCGTTCACATCTACTGTACAGCCGCTCAAATAATGCATAAGTTTGGCATCCCAATCGTTGTATGTTCCGGATTGAGTGGGTAACTGATTTCCATATCCGCATGGAAAATATCCCCTGCCATCGGTACCATATGACGCAATACAAATTTCCATATTTTTTAATTTATTCGTACAAGAAATACTTTTTGCCGTCTCTCTTGATTTTTGAAGCGCCGGAAGCAGCATGCTTACTAAAATAACTATTATGCAGATAACAACCATGAGCTCAATAAGCGTGAAATCATGGAAACGCCCGTTCTTCAATTTGAGATTGCACATGAGACTAACTCCTGTTTATTATTATTAATCCTAAAGCAAAATATCAATATAATTAAGTTAAGTAAAGCTCAGACAATTTATAGAACCGGTTCGAATAGCTCTTATATAATTATACATTGAACCGGTTCGAAAAGCAACTTATTTTAAAAACTTTCCAGCAAAAAAGAATGAGAATAACTTCGTCCAGCAGCCATCGCATTTGTCAGCATGAAAACATTACCGCGAATAAAATCCGAATTTATCTCAATTCCTGGATATTCCATGGTTTTCTGCCTCCGTTGAAAATTGATGGTCAGATATTTTCCAGCTCTATTGAGGATGACTCTTTGACGGCTTTAAGCACCAGCGTCGTCTTCGAACTTTTGATTCCTTTAATCTTTCCCATTTGACCCAAAAGTTCAGCAAGCGCGTCACTATCAGCTACCCTCACTTTTATCAGATAACAATAATCTCCGCTCACGCTGTAAATCTCCTGGATAAAAGGAAGTTTTGCCAGCTTGTAACCGGTTTCAGTGGAACCAATATTTTCGGCAGTTATAAGTTCGATAAACGCAGTAAGTTTAAGTCCAAATTTTTTATAGTCCAGACGTGTTTCATAACCGCTGATATAGCCATTCCTTTCCAGTTTCCTGACACGCTCCAGCACGGCTGACGGAGCCATGCTCATAAGCCGGGCAAGATCGGCATTGGAAATTTTCGCATTATCGCGAAGTATATTCAGTATTTTTATGTCTACATGGTTCATTATTCTTATTTTCCTTATTTATTCTGATTTTCATTCGTTTTTAAATAAATTATTCTGATAATTTACAAATTCAACGAATAATATAATTATTTTAAATATTTTTTGAGCTGCCGTAAATTTTTATAATATTGCATCGAATTGAATGATGGCAAAAGTTAATGGAAATCTTAATTGTTATGTTGTCTTGAAAATATTGCTATCTGGAATAACTTTAAGCATTGGCTTAAAAATAAACAGGTAGTTGAAAATGTTGGAATATATCATAAAACGGCTGGGACTGGCGGTGCTGACGCTGTTCATCATCATGGTGGTCAGCTATACGCTTTTGCGCTATGCGCCCGGCGATCCGACCAAAAGCTCAATCATGGGGGAAACTTCCGGCGAAGGAATGTCCGCTGAAAAAGGCGCATTTGCCCAGAACCGCGCCATGCGGGAAAAACTTTTTCTGGACAAGCCGATTTACATCGGATTCATATTCTGGCTGAAAGGCGTTGTCTGCCATGCCGATTTCGGGACTTCGGCCTCGGTTGATACAGGCCGCCCGGTAACCGATATCATTATGGAACGTCTGCCGGTGACGCTGCAACTCAATATTCTGGCGGTGCTGGTTACTTACCTGCTGGCGATTCCGCTGGGGATCTATTCCGCGGTCTATGTGGATACTTTCTTTGACCGGTTTGTAACTTTTGTGATGTTTTTTCTGTATTCGCTGCCGGTGATCTGGGTGACGCTGATGCTTCAGGCCACGCTGTGCGAAGGCGGCAGCTATCCGCTGTTTCCGCTGAAAGGCCTCAGTTCCGCCAATACGCTCAGCATGGGGTCATGGGAGATCCTGTGGCATTCCGCCAGACATTATGTGCTGCCGGTAATCTGCCTGGCGTATGCCGGGTTTGCCGGGTTGTCCCGCTATGCGCGCTCCGGCATGCTTGAAGTCATCCGGCAGGACTACATCCGCACCGCCCGGGCCAAAGGGGTGCCGGAATATCAGGTGATTTTCAAACACGCGCTGCGCAACGGCATGATCGTGCTGATTACGCTTTTCTCAGGATTNCTTCCCGGACTGGTTGCGGGGAGCATCATTATCGAATACGTCTTCAGCATTCCCGGCATGGGTTCGCTTTCGCTGCTGGCATTGAGCAGCCGTGATTATCCCGTCCAGATGGCGCTGTTTTCTTTTGCCGCAGTGCTGACCCTGGGCGGAATTCTGCTATCCGACCTCATGTACGTCATGGTTGATCCCCGCATTTCCTTCTCCGGCAAGCGCAGTTGATTTCAGACAAAAAACGTGTTATGGGCAGAAAAACGAATACCCAATATCCAACACGGAATATCCAACAGATGAAGGAAAGACAAAATACAAAAGACCATCATATCTATTTAATAGCATAGATACTATCCCAAAAATAAAGCGGAAGCGACAGCAATATTTTTTACCTTGGATATTGGATATTCCTTGTTGGATATTGGATATTCAAATTATTTGACTGCTAAACATTAAAAAAGCGGCCGGGAGTTACCCCGGCCGCTGAGATGCTTGTCTGCCTTAATCAGTAATCAGATATCCTGACGCGGCGTGTAGTGAGTGTGCAGCAGCTCGTGCGCCTTATGGCTGCCGGGCTTGCCCAGAAACTCGGCGTAGAGCTTCTGGATGTACGGGTTCTGATGCGATTTGCGCAGAGTGATTTTTTCGTCAGCCTGATAAATCGCGTTTTTGCGTTTTTCCAGAATGGAAGTGTCACCATGAATATAAGGCTGACCGCCGCCGTTGATACAGCCGCCTGGACAGGCCATGATTTCGATGGCGTCATAATGCGCTTCCCCTCTCTGGATTCTCTCCAGAATCTTGCGGGCGTTGCCAAGTCCGGAGGTAACGGCGGCCTTAACTTCGATGCCTGCCACGTTAACGGTGGCTTCCTTGACGCCTTCCAGGCCGCGGACGGCTTTGAAATCAATTTCCGGCAAATCTTGTCCGGAAACCCAATCAGCGGCAGTACGGAGAGCTGCTTCAAGCACCCCGCCGGAAGCTCCGAAAATTACCGCCGCCCCGGTGGATTCGCCGAGCGGATTGTCATATACCGCCGGTTCCAGATGGTCAATCAGGATGCCGGCTTCTTTGAACATGTCAGCAAGTTCGCGGGTGGAAATCACGATATCCACGTCTTTAACCCCGTTATGGGTGAACTCTTCACGGGACGCTTCATATTTTTTGGCCAGGCACGGCATGACCGATACGACAACAATATCTTCCGGTTTCTTGCCGATCTTTTCGGCAAAGTAGGACTTGGCGATGGCACCGAACATCTGTTGCGGCGACTTCGCGGTGGAAGGCATGAAAACCAGGTTCGGGAACTGGTGTTCCAGGAACTTCACCCAGCCGGGACAGCAGGAGGTAAGGATCGGCAGATTCTGTTTTTTGGTAAGCCTTTCGATCAACTCGGTGGTTTCTTCCATGATGGTCAGGTCGGCGGCAAAGTCGGTATCGAACACTTTGTCGAATCCGAGCAGCTTGAGACCGGCAACGAGTTTGCCGGTGGCGATGGAGCCGGGAGCCATTCCGAATTCTTCGCCGATAGCGACGCGGACGGCGGGCGCGGTCTGGACAATTACCGTTTTGGTTTTGTCATTCAGTGCGCGCCATACATCATATTTATAGTTCATTTCAGTCAGCGCGCCGACCGGGCAGACCGCTACGCACTGTCCGCAGAACGTGCATTTGGTGTCGGTGAGCGGACGCATCGCGGCCGGAGCCACGACGGCGTTAAAACCGCGGCCCACGCCGGAAAGAATCCCGACGGTCTGCATTTTGTTGCAGGCGGTTTCGCAACGGCGGCACATTATGCATTTGTCCAGGTCGCGGACAATGGATTTGCTGGACAGGTCAATGTCATAGGTGGACTGTTTGCCTTCGTAAAGAACATGATGCAGATCCATTTCCGCGGCCAGCTTCTGCAGTTCGCAGTTGCCGTTCTTTTCGCAGGTCAGACAATCTTTCGGATGGTCCGACAGCAGCAGGTCCAGTAAAGTTCTGCGGGCGTTGATTGCGCGGATGGTGCTGGTTCTCACTACCATGCCTTCCATTACCGGAGTACAGCAGGCAGGGGCCAGGTTTTTCCGGCCTTCGACTTCGACCACGCAGATCCGGCAGGAACCGGTAGTGTGGTCAATGTCGAAACAGCTTAATTCCATGTGGCAGAGCGTCGGGATTTTTATCCCGATTTTGTTGGCGGCGTGAAGAATTGTCGAATTCTTCTTGACTGCCACCGGAATGTTATTTATCGTCATGTTAATCATGTTGTTTGTTCTCCGTAATTAGCTTCAGTTTCTGTCTATGGCGTGGAATTTGCAAGTCTGGTAGCAGACGCCGCATTTGATGCATATGTTCTGATCAATGACATGCTTGCCTTTGCGCTCGCCGGCAATACAGCTCACCGGACAATTTCTGGCGCAGAGCGTGCAACCCACGCAGTTGTCATTAATCACGAAAGAGATAAGACTCTTGCAGGCTCCGGCAGGACATTTGTGGTCCTTGATATGAGCCTGGTATTCTTCCGGGAAATTAGCCATCGTGGACAATACCGGGTTCGGAGAAGTCTGGCCAAGTCCGCAAAGCGCCGTGTCCTTGATTATATTGGACAGCGTCTTCAGTTTGACCAGCGTATCCTGGGTTCCGTTGCCATTGCAGATGGTCTCCAGCATTTCGTACAACCGGGTGTTGCCGATCCGGCAGGGGGTACATTTGCCGCAGGATTCATCCAGCGTGAACTGAAGGAAGAATTTGGCAATATTGACCATGCAGTCATCTTCGTCCAGGACGATCATGCCGCCGGACCCCATCATCGAGCCCAGCCCGATCAACGCTTCGTAATCAATCGGAGTGTCAATCTTGTCCGCGCGGATACAGCCGCCGGACGGGCCGCCGGTCTGCACGGCTTTGAACTGCTTGCCGTACTTGATGCCGTTGCCGAGTCCGAAAATGATATCTTTAAGCGGAGTGCCCATCGGCACTTCCACCAGGCCGACTTTGTCAACTTTCCCGGCCAGCGCGAACACTTTGGTTCCGGGAGAATTGGCGGAACCGATCCTTTTGAACCAGGCCGGCCCTTTACGGAAGATGGCGGCCAGATTGGCAAAGGTTTCGACGTTGTTGACTACGGTCGGAGCCTTCCACAAACCGGATACGGCGGGGAAAGGCGGTTTGAACGTAGGTTCGCCGCGCATCCCTTCAATGGAATGAATGAGCGCGGTTTCTTCGCCGCAGACGAACGCTCCGGCTCCGTATTTCAGTTCGATCGTGAAATCGAATCCGGTTCCCATGATATTTTTTCCCAGCAAACCGGCTTCTTCCGCCTGCTTGATGGCGATATGCAGCCGCTGGATGGCCAGCGGATATTCGGCGCGGATATAAATGAAGCCGGTATGAGCGCCGATGGCATAGCCGCCGATCGCCATTGCTTCGAGCACTGAATGCGGGTCGCCTTCCAGCACTGCCCGGTCCATGAACGCGCCCGGGTCGCCTTCGTCGGCGTTGCAGATCAGATATTTTACCGGGGTTTCCTGGGCCGCCGCGAAACTCCATTTTTTGCCGGTCGGAAAACCGCCGCCGCCGCGCCCGCGCAGCCCGGATTCGATCACTTCCAGAATTACTTCATGCGGCTTCATCCCGGTCAGCACTTTTGCCAGCGCCTGATAACCGGAGCGCGCAATATAATCATTCAGTCTTTCCGGATTGATCCGGCCGCAGTTGCGGAGGACGATCCTGGCCTGAATCGCGCCGGCCGTGTTCTCTTCGTCTTCCGGATAGTACCATGTGCGGTTAATGACTCTGGAGCCAACCGCGGTACCGGATGCGGCATCGAGAATCGCGCCGGCCTGATCCGGTTTCACATCGCCATAAATGACGCTGGCGCCGTCAATGGTATTGATGACTTCAATGCTGGGTTCGCAGTGGCAAAGCCCCATGCAGCCGGTCTCAACCAGTTCCACGGCCGATTCCAGTTTCCGCGCGGCAACTTCGTTCTTGAACGCTTCAACCACCGGCGCGCCGCCGGCGGCAACGCCGCAGGTTCCCATGGAAATCAAAATCCGGGTACTGGCTTTTTTCTCTTTGTTGAGCTTCTCAGCCAACTGATAAAGTTTATCTGGTGTGTCTATCATATCATAAAATCCTTATAGGTGATCATTTACATTCGCTGATGATTTCGGGAACCATTTTGCTTGTTACATTGCCATAGACTTTCTCATTGACCATGACGACCGGCGCCAGACTGCACGCTCCGACGCAACGCAACCCGCCGAGTGAGAACTTCTTGTCTTTAGACGTTTCGCCCTCTTCGATATTCAGGTAGCGCTTCAATTCATCCAGCACTGCTCCGGAACCTTTGACGAAGCAGGCGGTTCCGGTACAAACGTTGATCTTGTATTTGCCGACCGGAATCGTCGTGAAATAGTGATAAAAACTTATCACGCCGTAAACTTCCGCAAGATGCAGTTTCAGCTTTCCCGACACAAACAACTGAACGCTTTCAGGCAGATAACCAAAAATGTTCTGTGCCTTATGCAACGACTGAATTAGAAAACTGCGGTTCTTCTCCCTGTCGTCGCTGAGCGGCAAAGAGTCAAGGTACGACTCCAACTGCACTTTCTTTTCCGGAAACTGCTCAAGCAGATTGAGCTCTTCATGATTTTGACACTGACACGTCATAATGCGCTCTCCTGATACTTTGTTTTTTCTACTTTAAATCTATTTAATTAATATTTTAATATTAATATAAAATTATTAATATAACTCTTTAATAATAACACCTTTGCTATTATTACCCTTTATTATATATGTTAATTTTAAAACTGCCATAGCGAAACCAACTAAATTATGTAAATATTTGACTTTTTTTGAAAGATTTTGCAAATAACTCATATTTTTATATTAATTCCCGGAAATCACAAAAAACAATCTTCAAGATATTTATTATAATCCGTATGTTTAATTTTTTATCTGAATAAACTTTTGCAAAACGGCTGGTCTATTGTATAATAGTATTTAGGCGGAACAAATAATCCGTGTAATGGAGAAAATGGATATATACTCTCAAAAAGAAAGAAAAAGCAGCAAGAAAAAAATTAGCTCAAATATGCAAAGCAAAAAAAGAAGATAGAAGAGAGCGTGATCGAGGAATGATTGAAGTAAATATTAATCTGCGTACTCGCGATGGGAAAAAATTTAAAACGGGAATCATTAACGGATAAAATCAAAAATGAAATCACTATCATCCCATAATTTCTAACTTCTGACGATTTCTTTTTTTCTTGAGCTTGCGATTATTGAATTCCCCGTATCCCCATTTTCGGTTTTTTATCTGTTTGAGCTAAGTCTGTACCGGTGCGAATCCCGGCAAATAGCACTGGTCCGGGGCGGAACGCATTCGCGGCCTGCCGCCTGCTGTCCCACAGCAAGCAAGAACGCTGAACATACCCAGGCAGCTCCAAAGTACGCCGCGCAACGCGGTAAATAATCTGGCGAAGGAATGATCCCACTTGCTTTGCCAGGCGATAAAGCACAACGGAATATAAGTCAACAGCGCCGTCCATATCTGCCAGCGTACCGCATTTTCATTATATCCCATGAAATCGGCAAGCTGCAAGGTCTGTTTGATTTCCTTAAAAACACCTCGACCGACCGATCGCAGATTGAAGAGGCCGCCCAGGAAAAGTTATCAGTAATGAAAGTCATTTGCTTTAATTTGCCATCAATCTCAACCATTGCTTCGACCAGACGCAGTTCAGTCGGATACCATTTCGAAGTATTCACTCCGGTAAGCATTATTTTGACATCCTGAATAATATTGCCTCCGGGTTTGCTATGCTGTCCCATAACTTTATACTATCGTGGCAATGATGACAAGCCGGGAATGAGAGGAGTCGGCGCCGCTCGCTGAAAAGTATAAACACAGCAGCAAGGCGCAGGAAGCCGCCGGCCTTGTCAAGGGAGATGTTCAAAGACGAGTTAAGCCCCGGCGTCATTAGGTTAAGGATAAAGACTGTTTCCAACTGGTTGAATTCTTGAGGACATTAAAGGATTTGTTTAAGACCGACTAAGCAGAACACGGTATTTGTCCAGTCAGTGATCACCATCAAACATCAGTTCCGGCCGAATCGTTCAGAAACCGGTTGTTCCCGGAAATGGCGACCATCCCCGGGCCATTGGCAATATCCAGATCCGTTTAGTGAACTCGTCTTGATTTACCCGTTCCGCAGTTGAACAGCCATATCCCCCCGTTACAAGCGCAGCAGCAGGAAAGCGCCTCGCGCCGGTGATAATTCGTCGATCCATTGACAACGTAATCGCAGATGGAAGCCGTGAGTTTAAAAATTTATTTTCATTCTTCCCTTGCTGATTTTTGGGGCACTACAGAAAAAATCAAGTATCTCCGGGATAATTCATTTTCTTGCGCCAGTTGGCAAATGCCTGAGCACAGGAAAACCCCAATTCCACGGCAATTTCTTTTTGGGAAAGGTTTTTCTGGAGTAAATATTTCATTTCGTTAATTCTGCACTGATTGAAATATTCGTAAACCGTATAGCCGGAATATTGTTTGAATAGGCGGAGAAAGTAGAATTTGCTGTATCCGACGACTCGTGCCATTTGTGCCAGGTTGATACCCTGTCGAAAGTTTTTCTGAATACGGTCTTTAACCATTTCCACCATCATTTTCTGGTAATTATCCAGCGCGGTCCCGTTTTTTTCGATTTCAAGAATTTTGATAAAAATCAGGGATAATGCCAGCATAAACTTGCGGCGGGCTAAAAAAATCTCGAATTCCCCGGCTTTATGTTGAAGNGCTTCCCACAAATCGTAAAGATTCATATCAGACACAAAATCATTTATGGCAATCTTGCGCTTACTTTCCATTTTGCCATGATGAATTTTGAGATATTGTATCAGAATTTGCTTATGTTCGACAAACAGCCACAAATGAATCAGGTTGTCAGAATATCTGGTGTAGCCAGTTTCATGTTCAATATTGGCATCAATCAGAAACATCGTACCTGGCTCACAGTTATAACACTTCCCGTTAAAACTGTAAGCGTAGTTCCCGGACAGAGGAACCAGGATTTCACGGGCACAGTGCCTGTCGAGCTTTTTCGCTTTAACCTCCGCCATACTGATTGTAGTGACCGGCGACACTTCTTCCGGCAAAAAACCGGCGATGAATTTCCATTGCTCCGGAGACAGCAGCATTTTTGCCATATTAACGTTGAACAGTTCATCATTCATTTTTCAATTTTCGCAATAGTGATTAACTTTTAGCAACAGTGATATATTGACTTACTGCACAAAAAATATTATACTTATCATATCAGAATAAATCAATATTGCAATTATATGCGATAAAATTAAAAAGGAATAAACAAACTATGAAACCCCGACTGGCAATTGACGGCGGTAAAAAAGCCGTATCCGATGAAGTAAAAAAAGCTTTACAACCCTGGCCGCCGGTATATCAGGAAACCGCCGAAAAACTTAAAGCCATTTATATGAGCGGCAAATGGTCATTCAACGGCCCGCATGAACAGGAATTCTCCCGTAAGTTTGCTAAATACTGCGGGGCCAGGCACGGGGTATTCATGATCAACGGCACGGTCACGCTTGAAAGCGCGCTCCATGCGTTGGGCGTGAAAGCTGGCGACGAAGTAATTGTTCCCGGCAATACCTGGCTGGCAACTGCGATGGCGGCGGTATATCTTGGCGCAATTCCGGTATTTGTTGACGTCGAACCTGACACGCTGTGTCTTGATCCGGAGAAAGTCAGAAAAGCAATCAACTCGAAAACCAAGGCGATTATTCCTGTCCACCTTTTCGGCTCAATGGCGGATATGGACAAATTCATGGAAATCTCCAAAGAGTTTAATATCCCGGTAATTGAAGATTGCGCCCATGCCCAGGGCGGAGTCTGGGACGGCAAAGGTCTCGGCAGCATCGGGCATGTCGGTTCTTTCAGTTTTCAGCAGTCTAAAACCCTTTCTGCGGGAGAAAGCGGAATATGCCTTACGAACAACGATGAACTGGCGGATAAATTGTTCAGAATAAAACATATCGGATATTCAGCCGGTCAGAAACAGGGGATGGCCGCCAGCGGTCCGCAGGAAGGATTGATCTGTCACAATTATCGCGGGCTTGAGTTTAATGCGGCGATTTTGCTTGATGCCATGAAACATTTAAATGCGCAAACTGTTTTGCGTGACAAAAACGCAATGTATTTTACGGAACTGATCAAAGACATTCCCGGCATAACCGTCCAGGCCAGAGGCCGCAAAGCGGACCGGCAAGGTTACTACAATTTTGTCCTGCTGCTCCAGCCGTCAAAGTTAAAATCTGGAATAACGATTAAAGAAGTACAGGCGGCTCTAGGCGCTGAAGGCGTGGGCTGCGGCATCGGCGGCTACGGTCCGGTTTATAAGCATATGCTATGGAGTGTACCGAAATCAAAATTCAAAATTCACAGCAATGATGTAGTTGAAGACGTATGTACGAATCGTCAGATGGGGCTGATGCACTCATGGCTGCTGACCAATAAGCGCTTAATGAAAGCCACGGCGGCGGCGGTCGAAAAAGTCATGACCGCTTACTGCAAATAATATTGCTAATCAGCTTTTCGGAAGTATAGTCAGGTATGAAAGTTGATAACATTAAATATAGGTAAAAAACATGCATAATGTTCATCATCCCGTAAGGGTTGGAATGATCGGTGTCGGATGCCATGCCCGAAGTGTTCTGCTTCCGGCGCTACGGGGACAGCGGATTGTATGTGCCTGTACTTCACGCGCGGAAACGGCGGCTGAAGTTGAAGATACTTACCGGTTAAATGGATTTAATTGGTTTTGAAAAAGCATTTTCCAAATTGTGCAAGGAGCAATTATATAAAATGAATGCTGGATTTTTTGAAGTGGATATTACGCCGCGCGTGGGAGTTCAACTTTGCGGATTCGGCCCCTATTTGAACCGTTACTCCATTGGAATCCGAGATGTGTTGAAAGCTCGGGCCGCCGCGGTTGAATGCAACGCCTCGACTGCAATTATCGTAAGTTGTGATTTGGTCGGACTTGGCACTAAAACTGTACAGATAATAAAACGCGAAGTCAGTCATAAGACCACTATTCCAATTGAAAACATAATGGTGCATTGCACGCATACTCACAGCGGCCCGAATACTGCCGAACTGACCGGATGGGGAGAGGTGGATTCTCCTTATATGGAAATTCTGCCTGGCCGGATTGCAAAAGCATGCATAGGCGCATTCGAACACTTGGAGCCGGTTGAAATGCGGCATGCCGCCATTCCATGCGAAGGCGTCGGACTTAACCGCGAATACGACAAAGATGCTCCGCCGCTCGAAGATGTACTCAGGGAAGATTGGCGTCCCGCCAAACCGGAACTTACCGATACCCAATGTCAGGTCATTCAATTTATCGCCGGAGCCACTGGCAAAATGAGCGGATTCATGACTTATTTCGGCTGTCATCCGGTAGTTTGCTGTCAACAGACCAGATATATTCACGGAGATTTCTGCGGCGTTGCATTGAATAATCTGGAACGCGAATTTCCCGGTTCAATCGGGCTTTTTCTTCAGGGGGCTCAAGGAGACGTCAATTCCTGTGTCGTCCATAAGCCGGAAAAAGAGGCATTGCTGGCCCTCGATATCATCGCCGCGCGTTTTGCCAACGCTGTCCGCCAGGGATTGCAAACGGCCAAGCCGGTTGCAGTTGATACTATACAATGCGTTGACATGCTGCATAAATTTTCTTCCAAGGATATTCCGCTGGATAAAATCAAAGAATTGCTGGCGGAAAAAGAAACCATCGTCTTGGCAGACGGCGCTTCCGACGAAAATTCCGCAGTGCGTATGGCAATGGTGGCGATAAATTCGTTGCGATTGCTGATCGAACGACTTGAAAACGGGGAAGATCTGACAACTCAAGTCGGGGAAATTCAAGGAATCAGAATTGGCCCTGTTGCCTTGCTGGGCGGACCTTTTGAAATCATGCAGGCGATCAAAAACGATGTCATTGCCGCCGCCCGGACACCGGTCCCGCTGGTTATGAGTCTTACTAACGGCTGCATGGGCTATGCTTCAGACAAAATTGTTGCCGCTCGCGGCGGCTACGCCACAGATGTCGTACCGTTAATCTGTGGTAGAATGCCTTTTCAAAATATCCATGAAGAACTGGTTAAAGTTTTGCTGAAATTGGATCATCAATTAATGGAATAATGAAAGAAATGCAACGAAAAATCAATATCACGATCTGGAACGAATTCCGTCACGAGAAAAATAACGCAATCGTAAAAAAAATATATCCCGAAGGTTTGCACAAAGCCATCGCCGACGGTCTCAACTCTGACGAACTGAATATCCGCCTGACTTCACTCGACGAGCCGGAACACGGCTTGACTGAAGAAGTGGTAAACCGCACCGACGTTTTGCTCTGGCGGGGGCATTGCCACCACGCCGACATCAAAGACGAAATCGTCAAGCGCGTCCATAAGCGCGTCCTCGAAGGCATGGGCTTGATCGTTCTCCATTCAGGTCATTTCTCCAAGATTTTCAAAACCCTTATGGGAACCAACTGTTCACTGAAATGGCGCGAAGCCGGCGAAAAGATGCGCCTATGGAATATTGAGCCGCCCCATCCAATCTCCCACAAGGCATCGGCGAATATTTTGAACTGAAGAATAAGGAAATGTACGGCGAACGCTTCGATATTCCGCAGGACGGCAGGATCATCTTCATCTCCAGGTTTGAAAGCGGTGAAGTTTTCCGCAGCGGCGTCGCGTTTGAACGCGGCCACGGCAAAGTATTCTATTTCAGCCCCGGTCACGAAGCCTATCCGACTTACTATGACAAAAACGTGCTGAAAGTAATCGGCAGCGCCGTCCGCTGGGCCAAACCGCTGATTTACTTGGAAAATACCGCACCTAACGCAAAACCGCTGGAAGTGATCAAGTCGGGTGCAACAACGGGCATCCCATAGAAATTTTTAGAAAGGTAAAAGCTTTATAAGTTGACGGATTCGTGATACACTTCATTTTTACAAAAAAATGTATCAATAATGAATCCTTCAATGAGTTAAATAACCAATGTTTAGCCAGATTATAAATAGGAGTTTAGAATATGGAAATCGATGCTGTTGAGATCTATCATGTCGCTATGCCTTTGGTTTATCCTTTCCGAACGGCTTTCGGCAACGATGACACCATCGAATCAGTCCTGGTGAAACTTGTTTCCGGAGAGCATTACGGATGGGGGGAGGCCGCCCCATGGCGATATCCGGCATATTCTGCGGAATTTGCTGAAGGACAATTCCTGGTTTCAAAGGAATTCATAACACGTTCACTGCTCGGCAAAGATATCTCATCAGGCAGGCAGCTACAGGATGAACTCGCCTGGATCAAAGGCAACTTTTTTGCCAAGGCCGGATTTGACCTTGCATGGTGGGACCTTTATGCCAAAATGCAAAATAAACCCTTATGGCAGGTGATTGGCGGAAAAAATCCTGCCGTTGAAGCCGGGGCGGATTTCGGCATTATGGAAAATATTGGACTATTGCTTGAAACAATTAAAACAGCCGTTGCAGAAGGATACAAGCGGGTCAAGCTGAAATACCGTCCCGGCTGGGAACTTGGCATGATTTCTGCCGTCAGAAAAACATTTCCCGATCTGGTGATCCATGTGGACTGCAACAGCGCTTATACTCTTGCGGATATTGAAATGTTCAAACAGCTTGATAAATACAATCTTGCGATGATCGAGCAACCGCTGATGAATGACGATCTGATAGATCATGCCACACTTCAAGCTCATTTAAAAACTCCGATATGTCTCGATGAAAGTATAACGTCTCCGGCAAAAGCCAGAAAAGCCATTCAAATGAAAGCTTGCGGCTGGATCAATATTAAACCCGGCAGAGTCGGCGGTATTACCCATGCACTGGAAATCCATGATATCGCGGCGGCGGCTGGTATTCCATGCTGGATAGGCGGTATGCTGGAGTCAGCGGTAGGGGCCAATCATTGTATCGCGCTGGCTACATTGCCGAATATCAAATATCCCTGTGATGTTTTCCCAACCAGCAGATTTTACAAAAAAGATTTGTCAATACCGGAAACAGTGCACTCTGCACCTTCTATGTTCAGGGCAAGGAATGTGCCCGGGATAGGGGCGGAGCCAGATCCGGAAATGTTGTTAAAGGAAAGTTTGAATCAAGTTATTGTAAAACGTTAATAGCAAGAAATTGAATAATAATGCATATAAGGAGCTGTAAAGAAATAAGCTTGTAAAGTTTATTTTTGTACGGCTCCTAAGCATAATTTTCTTTCAAAATTTCATTTATTCTTGTATTATTTAGTTCCGGCCAGGCTGGTATAGGATGTCCGTGGAAATTATAGTCATATTTTAGAAGTTATGGGATGATTATAAATCCCAAACATGATTTCAGACAATGAATGGAAGTTTACTCGACTTCCACAGACAAAAGAATTAACCACGTCAATTGATCTATTATTGCCTGAAAGTATATTTCCTGATAGAACATTCGGTGTTTTTTAGACAATCAGGCAAGTATTTTTTGCTTCGACAAACAAATGCTATTGACAAATCGCAATAGATCATATATAATTATCTTAAACATTGATACAAGTTAATACAAGTTTGGTTTGGGCGATGAATTTGGCATCGCCAAATTGCTTTTAAGGATAC
>TBL_comb47_HYPODRAFT_10004793_pt1 | contig 15390 bp, 32 predicted proteins | sample TroBogypolimnion_40_FD_10682 | JGI IMG/M metagenome (IMG submission 10682)
CCTTCCTTCTGCCTGTGCCACAAGCATAAGAGCTAGTGCTTGATCGGGAGTGCTAACCCCGAACAAGCCACTCTTTGCAACTGCTACCGCCATCCGTTCAACATCGCTGACCGGAATAACTGCGATTTGATTGCTCATCGTATTAGGCGTTATTCTCCTCGGTGACTGCGGTGAGGTGACTGCGTGCCATGTCGATCTCCTTCTTGATGCCAGATAGGATCAACTTGCGGAGTGTCTCCCTGTTTGCCTTGCCTTCAAGGTACTTGGATGCTGTGGTGATGTCATCCTGCGTATAAGGAATACGGAGGATTAGTGTATTGTATTTTTCCATGTTGTGTTTTGTTTTGGTTGCTCCACTGATGCTTTGTGCGTCAGGGAAATTGTTATTGATTATTTGCCTCCGTTGAAGGTGACCTGATAGTTGCCGTTCATGAGTGACTCAACCTCAAAAGTGCAGGTTGAGTTTGTCTTGCCGAATGCGGCGAGGAACTCTGCTAGCTCCTCGATAGTCTTGAATATGATTGTGCCGTACATGGTAATATTTATTTATGGGTTGTATTGGTTATTTGACTGATACTAAATTGCGTGAACGAGCTACTGCTTTGTGAAAACCGGAAACTACATCCAACGCATGCTGAAGTGATGTGCAGTGAAGGTTGCTCTCGTTATCGTCGTTATAGAAGTGAACGAGGTATTTGCCATTGGCGAGTGCCTTGATAGTTGCTTGTGGATTCATGGATTTATAGGTTGAAGTTAAGGTGATGATTAGAAGGTAATTTTGTCCTCAATCTGTTCAGCAATCTTAAGAAGAATTGCTTTTTTGGAACAATCATTCTGGATTGTTTGTGCTAGTTCTGCTTGGTTTTTGATGAACCAAAGAACCCAATCAATGGATGCTTGACCATCAGCAGTGAAAGCGACCATTGGAGCAGTGTAATTATTGGCATTTGATGTAGTCATGGATTTATTGGATTTGATGTGTTTATGTATTCTTTACCTTACACAATCATTATGGTCTAAACGCACGAAAAGGTAAAGAAAAAAGTGCAACTATTTTTGGTAGAATTACCAAGCATCTTGTCCGGTTGTAAAGCGAAAAGTATAACTTTTTTGCTAAAACTTTTTAGCATCCCTGCGACCTCCTGCCCACGCCTTCCGTAGTTCTGGTGAGGTGTAGGGATTCTTCTCCTTGCGAAATGCCGACATATATCCTTGCGAGTATGCCATGTATTTGCCGAGTTGTTCTTGTGACTCCAGTGATTTTTTCATTGATGTATCCGGTGTATGGTTATGCTGAAACTTTGCTGAACAAAATTGCAATAGATTCCTTGAGACCATCGAAAGAATAACGCTCCTTCTTGATGTCAGGATTCATGGAGTTGAATGCAATCCATTGCGTTGTTTGACTACCCCATTTCATTTTCTTGATGATCCAGATGTCGCCATTGTTGATTGCCATGTAATCTCCCTTGTAGGCGTAGAAGGGATGATTTGCTTTGCGTCCTTCAAATGGAAGAAAGCGAATGTCTTTTGTGACTTTGATGAATTTGATCGGTTTCATTGATGTATGTTTGTGTTGTGTGTAGATTAGTACTGATGGCAGTTCATGGCATTGTAAATCCGGAACGCTTTCATCTTTCTCCAATACCCATATGTAGACAAATGTGGCTTTACCCATACTGCAAACTTTTCACCATTCTTTGTCTTGTAAAGCCTACCATCGATGTTTTCTTTCTTCCATACAGGCAACTCTGTTTGTGGTATGATTGCTGTGGATGATGCGTTCATGTGTGTATGTTTTGTATGTTTTGTATGTTAGTGTTGTTTTATCTTACATTAACATTATGTGCTACTTTCCTAAAAATGTAAAGTTTTTTTTTAACTATTTTACACTGAAAAAAATAGTTTGTCTATCTTTTTATGCTTGCCTTTTGGAAAGTTATATCACTCGTAACGATAGGTCGTTTTGTTACCTTTCTGTGCCGCTACTTTGCCTCTTGTAGCGTGCTTCTTGATCTTATCCATGTTGTCACGAAATACCTTCCGGTTGACCGGACGCTCGGCATCACCCTTTCCAGCACCTGTACCAAATTGATTTTTAGGAATCTCCTGACTCATCTTGAACTACGCTTTCCAATGCATGCCCACTTCTTGCGACTCAACCGCAGAGGTGAATTGGGATCATGTGCCGCCGCAGGATGATCTTTCATCTGACCTGATGAACGAGCACAATACGCATCACCTTTTTTTGTATGTGGTGCAATGCTGTAACCTTTTGCTCCGTACCTGATGGTATTCTTTTTTCCGGTATCCGGATTCGTTACAACTTTCTTAAATTTTTTCTCACTCATTTTTTCTTGGATGTTTTTTGTGATGCTTTGATTGCGGCATCTGTTGGCGCACCTTTACTTCCTGCCTTACGCATTTGTTCACCGGATCCGTGTTCGATCCGTTTTTGTTTCATATGGATATTGTACCAGAGTCCTTTTTTCATTTGTCGCCCTCCATGTCCATTGGTTTGATCTTCATTCCCTTTGCGAGACCGCCCAACTTGCTGTACAGGCTCTTGCGCTTCTGTGGGGAAATGCGGCTGTTCATGAGTTCGTGATATGTCTCAGTCTTGTTAATGAGACGCTGGAGGTGGGGATTTTTATTTTTCATTGGGAGTTTGTAGGTAAGTTATTGCATTTTTCAATCGATTTGAATCATCTTCAAATTGACCTAATCCACGATTGCATGATGGGCATAGAAGTCCACGAACTTTTTTTGTTTTGTGACAATGGTCAACAACAAGTCTTGATCCATTTGCTTTCCAATTACCTTCAGCAGATCCGCATATGGCGCAAAGGTCATTTTGATCACTTCGCATTTTTTCATATTCTTCTATAGTAATTCCGTAATCTCGTTTTAATAATGCTTTTAATGCTTTTCCGTTAAGACGCCTTTTAGCATGATGAAACTTAAAATAATTAGGATTTTTTTGTTTGAATGATTTGAAACAATTTCTTTTTGTTTGTTTTTTGCATATTGAGCAACTTGAGCTGTTATATTTTCCTTCAAAAATACAATTGCATTTTTTACACAATTTTTTAACAAGATTGTTTCGCCAGTTGGTCACGCCTATAAATTTCCCTGTTAAGATACCATAATGCTTTTTTTAAGTCTTGAATTTCAGAATTACCATCTTTTATTCCTGATCTCCAGCAATATTTTATCACATTGCCTATATTAAAGTTAAAATGCTCTGTGACCTGTATGGCCTCAATGCCGCTGGGGTGGGCGGTATAGTGTCTCGGATGGTTTACGATGTCGTCCATGTGTGAATGAATGAATGTGTCAATTTGATGATGAAAGATTGTTCCTTCGGAGAATGAAAACTTTTCTGCGAGTTGTCATCGCATCTCCGGTTTCTCCATTTGCTCCCTCTGCCGCTTTAGGTGCGGCATGTGTCCTTGTTCCGGTGATTCGTGAAGCGTGTTTGGATGCTTTTGCCTCACGACCAATTTTATTTCCTGCGTCACCTTTCATTTCAGCTTGGGTTTCGATTTATTTGTTTGAGGGGATTTTAGCAATTCTCCTGCTGGAAGGACACTCTGTTTTTTAGTCAGAGTATCCTCCACTGGAGGAAAGTTTTTAGGCTTTAGCTTCTTCGGCATCTGGAGTTGCCGTAGCAGGTGTTTCAGTTGACACAGGAGCAGGGGAATCTTCCTGCTGTGCTTCAGCTACATGCAGACGCTCAAGAAGACCTAGAGCAATCGTTGCACGCACTCCAAGTTGCTGGATTCCTGCGATAAGATCAACAATGATGTCGTGTTGCTGAACTCCTTTTAGGTCAACTCGTGAAACCAACTCACCGATGCTGGCAGGAGCTTTATCTGTTTGATCGACAGCAGGGTTTACGGAAGCATCCGAGGCAGTTTGTTGGTTCTGCTCTCCTGCTGAAGATGCCTGTGTTGGTAAAGGGATTACATTCGATGGGGTTTCCGGTATTACTCCGGTAGCTCCTGTTGCGGCGATTTCTTCCGGTGAGATTGTAGGTGTTTCTGATGTGTTTGTATCGTCGGACATATGATGTGTTTGTTGGTTTACTGCTGGTGATTATTCACGATTGTGCGTCCACATAAAAAAAGCTATGAAGATTAAAGTTGCTGTGAATACGCAAGTGTCAGGCCACGATGTCATTTTTTTGTGCGCTTTGGAAGATTCTTCATCTTCTTCATTTTTGTTATGCTTTCTGCGCTTTCGATTTTGGGAGCTTTTGGTTTTCCGATAGAACTTAAACCTATGCGGATCTCTGCGCTAGGCATTTTCATCGTAGCGTTAGACTTATTAGCTTCCGCAGTAGCATTCAGTTTTGCTGGAGGAGTTGGTTTTGCTGGCATCGGAGCATTCACCTCCAATGGATTTTTCGGATTATGATGCCACATATTACTTCCGAGTTGAGTATGATCTTTCCTCTAGCATGGCATCTGCGAAAGCATAAGCATCCTCCGCAACATTATCCGGTTCAGAGATTGTTTTGTCGTTGATTAACTTTGCCATTGCCGCAGTTGCAAAATAGTCTCGCATAGACATGCCAGAGTTGCTACGAATTGGTGGATTGATCTTATCTCCCTCGTATGGAGGAACAGGGAACGCTGGATGGTTGATTGGTTCTCTACTCATTAAATTTTTTTGGTTGATTTGTCTTTCAGTGGCATACGCACTGCTGGTTGCAATTTACGAATCAATAATTGCTTCTTGTCAAGATTATCAAGCATTTTCCAAATAAAAGGAATGCATGGTGACTCTCCGTAGTAATTAGTTTTCATCTGTATTTATTGGTTTGATTGAAAATTCTTTAAACTCTGAACAGCATCCATCACATCCGTGAATACCATCGTGCTGAAGATTAGGATCACGAGGATCAGGATGACCTACTCCATGTGGACAATTTAGCTCCCAATGACCGATTAATCGTTTTGTTGCAGTCCATCCTTTAGGTATCGTAGGAGGACGCCATTGCTCATTCATGGTCGTGATGTATTTGATTTATTGTTTGAACTTCTAATTCTTTTTCTTGATCGTATCGTATATCACCGATTAAGTTTTTGTAACGCAGATGTTGATCTGATCCTTTCCCATGATGCCTTGCGGCGATTTCCATGTGATAAGCTATGAGGGCACAGATTTGCTCACGCATATCGTTGCGTCCATTTTCGTATGAGACTTGGTGACTTGATTTATCCATGTGATTTATGTTTATGGGTATATTTATTTTTTTGTCAAGAGTTTATTTTTCGTACATAGCGTCAAGATGTGCGAAGTATGCTGGTTGCTCGATTACTTTAGGTTGTATTTTCTTTTTGGCAATAATTGTTTGATAAAGGATTTCCCTCGCTCTAGTAACGCTGATTCGTATCTCGTCTAGCCCATGCCTCTCTGCCAATTTGATCTGGCATGAAAGCAGTGCCTCCAGTGATGATAGTTCGTTTTTTGTCATTTGTTGGTGTTGTTAAGAACTTGTGTCCAGTGTTCGATGAAGTCTGCTATTTGTTTTGTTTTGCCTAGCGTGTTTAGGTTTTTTATTACTCCAAGCATCCAGATGATGTTTTTGATTTCCATAATTATTTGACGATTGATTTTTTCTCCTGACAATATTGCGTCCAAGAGATTTCTCCCTTGAGGTACATAGCCGTATTGATTGCTTCTGTCTTGCTCATGCCGTAGAATTCTTCTGCGGCAGTGATGATCGCAAAGTATGGTCGATTCTTTGCGGCGATTTTGGCATCCGTAAGGTTGCCATTGATTAGGTCACGGATTGCTTTCATGGTTATTCGAAATCCGGTTCTGGATAATCGTCTGGATCGGGAGTGCAGTCGTTTTCTACCTGTTCGATGTCAACTTCCTCTCCGCATTTTGGACACTCTGAAGGATCGCAATCTGCGGCAGATCCCTGCTCGGCATCCTCCCACCTACCGGACATTCCGGTATCCGGTGTTGCTGGATAAAATGTAATATCGAACTCATGTTCACATTCCTCGTTTTTACAAGTGTAGCTTTCTTTCATGATAGTTCCTCCTCATATCCGTCGAACCATGGGTTTAGTTCAGGGTTTTCTCCGACATATCGTAGCGTTGCCTCGGAGCATGTCTTGGAGCTTGTCTCTGCGTCATTGCAGTGTTCTTGAGCCTCCTCAAGCGTTAGTCCTGTGCTGATGATCTTGTGCCGTTTGTTCATTGTAAACCGCACGATTCTATATGTTTTCATGTGTTTATTTGTTGTTGTTTATTTTGCTTACTAGTTCGATCATTTCTGAACGAACACATTCTGTTGGACGGATTCCTCCGTGACTCCAAATTAAAGGTTCGATGAATCCTCTGTCACCATTCCACTCGGTGACTTGGTACTCCTCAAAACCACCTTCCCATTCGGGACGAATTTTAACGATACATCCTGCGTGCATATTATTTTTTGTATTTATTTTCCAGTGCTTCAATCTCATCTTTGACGAGATGCTTTAGGTTAGGTTCAGCGATAATCATATTTGCGATAATCATGCGTAACTCATAGCAGGTGTAAGAGTGACTTTCACATATGTTGTAGATTGTAGTGTAGAGACGCAACGATAAATCTTTTGCCTCTTTGATGAATGTTTCGTCCTGTCCGTTGATTAGTTTGATCATAGTATTTATTCTGCTGGTGAGTACGAGGAAACTGCATCTACGATCTGATCCATAAGAGCAGGGATCTTGATGGTGTATCCTTGTTCTGTTGTCATAAAGGTATCGACGATCTTTCCGTTTTCGTTGTAGCTATCCGTGTAGATGACTACTCCGAAATCGGGTACTCCTTCTAAACGATACCGCACATTGGTGATTTTTTGCTCGGTGAGTGAAACTACTTTCATGGTATTTATGTATGTATGGTTTATGGTTATGCGATTTCTTGGATTGGTCGTGGTATATTCATGCTAGGATGACTAAAGCAATATGATATTGTAGTAGCACCCAATAAATCTAACGCAGTAGCATTACTGCGATTTGCGGTAAATGAACGAGTTTCTTCCGTATAGTAAAGACCAGTTATTGGGTTTTTAAGGATGATGTTTTTCATTGATGTATTGGTTGTATGTGTTGATTGCTTAACGATATTAGTGTCGTCTTTTTCCGGTGTTTTGTAAAGTAAATTGTTAATCTTTTTTTCGTATGTTTACGAGCATCGTTGTAGAAGTGTAAAGCGAAATGTTTAACTATTTTCCGGTCTAGTTGAGACTGCTGAAGCTAGGGTTTTTTGCGACTAGCTCCTTGCCTCCAACTTTAGATAGGATCTTCTCCCTGTCCTGCTGTGTGAGTTGCAAGCTGAACCAGCGCATAGCTTCCCTAGCACGCTTGCATCCTGCGTCATACCGAAGGACTGCGATGCGTAGGATGTTGGGAAAGCGTGCATCCTCTGCGTCGATGAACAACTTGTCTTTCGTGCTGTGATAACCAGACTGCGGAGGGATTGGATGTCCGGTTGCAACTGCATCCTCGTAGAAACTTCTATTGATGATGACAGCGTTCATTCGTCACCTCCGTAGTATCCGTAATCTTCATCTGTGCCGAATCCTGCTGATGCTAGTGCCTCTGCATCGTCGCTATAGTCATCAGGCATTCTTCCTGCTGATTGTTCCTCCGGATCTGGTTTCTGATTTTCTTCCGGTGTTTCGTATCCTAGCTTCATGTATGTATATTTGTTAGTGGATGTGTGTGTTGGATGGTGATTAGTGAATTTCCTCCATCGTGTATCTTCCGTCACGATGAACGCAAATGATGTCGCCCCATGACATCTGCATATTGACTGAACTGACTCGTTCGTCTTGGAATGCTGTCTCGCACATTTGACGAGCTTCTGCTAGCGTGGATGGTAGTTTGTTTTCCATGTTATTTATGTATTGGTTGATGTTTAACTTACATCATCATTATGGTCGATTCTTGTAATAATGTAAATTAAAATGTTTATCTATTTTTGACCCCACGGACTCTCTGTTTTTCTTCATCCGTCAGGCATCGTGAAAAAACTTTTGCCGCAATCTCTCCTAACTCGGTGATTGCATCCTCGTTGAGATCCGGTAGTCGTGCGTGCGCAACTTCGTGAAAGACTGCATCTGCGAGGCTACACTTCCTTCCGTTTTTCTTGGAATGAATTATGATGCGCTTTTTTTCGTAGTCGCATAATCCATCGTTAACTTGTCCGTTTGTTTTGTTCGGATAGCCGAATCCAACTTCCCATCGTTGACCACGAATAACGATACTCATTATTCTGCGGAAGCCCATAGATTTACTCTGTGTCTATCGGTTGGTATTCCATGCACTGACAGGCATAACCAGTAGGGATGGCAACTGATACTCCGTAGTAGTTGCCTTCGTAGTATGATGTGCGCTGACATCCGTACTGGTTTATCCTGCTCATGTCATTTTGAACAAAGTCACGGAATTCAGAGTATGAATTGATCGGAGGAACTTCCGGTGCATCCGTATCTTTGTCCGTGATGATTATCATTACCGAATGATCTTAATCGCATCCTCCAAAAATACAATACTCCTCTGCCTAATTTCATAACAATGCTTGCGAGTATCCTCTATCAATTTTTGAGATTTTGCCTTTGCCTGTGTATCCATGATTTCTAACTGCTCTCTTGTTTCTCGCTTAATTTTTTCACAGGTATTTATTGTGTCTTGGATTTTGCAATCCGGATATAGATCCGCACGCATCATTGCCTCAACTTCATCTCTGACTTGATAAAGCCATTGTTGCAGGTAACTATCTGCTCCTAGCTTTTTGATAGCTTCGTCTAGGATTTTAAGTTCGTGATCTTTTGTCATATATTTACTCCATTCCGATGCCGTATGGTTGCTTGAAAACTGCTTTGTAAACTTCTACACAAGCATTTTGGGATTTACCTCCAATGTTCCAATCGGTGATTTCCTCTACCTCCTGTGCTTCGTCACCGCAATAGTTTTTACCATTCTTCCAGTTGTAAATGGTAGCGATAGTTCCGTCAGCAAATGTGATATTCCACTCTACATCCGTCTTGTCGAAATCTCCGATCATTGGATTGCCGAATGTCTCTACAAGTTTTGAAAAAGGACAAGTGATATATCCTTGCAAGCAAGTTCCATTTACACTGATTTTGATGTCGTTGTGAGTTTGGAACGATGGTTTTTTGATGGCGTCGATGATCATATTTTTGAGTTGGTTTTTGGTTTTGGGAATGTTGTCTTTGGTAATTTCGATTATCATAGTTAGGAAACTTTGAAGATGATTCCGTTTTTCATGGTGATTTGTGCGAACCATTTGCGTGATGGCGAGTAATCTGCTACGCAGAATGTTCCATCTGCTTTGTATTCCTCTCCGAACATGGATGTCTCGTTGTATTTGAGAGGCTGACCTACGCTTTCTTTCAGTGCCTTCTTGGATTTGTAGTGTGCTTGGATCATGGTGTTTTGTATGTATGTGTTGTTGTTGTTTGGTGAAGAGAGGGATTGAACCTCTCTCCGGTGATTTTTAGAAGCTGAAATCGTAGTATTCGTCACGAGCACCGATTACGATGCGTGATCCGTTTTTGAATCCCTGTCCCTGCGCTACCCACTTGCCATTCTTGCGGAGTGTGTAGTAGGATGGTTTTCCAGTACCACGCTCGAAAGCGTATTCCTGCATTTCACTCATTCCATTCTTGTCAATGCGAGTTGCAATGTCCCGAATGATTCCAACTTTCCGTCCATCCTTGCTGACCTCTACAATTGTAGCGGCATGCCTGTCCGTCCATCCTAGCATGGTTGCACCCATGCCAACTTCTGGAGCATGACTGCTAAATGTTGAGTAGACATGGTTGATGAGACTGCCTGTTTGTGTGCCTAGTACGAGCATTGTTGTATGTGTTTGATGTTATGTATTGTTTGACTGACGAGGATCATTAAATCCTTTTCCACGAAGTTAGTAAAGCGAAAAGTTACACTTTTCTTAAAAAAGTTTTTTCCTTAAAAGCTCCGATTCTTCCACAATTCTCTTGCCTTGTCCACGGAAAGTGTATCTTTCCCAATTCTCTCGTTTACCGAATTGTGCAACTTAATTGTCCAAGCAAAGAAGTCATTCCAATCGGCAGGATTATTCCGCAAGAATTCTTTTAGATGCTGTTCGCACGGACATCCGTCAAATGGTAGTGATAATATCCACTGCTGTAGCCAGAAGTCATGACAATAGTTACTGCTGTTGACTCGTAGTGCGAACAAATGTAACTCCGCCCAAAATCGTGATCCTTCCAAAAGTAGTCTTGGAGGTTTTACTCCGCTTGCAATTCTCCGGTCAACTTCATCTGCGGCACGACCAACCCAATCGTTGTGTTTGTTCCAATCTAAATTTAATCCTGCACAAATCTTTAACTCGACCTGCGTAGCGATGCTATGCTCGTGCATATATGGAGATCCTGCAACTTCTGCTGGTTCTTCCGCATCAAGATGATTTTTATCCCAATTTGAAACTTCCTCCTCGGTGATGCCATGCTTCCTGCACAACCACGCTTCAACAATTTCGTGGATAGCAACAAGAAATGCGCTATTTTCCTGACCTCCGTAATCCGGAACATTAACGAGTAATGATCCATCCGGTAGCCATATCCAATCACCACAAGTATTGTAGCGAATAGCAGATGGATCTACCGATTTGACTTCGATTCTCATTTGTAAGGTGGAATATCTTCCTCCCTGCGAGGCAAAGGAGGATTCTCTGGAGGGTTACTCGGACTGCTTTTCATTGAACATATCAAGTCCAAGTTCATCCAATTTTTTGCACTGCTCTTTGATGTCGTCAATCGCGCCCATTTTAGCTTCCATGTAGTAACCGGAAACTTGTTCTGCATTCTCCATTGCGTTGTCGAGAGCTTCCTTGAGCGTGTTGCCGAGACCAATAACAGCACCAACCTCTGGCAATCCACACGCTTGCGGAATAGCATAGTAAACATCTTGGATCTTGGTAGCATTGCGTAGCTTAACACGATCACGAAGTTCCGGAGGGAAGGTTACTGGTTGCCAACCTTTATCTGCCCAAGAACTATGAAGCATGATCTCTGCTCCGTATTTAGAAGTTGCCTCCGGTTCGATTACCACTCCGTTTGCTCCTGCCCAAATGCAGTCAGCTAGATTGCTATACTGCTCCTGATACAACTCGTTTGGAGGGGATGGGGCACGAGCGCAGAGGTCGATCATATAGGGTTTCATGTCTTTCCCGATACGCACCTCGGTTGACATAAATCCACGCCAGTTGTATGCGCCGAACACTGGTTTCATCCTCTCGTTGAACCGAGTAACGACTTCAGGAATGTCTGCATATTTTTTGAAGATGCTTGCGAATCCAACATCCTTAATTTCGATGCCAGAAATCGTATGCTCTGGATAATGTGCAACTCCGTTGTCGTCGGTGATTACCCAGCAATCAGTGCCGACTTCAACACGATCCGGTAGTGCCTCCTCGACCGTAAATTCGATCGTATGTTTGAACGCTCCGATGCAGTATTCTACCTCGTCTAGCTTTGGTTCAACTTCTTTGTAGTTGGCTGAATGGAATGTTTCAAAAGTACCACGATACTTGTCGATCTTAACATATACATCCTCGTTTTCTTTCAAGAACGCACGCAGATTAGCGATGCCTTTAATGTGAGTAAATTTTCCGACAGGAAGATCCAACTTTTTGAGAATTTCTTTCATTCCCTCCCTCTGAAGTTCAAGGCATTCTCCGGTTCTGCTACCCCAAACTTTTTTCCCCATTTTTTCCAACATCTCCTGCTCGTATCCAAAATAAATATCTGGAAATACGAATAAATCCACATCGTCAAAATGCGCACCATAAATTGAATCGACAACTTCAATTCCTTCCATGCCTGTTCCGATCATGCCGAGATTCATTTTTGCAAATGCACTTTCCCACGGAACATAGTAATAAACTTTCTTATAAGTTTTCGCTAACTTGATCGCAATCTCGACGAACAATCCGTTGTCTACAACAAGAGCAACTACATCTGCCGGATCTTTTAATTCTGAAATTGATTTTGCCATTTTGTTTATTTCCCTTTTGATTTTGCTTTGCGTTTTGTGGAATAGGCAATCGCAAGTGCTTGTTTAATGGGTTTTCCTGCCTTAATTTCGGCTTTTAGGTTTCTTGTGAAACAATTCTGGCTAGAGCAAATTCGTAGTGGCATCGGGTTATTGTATTAGAGTTTTCTTGTCCTTGCAATTATTAAGGGTTTTGCTGATTTTGATTTTGATTCTCATTGAGTAAATTTGCAAAGAATCCTGCTCTTTGTGCGACAGGAATTTTAGCCGCATCAGCAAATTTCTTAAATGATGGAGAATTTGCAACCCTGTTGGATGTTTCGCTGAAAATGCGTGAGTTGCTCTTGCTTGCTTTTACTAGATCAGCAAAATCTTTAGACATTAAGAATTCATCCGCTTGCTGTAAAGCAGTTCCCTTTTTGCCCAATGCTCCAGCGACTCCTAGCGTCAAAGCACCTCCCAATTCGTTACCTAGATTCGGGAATCCCATATAATGCCCAACGCCAGCGACAGGAGCACCCACAACTGCTCCAACAAGGGCACGCTTGCCTATGTCTCGTATTTTTGAAACCATCGTTTCAGGAGCTTTGAATGCTTCGGAAATCAAACCTGTGCGTACCTCTTTTCCCAAAGCGTTGTTGATGTTCTTTGAAATCAAATAAAGATTATCCAGTTGTTTTAAGGAATCTTTAGGCAAATGAGTTGCTAAAGCAGAATACGCTTCTTTGTTTTTCAATAAACCTTCGTACCATTTTGAATAGGTATTGAAATTCAAAGCATTGTTTTGTGCGGATTTTCCGAATGCCGCTTGCAATCCAGATACTGCAACCTGTTGCCGCAGATCCGGTGGAACACTTTCTATAATGTTCTTGAAATCTGCGACATTTCCCTTGCGTAAGTTTTGCACGGAGCTTTGAAGTGAATCTGTAAAGTTTTTTTGCACTTCATTTCCGAAAAGATTAACAATGTTATCTTCAAGTTTTTTTCTAATTGCAACACTCTGTTTTGCCGCTTTTGCCAGTTCAGGAAAACCTGCTCTTTGCATCTCTAGTGCCTGATCCTCGCTTAATAAAGCATAGTATTTTTTAGCAATTCCGCTTACTTCATCTTTGAATGGACCAGAACGATTTAATGCATCTCCTGCTTGTTTCCTGATGCTATCTATCAACTCGTAACTTGGATGTTCGATCGTAGTTCCTGTTCCTCTGTGTTGAGGTGCTAGCCTAGAAAGAATCTTTTGTTCTAATGAACTTAAATTTTCTGGATCTCCTCCTAATTTTTCTAATTGTTCTCTTACTGCTTTTACTGCGTTGCTTGCAGGAGTTGGTGTTCCGGTATTATAATTTTCACCCAAAAGTGAATAAAGTTGATCTGCTTGATCTTCTAACTCTTTCTTTGTTCCCAACATATTTGATTTTACACCTTGATCAAGTTGGCTCCAATCAGTTTTTCCTCCAAGATCAGTAATCAATTTGTCAGCACGATTAGCAATTTTTTGAATTGCCTCATTCTGAACAATTCCTCTGGCAGAACCCGGAACTGACTTAACCACTTGTGCCATTCCTTGATATTGGGGATTTGCTGAAAGAAACTCTGCAGGGAGATTTTTTAATCCAAGATCAGTTGCGGCTTTTTGTATTGCAGGATTCGGTGCGGCGGCACTTGCTAACGCTTGTTGTGCCTCTTTGTTTCCTGACATCGCTTTTATGGTTGTGGGAACAATAGATTGCAGAGCCTCTCCAGCAGTAGGTATCATTGATTTTACTCCTCCGTATGCTGTCAATGCCGCTAACGGAATAGCAATCTGTGCGGGTATTCCTCCTCCTGCCTCTTTTACTCCTTGTTGCAATCCTCCCATTCCAGCACCGATTATTCCCTGCTCAATAGGTTTTTCACCCATCGTTGCCATGACACCTTTGGCTATCGGATTGTTGACCATCGTGGATGCCTCGCCTAATCCCTTTGCGGTTCCTAATGACTCTGCTCCTGTGCGAGAAAGTTGATAAACAATCCTTTCTGCCTGTGTGCGTGGTTCTTCTACTCCTGCCTTGTCCAGAAGGTGAGTTACGGCATCAGATGGAGTCACATAGTGAGTTTTGAAAACTTTGTTAATGCTATCCACAAACATATCCCCGATTGGAACTGCGGAAGCACCAATTTTTGCACCACCAATAGGATTCTCAAATGCCATTCCGCCAACTGCTCCTAATCCTGCTCCTATTGTTGTAGGTGCTGTACCCCTGACTATTGCTCCTGATAATCCAGCAGTAGTAGTCTTTTCACGATCTTGTTTTGTAATAGGTTCTGGCTTTTCCTTTGGATTTACGAATGCTGGAGGAGGTGCGGCTACCGACGAAAGTTGATCCCAAACATTTGTTCCTGTATTTGAAGGTGCATTTGTTTGCGTGGTTGCAGGAACATTTGTGTCGCTTGAGGCAATTGATGCCAACTGCGAGAAAGGATCGTTTGTGTCTTGTCCTGCCATAAATTTACTCCGTTGGGGCAACAGGTTGTACCACTCCGTAATCCTGTGGTGTTAATTCTCCTTGTGCTCTCGTTTTTAGCATTTTCAATCCCTCTGGCTTGATTGCAGTGATTGGAACTGCTGACAGGAATCCTTGAGGTTTATGCAGGATGTCTTCCATGTTGATAATGTGACCTGTAGCATTATCAATCTGATGCTTTAGCATCCATGCTTGATTGCTCAACTCATGCCAGTGCTTATCTGCTTTTGTGAATGTCTCACGATCACCAGATTGTTCTGCCGCATCTCGTTCCTGTTTTGCTTGTTGAATCATGGGCAACAATCCTGATGCCTCCTGCATAGCTTCTTCTTTAGTTTTTGGCAGAATAAAGTGATGAATATACTTTTCAGGATCATCTACACGATCCTTGTATGTATCGTGATACGAATCCACGGTTTGATTAGCCAGAGATCCTTGTGCTTTTGCCTCTTGCAACAGAAGGTCGTAAATCTGATTTCTTTGTGCGGAAGAAAGTCCAGAATTTCCACCCATCGCTTTATTTTTCAAGATTTCGATTGTGTCAGAAATACCCTGACTATGAAGATACCCTTCAATCGTGGAAATAGCAGGTACACCTCCAGATTCTGCCTGTGCCATCAGTTGAGCGATACCTTGATCTGGAATTGCACTATGAACAGGATCTTTCATTGCCGCTTCATAAGTTGGAGACAAACGAACTAGCATTTGCATCAGTCCACGCTGACTCTGATATGCTTTTACATTATCTTCTCCCTCAAACCTTCTTGGATCTTGTGAAAGTTGATTTCCAATAAGCAAATTGATTCTTGAGTCTCTTT
>TBL_comb47_HYPODRAFT_10004794_pt1 | contig 15385 bp, 13 predicted proteins | sample TroBogypolimnion_40_FD_10682 | JGI IMG/M metagenome (IMG submission 10682)
AACGTCGGGCCCAATGAGCATGATTTCCACGTGTCCGACGTTGATCACGATGTTGTCATCTGTGAGAAGCGAGCCGGAGGGGGCCGGCTAGAAACAAGACGAGAGTAGGATCACGGCCATGGAAATCACTTCCCCCACAACATCAGTTGGAGATCCTCGTCGGTGGTGGATTCTCGCGGTGATGTTGACCGCCGAAATTATGGACCTTTTGGACTCGACGATTGTCAATGTAGCGGGCCCCTCGTTGAAGCATGATCTCGGCGTCAGCGCCCAAGGGCTTCAATGGATCATTGGTGGCTACGCCCTCGCACTGGGAGCATTCCTCATTCTCGGTGGTCGGCTTGGAGACCGGTTCGGTCGGCGTCAGATGTTCCTCTTTGGAGTCATCACCTTCACGATTTCGTCACTCCTTTGTGCGGTTGCGCCGACAACCGGGTGGCTGATTATTTTCCGCTTGATTGAGGGGGTGGCAGCGGCAATGTTGCTTCCCCAGGGGTTTGGTTTGATCCGCCAGGCGTTTCCCCCTGCTGAATTCGGAAAAGCCTTTGCTGTGTTCGGGCCGGTTTTTGGACTCGGGGGGATTCTCGGGCCGATCATTGGTGGCTTCATCATCCAAGCCAACCTCTTCAATATTGGTTGGCGAATGGTCTTCGTCGTGAATATCCCTATCGGGATTGTGGCGACAGCATTGGCCTTTGTCATGCTGCCGCGCCAACGTGGTGATCGGTCGGTGTCGATTGATCTACTCGGCGTGGTCGTCGTTGCCGCCGCTGCCGGATTGTTGGTCCTCCCCCTCATCCAGGGGCAACAAGCGGGTTGGCCCTTATGGACTTGGCTGTGTTTTCTGGGTTCTGCTCTTGGATTCGGGATTTTTGTTCTTCGCAATCGTGCCGTGGCCGCCAAGGGGAAGACACCGCTGGTGGATCCCGCAATTTTTTCGTACAGCTCGTACACCACAGGGCTCGGCGGCCTTTTTCTTTTCTTTAGTGGTTTCACGGGGGTTTATCTCGTGGTCACACTGTTTCTCCAGATCGGCCAGGGTTATTCAGCGAGTGGAGCCGCCCTGGGCAATATTCCTATTGCTCTCGGAACAGCGCTTGGAGGGATGTTGAGCGGCGCCGTGTTGGCCGAGAAATTCGGTCGGAAGGTCCTTCAGATTGGTGGAGCACTCCAAATCGTGGGAGCGCTCGTTCTTCTGATTGGCTTACGAGATGTTGCACATTTTCATCTTCTCCAGATCATTCCGGGAATGGTGATCTCTGGCTTCGGGACCGGGCTCGTGGTTGCCGCGCTCTTCGATACCATCATTTCGGCCATCGCTGGGAGCGCCGTGGGCTCTGCTTCGGGTGTGCTTTCGGCAGTACAGTCCATTGCGTCATCGGTTGGAGTAGCCGTTTTTGGGACGGCATTCTTTGCTGGCGTGACGGATCACAACAGTGCGGTCCTCGGGTTTCGTAACTCGCTGTATATCCAAATCGCCTTTGTTGCGGTCTTCGTTGGTCTCACCTTTCTCTTGCCAAAAGGGCAAAAACAGAACGCGTGGGAGGACAATGTCGAGGGCCTGCCAGTTAGTTGATGTCGGTGATGAATTTCGCTGATGACTCGTGACGCGCGCGTGAGCGCCCACAGCCGGCGGTAGGGAAGGTGAACGACTCTTGCTGCACGTTCAAGAGGTGAAGATTGAGTCCTTGTTGCGCAGACCCAGCGCACCACGTGCCCATGAATGTGGCGTTACGCTGCCATNATCACGGGAGAGGTCTTCAACGAGGAACTCTCCTTTTTGATTTCCTCTTGCCACCGTTGGGCCGGCTGGAACTAAGAAACGGGTGCTTCCTCTTTTGAAGGGACTTCGGGCCAGGTATCAAAACTGCCAGAACCCTTCGTGGGCTCATCGCCATTGCCCCTCTGGCGGTTCACCACAAACAACGCCACGCCGGCCACAAGAGTAAGAAGCAGAGAAAGTCGCAAAATTCGGGCCATAGGCCACACAATAGTCCTTCCGACGAGGGATCCTTCCTGGGAGCCGCTATTATGAAGGGTAATGAGATTGACCATCACATCCCTGCTGCTTCACTAGCGGCGAGCGCCACATTGCGTTCGTCTGATGACCTCCTGACCGCAGCGCGGCCAGGGGGTTTTTTGTTGCGAGACTAAGGGATCGAGAAAAGGATATTGGTTATGGGACCATCAACATCACAAGAAGCGGGAGCCATGGCTCACGATCGCTATCAAGCCGTGATGCCCCTCGACCTCGCTGACCGCACGTGGCCCTCAAAAACGCTGACTCATGCTCCTCGCTGGTGCTCAGTGGACTTACGTGATGGCAACCAAGCATTGATTGAACCTATGGACCCTGAGCGAAAACTCGCCATGTTCGATCTTTTGGTCGAAATGGGATTTAAAGAGATTGAAGTGGGATTTCCCTCGGCGTCTCAAACTGACTATGACTTCATGCGAAAGATCATCGATGAAGATCGCATTCCAAACGATGTCACGATCCAAGTCTTGGTGCAGTGCCGAGAAGATTTGATTCGAAGAACCTACGAATCGATCAAGGGTGCACGTAACGTCATTGTCCACTTCTATAACTCAACGTCAACACTGCAGCGTCGGGTCGTCTTTGGATTAGACCAACAGGGAATCATCGACATCGCCACTACCGCTGCAGCATTGTGCAAAGAACTCGAAGCAACGATTCCAAAAACGAACGTGGTCTATGAGTACTCACCTGAGAGCTTTACCGGCACCGAACCCGACTACGCCGTGGCGATTTGTGAAGCAGTGATGGACGTAATCCAGCCAACACCCGAAAAGCCATTGATCTTAAATCTTCCGGCCACAGTGGAGCACTACACGCCGAACATCTATGCCGACGTCATTGAGTGGTTCTGTCGAACCATCAAGGATCGCCAGTCAGTCGTGATCTCACTCCACCCGCACAACGATCGGGGAACCGGCGTGGCGGCTGCTGAATTGGGCGTGTTGGCCGGAGCAGACCGTATCGAAGGCACCCTGTTCGGCAACGGCGAGCGCACGGGCAACGTGGACATTGTCACCTTGGCGTTAAATCTTTTCTCTCAAGGGGTCGATCCCGAGTTGATGATTACCGACATCGAGAAAATACGACGAGTCTCCGAGTACACCACGCGCATCGGGGTCCATCCTCGCCACCCCTATGCGGGTGACCTGGTCTTTACTGCATTTTCCGGGTCTCATCAAGATGCCATCAAAAAGGGTGTGGCTGACATCGGCGACGACTACACCACCTGGGAAGTGCCGTACTTGCCGATTAACCCCAGCGACATTGGCCGCACCTACGAAGCGATTATTCGAGTCAATAGTCAATCGGGCAAAGGTGGTGTTGCCTATTTGATGGACGCCGAACATGGTCTTGACCTGCCGCGTTCGCTGCAAGTTGAGTTTTCAAAGAACGTCCAGAAGATTGCCGAAGGTTCGGGCAAAGAGATCACCCCCGATCAACTCTGGGAAATCTTCGAAGCCACCTATTTGCCCAACGACGCCAAATATCAACTGCTGTCCACGGAGGTTACGACCGGTTCGGGAAAAACGACCGTGTTCGCCCAGATGCTCATCAACGGGGAGCATGTGACGATCAAGGGCGAAGGCAACGGACCGATTGATGCCATGATCACGGGCTTACGCGGTGAAGCAGGAATCACCTTTGAAGTGAAGAACTACTCCGAACACGCATTGAACTCCGGTTCGGCGGCAACCGCTGTTGCCTACGTGGAAGCTGAAAACGAGAGCGGTGACACCTGGTGGGGCGTGGGGATGAACTCGTCCATCTTGGACGCGTCACTTCACGCCGTGGTTTCAGCAGCGAATCGCTTGCCGTGACCATCGTTCTTCGTGACGCTGTCCCCGGTGACGAGGCAGTCCTCCATGAATTCGATCAAGCCTTAGCCACCTTTGAGTCTCTTGACGATGAATTCACGGCAAGCATCGAGGACTTTGCCGCCGGCTTGTTTGGCCACGATGCCCCAGCAAAGGCCCTGATCGCCGAGCTTGATGGGGCGATCGTTGGCATGGCCATCTACTGGTTTACGTTCAACACTTTTTCCGGCAAGAAAGGGGTCTGGCTTGAAGATCTCTTCGTGCGCGACGAGGCTCGCCGCCAAGGGGTGGCTGATGCCCTGATGGATGCCTTGCGCAATCTCAGCCCAGGCCGTCTCGAATGGGATGTGCTCGACTGGAATGAGGGGGCGCTCACGCTCTATCGCAAACTCGGAGCGGAGCCGAATGTGGGTTGGACGAAATACGGCTTGCGACCTCATCCCCACTGACGCCCAAGGGTGCCTAGGATGANGATCTATGGCNCGACGACCCGCTTCTCCTCATGTCTTGAGCGTTGCTCGAGGCGACGAACCAGCTGANCTNCTCATTAAAGGCGGGAGGATTCTCTCTCCCGCTTCGAAAGAGTGGATTACCACTGATCTCGCCATTGCCGACGGTGTCGTCGCAGGGTGGGGAACGAGAGACGCCCACGAAGTAATTGACGTTGACGGCGCCGCGCTGGTGGCCGGATTTGTCGATGCCCACATGCACTTAGAGTCCACAAAACTTTGGGTCGATGAGTTTGTCGCTACCGTGGTACCACTTGGCACGACGGCCGTGGCCGCCGACCCGCACGAAATCGCCAACGTTTTCGGCATCCCAGGGGTCAAAGCTGTGATTGATGCTGCTGCAAAACTTCCCATCACTTTTGGCGTGACAGCCTCGAGCTGTGTGCCTGCCTCACCCTTTGAGAGTGCTGGGGCTGATCTCAATCATGAAGACGTTCTCGAACTGATGGATCGCCATGGGGCCATCGGTGTTGCTGAGGTCATGAACTTTCCTGGGGTCATCAATGGCGACCCCGAGATGTTGGCCCGGATTGCCGTGGCCGGATCTCGACGCGTTGATGGCCATGCGCCTGGTGTTCGCGGCATGATGCTCGATGCGTACTTGGCGGCCGGCGTTGAGTCCGACCACGAGTGCACGGTACTCGAAGAAGCCGAGGAAAAGCGAGCCAAAGGAATGTGGGTCTTCATCCGCCAAGGATCAGCCAGCCAGAACTTGCTTGACCTGATTCCCATGGTGCTGACCAACGGCACAACTCACGTCGCGCTGTGCTCAGATGATCGAGAGCCCGACACGTTGCTAAGTGCCGGCCATGTCAATGACTGTGTCAACTTGGCCATTGGTGCAGGGGTCAGTGAAATCGACGCCTTCATTATGGCCACGCAGAATCCGGCGGAGTACCACGGGTTCAGCGAACTTGGTGAACTAGGCCCGGGCTACCAAGCTGACGTTCAGATTTACGACACACTTGCCGGGGTTCGCCCCGCCGCGGTGTATCAGCGAGGCAGGCTCGTTGCGGCCAAGGGATCGATGGTCCCTGGAGCAATGGAACGCTCACCGGCTCCGGGGTGGATGCGTGAATCTATTCATCTCCAGCCCGCACCAAGTGCCGATGCGCTTGATCTGGCGGTGACGCCCGGCTGCAAAGCCCGAGTGATTGGTATCGAAGACGGTTCATTGACGACGCTGTCCTTAGAGCTTGACCCCAAAGATGCTGGATCAAAGGTGGCGCGCCTCGGCGTCGTCGAGCGACACAAAAAGACCGGCCGGGTAGGTCTGGGTTGGGTGCACGGCTTTGGCCTTGAACGAGGCGCCTTTGCCTCCACGGTTGGCCACGATGCGCACAACATCATGGTGGTGGGCAGTGCGATGGACCACGGGCCCGCTGCGATGAAGGTGGCGATTGATCGATTGCACGACCTTGGCGGGGGACAGGTTGTGGTTGACGAGAACGGCCACATCCTCGAAGAACTCCCACTCCCTATTGGAGGGCTGATGAGTGATCGGCCAGCTGAAGAAGTCGGCGAGCACTTAGAGCGCCTCGTCGTCGCTGCGCAGCAGCTCGGCGTCAAGATCCGAGCACCCTTTATGCACCTGAGTTTCCTGGGTCTCTCAGTAATCCCAGAGTTACGTCTTACCGACAAAGGCCTGGTGGACGTCGGAAAGTTTGAACTCGTCGACGTGGAGATTTCTCAGTAACGTTCGGTTACTTCGTTGACGGCAGAAATGCCGGACGCTTCGTTTCGTAGGTCTCAAGTTCCGCTTCATAACGAAGCGAGAGACCGATGTCGTCCCAACCGTTCAAAATTCGCTCACGGGTGAAGTCATCGAGTGGGAAGCGTTCGGTAATCCCTAATGCGGGGACTTCAATGGTGGTGCGGGCAACATCGATGGTCATTTCGATCGAGGGGTCTGCAACGACAGCATCAAGCAAAGTACGGATGGTCTCTTGGCTAAGTTGCACCGGTAACAAGCCTTGTTTGGTGGCGTTATTGCGGAAGATATCGGCAAAGCGAGGGGAGAGCACCGCTTCGAAGCCGTAGTCGGTCAACGCCCATACGGCGTGTTCCCGCGATGATCCCGTGCCAAAGTTGTGCCCGGCGATGAGGATTGTTGCGCTCTGGTGATCTTCGTTGTTCAAAATGAATGAGCGGTCGTCACGCCACTCTGAGAACAGTCCTGCACCAAAGCCCGTGCGCTCAACGCGCTTTAACCAGTCGGAGGGAATGATCTGGTCGGTGTCGACATCCGAGCGATCAAGCGGGGCTGCGGTTCCGGTGATGATGGTGACAGGCTTCATGCGCTGAGGTCCTCGGGGGTAGCAAAGTGTCCTGCAACAGCAGTAGCCGCAGCAACAGAGGGAGAGACAAGGTGTGTTCGCCCTCCTCGACCTTGACGGCCTTCAAAGTTTCTATTCGACGTTGACGCTGAGCGTTCCCCAACCGTGAGCTTGTCGGGGTTCATGGCTAAGCACATTGAACACCCTGGTTCTCGCCATTCGAATCCCGCGGCGAGGAAGATTTTATCGAGACCCTCGGCCTCGGCCTGGTCTTTGACTCGGTGTGATCCGGGGACGACGAGGGCGCGCATACCCTGCGCCACCTTGCGACCGTCAAGAACTGACGCAGCGAGGCGAAGGTCTTCAATGCGCGAATTCGTACACGACCCCAAGAACACGGTGTCAACGGGAATCTCTTTAATTGCCATCCCCGCGGTGATGCCCATATAGTCCAATGCGCGGCGAGCAGCGTCGGCATCGTTTTCATTGGCAAAACTCGCCGGGTCGGGGACGACGGCATCGATGCGTGCGACTTGCGCGGGGTTAGTGCCCCAAGTGACGTAGGGAACCAAACTCGACGCGTCAATGGTCACTTCGGTATCAAACGTGGCGCCATCGTCGGTGGGCAAGGTCTTCCAATAGGCGAGAGCTTCGTCCCACTGATCGCCGTGAGGGGCATATTCTTTGCCTTTGAGGTATTCAAAGGTGGTCTCGTCGGGAGCAATCAGACCAGCACGAGCACCAGCTTCGATGCTCATGTTGCAGACCGTCATGCGGCCTTCCATGGACAGAGCACGAATGGCGCCGCCTCGATATTCGATGACGTGACCAATGCCTCCACCGGTGCCGATTTCACCGATAATGGCCAAGACGACGTCTTTGGCGGTGACGCCATCGGGCAATTCGCCTTCGACGTTGATCGCCATGGTCTTCGGACGAATCTGCGGCAAGGTCTGGGTGGCCAACACGTGCTCGACTTCACTGGTGCCGATACCAAAGGCCAGTGCACCAAATGCTCCGTGGGTTGAGGTGTGTGAGTCACCACAGACAATGGTCATTCCAGGTTGCGTGACGCCAAGTTCTGGTCCGATGACGTGCACGATGCCTTGGTTCTTGTTCCCCATGGGATAACAGGTGATGTCGAACTCTGCGCAGTTTTGATTCAACACATCAAGTTGTTTGGCCGAGATTGGATCAGCGACGGGCTTGTCAACGTCAGTGGTGGGGACATTGTGATCCGCCGTGGCCAAGGTGAGCTCGGGGTGGCGAACCCGTCGGCCTTCGAGACGAAGTCCGTCAAACGCTTGGGGGGAGGTGACTTCGTGGACCAGGTGAAGGTCGATAAACAAGAGATCTGGTTCTTCAACGCCTTTATGGACGACGTGGCTGTCCCAGAGCTTTTCTGAAAGGGTCCGGGGTGAACTCATGATGAAACCTTCACTATGTGCACGGTGAGCACTCCTCCTGGTGATTTGTAGTCCACGCTGTCGCCTTCCTTCTTCCCCATGAGTGCTGCTCCTAGTGGAGCGGTTGGTGAGGCAACAGGAAGGTCTCCCTGGCGCTCTTCGATCGAGCCGACAAAGAAGTCCTGCGTCTCATCATCGCCATCGCCGTCGTAGCGGAGGGTCACAATCGAGCCTTCCTGGACTTCTCCAGTGCTGGATGCCGCTTCGGTGATGACGGCGTCCTTCAAGAGCGCCTGGAGCTGGCGAATGCGCGACTCCATCTTTCCTTGGGCGTCTTTTGCCGCGTGGTAGTCGCCGTTTTCTGAAAGATCACCGAGGGCCCGGGCTGTTTCGATTTGCTGAGCGATCTCGATTCGGCCAACCGTGACCATTTCGGTCAACTCAGCCGTGAGCCGGTCGAAGGTTTCTTGGGTCAGTTTTGTGGGTCCGTCACTCACGAGAGTCTTCCTTCAAAAAGGGGGATTACGTAGGCTTCCTAGGCTACCGCCTCTCTCTGGGGGCCTCGACCAGATGGTGCTGGCCTTGACCTTGGGCCATCCCTAGGCGAGAATAAAGGTCTGTGTTAACGACGTCCCAGGTAACGATTATTCGGTAGGTACGTGGAGAACCCTCCACGTACCGCTTCTGACCGTCCACATTGTGGGCGGTTTTTCATTTCTCTGGCGGTACCCCCCCAAACATTTTGACGAACGAAGGCGAAGGAGAAGCAGTGACACCCAAGAGCCCATATCGAATAGCGGTGATCGGCGGGGACGGCATCGGCCCCGAAGTAACCCACGAGGCATTGAAGGTCATTGCCGCGTCGGGTGTTCAGCTCGACACCACGGAATTTGATCTTGGCGCTGATCGCTACGTCCGCACCGGTGAGGTCCTCTCTGATGAGACCCTCGAAGAGTTGCGTGCTTATGACGCCATTGTCCTTGGAGCGGTCGGCCCCGCTATCGGCGACACCACGATCCCGCCGGGCACCCTTGAGCGAGGATTACTGCTCAAGATGCGTTTTGGGCTCGACCTGTATATCAACATGCGTCCGTTCACCGGTGTGCCCGGATCATTGGCGGCGGGTTGTGACTTTGTGGTGGTGCGAGAAAACACCGAAGGGAGTTACGCCGGAGAAGGTGGCGTTTTGCGTTACGGCACGCCTCACGAGGTCGCTACCCAAGGGTCGGTCAATACGCGCTTTGGTGTTGAGCGATGTGTCCGCTATGCATTCCGCTTAGCGCAACGCCGTCCAGCCAAGAAATTGACCTTGGTGCACAAGACCAATGTCTTGACCTTTGCTGGTGATCTTTGGCAACGTACCGTCAACGCCGTCGCACCAGAGTTTGCGGACGTGGCCGTCGACTACAACCACATTGATGCCGCGTGCATTTACATGGTTGAAAATCCAGCCCGCTATGACGTCATTGTCACCGATAACCTTTTTGGGGATATCTTGACGGACCTTGCCGGAGCAGTCTCCGGTGGTATTGGCTTTGCGGCGTCGGCGAATTTGAACCCCGATCGCACTGGTCCTTCGATGTTCGAACCCGTCCACGGTGCAGCCCATGACATTGCGGGACAAAACAAGGCCAACCCATTGGCGGCCATTGTCTCATCTGCTCTGATGCTTGAGCACTTGGGCGAAGATGATGCCGCACAGAAAATCTTCAGCGCAGTTCGAGAGTATGCAGATCATTCACCACAGGCCGAAGCGTCGACGACTGCCGTCGGTGACGCCATCGCAGGAAAGGTATAAAAGATGCCCATCACCCCAACAAAGAAAATCTGGATGGACGGCGAATTAGTAAACTGGGAGGACGCAACGGTTCACGTGCTCACTCACAGCTTGCACTATGGATCTGGAGCGTTCGAAGGTATTCGTGCGTATCCCACGCCAAAAGGTGTGGCGATCTTCCGTTTGCGTGAACACATCGAGCGCTTGTTCCGTTCGTGCAAGATCTTGATGATCGATGTTCCCTTCACCGTCGACGACGTCGTCGAGGCCTGTCGCGAAGTCGTGCGCGCCAATGAACTGAACGACGGCTGTTATATACGCCCCTTGGTCTACCTGGGCTATGGCGAGATGGGACTGAATCCCTTGCCGTGTTCCGTTAACGTCTCGGTGGCCGCATGGCCATGGGGGACCTACCTCGGTGATGACGGTGTGAACAACGGTGTGAACACCAAGGTGAGCTCCTGGCAGCGCCATGACCCAAACGCCGTGCCCACCGCAGCAAAGAGCACCGGGGCCTACGTCAACTCATCCTTGGCCAAAGTTGAGGCCCTTAAGGGCGGCTATGACGAGGCCATTCTTTTAGCTCCCGACGGCAAGATCTCCGAGTGCACCGGTGAAAACCTTTTCATCGTGCACAAGGGCATGATCTTCTCGCCCATGCACTCAGACCAAGGATCTCTTGAAGGCATCACGGGCGAGACGATTGAAACAATCGCGCGCGATCTCGGCATCGAGGTTCGCTATGAAGCCCTGATCCGCTCCGACCTTTATCTAGCCGACGAAGCGTTCTTGACGGGAACGGCGGCAGAAGTGGTACCCATTCGCTCCGTCGATGACCGCCTCGTTGGTGACGGGACTCCAGGTCCCATCACCAAGCAGGTGCAGGCGATCTACTTCTCAGCCGTTCGAGGGGGAGAGGATCGTTACCAACACTGGTTGGACTATGTCTAATCACACACACGCAATGGAGTCGCACCACTACGACCTTGAGGGCTTGCCCGCATCGGTCGATATTTTCGACACCATCTTGCGTGATGGAAGCCAACAAGAAGGATTGTCGCTGACAGTCGATGACAAGATCAAGGTGGCCGAACAACTCGACCACCTTGGCGTTGCCTACATTGAAGGTGGGTGGCCGGGAGCGAATCCCAAAGACACTGAATTTTTTGAACGCTTTCATCACGAGCTAACGCTCTCGACAGCAACCTTGGTGGCCTTCGGTTCTACTCGTCGTCCAGGGACGAAGGCCGAGAACGATGCTGTGCTGCAAGCCTTGGTCGAAGCGAACACCGAGGTTGTGTGTATCGTGGCCAAATCTTGGGACCGCCACGTCGAAGAGGCCTTGAAGACGTCGCTCGACGAAGCTGTGGCGATGGTTGAAGACTCGGTCAAGTTTTTGACCAGTCACGATAAGCGTGTCTTCATCGACGCAGAACATTTCTTTGATGGCTATCGAGAGAATCCTGCCTTCGCCACGCGAATCTTGGCTGCGGGAGAACAAGCCGGAGCAGAGTGCCTTGTGCTTTGTGACACGAACGGCGGCTCCTTGCCCCACGACATCACCCACACCATCGATCACGTGCGCGCGTCGATCACATCACCGGCATTTGGTATTCACTGCCACAATGACGCAGGAGTAGCGGTGGCCAACTCCTTGGCTGCCGTTGGGGCAGGAGTCACCCAAGTACAAGGGTGCATCAACGGCTACGGCGAGCGAGCGGGAAATACGGACTTGAGCGCAGCGATTCCTGATCTTTCCCTCAAGCTCCACATCCAGACGATTCCTCACGATCGCCTTGAGCGCTTGACGTCGGTGTCGCACCACATCGCCGAACTGGTCAATCAGTCACCTGCATCGCAACAGCCCTATGTCGGTACCTCAGTCTTTGCCCACAAAGCCGGCCTCCACGCCTCAGCGGTGGCGAAGTCGAAAGATCTCTATGAACATATTGATCCCACGCTTGTCGGAAACGGCACACGGGTTGTCGTCTCAGAGATGGCCGGGAGGTCAACGCTGGCGATGAAGGCCGAAGAGATTGGCCTCGAGCTTGACGGCAGTGTGCTGGGGGGAATCTTGGATGATCTCAAAACCTTGGAACACGCGGGCTATCACTTTGAAGTCGCCGACGGCTCGCTCGAACTGCTGTTGCGTCGAGCGACCGGCTGGGAGTCGGACTTCTTCGCCGTCGAGTCGTACCGAGTGGTCACCGACCATATGGGCGACGAACACGGAGTCGTGCTGACCGAAGCCACGGTGACCGTGCGCATCGGCGATGAGCGATTCGTGGCCACGGCGCAAGGAAACGGCCCGGTGAACGCGCTCGATGCGGCACTTCGTTCGTGTATCGGTGAGCGTTTTGACGCCCTGCAAAAGATCCGGTTGACGGACTACCGGGTGCGCGTGCTCGACACCGGCGTAGGAACGGGGGCGGTGACGCGCGTGTTGATCGACTCAGATGACGGGAGCCGCTCATGGACCACGATCGGGGTTTCTGAGAACATCATCGAAGCGAGCTGGCTGGCCCTTTATGACTCGATTGTCTTTGGCCTGCTCCATGCGTCACTTCGTCCCTAGTGAGTTCTTGGTAGATTGAGTCCGTGACCCAGCCAATATTTGTTCCCATCACTCATGCCGATCAGGTGCGGCCGAGTTTCGCCCAAGAGTCCACGGCCCATCGAACCGGACGGCCGAGCGAAGTGCGCACCCCCCATGAGAACACCAGTCCGGGGACGGGCTTCCACGGACCTGACCAAGGATTCGCCCTCACCCTTGCCCATCGCTTACTGCCCACGCTGACGCTTCGAAGTGATGAGAATCACCATGACGTTGAAGTAGCGGGTGCGCTGATTGCCTCTCGACGTGCTTGCGCTGATTGCTCGCGTGCTGCGTCGTGGGACGAGCCCCGAGTATTTATGATCTGCAAGTAGCCTTTGGGATCTTCGGCTTCTTCGGCAAGGCTCCCGCGGACCTTGTTGACTATCGCCAACAAGCATTTCAAGCCATCAGCCATAACTATGTTGCCCAGCGCGAACTCGCCGATCAGATCCCCGCGTCCACATTGGCGCTTAATCCTGATGATGTGCGTGAGCCGAGTGAGCAATGGCGAGTCCTTCTCGGCCTTAGCCAGCTGGCGTAATCCTCGGCTCTGAAACCCCTACTTTGTGTGCATTGTGGCCTGGTGCTTCGTGGGGGGAACTGGTGACCCCTGCTAAGTTTTGATCACGTGTTTGAGTTGACGTAACCCCCCATAAGGAGAGTAATCATGGCGAATCCCGTAATCGTTGAAGCAGTACGTACGCCCATTGGAAAGCGCAACGGCCAGTTGGCTGGCCTGCACGCAGCCTCGCTTCTCGGCGCCGCACAGGAAGGGCTCATCAAACGAGCGGGAATCGACCCAGCGTCGGTCGAGCAAGTCGTCGGTGGTTGTGTCACCCAAGCTGGTGAACAGGCATCGAACGTGACCCGTACCGCATGGCTGGAAAAGAATCTTCCTTACACAACGGCAGCGACCACGATCGACTGCCAGTGTGGCTCGGCTCAACAGGCCAACAACATGATCAATAACCTGATCGCCGCAGACGCCATCGATATCGGTATCGCCTGTGGCGTTGAAGCAATGAGCCGAGTGGGTCTTGGAGCGAACGCCTACAACGGTCCGGGGAGTTCACGACCAGCAGATTTCCCGTGGGATATGCCTGACCAGTTCAATGCAGCAGAACGCATCGCTGAAAAATACGGCATCACCCGAGCTGACGTTGACTGGCTTGGTCTTGTCAGCCAGCAAAAAGCAGCGGTGGCGTGGGCCGAAGGACGCTTTGAGCGAGAAATTGTTCCTGTCACCGCACCCGTGGTTGGTGAAGAAGGCCTTATGGGTGAGCACAGCGGCGAGACCGTCGAAGTTTCTCGAGATGGTGGACCACGTGACACCACGGCAGAGGGTCTGGCTAATTTGAAGACTGTGTTGCCTGACGGCATGCACACGGCAGGCAACTCATCTCAGATCTCTGATGGAGCATCTGCCGTGTTGTGGATGAGCGAAGATCGAGCCAAGGCAGAAGGCCTGAAGCCACGAGCACGTATCGTCGCCCAGGTGCTGGTCGGCTCTGAGCCCTATTACCACCTTGATGGACCAATCTCGGCGACGACGAAGGTGCTCGAAAAAGCCAAAATGACTATGAACGACATCGACCTTTTTGAAGTCAATGAAGCCTTCGCTTCGGTGGTGATGAGTTGGGGGAAAGAGCACAATGCTGACTGGGACAAAGTCAATGTCAACGGCGGGGCGATTGCCTTAGGCCATCCGGTAGGGGCAACGGGAGCGCGTCTCATCACCACGATTCTTCACGAGCTAGAGCGCACCGACGCGACCTATGGTCTTATCTCGATGTGCTGTGGTGGAGCGTTGGCCACCGGTACCATTATTGAACGCATCTAAGAATCCCGTCGAGGGAGAGCATCAGCACCATGGCGCAGATCGGCGTGGAACCACGACGACGGGGAGTGAATTCTCCGAACTACAAGTGGGTTGTTCTGTCGAACACCACCTTGGGCACCTTCATGGCCTTGATGAACGCCTCAGTCGTGTTGATCTCACTCCCGGCGATCTTTCGCGGCATCGGGGTCCAGCCCCTTGACCCGGGCAATACGGGTCTTCTCTTGTGGATGCTGCAGGGCTATCTCGTGATTACAGCGGTGCTCGTGGTGACCTTCGGTCGCTTCGGCGACATCTTTGGTCGAGTCCGGCTCTACAACGCTGGTTTTGCCGTCTTTACTGTGGCCTCGATTGCTCTGGCGTTTTCACCAGTGGGTGGCGTAGGTGGCGCACTGGTACTCATTGGTCTTCGGGTGATCCAAGGGATCGGTGGGGCGTTGTTGATGGCAAACTCAACGGCGATCTTGACCGATGCCTTTGATGTCTCTCAGCGAGGCATGGCGCTGGGGCTCAATGTGGTCGCCGGGATCTCCGGATCATTCTTGGGTCTGATTATTGGTGGCGTCATGAGTACGATCAATTGGCGATTGGTGTTCTTAGTTTCGGTTCCTGTGGGCATTTTCGGAACGATCTGGGCCTATGTGGCGCTGCATGAAACAGCGGAGCGCCATCCAGCGAAGATCGACTGGTGGGGCAATGTGACGTTTGCTCTGGGATTAATTTCAGTCTTAATTGGGATGACCTATGCCATTCAGCCTTATGGAGGCCACAGCATGGGGTGGACGAACCCGTTTGTGCTTGGAGCGCTGGTGGGAGGCCTCGCCCTGTTGGGAGTTTTTCTTTGGATCGAACAACGCGTCACCGATCCTCTGATACACCTCGATCTTTTCAAGATTCGAGCGTTTGCCGGGGGAGGAGTTGCCATGTTGTTCGCAAACATGGGACGCGGGGGGCTTCAATTTCTCTTGATCATCTGGCTCCAGGGGATTTGGCTTCCGCTCCATGGTTACGACTTTGTCCAGACGCCCCTGTGGGCCAGTCTCTACCTCATCCCACTCTCGGTCGGGTTCCTCTTGGCCGGCCCAGTTGCAGGGGCCCTGTCGGATCGCATGGGGCCGCGCCTGTTGAC
>TBL_comb47_HYPODRAFT_10004795_pt1 | contig 15381 bp, 13 predicted proteins | sample TroBogypolimnion_40_FD_10682 | JGI IMG/M metagenome (IMG submission 10682)
TGTCTTCGGGCCCAAGCTCGGCCGCTTTAACCAGGTCATCGTAGATCTTTTCATTAATTAAAAAATTCTGGCCTTTCGTGTGCGACGGCTTTATCTCAAACATCTGGCAAATCTCTCGGGTTTTCGCTAAGAGGTCGTTCATTTTTTTATTTAACCACAATATTCAATAATTTTTTTGGCACGAATATCTTTTTGACGATTTCCCCCGTGAGCCATTTACTCACGCTCGGCTCAGCCTGCGCCAAAGCAAAAGCCTCGGCCTCAGAAATATCGGCCGGCACCTCAAGCGTGGTGCGAAGCTTGCCATTCACCTGGATAACCAGGCTGATCGTTTCATCAATAATTAACTTCTTATCATATTCCGGCCAGCTGGACTTAAAGATGCTATCTTTGTTTCCCAATTTCGCCCAGAGCTCCTCGGCTAAATGCGGGGCAAAAGGCGAAAGGATTTGTAAAAGCATGGCTTGCTCTTTTTTATCCAAAGGCAGGGCCGACATTTTATTTTTCGCGTCGCTAATTTCATTAATCAGAATCATGAGCGCGGATACGGCCGTGTTGAAACGGAAATTCTCAATGTCCTCGCCCACTTTTTTCACGGTCTTGTGCAAGAGCGCGCGAATTTTTTTGTCTTCCGCCTCTGGCGCCGCTTCAAAAACCGCGGTTACTTTCTCCAAAAACTTCCTCGCCCCAGATAAGCCATTTGTATTCCAACTCGTCGCCTGTTCAAATGGCCCCATGAACATTTCATAAACGCGCAGCGCGTCCGCGCCAAATTTAGCCACGACTTCGTCCGGATTAATAACGTTCCCCCAGCGCTTGGACATCTTCCGGCCGTCTTCGCCCATAATTAGCCCGACGTGTTTGAGGCGCGTAAATGGTTCGTCATAATTCACAACTCCGATATCAAACAAAAATTTATGCCAAAAGCGCGCATAGATCAGATGGCGCGTGGCGTGCTCGGCGCCGCCGACATAGAAATCCACCGGCGACCAATATTTTTCTTTGGCCTTATCAACCAGCGCCGAATTATTTTTCGGATCAATATAGCGCAAGTAATACCAGCAAGACCCGCCCCATTGCGGCATCGTATTCGTTTCCCGCTTCCCTTCGCCCCCGCAAGTCGGGCATTTCACCTTCACCCAGTCCGTAATCGCAGCTAAAGGCGATTCGCCCGTGCCCGTCGGCTCATAACTCTTCACATCCGGCAGGCGCACCGGCAAATCCTCTTCCGGTACCGCCACCACGCCGCATTTTGGACAGTGGATGAGCGGAATCGGCTCGCCCCAATAGCGCTGGCGCGAAAAGACCCAGTCCTTGAGCTTGTAATTTATTTTCTGCCCGCCCAATTTTTTTTCTTCTAGCCAGGCCGTCATTTTCTCGCGCGCTTGAGATGAACTTAAACCGGTCCATTCGCCGGAATTAATCAGGACGCCATCCGCGCAAGACGCTTCGCCTTTTTCGATTTTTCCATCCGCGTCCACGATCACGGTTTTAATTTCCAAATTATATTTTTTCGCAAACTCATAGTCGCGTTCATCGTGCGCCGGAACGGCCATCACCGCGCCCGTGCCATAGGAATTAAGAACATAGTCGGCAATGAAAACCGGCACCGCTTCATTATTAAAGGGGTTAAGCGCTTTCACGCCCTCAAGCCGGGCGCCCGTCTTATCTTTATTCAAATCAGTGCGCTCTAAATTCGTTTTGTTCTTCACCGCCTCAATATATTTTTCGACCGCGGCCCAATTGCTGATTTTTTCTTTTAGTTCATTGATCAGTTCATTTTCCGGGGCCAGAACCACATAAGTACAACCGAAAATCGTGTCCACGCGCGTCGTAAAAACCCGGATCTGCTTATCCGTGCCCACGATTTTAAAATCAATTTCCGCGCCGCTGGAACGCCCAATCCAATTCCTCTGCATTTCTTTAATTGACTCCTCCCAACCATCCAGCTTTTCCAAATCATTAAGCAAGCGATCGGCATATTGTGTGATGCCCAAAACCCATTGGCGCATCGGCTTCTGAATCACTTCGCTCCCACAGCGTTCACAGCGCCCATTTTCCAAATCCTCATTGGCCAAGCCAGTCTGGCAAGACGGGCACCAGTTGATCGGTTCGTATGATTCGCGCGCTAAACCGCGCTTAAACATTTGTAAAAATGTCCACTGCGTCCATTTATAATAATCCGGGTCAGTCGTGTCCACTTCCCGCTCCCAGTCATAGGTAAAACCCAGAATTTCCAGCTGCTTCTTATAGGTCGCGATATTTTCGGCCATGGCCGCGCGCGGATGGATCTTATTTTTGATGGCGTAATTTTCCGCGGGCAAGCCGAAGGCGTCCCAGCCCATAGGGTGGAGGACATTATAGCCTTGCATCATTCTGAGCCGCGCCAAAATATCCGTGGCGATATAGCCCTTCGGATGTCCGACATGCAGGCCCGCGCCGGAGGGGTACGGAAACATATCCAAAACGTAATATTTCGGCTTTTTGGGGTCATTTCCGGTTCGGTACAGCTTCGTGTCCGCCCAGACGCCCTGCCATTTTTTCTCTATTGCTTGATGATTATACATATATGTAAGATACTCTAAAACTTTACAATAACGGGGTCTGTTTGTCCACTGGCGAGCTGGCGCTACAAGAGCCAGAAAACTGGCTTAACCTAAGAAAAAAGCACCTCTTGTTAGAAGTGCTTTCCCGAATCTTTGAACAATGAACATTTTGTTTAATCGCTATCCTGGCCGGTTATAGCCGCACGGATTGCGCGACCCGTAAAAACAAGGAAGGCGATTTCGATAGGAACAGTCAGTATCATTGCGGTAGGGTTATCTCTCCAGCAAATGTACACACATGCCCCAAAAAAAACGCTAAATGCGCCATGCCCATCGTCTATCCATTTCCTGAACTAGATCTCATTTCATTTATTAGTTATTTATAACTAAAATCTGAATTGGGCATAGTCTCCGGCCTCTAAACGAATTTTAACCATTTCGTTGGCTTCAACGAAATGGTTGTGGATAAATCTCACTTAATCTCCAGCCCAATCGGCGCGTGGTCTGAGCCCGAGACTTTGTCTAAAATATAAGCCGCCTGGACCTTCTTTTTCAGGCCCGCGGACACGCAGAAATAATCAATGCGCCAGCCGACATTCCGCGCTCTGGCGCCGGCCCGGAAACTCCACCAGGAATATTGAACCTTATCCTTATTCATTAAACGGAAAGTGTCTATGAAACCGGCTTTGATAAACTTATCCATCCAACTTCTCTCCTCCGACGTATAACCAGCGTTGCCCTCATTTTCTTTGGGCCGGGCCAGGTCAATCGGCTGATGTGCGACGTTATAGTCGCCGGTGATAATGACCGGTTTTTTCTGTTCTAACTTTTTCGCGTACTTCAGCAAGGCCTCGTTAAATTCTAGCTTGTAGCCCAACCGGCTAAGCTCATGATTAGAATTTGGAAAATAAACATTAAGCAAATAAAATTTCTTTAGTTCCACGGTCTGGACGCGTCCTTCCGCGTCAAAGCGCGGCACGCCAAAACCGTTTTTGACGCCGACTAGATCCTTAAAACCCTCGCGGATAAGCAGGGCGGTCCCGCTATAGCCCGGACGCTCGGCTGAGTTCCAAAATTCCGTGTAGCCGGCGAAGTCAAATTCCGTTTCTTGCTGGGCGCTGGCCGAGATTTTTATTTCCTGGATGCCCAAAATATCCGGCTGAGACTGGCGGAGAAATTGGCCAAGGCCTTTTTTGGCCACAGCCCTGATTCCATTGACGTTCCAAGAGATTATTTTCATAACTTATGCTATAATGGAAGTATAATTAAATTTAAGCCTATTTACAATGAGCTTAGACGATAGAATAAAATTTGCCGCCCTGAAGGCGCGCCATCAGGATGTTCTCCGCCCCTGGTATAAAAAGTGGTGGGGGATTTTATTTTGGCTATTCGCCGCCTTAATTTTTGTGGCCCTGGTGGTTAGCGTTCTTTATGTCATTCAAGAATACCAGGCCTACAAAAATGGCACCGATCAGGCCAGTTTAGACAAACAGCGCCAAACCATTTTAGCCGCCATTAACGGCACGACTAACTATTACACCGGGACGTCCACGCCGCAGGCGACGATTGTGGAGTTTGCTGACTTCGCCTGCCCTTTCTGCTGGCAATCGGAAACTGATTTACAACAAATCCGGGCGCAATACTTAGATAAAATTAAATTAGTCTGGCGCGACTACCCGCTTCATCCGACGTCTATTGAATTGGCTTTAGCCGCGCGCTGCGCTGGCGAACAAGGAAAATTCTGGCCTTATCACGACATTTTATTTACTGACCAGACGCGGCTCGCCACGTCCACGGGCGAAGAATTAGATTCGGAGTTGATTGCTTTGGCGCAAAATATGGATCTCGCCACCAGCACTTTTACTAATTGTTTAAGCTCGCAGAAATATTTGGCCCAGGTCAAGCAGGACTACGACGACGGCGAAACCTTGCAAGTTCAGGGCACGCCCACTTGGTTTATTAATAACTATCCCGTGACCGGCGCGATGCCCGCGGGCGGCCTCTTGAATCTGATTAAGGGCCTCATTAAATAATATGGAACAGATCCGGGTTCACGGCCGCGGCGGCCAAGGCGTGGTCACAGCGACTGAGCTGATTGCTTTGGCGGCTTTTTATGAAGGTAAACAAGCCCAAGCTTTTCCCAATTTCGGCGTAGAGCGGACCGGCGCCCCGATTCAGTCCTATGCCCGCATCAGTTCCGAGCCGATTATCACGCGCGAACAAATTTACGCGCCCACGGTTTTGATTATCCAAGACGCGACGCTTTTGGAAACGGTTGACGTATTGGCGGGCGCGGACCAGAACACGCGTGTGATTATCAATGCCGAAAAAAATATCTGGCCGAAGCTGAAAGTGCCGGCCAAAAATATCTACTGCTCTCCGGCCACGGCCATTGCCCTAAGCCTCTTCGGAAAAAATATCGTGAACACGGTGATCCTCGGCGCCTTCGCCAAATTCACTGGCCTGGTGAGCTTAGAATCTTTACAAAAAGCCATCGCCGAAAAATTCGCGGCCAAAGGCCAAGCCTTGATTGATAAAAATATCCAAGCGGTTGCTCAAGCTTATGAAAAATAAAAAGATCAATTTAGCTACTTTACCTAATACGACCTTAAACAATAAAACCGGGCCCTGGCGCGTGAGCCGGCCGGTGACTGATTATACGGTCTGCATTGGCTGTGCCTTGTGCGCGAAGCTTTGCCCGGAAGCCTGCATTGCTATGACTGACTCGCCAACGGGCGGCAAAAAACAACCGCAAACCAATTACGACTATTGCAAAGGCTGCGCTTTATGCGCCCATGAATGTCCGGTCAAGGCGATTAAAATGGTGGCTGATTATTAAACATATGGCGAAGACAACTCATATTTACGAAGGATCGCACGCCATCGCGCTCACGATTAGAAATATCGCACCAGCGGTCGTGTCCGCTTATCCCATTACGCCGCAGACGCATATCGTGGAGGACTTAGCGAAAATCAAAGCCTACGGCGAGGCTAGTTATGAATACGTGCGCGCGGAAAGCGAATTCGCGGCCGCGTCCATTATCCTTGGCGCGAGCGCGACTGGCGCCCGAGTTTATAGCGCCACCAGCTCCCAGGGCCTCTTGCTCATGACCGAAGTAATTTATAATATTGCCGGCCTGCGCTTGCCCGTGGTGATGACCTGCGCTAATCGGGCCGTGTCCGCGCCCATAAACATTTGGAACGACGCGAGCGATGTGATGAGCATCCGGGACGCCGGCTGGATCCAACTTTTCGCGGCCGATAATCAAGAAGCCGTAGAAATGCATGTCTTAGCCTATAAGCTGGCTGAGTCGCTGATGCTGCCCGTGATGGTTAATGTGGACGGCTATATTCTGACTCATTCTTTTGAACCAGTGACGCTTCCCACGCCGGAACTAATTAAACAATTCTTACCCGATTATTCACCTGAGTCCGGCACCTTTCTTGATCCGGCTAACCCGGTCACGCTTGGCGCCTTTTTCACGCCGGCCAGTTATATGGAAACGCGGGAACGCTTGCATAATGATCTTTTGGACAGCTTAAGCGCGATTACTAAAGAATATAAAAGCTGGAAAAAAATCTTCGGCCAAAAAGTTGAGGATAATGGTTTAGTGGAATACTACGGTCCGAAAAATCCCGAGACGATACTCGTGGCCATGGGGTCGGTGGTCGGCACAATTCGGGAAACAATTAAAAACCAGCCGCACGTCGGGGTTTTGAAAGTAAAAGTTTTCCGCCCCTTCCCGAGCGAGGCGATAAAGAAAATAATTGCCGGCGTAAAAAACGTGGCCGTGATTGAAAAAGCCATCAGCCTGGGCCAAGCCGGACCATTATATACCGACTTAAAAGCGGCCTTGGATTTATCAAGCCGGACGCCAAATTTAAAAAATTATATCGTCGGCCTCGGCGGCCGCGACGTGACCGAAAAAATCATCGCTGGCATCATTAAAGACGCCAGCCGAAAAAATGAGTTTTTAAAATTCTGCGGAAAAATATGAAAAAGTTTAAGATCATCAGCTTGGCCATTTGGCTCGTCTCTTTTTGCCTGCTTAACGCGTCAATGGTGAGCGCGAGCACGAATTGCTCCGTGTCGTGCTGCGATAGTTCGGCCTTAAACGGCGCGCAAACCTGCGCCAACACAAGTCAATTCTGCCGCAACAATGCCAATCGAGTGACTGGCGATTTTACCAAAGACTGCGGCTTGGATGTTAATAGTTTTGGCCAACCAGACAATAATGGTAGTTGTAAAAACGGTCAAACGCCAATCTGTTGCTGTGCCAATACCACTCCAACGCCTGATAATGTACCTCCTTCCAAACCAAGTTTAGTTAACGACGCGGCCCTTACGCCTTTAAACTTCATGCCTCAAGTGAGCATTCCTAACTCCGATTTTCAAGCGGGCAAATCAACTGTGGTCGGGACGCCAGTTTCGACAAACGAGGGCACGGCTATGTCCAGCAATCTCTTGGGGCGCTATGTTTTAGCCATGTATAATTACGGTTTAGATATTGTGGGCATTTTAGCGGCCATTATCATGATGGCCGGCGGCGTGCTCTGGCTCACTTCAGCCGGCAATACCTCTAAAATCAGCCAGGCCAAGGAACTGATGACCGGCAGCGTTATCGGCCTGCTTATTCTGGTCGGCGCTTGGTTTCTGCTTAACACCATTAATCCTAATCTCACTCAATTGCCCACTATTACCACTTTAGTAATTAATGAAATCCCCTATTGTTGCGACGCAGTGAAAGGCAATATCGAAGCGGTTAAGGGCGTTTGTCCAGGCAATTCCCAGGGCTGTGCGAGCGGTGAGACTTGTTCAAATAGCGGCCAGGTTGTGGCTAATTCAGATGGAAATGAAGGCGCTTCCAGTAACACATTCTCTTGCGTCAATACGAGCGCCAAAATCTGCTGCGGCTACCACGTTCAAGCGGGCAATGATGATCGGGATATCTGCTTCACCTTTACCGGCGATGCTTGCCAAACTATTCCCGATTTAAAACCATACCAAGCTAACGCTTCTCCGGCCGTCATAACGGCCAAAGGCACTTCCGCGGTTTCTTTCGTCAGGCATGAGGATTGCGGCAACGGAAAACTAGTGGCACATGGCGCAACCTGCGCGGCCGGTATTGTTGATTGCTCAGACGCCAAGGATGGTGATAAATGTCCGACAAAAGACGGATCCACTAAAGGCTGGTGCTATTGCTATAATAAAGCGCCTTGGTACGGTGATGGAACTATTGGCGAGCCCTGCGGTAAAAAAAGCGGCAGCTCCTGTATGACTACCTGCTCTCAGGGATATAATCATGCCTGGGGCACCGGCGGCCGAGATTGCCTTAGCGGTGTAAATTGTTGCCAACCCAATTAATATATATGATTGAAACGAAACCACAATTCCTTTCTCCCGGCCACAACGCCTGCGCCGGCTGTGGCCAACTCGTCGCGGTTCAAGCCGTGATGCGCGCTTTGAATAAAAACGTCATCATTGCCAACGCGACTGGTTGTTTAGAGGTGACCACGACTGCCTACCCGCAAAGCGCCTGGGGTCTGCCCTGGATTCATTCCCTGTTTGAAAACGCTAGTGCCGTAGCCAGCGGCGTTCGGGCGGCTTTAAATAAAAAAAGCGACACGACCACTAAAGTTTTAGTGCAAGCCGGCGATGGCGGCACCTTTGACATCGGTCTGGGACTGATCAGCGGGATGTGGGAACGCGGTGAAAATATTCTCTATGTCTGCTATGACACCGAATCATATTCCAATACCGGCATCCAAGCTTCCGGCGCCACGCCCTATGGCGCGTCCACGACAACCACGCCGGACGGCCTGAAATCAATCGGCTCCACGCAAAAAAAGAAAGATATGCTGGCCATTGCCCTAGCGCATGGTTTGAAATATGTGGCGCAGTCCACAGCTGGTTTTCCGGATGACATCACGAACAAAGTTAAAACCGCTTTAAGTGTGAACGGCCCGAGCTATATCCAGATTCTTTCGCCCTGCATTCCGGGCTGGAAAATAAATAATGACGAAGCGGTGAGCCTGGGAAAATTAGCCGTGCAGACCGGTCTCTATCCGCTTTTAGAATACACGGACGGAAAATTGAGCGCCTCCAGCATCAGCGAAAATTTTCAGGCGCGGGGCGTGACCGAATATTTAAAAGCGCAAGGACGTTTCAAACACCTCAGCCCAGAAACAATCGCGCTAATCCAAAACTTAGCCGATGAAAATATTAAACGCTTTAAATTATGAAGAAGGCAAAAATTTTTTATACTTTAGTAATCGCCGCTTTTATTTTTTGGCCATTTATTTCCGCGCTAGCGGATGTTAATCCCCCCGAAGGTAATTATAATACCGGTTTTTCTAAAGAAGCAGCCGGCAATTGCATCTTCCAAGTCGCCGGCGGCTGCGGCGGTGGCGGCTGGTTTGTTAGCCCGGCCAGCCAATGCGCCTGGGAACATTGTTGTAAAAGCCATTTATATGGTTACCCAGCCACTGATTATACTTATCAATTTAAAAATCAATGCGCTAATAAAACCGATTCTGGCGGCAACTACGAGTTTGAAGATCCAAATAAGGCCGACTGCGGCACGGGCTGGGATTGCTGTTGTTCAAACGCGGCGCCTACAGGTCAAACTAACGCCGCCACCTCAGCCTCAACTACTCCCAAGTTCACCATTCCCACCCTTCAAGTCCCGATTGATACCGTTAATTTAACCCAAGTCCACTGCGATCCTAATAGCGATGGCACTTCTAATTGCCAGGTGCCCTGGATTGGCGAATACATTACGGGGATTTATAATTACGGCGTCAACATTGCCGGTATTTTGGCCGCGATCATGCTTATGGCCGGCGGCTTGCTCTGGCTCGTTTCCGGCGGCGATGCCGGGCGCATCACCCAAGCCAAAGAACTGATTATCGGCAGCGTCACCGGGCTTATTATTTTGGCTGGATCATACATTATCTTAATCCAAATAGATCCTAATTTAGTAAAATTCGCGCCGCTCAACATCGGCACAATTAATTATCCTGATGAAAACTGGCCAGTTACCAAAACTGCGGCGCAATCAGCGCCAACTTATTGCGGTTGCGTGGCCTGGAAAACTCTTTATGACACTTCTAACTTAAAAACGGCTCAAGCCATAGATGCTAAATTATCCGGCACGCCCCTGGCCGGCCAGGGCACGCTGACGGCCCAACTATGCCAAACCACCAAGATTGATCCGGCTTTAGTCTTGGCAATCTGGAGTCAAGACAGTTCTTATGCCACGGCCGGCGCCGGAAAAACTAATATGAATCCAGGCAATGTCACTTGTGGCACTCAAACCTCTGGCGCCGGTTGGACTTGCAACGGCCGTTTCAGACAATATACCGACTTTAACGCGGCCATTACCGACTGGTTTAATGTTGTCGGCAAAGGCCGACGCCTGCAAAGCGCCAACACTATTCGCGACCTAATTAAAACCTATGCCCCGCCGACTGATAGCAATAATACCCAAGGCTATATCAACTCAGTTATGACCACCCTTGATGCGGCCCACGGCGACCTCAAGGCCAGCGACGGCAGCCCGGCCGCTTTGCAAAAATGCTCGGACATCAATACTGGCTGTTAAGCCAAAAGCCGCTTCTCTCAGCGGCTTTTTTAAATCTCTAAAATAATTAACTTTAGCGGCCCCGATCCATAGCCTCGTTCGCCAAGCGGTCCGCCTCTTTATTTTGTTCGCGGAAGACATGCGTGTAGCTTATCTTCTTGAAGCCCAAACTTAAATTATGAACTTTCAAAAACAAGGGCGCCAGCTCTTGATTCTTCACTTTATATTCATGGCGCAATTGCTTCACTACTAATTCGCTGTCCAAGAAAAAATCAATTTCCGCCGCGCCTAAAGTTTTGGCCTTTTCCAAAGCGGCAATGACCGCTCGGTACTCGGCCTGATTATTCGTGGCCACGCCCAAAAACTCCGAGATCTCGGCCACGATGGCTTTTTTTTCATTATATAAGGCCGCCCCGATGCCGGCTGGTCCGGGATTGCCGCGCGCACCGCCGTCGGTAAAGATGATAAGCTTCATAAAATTATTTTAATTTCATATCACAGATCTTAAGCTGAACTTCGCGGCGGCCGTTAAAATCATTAACGTCCAAGTAATAGGCTAAGTCCACCTGGTCGCCGATCTTAAAATTCTGATAGCCCTTGGCCGAACCGAAGGCAATCGCCCAAAAAGAAATACTGGCGCCGGTCATCGGCGACAAACGGAATTTAATATGCTGATTGTCGTGGCCCATGGTCACAATATCATTAATGCGCAAATCGTAGCTGGCAAAACGCGGCTGGGGATTGTTCTGGCCGAAGGGCGCGAGCCGGCTGATTTGGTCCGCCAGGGCCAAGTTAATATCTTTAAAATCCAGGTCCGCTTCAATTTTTAGTTTTGGCGTTAAAGCCGCCGGATCCAATTTCGCCGCCGCCAGCTTCAATAATTCCGCTTTAAAGCCCGCTAAATTGGCTTCGCCGGCCAGCGAAAAACCGCAGGCCATGGGATGGCCGCCATGCTTTTCTAAAAATGGCGCGCAGGCGCTGACCGCCGCAATCAAATTAAATTCTTCCACCGAGCGGCCCGAACCTTTGAAGGCCACTTTTTTAGCGATCAGTTTTTTGGCGATTGGATCAAACTCCGCTTCTTCCACGAGGCGCGTAATGACTAAGGTCGGGCGGTAATATTTTTCCGCCAGGCGCCCGGCCACCAGGCCAATAACCCCTTCATTCCAAATCTGATCCTCTTGCGCCACGCCGACAATGACTAAGGGTAAATTCTGGGAATCTATCTGCGCTTCCACTTGCTTGGTAATTTCTTCCGTAATTTCCTGGCGGCTAATATTCCTTTGATTAAGTTCTGCGGCTAAATTCTTCGCTTCCTCCGGATCCGTGGTCGTGAGAAGCGCGAAAGCGCTATTCGCGTGGCTTAAACGGCTGGCCGCGTTTAGACGCGGTCCAATTTGCCAGCCGATATTCCAGGCTTCCAAGGGCCGGCCCGAATTTATTTTCGCAACTTTAATCAATTCATTTAAGCCTAAGCGCTTATTCTGATTCAAAACGACCAAACCTTTCTTCACCAGCAAGCGATTCTCGCCCAAAAGACTCACCATATCGGCTACCGTGCCGACCGCGACCAGGTCTAAACTTTTTTCCAAAATTAATTGTTTCTGTTTGGCTGGTAAATTCGCTTTGGCCAGTAGCGCCGAAACAAGTTTGAAGGCCACGCCCACGCCGGCCAGATAAGCCCAGGGGTATTTTTCCGTTGTGTCCGCCGGATCAATATATAAACAATCAGGCATTCCCTCGGCCGTTGGCAAAACATGATGATCAGTCACAATCACGTCCAAACCTTTGCTCCGCGCGAACGCCACTTCTTCCTTATTCACGATGCCATTGTCTACGGTTATAATTAATTTAAAACCCTGCGCGACAATTTGGCTGATGGCCGCTTTATTTAGGCCATAACCCTCGGTCACTCGATCCGGCAAATAGACTTCGGCGGAGCCGTGCAAAATATTCAAAGCTTCCAAGAGCACAACCGAAGCCGTCACGCCATCCGCGTCGTAGTCGCCATAAACCACGATCCGATTACCTTTTTTAATATGATCTATGATGAGCGTCGCGGCCGCGTCCATATGCCGGAACAAAAATGGATCATATAAATGACAATTATTAGTCTCCCCAATCGCTAAGACTAAAGCCGGATCCAGCGCGTCCGTTAAAAAAGTCCTAATCGCTTCGCTCGTCTTCAAACCGCGATTAGACAGCAATTGCAAAAGCGCCGGTGAATACTCCGGCTGAGAGCCCGCGAACTCGGGGCTGATTTTAGGCGCTGTTTGCCATTGTTTCATGGCGATAGATAAAAGTTTTTTAATAAAAAATAGAACTCACTGTCCAAGCCACCATAGACAAGACCACGACGAACGAGAGGACGATCCACAAGACCTTGATCACTTTCCGTCTTTTCATAAGATTATCGCTTTAAAATTTTAACAAAAGTATCAGCCGGGATTTCCACGCTACCCTTGCCCGCGGCCATCATTTTCTTCTTGCCTTTCTTCTGCTTTTCCAAGAGTTTCCGTTTGCGCGTCACATCGCCGCCATATAATTTCGCGGTCACGTCTTTGCGCATGGCCGACAATTTTTCGGCCGCGATTACTTTGCCGTGAATCGCCGCCTGAATTTTAACCGCAAACATCTGGCGCGGCAAATTATCTTTCAAAATATCCACCACTTCCCGGCCCTCGCGGAAGGCGTCATCGCGATAAACAATCGTGGCCAAAGCTTCAATAATTTCTTCCGCAACCAGGATGTCCATTTTCACCACATCGGCCGGGCGATAATCCAGGTATTCATAATTAATAGAGGCATAGCCGGCCGAGACGCTCTTAATCTTATCATAAAAATCGGTTAAAATCGCGGCCAAAGGAATTTCGTAATGCAAGAGAACGCGGCTCTCTTCGCCGGCCGTGGACAAATATTCCGTGTTCTTATAAATCCCTCGTTTGCCCTGCGCGAGTTTAATGACATTGCCCATATACATCTTGGGCGTGATAATATCCAATTTAACCCAAGGCTCTTCAATAGATTCCACCATGGTCGGGTCCGGCATTTTTTGCGGCGTCCGAATAATCGTTTCTTCGCCGTTCTTTTTTACCAGCTTATAGGCGACGCTCGGCACCGTGACGATTAAGTCTAAATTATATTCGCGGCGCAAACGTTCCTGAAAAACTTCTAAGTGCAGGAGGCCCAAGAAACCGCAGCGGAAACCAAAACCCAAAGCATCGGAGTGCTCCGGTTCATAGGCCAAGGCCGCGTCATTCAATTTTAATTTTTCCATGGCCTCGCGCAGCTCCTTAAAGTCATTGCCCTCGCGCGGAAAAATGCCGGCAAAAACCATCGGCTTCACTTCTTTATAACCCGGCAGGGGCGCGAGTTCATGGCTACTCCCCACGCCCGCGCCGGCCGTAATCGTATCCCCGACGCGGCAGTCCGCGACTTGTTTGAAACCCGTGACAATATAACCGATCTCCCCTTCGGCCAATTCTCCCGTGGACAGATAATCCGGCTTAAAAACGCCGCAGTCCAAAACTTCGCTCACCACGCCGGTAAATAATAATTTTATTTTGTCGCCTTTTTTCAGCGCGCCGTTAAAAACGCGGACATAGGCCACAACGCCGCGGTAAATATCATATTTAGAATCAAAAATCAGCGCGCGCGGGAAAGCGGTTTCGCCGAGTTCGGCCGGAATTTTCGGCGCGCCGCCGCGCGAAATAACCGCCGCTAAAACATCGGCCACGCCTTCCCCGGTTTTGCCGGAAGTGCTGAGAATTTCTTCTTCTGGACAGCCCAAGAGCTCAATGATTTCCCGCTTGGTCTTAGCCACATCCGCCGCCGGTAAATCAATCTTGTTCACGACCGGAATAATGGTTAAATCTTGCTCTAAGGCCAAATACAAATTAGCCAGGGTCTGGGCCTGGATGCCTTGCGTGCAGTCCACCAAAAGCACGGCTGTTTCCACGGCCGCCAGCGAACGCGAGACTTCATAGGAAAAATCCACGTGCCCCGGCGTATCAATCAGATTAAGCTGGAAGCCCTGATAGTTCATGGTCACGGGCTGGAGCTTAATGGTAATTCCCCGTTCCCGTTCAATGTCCATGCCATCCAAAATCTGATCCTTCATTTTCCGCTTCTCCACCGTGCCGGTAATTTCCAACATCCGATCGGCTAAAGTGGATTTGCCGTGGTCAATGTGGGCGATTACGGAAAAATTTCTAATTTTATTAACATTTTCTTTCATATAATTTTATATCCCCATGGCCTCGCCCTGATCATCAATCTTCACTTTCTTAAACGGCCAACGGTGGCGCATGGCGTCCAAGAAGCCTAGCAGTTCTTCGCTCTGGAGTAAATAGCAGAATAATCCATAGGCCACCAGCCCGGCCAGGGCGGCGCCGCAGAGCTGGATGAAAACGCCGCTGAAGCGGGTCATGTTAATGAAAGGGGCGATGGCCGCTTTACTGAGCTGGGCCGCTAAACCCGCGGCCATTGAGGCGACAATGAAGCCAAAGGTCGCCTTAGATATTTCGCCCAAACCCAAACGCCCGACCTTATAATGCAGCCAGACCCAGAGCAATAAGAAATTCAAAATATTATCAATGGAAAAAGCCAAGGCTAAACCGGCCACGCCCAAGCGCGGCGCGAGTAAGAGCGCCAAAACCGTATTCAAAGTAACCGTGATTAATCCCACGGAGAATGGAATAATGGAATTATGCCGGGCATAAAAAACCCGGACCAGAAGCGGAATCGTCGCCTGCGCGAATAAGCTGATGGCAAAATAGCCCAGCGTATTCATGGTCAAAATCGTGTCTTGCCAGGTGAAGCGGCCATTGCCTAAGACCACGCGGATAATCTGAGCGCGCAGCGCGATAATGAGAACCGTGGCCGGAATAATAAAAAATAAAATCTTGCGCATGGTTTGGGAAAAATTTTCCCGCAGTTTCTCTAAATTAAAAGCATGTTCGGATAAAGCCGGAAAAGCGGCGATGGCGAAAGAGATACCGAAAATCCCGACCGGAAAAGCCTGGAGATTATTGGCTAAATTGAAAACCGCCAAGGAGCCGCCGGCCAGTCCTGACGCGATAATTGTGATTACCACTAAGTTGACCTGCGAAATCGCTAAGCTTAAGGTCCGCGGCACCATCATTTTTCCAATGCGCCAGGTCTTGGCGTCATTCCAAATAATTTTCAAACGATGCCGGAAGCCGAGCTGATAAACCGTGGGCACTTGGCTCATCATATGCATGAAGGCGCCT
>TBL_comb47_HYPODRAFT_10004798_pt1 | contig 15377 bp, 10 predicted proteins | sample TroBogypolimnion_40_FD_10682 | JGI IMG/M metagenome (IMG submission 10682)
CCATTCTTTGGTCCATTTTTAGGTTCTCTTTCCAAGGCATCCAAAACGTCTCGCAACGCTCCAGCCTTTTGTAAAGTGTTACCTATGTATTGAACCAGCCCCGTTACCTATGTTCTGAACCTGAACCTCACCTTGCTGCTGTTCAGTCTGGTGAGTTTGGTGTTCACCTACGCAATTCTGCGGCTGCAAAATTTTCTTCCATTAAACCCCCAACACCTCAGCGCGCTCTCGCCGCATCTCGCGTTCAACACCGCCGTCAGTTTCGTCACCAACACGAACTGGCAGAGCTACGGTGGCGAAGGCACGATGTCCTATCTCTCGCAGATGGTCGCGCTGACCATCCACAACTTTTTGTCCGCCGCCGTCGGCCTGGCGGTCGCGGCGGCACTGGTGCGCGGCATCGCACGGCACACGGCCACGACCATCGGCAATTTCTGGGTGGACGTGACGCGCGTCACTTATTACCTGCTGTTGCCGGTCTGCCTCGTGTTCGCGATTTTTCTCGTGTCGCAGGGCATGATCCAAAACTTCAAGCCTTACACGGCGGCGAAGCTGATCGAGTCGCAGAAGATTTCCGTCGCCAAAGTGGACGCCGATGGAAAACCAGTTCTCGACGCCAAGGGCAACGCGATTATGGAGGACCAGACGCTGGACACGCAGACCATCGTCCAAGGCCCGATGGCCTCGCAAGTCGCGATCAAAATGCTCGGCACAAATGGTGGCGGTTACGCGAACGCCAACGCCGCGCACCCGTTCGAAAATCCCACGCCGCTTTCGAACTTCCTGCAAATGCTCGCGCTGTTGTGCATCGGCAGCGCGATGACATACCACCTCGGCCGCGAAACGAAAAACCAGAAGCACGGCTGGTCGGTCTGGTCGGCGATGTTCGCCATGTGCCTTGCCGGAGTGATGTTTTGCTGGTGGGCAGAAGCCAAAGGCAATCCGCTGCATCAGCAGCTGGGCGTCGCTGTCGCCGACGGCAACATGGAAGGCAAGGAAGTCCGCTTCGGCGTCATGAATTCGGCGCTCTTCGCCACGGTCACGACCGACGCGAGTTGTGGCGCAGTGAATTCCATGCACGACTCGTTCACACCGCTCGGGGGACTCGTGCCGCTGTTCAACATCCAGGCCGGCGAGGTGATTTTCGGCGGCGTCGGCGCGGGACTTTATGGCATGTTGATTTTCGTTGTGCTGACCGTGTTCATCGCCGGACTGATGGTCGGGCGCACGCCGGAATATCTCGGCAAAAAAATCGAGGCCTATGATGTGAAAATGGCGCTGCTCGCGTTCGTCGTGCTCGCGTTCATCATTCTGGGCTTTACGGCCTGGGCTTCGGTGAGCAACTGGGGCACTTCAAGTTTGGCAAATCAAGGCCCGCACGGCTTGAGCGAAATGCTCTACGCCTACACTTCTGGCGCGGGCAATAACGGCAGTGCCTTCGCCGGCCTCAACGCCAATACGCCTTGGTATGACACGACGCTCGGAGTGGACATGCTGCTCGGACGTTTCGGCATGATTGTTCCGCTGCTCGCGCTCGCGGGTTCACTGGCGCGCAAGAAAATTGTTCCTGCCAGCGCCGGGACTTTTCCGGTGAGCGGCATCACGTTCGTCGTGCTGCTTGTCGGCACGGTCATTCTCGTCGGCGCGCTGACCTTTCTGCCCGCGCTCGCGCTCGGGCCGATTGTTGAACATTTTCTGATGCTGCAAGGCAATCTGTTTTAACCCGTTTTTCTATGACCCACAAACCTGTCTCCATTTTTGCAGCGAATATTCTCGCGCCCGCCCTGGGCGACACGTTCCGCAAGCTCGATCCGCGCCTGATGGTGAAAAATCCCGTCATGTTCGTGACGATGGTCGGCGCGGCCATCAGCACCGTGGAGATTTTCCGCTCGCCCGGTGAAACCGGATTCGTTGTGCAGATCGCGCTGTGGCTCTGGTTCACGGTGTTGTTCGCGAACTTCGCTGAAGCCGTCGCGGAGGGACGGGGCAAGGCGCAGGCGAAATCGCTCCGCGCCACCCGCACGCGCACCAGCGCGAACAAAATTTCCCACGACGGAAAAATCCAAACCGTGGATGCCGACTCGCTGCGCAAGGGCGATGTCATCGTCGTCCGCGCCACCGAAATCATTCCGGCCGACGGCGAGATCATTGCCGGCGCGGCCACGGTGGACGAGTCCGCCATCACCGGCGAATCCGCGCCTGTCATCCGCGAGGCGGGTGGCGACCGCAGCGCCGTCACCGGTGGCACGCGCGTGCTGTCGGACGAAATCAAGATCCGCATCACGGCCAATCCCGGCGAAGGATTTTTGGATCGCATGATTTCGCTCGTTGAAGGCGCGAGCCGCCAGAAAACGCCCAACGAACTGGCGCTCACCATCCTGCTTGCGGCACTTACGATTGTGTTTCTGCTCGCAGTCATCACATTGAAACCGCTCGGCATTTATTCCGGCGTGAACTTTTCCAACGCCGTGCTCATTGCGCTTTTGGTCTGTTTGATTCCGACAACTATCGGCGGTTTGTTGAGCGCCATCGGCATCGCGGGCATGGATCGCCTGCTTCAGAAAAATGTTCTGGCCATGAGCGGACGCGCGGTAGAGGCGGCGGGCGACGTGGACGTCCTGCTGCTCGACAAGACCGGCACCATCACGCTCGGCAACCGCCAGGCCACCGCATTTGTGCCCTCGCCCGGTGTGACGGAACAGGAACTCGCCGACGCCGCGCAACTCGCGTCGCTCGCCGACGAAACGCCCGAAGGCCGCAGCATCGTCGTGCTGGCGAAACATCTCGGCATCCGCGCGCGGACGATCCACGAACTGCCCGGCGCCCATTTCATTCCGTTCACGGCCCAAACACGCATGAGCGGCGTGGATGTGGAGGGCCGGCAAATCCGGAAAGGCTCGGCGAATGCCATCCGGCATTTCACCGGCGGAATGTTTCCTGCGGAAATTGAAAAAATTGTGGAGGCGATTTCGCTTTCGGGCGGCACGCCGCTCGTCGTCGCCACGCAGGAGCGCGCACTCGGCGTGATTCACCTGAAGGACATCGTGAAAGGCGGTCTCGCCGAACGCTTCAAGCGCTTTCGCGCGATGGGCATCCGCACCGTGATGATCACCGGTGACAATAAGTTGACCGCCGCCGCTATCGCGCAGGAAGCAGGCGTGGATGATTTTCTCGCCGAGGCGAAACCCGAGGACAAGCTCGCGCTCATCCGCGCCGAACAGACTGGCGGTCGCATGGTCGCGATGATCGGCGACGGCACGAACGACGCGCCCGCCCTCGCGCAAGCCGACGTCGGCGTGGCGATGAACACCGGCACGCAGGCGGCGAAGGAAGCCGGCAACATGGTGGATCTTGACTCCAACCCGACGAAGCTTTTGGAGATTATTGAAATCGGGAAGCAGTTGCTGATCACGCGCGGCGCGCTCACGACCTTCAGCATTGCCAACGACGTGGCCAAATATTTCGCCATCATTCCCGCGATGCTCATGGTGACGTTCCCCGTCATCGCGCCGCTCAACGTCATGCACCTGCACAGCCCGGACAGCGCGATCTTGAGTGCGGTCATCTTCAACGCGCTCGTCATCATCGCGCTGATTCCGCTGGCGCTGCGCGGCGTGAAGTTCCGTCCGCTTGGCGCGGCGCAAATCCTGCAGCGCAACCTGTTCATTTACGGAGTCGGCGGCGTCATCATCCCGTTCGTCGGCATCAAGCTCATTGACCTGGTCATTTCCGGGCTGCGCCTCGCATGAAACAAAATACCGAACTCGTCGGAGCCGAGGGGACGAGGCTCAAATCTAATACTGAGACCCCTCACGTCGTCTCCTGCGAACAAATATAATTATGAAAAATCTATTTGCTGAATTCGGCCGTTCGATTGTTGCGACAATTTTCTTCGCTATCATCCTGTCCGGCGTGTATCCGCTCGTGGTTTTCGCCGCCGGGCAGCTGCTATTTCCGCTTCAAACCAACGGCAGTCTGCTTGTGGACAAAGCCGGCGTGGTGCGCGGTTCGGCGTTGCTGGCGCAAAACTTCACCGCCGCGCAATACTTTCATCCGCGTCCGTCGGCGGCGGGCGCGAATGGCTTTGACGCCACGAGTTCCAGCGGCAGCAATCTCGGGCCAACTTCGACGAATCTATTTGCCGCGGTAGCCCAGCGTGTTTCTGATTATCGCACGGAAAACAATCTGGCGACGAACGCGCCGGTTCCCGCCGATGCCGTGATGGCTTCCGGTAGCGGCCTTGACCCGCACATTTCTCCGGTCAACGCGGAAATCCAGATTGCGCGCGTTGCCGGGGCGCGCGGCCTGACCGGGGATCGCTTGCGCGAGCTGGTAAGGCAAAACACCAGCGGCCGCGACCTCGGTGTTTTTGGCGAGCCACGCGTCAACGTGATGACTTTGAACTTTGCGCTGGACGGTTTGAAGGCGAATTAAACGGCCATGCGTCCGCCGTTTGCGGTTCGCAAAATAGATGAGCTTTCTCGATGAAGTGAAGATCTTGGGTTGCCTGGTGACGGGCACGTTTGGCATCGCCTTGCTGGCAGGTTGGGCGCTGAACCGTTTCACGTCGCGCAAATAGGGGTTAAACGTTTAAATTTCGCACTCGACCCGTCTCCGCGGAAATAGTTTCTTTCCGGCATGGAACCGCCCGCCATTGAACGATTGAAGCCGGAAGATTTTCTCCGGCTCATCGAGAAAAGCCGCCAGGGCAAATTGAAGATTTACCTCGGCCACGCGGCCGGTGTCGGCAAAACCTTCGCGATGCTCGAAGAAGCGCATCGGCTCAAGAGCGCGGGCGTGGATGTGGTCGTCGGCTGGATCGAAACGCACGGACGTGCAGAAACTGCGGCGCTGATCGGTGATCTGGAAATCATTCCGCGAAAAAAGATCCCGCACGCGGGCAGCGCAGTTGAGATCCTCGACGTTCCGAAAATTCTGGAGCGCAAGCCGACGGTTTGCGTCGTGGACGAACTGCCATTCAGCAACGTCGCCGGCTCGCCCAATCCGAAGCGTTATCTTGACGTGCAGGAGTTGCTGCTCGCAGGGATCAATGTCATCACGGCGCTGAATATCCAGCACCTCGAAGGGTTGCACGACACCGTTCTGCGCGCCACGGGCGTGGATGTGCGCGAGCGCGTGCCCGACCGGTTCGTGCTCGAAGCGGACCAGGTGATCAACATCGATTTGACCGCCGAGGAATTGCGCGAACGGTTGCGGCTTGGGAAAATTTATCCCGCGGACCGCACCGCCGCCGCGCTGGAAAATTTTTTCACCGAGAACAACCTGAACGAACTGCGCGAACTGGCCTTGCGCGAAACGGCCAACGCGCTGGACCAGCGTCCGCGCGTGGGCACCGTCTCGCCGCCGTCGGTCAGTGAAAAGATCGCCGTATTCATCAGCACGAATCCCGTCACGACCGCGAAACTGCTGCGCGTGACCTCGCGGCTGGCGGGCCGCTTGAACCGCGAATGGATGGCGGTTTATGTCCGGCGGAAAAAGGAGGATCCCATGCGGATCGCATCCGACGTGCAGCGGACCTTCATGCAGAATGTCCAGCTCGCGACCGAACTGGGCGGCAGCGTCACGGTTCTGGAAAGCGAAGATGTCTGCGCAGCCTTGCTGAAGTTTTGCCGCGAACACGACGTGCATCTCGTTGTGCTGGGCACGAGCGAGCGGCGCTGGTGGCAGTTCGGGCGTCCGAACGTGATTGAGTTTTTCATGCACCACGCGCCAGGCATTGACATCCACATCGTGGATCCCACCGGCTGATTCCAGGTGGAGGCGGGCCGGTTGACCGCCGCAGCCAAGCCGGCGGAGTCCGGTCATTGCTAGCTGTGAATCACCAGCTGGATGTTTTCCGGCAGATTTTTGGCGACTTCCGTGATGACATTGCCTTTGAGGAGCTGGGCCAGTTTGGTCCGGTGCGAGGAGCCGAGCATGAGCACATCCGCGCCGATGGTGGCGGAGATGTCGAGAATGGTCGCGGCGGGGTTTTCGCTGACCACATAAACGGGAATGACGGTCACGCCGATTTCCTGGCCGAGCTTAATCATGGCATACATGATTTGGGCCGCATGATGATCGTCCTGCCAGCGGGGGCGTTCGTGATTGGCCAGCGGTCCGGGAAGGGTCACGGCGAGTTCCTTGATAAAAAGCACGTAGAGGTTGCCTGACCTGAACTTGGCTTCTTCCATGGCGAAACGCAGGACGGGTGTGAGGCCGCGCGCCGCAACGAGAATGGACTGACCGGGCGTGAGATTCGGCCGAAAGAGAGTGGCGTGATCGGGACTGACGGCGGCGGCAAATTCACGTTTGATGATGACGGTTTCGAACCCGGCGTGTTTCATCGCCCACCAGCGCAGGGCAAAGCCGATACCGAGCACGCAGGCGGCAAAAAACAGGGCCGCTGGCTTGGTCTTGGCAATGGTGATTTCCACGGCAAAGAGAATGAGGAACGTGCCGACCATGATGATGCGCTCCAACAATTTCAATTTCAGCCGCTGGTTGAAGCAGCACGAACCGAGGTTGACGGTGATGGCACCCACGACGCCGATGGCATACATGTCGGCCAGCGAATGGAGATCGCGCGAAAGCGTGACGAGGATCGCCGGCAGTCCGACGGCCACGACCAGCGGCAACCACGGCACGCCATGTGAGTTGAGCTTGGTGAACGGCTGCGGCATTTCCCGATCGCGAGCGAGCATATAGATCAGGCCGATCATCGCGGAGAGCGCGGTGTTGACCGCGCTCAACAGCAGCAGACCGACCACCAGCCCGATGACGGCGCCGAAGATCAACCCCGCATGCGAGCCAAAGGCGAGGCTGCCGTAGTGTTCGCCCAGAAAACGCAGCATGTCTTCATACCGCGCCTTGATGTCGGCGGCCGGAACGTTGTGCATGGATAGCATCGCCCACCCCAGCAGCGCCGTGCCAAACACCACTTCAAAGGCGACAAGATAAATGGACTTCTTAGAAGTGAGACTGACGTTGGGGGCTTCGGGGGTGGAGCCGGGGTTGAGTTTCATCACGCCAGTGAGGTTGGCGATGGCTTCCACGCCGCTTAACGCGAGAATGACGCCGCAGAAGGCAATCCAGTTTATTTCGAAGGATTCGTGCGGCGGTTCGAGCTGGTTGAGCGTGAGATGTGGTGCGCTCAAAGCGATGATGCCTACCACGACCGCCACCATCGGCAAGGCCAGCAGGAAAGCGAGGCTGCCGGAATGTTTCGGGCCAAAGTAATTGATACAACCAACGAGCAGGATGAACCCCAGCGTGGCCACTTTGATATATTCACGATGAATCCCGAAATAACTCATCGCATCCCAGCAACTCATCGCCGCCGTGACCATGAAATCCGCGAGCAGCAGCAGCGATCCCAGCATGGCCAGCACACGGCTTTGTTCCCGTGCAGCGGAATACACACCGCCGCCATCCGGGAAGTTTTTGCAGACGATGATGTAGTTGTAGGCGACCAGACCCGTCAGCGCGCAAACGGCCAGGATGATCGGAAAAGAGGAGAAGCCGGCCGCGACAAACGCGAGGCCGATGACGTAGGCTTTGCTGGTGCCCCAATCGCCATAAAGCAGGGCGGCGGCTCGCGTCCAGCCCAGATTGCGTGGGCGATGTATTCCGACAGGATCCATGAGCGCGGAAGTGTAGTCGAGGGTGGGGAAATGTCGAGAATGGCTGGCTTTAAACCGGTGAAATAGGCCAACGGCTGGCGACACACTGTTACGCCGGTAGAGTTCTAGCCCGCGTTCACCAAACAGTCGTGCGATGTTGTCTGCCCATTCAGGGTTCAATAGGAAAACCGCTCGCGACTTGAAAAAATCGCGGGCGGTTTTTGAATTCCAAATCGCTCAGGCCACTTCGGCCGTTTCGAGGAAGCCTTGCAGATGGCGCACGCGCGTCGGGTGACGCAGCTTGCGCAACGCCTTCGCCTCGATCTGCCGGATGCGTTCGCGGGTGACGTTATACATCTTGCCGATCTCTTCGAGCGTGCGTTCGTAGCCATCGAGCAGGCCGAAACGCATTTCGAGGATTTTCCGTTCGCGTTCGGTCAGAGTCGTCAGCACGTCGCTCAACTTCTCGCGGAGCAAACTGTAGCTGGTCACTTCGGACGGATTTTCCGCCGACTTGTCCTCGATGAAATCGCCGACGCTCACGTCGCCGTCGTCACCGACGGGCGCGTGCAGGGAAACGGGCTGTTGCGCCATCTTGAGCAGCGCGTGGATGCGCGAGACGGGCATGTGCATTTCGTCGGCCAGTTCTTCGGGCGTGGGCTCGCGGCCCAGCTCCTGCGTGAGCTGCTTTTGCGCGCGCCAGAGCTTGTTCATGATTTCAATCATGTGCACCGGAATACGAATCGTGCGCGCCTGATCCGCGATGGAGCGGGTGATGGCCTGCCGGATCCACCAGATGGCGTAGGTCGAAAACTTGTAGCCGCGGCGATATTCGAACTTCTCGACGCCCTTCATCAGACCGATGTTGCCTTCCTGGATCAAATCGAGGAACGACTGGCCGCGGTTGGTGTATTTCTTGGCGACGGACACGACGAGGCGCAAATTCGCCTCGGCCATGTGGGTCTTGGCCTTAAGACCGCGGTCGGCGGCGGCTTTCAAAGCCGTGAACGCGGCGACAAATTCCTCGCGTGGCATCCGCACGAATTGTTCGAGCGTCGAGATCTTGGCGTGTTCGGCCTCGATGGCGGTGCGCCGTTCGGAGGTCGTGCGCTGCGCTTCGAGTTCCGTGATGTGCCGCGTGCTGGCCTGGAATTTTTCGTAAACGTTGCCGGCGACGACGATCATCTCCTCGACGACTTTCTGCTTGTAATAAAACTTGATGAACATCTCCTGCAGTTTCGTGCTCAATTTCTTGAGTTCGCGATGCAGTTCTTCCTTGCGGCTTTTCTGCTGGGCTTTCTGCCAGGCGAAATATTTTTCGTCCACTTTCTGGTCAAACGCGCGCAGTTTCTTGATGAACTTGCGCAGATCCTTCAGGTGACCTTCACGGTTGGCGACTTTTTTGTCAACAATGACGCGGTCGAAACGCTCCTTCGGCGGCTCGGATAAAAGTTTTTCCGCGATGGCGATGTGTTCTTTCGCCGTGAAGCCAAGCCCGTAGATGATGGCTTTCATCGCGACTTCGGCTTCCTCGATCTTCTTGCAGATCTCGACTTCCTGTTCGCGCGTGAGCAAGGGAACCTTGCCCATCTGGTTCATATACATCCGGACCGGGTCATCGAGGATTTCGAGGCGGGAATCGTCCTCGGCCTCTTCAGCCTGCTGGGGCTGCTTGGTGCGGTCGGCGCGTTCGGCCTCGGCCTGATCCATGACGATTTCCACGTCGAGGCTGCGCAATTTGCTCAGCAGCGCGTCGAGGTCGTCGGGACTCAAATTGTCCGGCAGCACATCGTTGATGTCGTCATAGGTGACGTAGCCATGTTCCTGGCCTAGATGGACGAGCGTCTTGATCGTCTCGGTCAGATCCACCGTGGAGTTGGGCGTGGTGGAGGCCGGCGCAGCCGGCTGGCTCTTGGCGGGCGCTTTTTGCGCGGCAGCGCTGGTGGCAGCACTCGTGGATTTGGCTTTGGAACTGGTTTCCGCCGGTTTGGATGCTTCGCGTTTTGCTTTCGAAGAAATGACAAAGCGCCGCCGTGCGGGAGCGGGTTTGCCCTCAGATTTTTTTGTGCCACTGCTCGAACGGCTCGCCTTGTTGGACGCCGATGCTTTTCGTTTCAACATAAATTATAAGACCCAAATGATCCGCTTCAGTTCAGAGAAATCTGGGCGATTGTGCCCCGCGAATGCCGCCGCTCCGACAAATGTGCCTTCACCCACTGAACTTCGGGAGATTGCCTACACCAGAAGACCGACGCCCAGCGATACTAGCTGCTTTTGCAGTAAATTCAAGGATAATCGCAACTGCACAAACCCAGGCCAAACACCCCTGAATTAGGCAAATAACTGGATAAATCGCGGCTAAAACCGTGGAAATCTTGAAATCAGACCTGTGCCCGCACCTTGGCGACGTCGCGGGCGATCTGTTCGCGTAATTCCGCCGGCGAGGCGAATTTGCGCTCGTCGCGCAATTTCGCTCCAATTTCAACTTCCAACTCGGTTCCATAGAGATCGCCGTCAAAATCCAACAGGTGCGCCTCCACGCGCAGTTGCGGGGTGGCGGACGCGAGAGTCGGACGCAAACCGATGTTGAGCGCGACGTGATACAATCGGCCCGCCAGTTGTGCGCAGCCGGAATAGACGCCATGCGCAGGCAAAACCAAGCCGGAGGCATCCAGATTTGCGGTCGGAAATCCGAACTGCCGTCCGAGCCGGTCACCTTCGACCACGCGGCCGGAGATGGCGTAAGGCCGGCCCAGCATTTGGCTCGCGCTATCAAGATTGCCGGCGCGGATGGCTTCGCGGATGCGCGTGCTGCTGACGGTTTCATTGTCCAGCGCCACCGCTGCCAGTCCGTGAACTGTGAAACCAAGTTCGCCGCCTAGGCGGTTCAACAGGGCAACATTCCCGCTGCGTTTCTGGCCGAAAACAAAATCCGCACCGACGCAAATGCTTTGGATTTTGCCGAGGTCGCGGCTCAGGTGGCGAATGAATTCCTCGCCCGTCTGCTGGCTGAAGGCTTTGTCGAAGTGAATGATCAGCAGCGCGTCCGTGCCGAGCGATGAGATGGCGCGAAGTTTCTGCGCTGGCGAATAAATCAATGGCGGCACGCGGTCCGGCGCGACGATGGCGCTGGGATGCCGGTCAAACGTGAGGACGAGGGCCACGGCGTCATGCCGGCGGGCGTCCGCGATGGTCTGCCGGATGATCTGCTGATGGCCGAGATGAACGCCGTCAAACACGCCGATGGCCAGGCAGACCTGGCGTCCGCCCGCGCCCAGTTCAATTGCCGCGTGGATGATTTTCATTGGTCAAAAAGTGCTGCCTGCATCCTGCTGGCAGATTCAGTTTCAGAACGTCCGGCAAGATGCCGGAAGCCCGTTATTTAGCCGGCGGCGAGTTTCAAAAACGGCAGAACTTTTTTCTCCAATTCCGGCACGGTTAAATTCATCATGTCATCAAACTTGGTCGCGTCCGCCACGTCGAATTTTCCGGAAACGCTCCGGCGCAGTGTGGCCAGATGCGCGCCGCAGCCGAGCTTCTGGCCGAGATCGTGCGCGATGCTGCGGACGTAGGTGCCCTTCGTGCAGGCCACGCGGAATTCGCCCAGCGGCTCCTCGTATTTCGTGAACCGGAAATTGTAGATGTGGATGAGACGCGGCTCGCGTTCCACCTCAATGCCTTTCCGCGCCAGTTTGTAAAGCGGCACACCGTTTTTTTTGATGGCGGAAACCATCGGCGGAACCTGGAGTTGATCGCCGATGAACTTGGCAGCTTCCTCGTTCAATTGTTCCATTGTCATCAGGGGGACGGGCAGGGAGGCGGTGAGCTCGCCGTCGGCGTCGTAGCTGGCCGTGGTCTCGCCAAACTTGATCGTGCCCTCATAAACCTTGTCGTCGCCCATGAGCCTTTCGGAAAGCTTCGTGCCGCGGCCGAGCACGATGATGAGCAGGCCGGTCGCGTTCGGATCGAGCGTGCCGCAGTGGCCGACCTTCTTGATTTGAAACCGGCGGCGGATGGCGTCCACGACATCGTGCGACGTCGGGCCGGCGGGTTTATCAATGAGAATGGCACCGTCGAGCGTGGAGAAATCTTGCATGAAAAATTATTTCGCGTTCTTCAGCGCCCGCTTCACCGCGGCGATGACCTTGCGCTGCACGGAAAGGGGCTTGCCGGGAATCCGCGCGCCTGCCGCCGCTGAATGGCCGCCGCCGCCGAACTGCTGCGCGATTTCGTTCACGTTGATCTTCTCATTCTTGGAACGCAGGCTGATGCGCGTCATCTCGGGCTCGATTTCTTCAAAGACGCACGCGATCACGACCGGTTCGATGGCGCGGATGTGGTCAATCAACCCTTCCGAATCGTTGCTCTCGCAGCCGGTGCGGGTGAAGTCCGCCTTCTTCAGCCACAGATAAGCGATCCGATCATGGTCGGCGAGGCGGAACTTGCTGTAAACATGCTTGAGAAGTTTGGCTCGGGAGAGCGGATAGCTCTGGTAAACTTCGTCGCCGATCTTCGCCAGGTTCGCGCCGCGCGTGACGAGCTCCGCGCCGGTGTGGAACGTGCCGGGCCGCGTGGTGGGATACTGAAACGAGCCGGTGTCGGTTGAGACGGCGGTGAACAGATTGTCGGCAATGAGTTTCGTGATCGGCCAGCGCGCGACTTTGAGCAGGCGGAAAATCAACTCGCCGGACGACGGTTCGCGGGCGGAGACCCAGTTCACATCGGCGTAGCGCGTGTTGCTTTCGTGATGGTCGATGTTGATGAACACCTTCCGGTCGGCGATGCAATCGCCGGCCTTGCCGAGCCGCTGAAAGCTCGCGCAATCCGTCGCGATCACGCAGTCGAATTTGTGGCCGTGCTTTGGCTTTTCAAACAGGCCGTCGGGGTCGAGAAATTTCAATTTCTGCGGGACGGTATCCTCGTTCCAGACCGTGACTTTTTTGCCTTCATTGCGGAGCGCGAGCGCCAGGCCGAGCTGCGAGCCGATGCAATCCCCGTCCGGCCGCACGTGGCCGACGATGCAAAAAGTTTTATGCTCGCGGATGATCTCGATGATCCGGTCAATGATTTTGGGATAACTTTTCAAGGTTCTTCAGTTGACGTTTTTTCGGGGGTAGCACCGGCGATGGATGGGGCCTTTTCCAGTTCGTCCAGGATTTGCAGGACGCGGTTGCCGCGCACGATGGAATCGTCAAAAACAAATTTCAGCGTGGGAGTGTATTTCAAGACCACCGAGCGTCCGATCATGCCCTGGATGCGGATGCGATGTTCGGTGAGCAACTGGAAGCCGCGCTTCTGCTGTTCAGCGTTGCCGAGGATGCTGATGAAGACGATCGCTGATCGCACATCGCCGGCCACGTCCACGTCGTTGACGGAGATCAAGCCGGCCTCGTTGACGTGGAACTCGCGGCGGATGGCCTCGCCGATTTCCTGTTTGAGCAGTTCGCGGACTCGTTGGATTCGGAGGCTGGCCATTGTCTTTCGTTAATCGTTAAATTGTTAAATCGTTGAATCGTGAACCGATTTAACTATTCAACGGTTCAACCATTCAACAAATCATAACTTCGCGGCAAATTTCTCAATCGCGTAACATTCAATCGTGTCGCCGACCTGGAATTCGCTGTAGCCTTCGATGCGGATGCCGCATTCCATGCCGGCGCGGACTTCGTTGACCTCGTCTTGAAACCGGCGGAGCGACTGCGCGATGCCTTCGTAAATGACATCCTTGCGCCGGCGCACGCGCACCTTGCCCCGGGCGATGCGCCCGGTGGTGACCATGCAGCCGGCAACCGGCACGCCTTTGGACAATTCAAACACCTGCCGCACTTCGGCCACGCCGGTGATGGTTTCGCGGGCCTCCGGATCCAGCAAGCCGGCCATGGCTTCCTTCACCTGGTCGATCAACTCGTAAATGATCGCGTAAAGTTTGATTTGCACGCCGGCGTGCTTGGCCTTTTCAGCGGCGGTGCTGTCCACGCGGGTGTGAAAACCGAGGATGATCGCGCTGGAAGCGGAGGCGAGCGCCACGTCGTTTTCGCTGATCGCGCCGACATCGCTGTGCATGATCTCGAGCGAGACTTTTTCCGCCTCGATCTTGTTGAGCGCCTCGACAATCGCCTCGACCGAGCCTTGCGTGTCGGCCTTGACGACGACCTTGAGCGCCTTGCTCTGGTTCGCGGCCAGTGTGGCGAAAAGATTTTCCAACGTGACCTTTTTGCTTTCGTGACCTTCAGCGCGGTCTTTCAGGAAACGTTCTTCCGCCTTGTCGCGCGCGGCTTTTTCGTCCTCGACCACGATGAATTCCCGGCCGGCATCCGGCACGCCGTTCAAACCGAGCACGCGCACGGCGACTGACGGTCCGGCTTCTTTGAGCCGCTGGCCTTCTTCGTTGATCAAGGCGCGGACGCGCCCGTAAAATTCGCCGCACAAAATAATGTCACCGACATGCAGCGTGCCTTTGCGGACGAGCACCGTCGCGGTCGGACCGCCGGGTTCGACGCCGGATTCGATGACGTTGCCCTTGGCATTGCGGTCGGGGTTCGCCTTGAGTTCGAGCAGCTCGGCCTGGAGCAAAATCATCTCCAGCAATTTGTCCACGCCCATTTTGGTCAGCGCGGACACATCAACGAAAATCGTTTCGCCGCCCCAGTCGTCCGGCACGAGGCCCTTTTCCTGCAACTGCTGGCGGACCTTCATCGGGTTCGCGTTCGGATGATCCATCTTGTTCACCGCGACGAGAATCGGCACCTTCGCCGCCTTCGCGTGGCTCAGGGCTTCGAGCGTCTGCGGCATGACGCCGTCATTCGCGGCGACCACGAGCACGACAATGTCCGTGACGTTCGCGCCGCGGGCGCGCATGGAACTGAACGCCGCGTGACCGGGCGTGTCGAGAAAGGTGATCTGCGCGAGGCCCTTTTTGGTGTCGGGATGCGGCACGGAAATGGTGTAGGCGCCGATGTGCTGCGTGATGCCGCCGGATTCGCCGGCCGCGACGTTCGCCTTGCGAATGACGTCGAGCAGCGAGGTCTTGCCATGGTCAACGTGACCCATGATGGTGACGACCGGGGCGCGCGGCTTGAGATCTTCCGGCTTGTCCTCGGTGTCGTGTTCCACTTCCAGCACCGGCTTGTGAACCACGCCTTCGCCCTTGGCGCGCTTTTCCATTTCAAAACGGAACCCGTATTTGGCGCAAAGCTGCTGCGTGATTTTTTCGTCCACCGCCTGGTTGACCGTCGCGAAAACACCCAGGCCCATCAGGTCGGCGATGATTTTGAACGGCTTCTGCTTCAGCTGTGTGGCGAGTTCGCGCACGATGATCGGCGGCTTGATGACGATGACTTCGCCGGTGGTGGGCGCGATAAATTTGGGCTGGGCCGGCGTGGCCGTCTTGGCCGGCTCGCGGGACGTCGGTCCGGAGGAACGGCCGCCGAACTGCTGGCGTTGCCCCTGGCCTCCCCGGAAATCGCCACGTTGCGGCGGTCCACCGCGCGGCGGCGCGCCGGGGCGCGGCGGCGGCGTCACGGTTTTGGGCTTTTCACTGCCGCGGGGCTGCGGGCGCGGGGCGAGTTGGATGAAGCCGACTTTGTCGCCGACTTTCGGCACGTGCGGAGCCGGCGGCGCGGCGGGGGCCGACGGAATGATGATCTCCTCGACTGCGGGCGCTTCGGAGACAGATTCGACGACCGGCTCGGATTCGACCGCGACCGGCTCGGGAATGATTTCCGGCTCGGGTTCCGGCGGCGGGGCGGTGATCAG
>TBL_comb47_HYPODRAFT_10004799_pt1 | contig 15375 bp, 14 predicted proteins | sample TroBogypolimnion_40_FD_10682 | JGI IMG/M metagenome (IMG submission 10682)
GTATGGGAATCGAACCCATGACCTTTAGACTGCCAGTCTAACGCTCTAGCCAACTGAGCTAACACCCCGGGTATTTTTGAGGTAGCAAAAATAGGTATTTTCTGTTAAATAAACCTACTTTTGCTATACATATTTCAACAATAAGGCTCCAGGCTACTATTCAGAGGATATGAGAAATAAAAAATTGTGATGAAAAGACTCTTTATTGCCATTAAGATTGAACCCGATCCATCGTTTATTAAGATATATCAGGACCTTATTTTAAAGTTAAAGCACGAAAACCTGCGTTTTGCAGAACCGGATAATCTTCATCTGACACTTCGTTTTCTGGGAGAAACCGATGAAAATAAGATACCCGATATCGATCGCATGTTGAAAAAAAGTGCCGAATCGACAAAGGCTTTTACAATGAATATATACAATACCGGAATCTTTGGTAGTTCCTATAGTCCAAGGGTGGTATGGTTCGGCATCGGTCACAACGAAAGTCTCATACATCTGCACACAAAAATTGAAATGAATCTATCGAAAGTGGGGTTCTTTTCGGATCGGCAAAACTTTGTGCCACACCTTACGCTAACAAGGATTAAACAATTGCAAGCTCCGAAATTATTTCAAAAAATAATCAGTGAATTCTATGGCCGGGAAATATCGAAACAAGATGTTCAGTCTTTCAGCCTGATCGAGAGTATTTTGAAAAAAGAGGGCCCCATCTACCAAACCTTGAGTGTTTATCCCCTGGAAAAATAATTTCCCGTTTTATCTGCCCGGTATAACCTATATTCGTGTCAGACAAAACGGGAAACATCCCAAAAGGTTCGTGCCCTTGATCTATTCCTTTTCAGGCTCTTTCGTCTCTTCGGGTAGATTTTCTTTCAGTTGTTTGCGCTCTAAAAGAAAAGAGACCAACAAACTGGCACCACCAAAGATGAATACCAATGAGAAATAAGCGGCATCGCGATCCATCCAATTAAATTTTACGATGATATTAGCAAGCAAAATACCTAAACCAACTGCTAACAGTAGCATTCCCAATTTTACAGTTGAAAGTGTTGGCTTGGCATTTTTTTCGAATGTGGCCGGATCCAATCCTGCCTGAATCAACATCAGGTGTTCTTTTTTGGTCATCCCTAAACGAACGATTCCGTATATCATCGCGAACATTCCCAGTGAAATTACAACTCCTTCCATAGTACAGGTTATTTAGTGTTATTGTTTGTGGTTTTGACGTCGTTTCTTGATTAAGGTTACATTAAACGCGTAAAATTCAATAAACAAATGTTAAATTTTTGAAAACAAAAAGATTACGGATAAATGTTGATTAAATTTGTATAATCATGTAACCAAACTATTGGTTCGTCGTCAAAGGGTTGTATGAAATTCGAGACCGACATTTTTTACTTACAGCAAATCACCTCAGGCAATGCCAGAGCTTATGCTTTCCTCGTTGAAAAGCACAAGGAAATGGTGTTCTCCATCGCACTCAAAATAGTTCACAACAGAGAGGATGCAGAAGAGATTGCCCAGGATGCTTTTGTAAAAGCATATCAGTCACTTTCGGGTTTTAAGAATGAGGCAAAATTTTCAACATGGCTTTACAGAATTGTTTATAATTCAGCAATATCTAAAGTCAGGAAGAAGAAATTAGAGCTTTCGCCACTGGATGATTCAACCATTAATAACTATTCAGATGACACCATTGATTCCAATCTTTTCCTCATCGATGAACCCGATCAGTTTGAATTACTTCAAAAAGCATTGCAATGTCTATCAGAGGAAGAAAATGTAATCGTATCTTTGTTCTATCAAAATGATAATTCTATAGAAGATATCAGTGCAATAACAAACCTCACAGTGGCCAATGTAAAAGTAAAGCTGCACCGCATTCGAAAAAAGCTTTATTCAGAAATGCAAAAAATGATGACAAGCCTGGAACATTCAGAACTAAACCAGGCATATTTTAAGGAGGTTACGAGATGAAAAACATATCTTATCAAAACGATGAACTGCTAAAAAGACTGTTCAAAAAAATATCGCCGGAGTCACCCTCTGCTGGTTTTTCTGAGCGTATAATGGATTTGATTATCCAACCCGAAATCGATATGTCTGCCCACCAACAGACAATTAATAAATTACTCTGGACGATAATTGCTTCTATTGCACTACTCATTCCGGTTTTGTTCTTCCTGCTCGACTGGTCATTTTTTGACTTGATTCCCTTCTCTATCAGTGCAGAAACTTTCAATCATTTTATTGTTTTTCTAAGCAAAATACCTGATTATTTTTCTTCTGTGTTGATGGGATTAAAACAATATTCCTGGTTTTTTGCTATACTGGCTGCCGGAATCGGGCTATTATTCATTGACAGTTTGTTAAATAAATCGCTTATCCGCAATATATTTCCCTTCACCCTGTCGGGTCATGAGGTGAAATAATAGGATAGAAAATTTCTGTTTTCGTTAACTACAAGAGCGTATTCAGCTATATAATGAATATGTTATCTTTTTGGATTTTCCCGCTCTTCCCATAGTTGTTTAAAACTCTTCTCCTTAACCAGGGGTAATTGTTTGGAAGGACCCCATGCCGTGGTGAAAAAAGTTTTGCTGAACCAGTTTTTATGTTTGGGTGAGATCTTGTCTAGCCAGTATCTTTTGTTCATTAATGTTTTCCATCCAAACATGAGCACCCGTTCTTTGAGGCTGGTATGATGATTTTGAACTGCATCCTTTCTGTTGAAAATCAATAATTCATGCAGGTTAATTTTCACAGGACATACTTCGGTGCATGCACCACAAAGGGATGAGGCAAAACTCAGACTGTTGAATTCATCCATTCCTTTCAGATAGGGTGTGATAACTGATCCAATGGGACCCGGATACGTTGTCTTATATGCTTGTCCGCCTATTGTTTTATAAACAGGACACACATTGAGACACGCACCACAATGAATACAGGATAAAGCCCTGCGTTGTTCAACCTTTTCAAGCAGGTTGGTTCTGCCGTTATCAAGAAAAATAACATACATATCATCGGGACCATCAATTTCTCCTTCTTGTTTTGGTCCGAGAACAACAGAATTATATGCCGTCATTTTCTGCCCCGTACCATGGGTCGCCAATAAAGGCCAAAACAGATTCAGATCTTTTAACGATGGAATTATTTTCTCGATGCCAGCAATCACAATATGTGTTTTAGGAAACGAAACAGATAGCAACGCATTGCCTTCGTTTTCTGTCAACGCTACTCCACCCACATTTGCAACCAGAAAATTAGCACCCGTAATCCCTATATCGGCTTTGATGAATTTTTCCCTTGTATGCTTACGGAAATAAAGCAATAAATCGGAAGAGGTTGAATTTACCGGTAATCCATACTTTTGATGAAAGAATTTCTTGACGTCTTCTTTTGACTTATCTATTAATGGGTTTACAAAATGAACGGTTTTCTCATTCCCTTCCTGGTGTATGAATTCGCCCAGTGCGGTTTCATGTACAACAACTCCGGCCTTAAAAAGATGTTCATTAAGATGTATCTCTTCGGTAATGGTACTTTTTGATTTTACAACACTCTTTGCCCGCTTTCTCTCAACAATAATCAGGATTTCCCTGATTGCCTCCTCTTCATTGCGCGCCCAAATAACTTTACCACCTCTTTTTACAAAATTTGTTTCAAATTCTATCAGATATTTATCTAATTCGTTCAGTACCTTATATTTTATTGCTGCAGCCCTCTCTTTGGCTAATTCAATTTCAGCATATTGCATTTTAGCTTTTCCAAATTCAACATCATAATGAGATATATTAAAAGCCGTATTCTCACGATATTCTTTATCGATGGCAGTCATCTCTAAATGCTGATTTGTCTTATTAATTATTTCTTCCATATTGACCTAAAATTTACTAATCTTGTCAATTCTTTTCTGGTGACGTCCACCTTCAAAAGTAGTTGAAAGAAACAAATTTACAATTTTTATGGATTCTTCGTAAGAAATAAACCGTGCAGGGAGTGATAAAATATTGGCATTATTATGCTGTCGTGCCAACTCGGCCAATTTATCTTTCCAGCATAAGGCAGCCCTTACATTGGGATATTTATTTGCAACAATATTAACCCCATTACCACTACCACAAATTAAAATACCGGTATCAATTTTATGTTCGTTTACAGCTTGAGCTACAGGATGGGCAAAGTCTGGATAATCAACACTTGAATTGCTTTTTGTACCAAAGTCTATGATCTCATACCCCTTTTCAGTCAGATATTTTTTAAGATATTCTTTAAGTTCGAACCCTGCATGATCAGATCCCAATGCCAAAACTTTCTTCATTTTGTGAAATGTTAATAACTAATTTTGTACAAAATTAATCAATAATTCAACTGACCTCTTAGCTTGTTTATTTCTAAGCTTTTAATAATAGTGAATAGGAACGGTTTATAAATACATTAAACTAATATTCAGAAGAATAAAATTATGAACATGTCGTTTGTTAATAATCTTAATTCAAATCAAAATACAGCTGATAACTATTCAGGGTTATAAACAAAAGGGGGGTAAAGCGAATAAATGGTTCTATTTATCAGAAGAAATCAACAAAGGATAAACAAAGAAAACATCATTTTTGTTAGAATAGTTGTCAACAATTGAGCCTTTCGAGGTTAATGTTTATAATTAATTAAACATCTAAATTTTAAATATTTGACAATTCAAAAATGTGTGATATACTGTTAACCATTTGTTGAAAAGTTAAAAAACAAAAAAAATATTTAAAAAATATTAACTGAATCAACACACCATTTATATCATAAACAATATTTATAAAATAATTATATAAGAGATATTAAAATGAATAATGAGACTATTGCAGGAAAAATAAAAGAATTAAAAAAGAAAAAAAATGCAGTAATTTTGGCTCACTTTTATCAGGTTTCGGAGATTCAGGATATAGCAGATTATGTGGGTGACAGTTTGGGACTCGCTCAAAATGCTGCTCAGACGGATGCTGAGATAATTGTATTTGCCGGGGTTCATTTTATGGCTGAAACTGCAAAAATTTTGAATCCGGGAAAAATTGTGTTACTCCCTGATCTCGAAGCCGGATGTTCTTTAGCTGATTCATGTCCTGCTGCTGATTTTAAATTATTTAAACATAAATATCCTGATCATAAGGTAATTACATATATAAATTGTTCAGCAGAAGTAAAGGCATTGTCTGATGTAATTTGTACTTCGAGTAATGCCCTTAAAATTGTTGAATCTTTTCCGAAAGATGAAAAATTAATATTTGCTCCCGATAAAAACCTGGGAAATTATGTTAACAATATAACCGGAAGAAACATGGTCTTATGGGATGGTAGTTGCCATGTTCACAATCAGTTGAGTGCTCAAAAGGTTATAGAATTAAAATTAGAAAATAAGGATGCAAAAATAATTGCACATCCTGAATGTCAGGGGCCGATTTTAGCTCTGGCCGATTTTATAGGTTCAACGACAGCCTTGATTGAATTTGTGAAGAAAGATTCCGGTAAAAAATATATCGTTGCTACTGAAACAGGAATATTACATCAGATGAAAAAAGACTGTCCCGAAAAACAATTTATTATTGTTCCTTCGGATGAAACATGTGCTTGTAATGATTGTCCATTTATGAAAATGAATACATTGGAAAAATTACTCAGTTGTCTAGAAAATGAAACGCCTGAAATTAATTTGGACCATGAAATTATCAGCAAAGCAAAAGACCCAATTTTAAAGATGCTTGAAATTTCCAAAAGGTCCAATTTAATTTAAATTGATTTTTTGTTGTGAGAGGGCTTCAAAATGAGTATTATTGTAAAGCCTTTACAAATTGCTGTTATGCAAAGACAAATGTTTCTTTTGCTGTTACTTGGATGGAGTTATCTGGTTTCAGCTCAAAATACAGTTACTCCAAATGGGGTAAATGTGTTTAAATATGCCAATGGTAATATTGCTAGCGAAGGTATTATGCGTGACGGCAAACCAGACGGGTATTGGAAGACTTATTATGAAAATAAAATATTAAAATCTGAAGGTAACAGAAAAAATTTCGAGCTTGATAGTACCTGGAAGTTTTACGATGAAAAAGGAAAACTCAATTTAGAAATCAACTATAAAAAAGGAAAGAAGAACGGACTTAGAAAGAGTTATAGAAAAAGTGAATATGTCACAGAAAATTTTGTAGATGATATAAAACAAGGACCCACAACTTATTATTACGCCGATGGAAAATTATGGAAAGTAATAAACTATGAAAATGGATTGGAAGTTGGTATTTCAAAAGAATTTAGTCCTGACGGTACAATTATTTCAATAACCGAATATAAAAAAGGATTTATTGTAGATCGCGAATTCATTAACAAAACAGATAAGGCTGGAAAGAAGCAAGGAAAGTGGAAATACTTTTACGAAAACGATATTGTCAAGTTGGAAGGTGTCTACAAGGACGACTTAAAAAATGGGTATTTCAAAGAATATGACAAGAATGGAGTACTTCTTAGCATTAAGAAATATGTAAATAATATTGAAGAAGTTCAGGCTGTTGAAACTTCTAAACTTGCTGTAAAATCAGATTATTATCCAAATGGACAGGTTAAAACAGTCGCTACTTACAGAGGTGATGTTCCGGAAGGAGTTCGGCGTGAATATGATCAAACCGGAAAAATAGTTCAGGGATTTGTATTCAGAAATGGTGCCGTAGTGGGTGAAGGTGTTATTTCTGATGATGGAGTCAAAGACGGCAGCTGGAAGGAGTATTATGATGGGGGCAAATTACGTGCTGTAGGTGCATATGATAAGGGTAAACAGGTTGGGGAATGGGTATACTACTACCCCGATGGAAAAGTGGAGCAGAGAGGCAAATTTTCGAAGAATGGTAAATTTGAGGGTAACTGGAAATGGTTTTATCCCGATGGCAGTTTAAAAAGAGATGAGGCTTATTTAAACGGAGTGTTGGATGGTCCTACTGTCGAATATGATGAATTTGGAAATGTAATCCGACAGGGCGAATACATAGAAGGACTTGAAAATGGTCAATGGATTTCTGAAGTCGGGGAATATAGAGAAGAAGGTGTTTACAAAGCAGGCTTAAGAAACGGTATCTGGAAATTCTATTATATTTCAAAATCAGCCGGAACCAATAAACAATTGTTCTTCGAAGGAGGCTTTATAGACGATTTACCAAACGGTAAACATGTTTATTACTGGGACAATGGCAATAAAAAAGATGAAGGTACTTATGTAATGGGACGAAAAGAAGGGGATTGGACCAAATATAATTATGCAGGATCTGTTTTTCTGATCATTAGTTACAAAGGTGGAATTGAGAAAAAATATGATGGGGTAATCATCAAACCCGAATTGAAATAAATAAAAAAAGGAGTTTAACTCCTTTTTTTATTTATTTTCTTCCTTTTTATGGTCATCTGTACCCGACATTCCTTCCTTAAAACTACGGATTCCTTTTCCAACACCATGCATTAATTCCGGAATTTTCTTACCTCCAAAAATGAGAAGGGCAACAATCAGAATGATAACCCATTCTCCTCCACCTGGCAGAAGACCTGCAATAACTGTATTCAGCATAACTGATTTTATTTATTATTACAAAAATAAGGATAATATGATGGAAACAAACATGGGCATCAAATTATTTTAAAATCCAGCCAATAGGATTCAAAAGTACCTTGCCTTTCCATATTTCGAAATGAATTTTGGTTTTATTGGAAGAAGGATCAGTTTGAATCGTACCCAATGATTGAAGTGTTTTCACCTTATCCCCTTTTGCGATGGTAACGTTTTTCAGGTTGGAGTAAACGGTTAGAAATTCACCATGTCTGATGATGACAACGGTATTAAGGTTGGGAATAGAAATAATTCCGGTAACCACACCATCGAAAATTACTTTGGCGCTTGCACCCTGACTGGTTTCTATATTGACGCCGTTATTTTTAATCATGATTCCTTTCAATTCTGCATGGGGTTGTTCACCAAAATAATCGGTGATTGTACCTTTTTCTACAGGCCAGGGTAACCTACCTTTGTTCTTTTCAAAGGATGAAGATAAATTAATTTCTTCAGGGGTCAAGCTATAAACATAGTCATTTTTAATGGCTTCATCTCTGGGGGATGATTTTGTAATATATTTAGAATTTGATTTTGATACAGACGTACTTTTCCTTTTTGTTTCACTAACTCTTTTTAATTCTTCAGCAATGATACGTTCGATAGCATTTTGTAATGTCTGAACTGCCTGTTCATTATTACGCAAAGTCTTTAAAAGCATCTTTTCTTTTTGACTCAGCTGATTGATATTATAGTTTTGTTCTTCTTTTTCGCTGAATAATTTCAGCTTTTCACTTTCCTTGCTTTTTAACAATTGCATCTTTTCTCTTTTCTGAGATTCGAGCGATGATAATTTCACACTCAAAGTATGCGTTACACCCAAAATTTTTGATGCCTGTTGTTGTCTGAACAGTGAATATTGTTGCATATATTTTATCCTCAGATAAGCCTGGTTAAAGCTTTTAGATGAAAAAATAAACATCAGCAGACTCTGTTCATTTCTACTTTTAAAGGCCTGGTAAACAATCTTCGAATAATCTTTTTTTAATGACTCAAGACTTTTAGCTAGTTGAGTTATGGTATCACGCGTTTTGATAGATTCAAAATCTATATCGTTTAATTGTAGATTAATAGAAGATATAAGTTCTTGTCTTGCCGTGATCTGTTTGTTTAAAATAGTAATCTGGTTTAGATAACCCTGTTTGTTTTTCTTGGTCTCATTCAGTTGGCTACTGGTCTGTTTAATAATGTTTTCAAGTTTCTCTTTCTTTATTCTCAAAACGTTTTTTTCGTTTTGGGAATAGATAGAATGTGAAACCAGAAGAAGAAGTATGATTACTATATTTCTGTTTATTAACATTTCGCCATTTTTACTTTAAAACCGGTCAATCCGTTTATACTCTGATGGAATATTGAACGGGTAGCTCTGATCTGGATTTATGCGTATTTTGGATAGACTCAACACAATATGAATTTTATTTTCTCCATCATTGACATTAAATTCTATGGTCTGAGGTATTATCTGTTTATTTATGTCAATATAGTTTTTATAATATGCCTGAAAAGTACGGTTATTTTTATCAATTTCTTTAATAATAACCGTTGAAATTTTAAAATTTACCGGATCTAAATATATTTGCTGGAATGGGATAACGTCTGTTAAAGTATCTGATGCCTGAGATAATTTTCTGAGGCGACGACGATTCAACGTACTTAACCGATATTGATTTTTATCAACAGCTGCTTTAAAAGAACTATTGTCATATACAGAAAAATCATTTCCTATTAACAAGGACTGGAGCATATCAAAGTCTAATCCTTTATTTATCATTTCACTGATAAAATCAAAATTCTGGAGTAGGTAAGTCTTGGACATTTTATTGATGATCTTTATTGAATCCGGTGTTATAGCCAGACGAACCAATTCTATATACAAACCAGGACCTATGGAACACCAGATTAAACTATCTTTATTGATGAGTATTGTTCCTTTAATAGAAGTTTTCTTTTTGTTTTTTACATATTCAGCAGAAAAGGATGCCTTAAGTGTCTTAAAATGTAGTTCATTGGCTTTTAGATTATTAAACAATAAAGAAGAACCTTGTTCTTTTAAGGGTGCTTTAATAATGCTGCGTGTCGTCTTACACGAAGTAAATGTAAATGCAAGAATAATAATGCAATAAAGGATATTGATCTTCATAATTTCATTCAATTAATTTTCTTTGTTTTATTTTATCTTTTAAGAACGCAGAACCTGATCCATATTTCCGTGCCTTAATCCACATTTTATTGGCCCGTGAAATATTGCCTGATTTGTAAAGTATATCTCCATAATGTTCTAAAACCACATCACTTTTAATTCCCCCATACCGAATAGCTTTTTTAATTGCTTTTTTAGCATCAATATATTTTTCATTTTTATATAGTGCCCAGGCATAGGTATCCAGATTATTGGAATTTTTAGGCGTCAGCTTAATGGCCATCTCTGCCAACTCCAGAGCGCCGGGAAGATTCTTATTTACCAATAACAGGTGATAAGCAAAATTATTCAGTGCCAGGGCATTCTTTGGGTTAAGGCTGATGACCTTTCGGTAATAGATTGTTGATAAAGAATCTTGCTTATTGTAATAATAGGCTTCAGCAATCTGAAGGAGCATGTCTTCTTTAAGTGGACTGTTGTTTGCGGTCAAAAGTCCTTGTTGCAAAGTGGAGATAACCTTTTCATATTCCTTTTTTGTGAATAGAATGGATCCCAAAAAATAGAAATAATACGTATTGGTAGGTAATTGTCTGATGGCTTTTACCAGATAAGGCTCCAGATTTGTTGTGTCGTTTGAGATTAAGGTTGAACGGATATAATAATCTAAAGCGTAAATATTCAAACTATCTATCTTCAGCGCCTTTGAAAAATATTCCTTCGATTCTCTGTATTTTTTATGAATGAATAAAGAATTTCCTCTGACGAGAATGGCTTTTAAATCTTTGGGATGAGCTTGATAAATAATATCTGATAGCTCATCAGCTTCCATTGGTTTTAGAAAAGGATTGATGGTATCGTTCAGGTATTGCTCAAAGATTTTTAATTTGAAGTCACTGTCAAGGGTCTTTGAAGAAAAACCCAGTTTCAATTCTTCAAAAGCCTTTTTTGGGTTTTTTCTTTGTTTATAAAAATCAGAGAGCGTAATATGGATGTATGGATCCGCAGGATTTAACTTTTCAATGATCTGATAATAATATTCTGCCTTTTTAAAATTTCCTCTATCGTGAAACAGTTTGGCCAGTATGGAAAAATAGTTTTGTTCCTTAGGAAACTTTTTGGTCAGTTTTTCAATCTCTTTTATCGCCTGAGCACTATCATTGATGGATAATAGGAGTTTGTATTTTTCCAGTACGACCTCTTCCGATATCCCAAACCGTTTCTCAATACGGTTGTAAGTATCAATGGATTTTTTAATGTTATTGGCATAGATATAGTTTGTAGCCAGATTGTTATAATTATCTGGATTTTCAGGATCCATTTTAATCAATCGCTCACATAGATAAGTGGTGCTGTCATATTTCCCGGTGACCTGATACAACTGACTCAGTGCCTGAACATAATATTTATTCGTCGAATCTATTTGATATGATTTATTCAAATAATAAATAGATTGATAGATAAGACCTTTATTGTTACTGATGTTGGCTAATTCATAATATGCGACCCCACAGTCAGGATACTTTTTTATGATGTCATTATATTTTAAAACAGCCTTATCTATATTGCCCAGTAATGCTTCTTTCTGAGCATCAATAAGTAATAAACCTATTTTTGAATCATTTTTTGACGTTTCTTTTGCTGTTTGACTATAGGCAGGCAAAAAAGTAATGACCAACAGTATAAATAGCAATGAAAATCGAAACATATATTTAGATATAAATTAAAATTATTTATTACCGGTGTGACCAAATCCACCCTCTCCTCTGTCAGTTGCTGCCAGCTCGGAAGTCAGATTCCAGTTCACCCGTTCATGCTTTGAAACGATCATCTGGGCAATTCTTTCTCCGTCCCTGATTACAAATTCGGCGGCCGAAAGGTTTACAAGAATGATTTTAATCTCTCCCCTGTAGTCAGCGTCAATAGTACCGGGGGTATTCAAAACGGTAACACCTGTTTTGGCAGCCAACCCACTGCGTGGCCTTATCTGAGCTTCATACCCTTCGGGCAATTCGATGAACAGACCGGTTGGAATAATAACCCTTTCAAGTGGTTTAATTGTAACAGGAATATCCAGATTAGATCGTAAGTCCATCCCTGCAGAATGAATGGTTTCATAAGCAGGTAAGTTATGTTTAGACTGATTGATTATTTTAACGTTTAATTCTTCCATTGATTTTAATTATAATAGACTGTACATCAATTTTCTCTGTTTTTATCACCAACCAGATTAAGGGGATTAAAAATAGATTGTTGATGATAAAGTGTAACGGTAAATTGTTGTTTCTTATCAGATAATTCAGTGCATATAACGTTAATGCTGCAAAAAAGTATAATCCGAATTTTTTAATATTGTAATTGATCGGATAATGCTTTTGTCCCAGAAAATAGGAAATCACCATGACCGACAAATAACAGATCAATGTAGCCCATGCTGCACCTACATATCCAAAAACCGGAACCAATATAAAATTAAGAATAATTGTTATACCAGCACCGATAATAGATACCAGAGCGCCTAATTTTGTTTTGTCTGTCAGTTTATACCAGATGGAGAGATTATAAAAGATCCCAAGAAACATGTTGGCAATCAATAAGATTGGAACAACCCCCAAACCTGTTCTGTATTTCGATGTGATAATCAATTTTATGATATCAATATTCAACATTACGGATAGAAAAATGAAGGTACAGACAATAATAAACCAGGTCATGACTGTTGGATAGATATCTCTTGAATCGGTTTGGCTGGCATGACTGAAAAAGAAGGGCTCTGCTGCATATCTGAACATGGTGATGAAAATAGTCATCAGTATAGAGAATTTATAACACACACCATATACCCCGAGTTGAAATTCAGGGTTGGCTGCTTGCGGTATAATCCATTTCATGATGACCCTGTCGAAGGTCTCGTTCACACTTCCAGCCAGCCCTAAAATCATCAAAGGCCAGGCATACTTAAATAATTCTTTCCAGAGTTGTTTGTCGAATTTATACGTTATATGAAAATATTCGGGGATAAGAAGAACAAGGGTTGCAATACTTGCTATGAGGTTTGCGATGAAAATATAACCAACTCCAATTTTGGGATTATAAATGAAGGAGATTATCTGTTTTAAAATGGGCGTTTCAACATGGTTTGATAAGAATGGAAGCAACCAAAGAAAGAACAGGTTGAAAAAAATATAGATCAATATATTGGTTGTCTTGATCAGCGCAAAACGGAAAGCTTTGTTTTCGATTCTTAGTTTTGCAAAAGGAATAGCCGCCAGGGTGTCCAGGACCAGGATCAGCGCAAACCAGACAACATATTCAGGATGATGGGGATAGTCTAGATGAACTGCAATAGAATGATTGAAAAAAAGAATAAACAGTAAAAAGACTGAAGATGAAGCAAGTATTGAGATCAGTGAAGTAGAATAGACCGTTTTCTTGTCAGAATATTTGAGCGAGAATCTAAAATAAGCCGTTTCCATCCCATATGATAAGACATTGAGGACAAATGGAACGATAGCATAAAAATATGGAACAACAGCTAATTCTTCAGGATTAATAAAAAATTGCGTCCAGAAAAAAGTAAGAAAATAACTTAAAAAGCGACCTACTATTGTTGGCAATCCATAGATTGCGGTCTGTCCTGCTAATTTTTTTAGTGGATTCAATGCCATATAATATAAAATGCAAATATACGCATAAAGAAGAGTCAGGCCGTTAACCCTGTTGATCTGATGATGGAAAGCTTAAAATAAAAGTAGTTCCAATACCATCATCTGATTTGAACCGGATCGTTCCACCAAAACTCTCTGTGATATTCTTTACCATTGCTAAACCCAATCCTGTTCCTGCAGATTTCGTCGTAAAGAAGGGAGTGAATATTTTTGATTGAAATTCTGGTTTTATACCTGTTCCGTTATCAGAAAACTCCAGAAAAGTGAATTTGTTCTCTTCATAGGTGGTAATCATTATCTGACCATGTTTTAAGGTCGGAATCGACTGGATAGAATTTCTGAACAGATTATTCAAAATACGCGCAATCTGTTGTTTGTCCGCTTTTATGTGATGTTCAGTATTGGAGAGGTTTAAGTTGATTTTTAAATTCGTTGAATTTGAAAACAGGGTCACAGCTTCCCGGATAGATTGATTTAAGTCTAACACCTCTAATATACTGGCCGGCATCTTGGCAAAATCTGAGAATTCACCCGATATCGTGGAGAGCGCTTCAATCTGGGTTATCATGGTTTGCGTAAACCGCTTCAGCCGTTTTTCAAAATCAGGTGATTGATCCATCCAGGCTTTCTCAAGGTGCTGAACACTCAATTTCATGGGTGTAAGCGGATTCTTGATCTCATGTGCTACTTGTTGTGCCATGATCCTCCATGCACTTTCCCTCTCAGAGCTCACAAGCATTTCTGCACTATGAGCCAGATCATCAACCATTTGGTTATACTGAATGATCAGGTCAGCCAATTCATCGATCCCGGTATATTTTATCTTCTCCGGTTTTTTGAAATAATTGATCTGGCTGATTTTATCTTTAATAATCTGTAAGGGTAGCGTAATGTAGTTGGATACAATCAACGCAACAAGAATAGCAATAACCGTTAAGATAACATAGATGTTGATAAAGGCCACCAGGAAAGTCGAAAGATCTGCTCTGAATTCTGATTCCCTGGCAAAGTATGGCAGATTAATATATCCGAGTGTCCGGTTATCTCCGTCCCGCAAAGGAACATAAGCAGACTGGAATGTATAACCTCCTATTTTCTCATCTATGGTTTCTATGATTTGTTGTTCATCGTGTAAAGCACAATAAGCTTGTGGATTCATCTTTGTAGACAATAATTGTACTTCAAACAATTGAGGTCTTGAAGTTGCCATCAGATCTCCGTTCCGGTCAAATAGATTGATATCCGTAAAGAATACATTCGACAATTTGGAGAGATATTCAGAAAGTTGGGTTGGGTGACTGCTGCTAAAATAATTGGGATCGTTTACCTTTTGTTCCAGCTCTACTAAAACAGAATGAGCCTTATCTCTAAGGATATTCTGGTTTTTCCGCTTATCCAGATCAAAGAGATAAAATAACATGACACATCCTATCGCTATGGATGATAATAATATAATCGTTATGGTCCAGAATTGTAAACGTTGTTTGATGGTCGACGAAAACAAAACCTTTGGATTTTTACTGGATAAAACTCTGAACAGCAAATAAAATAGGGATGAGAACAAGAATATGTACGAGAAGAAGGATATGGTACTGATCAGATTTGATTTCTTTCTGCTGACCAGTATCGATGTATAGGGCGAAGTTTTTACATATAAATGACTGTAATCATCTTTATCAAAGAAGAAGGTAGAGTTTAATATTTTCGGATAGGTTGATTGCAGGGTCAATTGATACTTATAATCACCCATGCTTTTTACTAAATCATTTTGATGATAAATGGCGTAGGAATATTCAGATAAGTCCAGCCGCTGATAAAATTCATTGTCTATGAGTAAATCAGGGTAGCCTAAACTGCTTGTAGTTATTTTGGAATAAAATTCAAGATAGATTGTTGCTTTTTGCTTGGAGCTGGTCACAAAAGGAAAATTA
>TBL_comb47_HYPODRAFT_10004801_pt1 | contig 15374 bp, 11 predicted proteins | sample TroBogypolimnion_40_FD_10682 | JGI IMG/M metagenome (IMG submission 10682)
TCGCTAATATTGATCGCGAAAATCCAACAATTACTTCCGTTCAAGCAATCAGCTCGAATACTATTGAGGTTGTCTTTAACAAGGATTTGCAAAATAATTTAGAAGGCCACCACCCAGCCATTTCCGATTTTAATGTCTACAACGATCTCAATAAATCTAATAATCTAGATGAAGGTGACACACCTTACGGGATTAGCAATGTTAGCTATAATCTTAAAAAGGCTACTCTTACCTTAACTAATCCTCTAAAATTAGGGGACACTCCCAGATTATATGTTACTCCGGAAGCCACCACGCTAATTGATCCTGCTGGTAATTACTTTAATAATGGCGCCAGCTATGATACCAGTGTTACTGATAAAATCATTCCGGTTCTTACTTTGATCGGAGGCAATCCAATTAATTTAACTGTTGGCGACACTTATACGGAGCTAGGAGCAACTTCCACGGATATTTTTAGCGGCGTTACTGAGCCGATAAATATCTCTGGTACTGTTGATACTGGTACTGTGGGAACTTACACTATTACCTATAATGTAGCCGACATCGCCAGCAACACGGCAGCGGAAATCACTCGGACAGTAAACGTCGCCGCTAAAACACCTTCTGGTGGCGGTGGCGGTGGTGGTGGAGGCGGTGGAAGCTCATTTATCCCAACTTTTAACGCTCCGACCGGCGGATTTCAGGTCGTGATTAATAATGGGGATCTAGATACTAATTCTGTTAATGTTAACCTGAAATTAAATGGTGGCACAGCGACTAAAATGTCCATCTCTAACACTAATGATTTTAGCAGCAGTTCACAGGAAATCTACTCCAATACCAAATCATGGCAATTACTGTCAGGGGCTGGCTTAAAAACTGTTTACGCTAAATTCTTTGATATAAACGGAACAGCTTCACCGGTAGTTAAAGATGATATCTTATTAAATATTGGTAATAGCAGCCCAAACGGTCCAATTATCACTCCGCCCATACAACAAGTATTAGGAGAGAAAAAATATACCGATGGCACGCTGCTTAAAAATCATAACCGAATTTATGTCGTGACTGGCGGCAAATTACTTTACATCCCTAACTTAAAAGAACTTGCCAAATATCACGGCCCGATTCTTAAAGTTGATGACTCAGTAATTAATTCTTTTATTCAACTTTATCCTAATGGCACCTTACTTCGTGCCCAGGGTGATGTAAAAATTTATGTCATTCTAAACGGTCATAAAGTGCACCTAAAAACAATGGCTGAATTAAGAAAATACAAAGGTCCAATTATCGTCGTCACCCTAGATGAGTTAAATAACTACTAAGCTTAAAAAAACAAAAAACCCGTCTATTAAAAAGGCGGGTTTTTTGTTCAAAAGTCGGTATTGACACTTAATTAAAAGTTCGCTAATATATTATCAACTTAATAAGCCACAGACCGCAAGCATTAAAGTAAGTCTCGCGTAGGCCAAAACAATAGCTTTTTAGTTATTTATGTATCTGTGGTTATAAGCCACATTTTTTTATTTATAGCTAATTAATAAAATATGCCTAAAAGTAAAATCCAAAAGAGTGAAATCATGCGGAATTTGACGGAACGGATTAAGAAGTCCAAATCCATCGTTTTTGCTGGTTTTAATGCTTTAGGGGTTCATGACAATGAGGCTTTACGCGCTAAATTACGCGACGTAAATGGCGAATACTATGTCGCTAAAAAAACCTTATTGGAACGAGCTCTTAAAGAACAGGGAGCCTTAAATTTAGACACCAAAACCCTTGATGGTAAGTTGGCGGTCATCTTCTCTTATGAAGATGAAGTTTCCCCGGCTAAAGCCGTTGACGCTTTCCGTAAAGATAAAGAAGATAAAATCTTTTTCTTAGGCGGAATCTTAGAAGGTAAATTGCTTTCTAAGACAGAAGTCGAAGCTCTAGCCAAACTTCCTAGCAAGCAAGAATTGTTGTCGAGATTGGTCGGTACCCTAAATGCACCTGTTTCCGGTTTTGTTAACGTTTTAGCCGGTAACTTACGTGGCCTGGTCACAGTGCTTAAAGCGATTGAAGAAAAAAAATAATTAATAAAAATTTTTAATTTTAAAACTATGGAAGATCAAAAAGAAGTTATTGTTCCTGAAAAATTTCAGGACTTAGTAAGCAAAATCGAAAAAATGAGTGTTCTAGATTTAGCAGAACTGGTTAAAATCTTAGAAGAGAAGTTTGGTGTTTCGGCTGCTGCTCCAGCCATGATGATGGCTGCCGCTCCGGCTGCCGCTGAAGCTGAAGTAAAAGACAGCTTCGATGTTGAGCTAACTGACGGTGGTGCTACTAAAATTGCCGTTATTAAAGTTGTTCGCTCCATCACTGAATTAGGTCTTAAAGAAGCTAAGGATTTAGTAGATGGTGCTCCAAAAATCGTTCGTGAAGGCTTAAAGAAAGACGAAGCGGAAAAGATTAAGAAAGAATTGGAAGAAGCTGGCGCTAAGGTAACTTTGAAGTAAGCTAAAACTTTAGTTACAAGCAAAAAAACACGGGAAACCGTGTTTTTTGCTATACCTAATAATTTAAGAACTAGAGTCCGAATTTATAAACAGTATTACCCGCTAAAATATAAACTGACTTACCGGCTTCATCAACCGCAAAATCTTTCAAACCATCTTTAATTAAGCGATATTGTTTAATTAAAACACCATTCTTGGTTAAGCTAATTAAACGGCTATTTTTTAAATCTAACAGATAAACATTAGCCGCGGTCATAAATATCTTATCAGCCCTAATTTCTGGACTAACGGCGGCAGTTTTATAATCCACCTTTTGTCCTTTATTAAACTTAAGCAAGTCGCCCTCGCTTTGGCTAATAGTCACCCGGCCATCAATTTTAAAATCAGAAGCCAGGGATAAATCTGCTGGTGCTTTAAGCCAATTGCTACGAGCTGAAAAGCCATCAGCCTTAGAACTATAACGATAAATCTGATTATCAGCCTTACTTAATAGATATAGGGCCCCGTTATATATTTGGGCCAAATTTTCTCCTTGAAGTTTTTCTGGACCAATACTTAAGTTACTGGCCGTGTCGCCAGTTACTTTAATGATTTTTTGGCCAGCTAAATAATAAATAATGGAATCACTAATAGTCGGAGAACTAAGCAGCGAGGCGTCACTCAGCGCTATCTTACTGCGACTAGAATCTTTGAGGTTAAAACTATAAATTGATTTATTTGCTCCATCGCTAAGATAAAGCTTATCATTTAGCAAGATAAGGTTGTCCGCTCCCGCTTGAGCGTTCCAAATACTAGTGCTAACCACCTCTTGAAAATTATTTACTTTGGTAATTTTTTGAATCTTATCGCTTTCATCAGAAAGCTTAGTTAACAAGTCAGCCTTCTGAGCAATCTGCTCTTTATTTTGCGGCAAGCTATTTTGCAGGGAATTAGTCGCCTCGCTTAAAACCGATTCAGCCGCACTTTCATTGTTATATAATAGGTAAGAATCAATTTGTGCCTGCTTGTTATTAATATCGGCGGCTATTTGATCAAATTGTTCAACCGCTAAACGAGTTTTTTTGTTAAAAGCGGTGAAGACCAGAGAAACAATCAAAATTAGAAAACAAACCATTAGAGCGCCAACTAAAACCCGATCTTTTTTGCCCAGGCCTTTTAACCAACTACTAAGCCCTTGATAAATACCCACCCAGAAACGAGGCAGGAAAATAATGCTAAAGCCTCTTAGAAAACCAAATATTTTAGGCAAAATATCATAGCTTTTTTTCTTGAAAACTAATTTATCCTTAATTATAAAAGATTCTCGGCGCGCCAAATCAGCTCTCTTGGCCTCTTTAGCTGGTGCGGGAGTAATAATCATTTCATCAGTTTCTTCATAAAATTTAACTACTTTTCGATTCTCAGGAATTTCTACTTTAAATTTAGCAGTCAAATCCATCGTCCATTTAATAATCTTCTTTAAACTGATAATGCCGGCTGGAGCCAACATTCTCTCAGTTTTTTGTTCGGTATAATTTAAATGGGAAATTGAACTATGAGCATTGCGTGAAGAACCTTTTTTTACTTGACTGACTCCCGCCACTTGATGAGTTTCATTTTCTTCTAAATTTTCATGGACTTCGTTTAAACTCGTTCCTAAAGTACTTTTAACAATTATTCCTAAAAATGGTGCAAAAGAATTTATTTTTTGTAAAAGATTTTTAATTTGTTCCGCGGCGACCATGGGCGGCAGTTTAGTGATAACACCCATAAGTTCGCGGTTGGACAAATATTCCGGTAAAGCCTCGTTAGTAAATAAAAAATAAGAATGAGCCGGAATTTCGCCATTTATTACCGCTGAAAATATTTTAGCACTAGCTGGCTCATGGCTTTCTGCTTCTAAAACCGCCTCTTCTTCGGTGACGTTAGACTCGACATTAATCATATCATAATCACCCTGACGTCTGAATATTAAAAAAGCCTTATTTTTTCCATAATTAGAAAAATAAAGCTTATTTTCGTAGACCACCCCCAAAGTTAAATTAGTACTAGCCGGATTGATTTTTAAATGTTCTTCCTGTAAAAAATCTACCAATCCTTGATTCACTCGAGCCAAAACCAATTCAAAAATATTTTCAATTTTAAGACCATCAACCTTATCACGAAGCAATATTTTTTCGTCTCCGTAATAATTATAATCAAAAATATTAACTAAAAAATTAATAATTTTTTGGGTCTCATTTTTTTTACCCTCAATTTCAGCCAGAACAAAAATCTTGCCAGCTAGGCGTTCTTTTTCGGCATCTGGTTGTGAGACGAAAACCTGACCGGCGTAGTTTAGGTTCTTACCGGAATTTAGAATAATAGAGGCTATTTTATTATACATACGTTGAAAAAAATCAAGCTGATACTCCTGATTTTTCAATTTTTTTTGTTTGACTATTTGCTTTTTCTATTATACTATAAAGTCATAAATAGATAAAGCTATGCTAAGCAAACTCTTTGGCTCCGAAGCCAGAGTCAAAATACTAAATATATTTTTAACTAAGCCCGATGGTAATTATTACCTGCGTCAATTGGCTAGAGATTTAGAGTTACAGGTAAATTCTGTGAGACGCGAGCTTCTCAATTTGGAAAATCTCGGACTTATTATGCAAATAGTTAGCGCCGCGAAAGACAAAGAAAAGAAATATTATACTGTTAATCGCGATTTTCTCCTTTTTGATGAAATCAAGTCGCTTTTTATTAAAGCCCAAATGTTAAGTACTAAAGAATTTGCCGAGAATGTTCAAAAAATTTGCACGCCTAAATTATTAATACTAACCGGCTTTTTTACTGGAGAAATTGAGTCTAAAACCGATATTCTAATCGTCGGCAAAATTAGTAAAGATAAATTTCTTAAATTAATCAAAGAGCTGGAAAATTCCATCAATCGAGAGATAAATTACACCATTATGGATGAAAAAGAATTTATTTATCGCAAAGAAATTTTTGATGTTTTTTTGCACAAAATAATGGAAGGGAAGAAGCTGGTAATTAGCGATAGCTTATCATTACCAAAATAATATGTTAAAACCAACTCTTAAAACTGGTTTACAATTATTAAAATATGCTTCATTTGTTATAGTCGGCCTAGTTATTCTAATCTTAATCCTGCTCAGTAATAAAATTGCCGATTCTAAAACATACTACACTCAGATGGTTAATGGCAAAACCCAGCTAGAAGCCGCTATTAGCTCGGTAAAAACTCAAAAATATTCCGAAGCCGAAAAACAGGCCGGTGACGCTACCAACGACTTTAATGCTGCCCTTAACACCTTATCCGATATCAGAAATAACAAAGTAGCCGCTTATTTTAGTCCAATTACTGCTTCGGTTGATGATTTAGAATATTTAACCCAAACGGCTGATGTTTTAGGTAAGTCTCTAGAAAGATCAACAGCGGTTCTAGCCAAATTGGCCCAAGTTAGCGGCGGTAGGTTCACTGGCACTTTTTCTGATTTATCCGTTTCCGACAGACAACAAATCTTGGCCACTATTTATGAATCTGCGCCAGAGCTTAACGGCTTAAAAGCTAATTTAGAATTATCTCTAGAAAACTTAAATAAGATTCATCGAATTGGCATCTTATTGCCGATCAATTCCCAACTGACTAATATCAAAAATCAATTAGCCACCGCTACCAATCTTTTAGATGAAGTCGTTCCACTAACTCAATTACTGCCGTCTCTGTCCGGTTATCCTCAAGAAAGCCAGTTCCTGGTTCTTTTGCAAAACAACGATGAGCTCCGACCAACTGGCGGCTTTATTGGCACCTATGGTTTAATGGACGTTAAAGACGGTAAAGCCGGAAGTATTATGACCGAAGATGTCTATCATTTAGATATGCCTTGCATTGGCAAGCTTACGCTAACACCGCCGGATCCGATAAAAAAATATATGAAAGTTGATTATTGGTGGTTACGTGACGCTAACTTTTCGCCAGATTTTCCAACTTCGGCCAGGCAAGTCGAATCAATGTTTACTTCAGAGAGTGCCTGTGCTAATAAGCCGGTAACTAAACCGACAGCCGTTATTGCCATTAATCCTGATTTAATCGTCGATTTATTGGGACTTGTCGGCCCCATAACTGTCGATGGCACCACCTATGATCGCAGTAATTTTCAACCTTTACTCCAATATAATGTTGAGGTTGGTTACGTTGATAAAAATATCACCTCCTGGAACCGCAAAGATGTAATTAATTCAGTCGTCTCGGAGTTAGAAAAACGCCTGATGTCTTTACCAACCAAACGCTGGCCAGAAATTCTAAATATTATTCAAGATAATATTGCCAAACGAAACCTCCAAATTTATTTTGACAATAATGAACAAGAAAGTGTCGCTCTCAGCCTTAATCTAACCGGGGAAATCAAGAATACTGATAACGATTATTTAATGGTGGTTGACTCTAATTTAGCCGCTTTTAAAAGTGACGCAGTGATGAGAAAAAATATTACCTATAAACTAACTAAAGATAATAATCAGAGCAGTATAACTGCCAATGTCCAGCTTAATTATAGCCACGAAGGCGGCTTTGATTGGCGCACCACGCGTTATCGTAGCTATACGAGAATATACGCCCCTTTGGGAAGTAAATTATTAGATAACGGCGGTTTGGAGGATTTTTCGACCACCGACGATGCCTTGCTTAATAAAACTGTCTTTGGATTTTTCTGGACTATTGAACCGGGGCAAACAAAGACAGCCACCATCTCTTATTCTTTGCCAGGCAACATTAGTACCGGTAATTATAATTTATATTTTCAAAAACAATCCGGCAGTCGCTTAAATAATTTTCAGCTTAACGAAGCATTCAAGCCGAAAGATAATATTGTTTGGTCAGGAGCCCTAGATCGGGATAAAATTTTCAATTAAAAAACCATTAAAAAAAACTCCGTTAATTAAACGGAGTTTTTTTATATGTAAATTATCTTAATTATTTTACGATATTAAAACTAATGCTGTAAGTTAAACCGGAACTTAAACCGTCAACCCTAGCGTCCACGGACTTAGTCTTGTCGCTATCGGTATTCGGAACAATTAAAGCTTGCTTAAAACGGCCATTAGCATCAGCCGTAATATCCGTAATAGTATTGCCAAAATTTATTTCTAGAGGTTCACCCGGTAAATAACCGGCCCCAGACAAAACAACGCTAGCGCCAGGAGTGGCTAAATAATGATCAAAAGCTAAGGCTAAAGATTCTTTAACTTCTGGTTGATCAGGAATTTCTGAAGCTTGAATACTGGCAATTTCTTTAAGTGAAGAATTTAAGATAGCAATTCCGCCACCATTCCAAACCACCAATCTTTCGCCATTAGCAGTGTTTACATACTTAATATCTAAAGCGTAACCATTTTTAGTTAAGTTAGAGGCCGAAATTTTAAGACCGCTTCTTAAATTATCCTTAGCTAATTTCATGACACTATCACCATTAACGGCGTAGATATAATTGCTATCACCAGTCGGCTCAACCGCATAACCATTGGTTGAACTATTAGGATAGCTAATTAACAGGTCGCCATTTAAATCAAAAGCCTTTAAATAGTAATCATCAAAAACGTATAACTCCTTAGCAATGGGGTCAAAATAAGTTTTTCTCAAACTCTTATCATCACGATAGTTAACGGGAAAAGAAGATAAGATACTTCTGGTCTGCGTATCAAAGATTCTAACTTGATTATCCTGATTTACCGAAGTAATATAACGGCCCGAAGCATCAAAACGTACGGCGGTTGAAATATCGCTGCTGATATTAAAAGAGTCAACAACATCTAGAGTGTCAGTTCTCCAAAGCTTAACACTGTTATCGCTGACCGTCGCCATATAAGGTCCAAATTTATCAACCCGGTTATACCACTCATAATAAGTATTTTTTTGTTTAGCAAACAAAACAGGATTGTTTAAATCGCTTAAATCGTATTTATATAAAGTATAGCCGGAAGTGGCGTAAGCGAATAAACGGTCGCCTTCCACATTAAGCTTAACCGAAGAAAAATCTTCAGTTTGATCAAGCGGGGAATTAGGGGCCTTAAATTTTAAAACTCTAAATAAGCTTGAACCGCTTAGTCTAAAAACTTCTAAGCTGCCGCTGTTAGTCGAGGCGATGATTAAATCATTATTATAAGAGACGGCGTCGCCAGAATAATAAGATTTGTAATTAGTGCGGCCAATTGTCGTAATCGCTAAAACTGCAACGAGACACACAACTGCCAGCCCAATGATTTTTTTCATATTCATACACTTTTTACTTTTAGATTTTTTATTTTTAGTTTACCTTTTAGTTTACACTTTTTATTTGATTATGTCAATACTATAATCTGAATTCCTCAAAAATAGGCTTAAGTCTTAGTTATTGACAATAATTAATATATAAGTTATAATATAAAGTTCAAGATCTTTAACAATCAAAAACAATCAAAACCAAAAATACCATGAAAAAACTAATTTTCCTCGCTTTTTTAGCGATTATTAGCTTAAGATTGGCGGCACAAATAACAGCTGTCCATCACTATTTGCCTTTTTTATCAGCGGAACAGGCCCGGTCTTATAAGGGGTATGATTTTATTATCCCCGACCATGAAGTAATTTTCAATTCGCCAGAAAACCTAAAACTGATGCGAAAAGATAATCCGGGTTTACAAATCTTGGTCTATGCCAATAAAATTGAATGGCACGAACCGATGTTCAGTGACAAACCCTGGAGTCTTAAAATGGTGGCCGAACTTCAAAAATACCCTAAATGGTTTCTTCGGGACCTGCTGGGTTATAAATTAGAGTTTTGGCCGGGAACCGCACTCATGAACTGCCGTTTGGATTGTCCAAGATATATAATCAACGGTAAAAGTTACTCTTACATTGAATACTTCACCGAAAGATATATTAAGGACGTTATTGGCGCTTACCGAAAAGCTGGTATTCGTTTGAATGGCCTGCTCGACGATGAGCTGCTTAAATCGATTAGCTTTATCACCCATTACGGCAGAAATCGTAATAATGTCGATTGTGATGGCGACGGACAAAATGATGACCCAGACGAATTTAATCGTCAATGGCGGCTTGGTAATGCCTATTTTCTAAACAAAGTACGCGAAGCCATGGGACCAGATTTTATGATTATCGGTAACGGCGGCCACGGTTATTATCTGAATTACTGCAACGGGAAGATGTTCGAACATTTTCCTGAAATTTACCTAAATGATGGGGATCAGCTAACCGAGGCGTGGCCAGAGAACATGAATCACGCCGCCGGAATGGAAATCGCTATCTTTAACGCCCGAGCTAACGCTTATGGCAAGAAGGATAACTGGTTATTTACTTTGTGTTCCGCGATGATGCTAGATCAAGTTATTTTTTCTCACGGGCAAAATATGCCCTATGATGAAAAATATAATTTGCATCTAGGCAAAGCCCTCGGAACTCATTATCAGGCTGGCAATGTTGTCAGCCGAAAATTTGAACGCGGAATAATTAACGTTGATCCAGTAGCCAAAAAGGCCTGGATTGAAAAATAAAAAAGGGAGCAGCTTTATTTAAGCGGCTCCTTTTTAATTTTATGAACCTGAGACGATCATAAATAGACTACCCGAAAGCGACCAAAAAACCCACTGCAACACGGCATCTTTTAAAATATTATCAGTCGCACTGGCAGCCAGTAAACTGATAGTAAAAAATAATAAAAACAAAATCAACATTTTAAGACGCGGCCTTGTTTCCCGGCAAAACCCCTGCCACATGTGTTTTAAATAATCTATAAATATCCATAAAAAAGTCAGCAGCGCAAAGATTCCTGATTCCAACCAAACTCTTAAATAATCATTGTGAGGCTCCGTCTCGACTAAAAAGCGGGGAATATTATTTTGAATAAAAATGGAAGCAGTGCCCGGGCCATAACCAAACCAAGGATTTGCCTTAATAAATCCCCAGATATCACGCCATAAATCTAAACGCCAAGTGGAAGAATCAGACGCTCCCAAAGTAGCTAGGGTAGAAATTCGATCTTGAAAAAAAGGTGCAAATAAATATAAGATAGCCGCCGCTAGAATTGAAATAAATAATAATTTTCGAAAACGATAAACGCCGATACCGAATAAGATTAACGCCAAAGCCAACCAAGCGGCGCGAGTGTAAGTAAAAAGCAAAGCGACCACAAAGAAGATAGCCAACAAAGCATAAGGGACTTTTTCGATCACCCCCTTCTTTAAATTTAAAGATACAAATAAACTTAAACAAATTACTAGTACCAAGTAAAAAGCGAGCATATTAGGATGAACAAAGGTACCCATTAGCCGCCACCTGTCACCGTCAAAAAAACCACCCCGGGTAATCAGTTGGTACCAAGCGACACTTGTTGGGATAATGGCGGAAAATATCACCGCTTTAATTAACAGAGTTAATTTCTTAGGCGTATCATAGATTAAATAACCAAAAGCAAAGGCCGATAAAAAACTAAGTAAACGGAAAAAATCAACCGCGCTAGCCGATTTACTAAAAGAGAAGAACGAAAGAATAGCTAAAAGGCCTAAAAATAATAACCAAGGCCAAAGTAGCGGCAATTTTTTCAGCTTGGGCCATTTTAAAATTACAGCTAGTAAGGCTAGGCCAATAAGCATCATGCCTAAGACAAAAGTAAAGTCTATGGAAATTCCGGCGATATTTATTAACTCCTGGGTACCCAAAGAATCAAAAATAATTCGCAGGACCAGTAAAGCAAAGAAGCCGTTTTTTAAATCAAACAGAGAATAGACTGAAACAGCCAAGGCCACCAATAAAAAAATTAAACCAAGATTACTACCGGGCCAGAAAAAAGATAATATAACGGCGAAAAGGGAATAAAGTCCTAAGGCTAAAAAAATTAGCGTTAAGCGATCCGCGCCCGCCTCTTTGTCAGGTTTACTTTCTTTCATAAAAAATGATATTATTTATATATAAATATTAAGGAAATTTGCCGTTTATGTCAAAGTTAAAAATAATTCAAGTTAATAAATTTCTATATGCCAAGGGCGGAGCAGATAAATATTTTTTAACCTTAATTGATAAATTACCAGAATTAGATATTGAAACCGTCCCCTTTGCGATGACTGATAGTAAAAATATGGCTTCTCCTTGGAGTCGGTATTTCTCAGAGAATATAGATTACCACCAACCTAAGAACATCTGGAAAATGGCCCGGCGTTTAATTTGGAATCAAGAAGCGGCGAAAAAATTTGGTCAGCTTCTGGATGAAACCAAGCCAGACTTAGTTCATGCTCATAATATCTACCACCAGTTATCGCCAGCGATTCTGCTTGAAGCTAAAAAGAGAAAGATTCCCGTTGTAATGACTCTTCATGATTACAAATTAATCTGCCCCAATTATTTAATGTTCTCCCATGGCAAGCCTTGTAATAAATGTCTAAAAGGTAATTATTTACACTGCTTAGCTGATAATTGTTATAATTCCTATCCACGCAGCGCTTTAGCGGTACTAGAAAGTTATTTGCATAATAAAATTTGGCACACCTATCAAAATAATGTTGATCTTTTTATTTCTCCCAGCGAGTATTTAAAAAAAATGATGGTCAGCGCCGGCTGGAACGCTGATAAAATTACGGTGCTAGTTAATCCGGCTCCTATTTATAAAGCGACTAAAGATGGTCAGAATCTACTCTACTTTGGAAGATTGGCCGTTGAAAAAGGGGTGGACGTTTGCCTGCGCGCTCTAAAGCTAACCAATGAAAAATTGGATATCGTCGGTAGCGGCCCCGAAGAAAATAATTTAAAATTATTAGCTAAAGAATTAGAACTGGAAGACCGTGTCATTTTCCACGGAAATCAAGAGGGAGAAAATCTAGAAAAATTTAAGCAAGAAGCTAAGGCGGTAATTCTGCCGTCAGTTTGGGCGGAAAATATGTCCCTGGTTTTATTAGAATCCTTAGCTTACGGAAAATTAATTATCGCCAGTGCTAGTGGCGGCACCCCGGAACTTATTAAAGAAGGGGAAACTGGCTGGCTATTTTCTCCGGGTGACTATCAAATGTTGGCTCAGAAAATTGAGGAAATAAACCAAATAAACCCGGAAAAGAGAGGAATAATGGCTGGTTTCATAAAAAATAAAATTATTCCTTTAGAACTAAGTAACCACCTGGAAAAACTAAAGAATATTTACGAACAAATTAAAAATTTCAGTAAAAATCGCTAATTAAAGCGATTTTTTGTTTAAAGATTGCCAGACCATTGACAATTTTTAGTTAATGTATTATAATAGAGTTATTACTGATTAAAGACTGATAAATATATTGACAAATATGTTTATATGTTTTAAAATAGTAAGTCAAATATTCTAATAAAATATCTATTAACTATGGACACTAAAGAATTCATTCAACTGGCTAAAAAAAGAAAAATGACCGTGATTAGTATCACTTTAATTTTTGTCATTATCGGGCTAATTATTACTTTAGCTCAGCCCTTAAAATATCGATCGACTTCGCGATTATTAATTTTACAACCAGACACTTCGGCCGATGCTTATGCTATCGCCAGATCAAATCAATATATTGGCGGCTTAATTTCTGAAGTTATTTATTCTGGATCATTTTTAGATTCGCTAACATCTTCAAGCTACGTTTTTAACCGTAACTATTTTAACGGCACTTATAAACAAAACATCAAGGAATGGAAAAAAACTGTTTTTGCTAAATCAGGCGGCGATACCGGTATTATTGACATCGAAATTTATCACACCGACCCCGAGGAAGCTAAAAAGATTTCCATAGCCGTTAACCAATTAATTATTTCCGGCCAAAGTCCTTATAAATTCAATGCCAATCAGACCAAAATCAGCGTTATTGATGAACCGGTAGTTTCTACTTTTCCGGTTAAGCCAAATATTGCGCTTAATCTAGGTTTAGGCTTGCTATTTGGCTTTCTTTCTGGCTGTTCTTATATTTATCTCTTTCCTAAAGAAAGATTATCAGAAAAAATGGCTAAGGAACTGTTTGACCAAGAAAAAATTAAAACTGATAATCAGATGCCAAGCTTTCCGGCGGCTCAGCCGGCTTTTATCCCGGAAACCGTCGCAGCCAATAGTTACCAACCGGAAATGGTTCCGGCTAACTTGCCCATCTATTCTCAAGAAACCAGCGGTTTAACAGAAAATGCTTCAGAAACTGAAGAAATTCCGCCAGCTAATTTTAACACCCCTTTTAATTTTAAAGGTAATATCAGTAATGTCCTAGGAGAATAATTTATTCTCCTTAAGACTTGAGCGCCGAAACGAAATTTCGACCCTCGATTCTTAAAACGTAATTTAACAACAAAAAAAATAAATTCATCATGAAAAAAACTCTCGTTTTTGCGTTTTTAATGGCTCTAGTATTAGGGGCCAGCGCTCAAGAATTAATTCTGATTGGTGGTGGCGGTTTAAGTAAAACCGACACCGTTTCGACCGGGAATTACGGCTTTGCGCAAGCACGGCTAATGATTCCGGTTACCGCCGGACTAAGAATTGGCCCTTACTTGGGCTATGTCCAATATGGTGGGACTGAACTTAACAAGACTCCGCACGCCGCTTTTTTGGGTAAAGAGTTTAGTTATGGAATATCGTTCGACTCTTACGGGCATCTTTCGTATGCCACGTCGTATTATTTCTGGTTGAATACCGGTGCGAAACAAGTGTCTGATAAGTTTGAAGACAACTTGTATAAGTCCGATACTAAAACTAAAGAGTTCTTTGCTTCCGGTGGTTTCTTTCTGACCGATGATTGGTTGGGCTGGTTCGGTAACAACCGCATCATGTTCGACTACCAAAAACCCAGTAGCGCCAAAATTAGCGCGACCTGGAAAGGATCAGCGGTTACTAGTACTCCTTATAACAAAGAATCCTTAAGATTATTTTTAGAAAGTGGGGTCAAACGCTTTGGGAATGAAAATTCTCTCAACGTTGAACCTTTAATCCACTTGGGTTATGGTCAAGATTTTGGTCGCAGCCAAAATTACTACGAAATAGGTGGAGGTCTCGATCTCGGCTTATTCAAGGAATACTATCGGGATGTTTTAAAAGTTAAAGTTTTTTATCGTAAAGACTTTAGTGGCCAAATACCCGGAACTTTATGTGGGGAGCTAGTTTTCAACGCCTCTTCACTGATACAAGCAATTAGAAAAAACAAATAAAAGGAGGGAAAAAGTCATGAAAAAATGGTATGTTATTTTAGGGGTATTTTTATTAGTTCTGGCGTTTGGGTTTATCATTAAAAAATGTTCTGATATCACAGAAAATGAAAAAATCCAACAGAAGACAATCAATGAAGATCCCTGTGTCAAAGAAAAAGCTCGGGCCGACAGTTTACAAGCCGAACTCGACAAGTGTCCTGGCCGAGTTAAACCAAAGACCGATAAGGAAAGAATCGCCGAACTTGAAAGACAATTGAAAGGTTTATCTGGCCGAGGTGGCAGCCGATCTAAAACTGTTAAAGTTAAAGCACCAACTAGGGACCTTACTGAAAAAAACTTTAGCGGCGGCGGTTTTGCACCGATTAACTCATCTAAAAGCACAGAAATTATTCCCGGTGGCAACGCTACCTTATCGACCACTTTATATGAAGGCGGGCTCGAAGGTGATTATTGCACTACTATCGATGCTACTGGCCACATTGTTTACGCCATGAAAAATAGCGTTTTTTTAGCCGGTAAGCCGAGTATTCCTGCACCGAGGTTAAATGGTGAAAATGGTCAGGAAATGCAGTTGGATAAAGAAAGTGGTTGGTGGTTCTATGCCGATGGTCGTTTGATTTCTGTTCAAGAAATCAACAATTATCAATACGCCGTGGAATGGAATGTCTATATTGGACAGACCAATTATGGCACTGGCTCTTACCCCACCTACCTCCCACACCAAA
>TBL_comb47_HYPODRAFT_10004802_pt1 | contig 15372 bp, 16 predicted proteins | sample TroBogypolimnion_40_FD_10682 | JGI IMG/M metagenome (IMG submission 10682)
GCTGACAAGTAACGCCACTTTAATAAACCAATTCGGACTAACACCCGTCAGCTCCGGGCTTTCCAACCACTGCGCCGCATCGGCTGTGTGGGGAAATGCTTCATTCATTGTTCTGGCAAATTTATTTCTCATTTCGTTTCCTTGGTGGTCAGTTCTATTTGATGCTTATCGAGTTGCTTGCTCATTACTGTGGAGCACGGCAAGTACCCTCCTTCATACTTAACGTAGCACGAGAACCCTGCTAGCTTCGCATCGTACCCAAGACTTGTCATGGCATTTGTTTCTACCACAGAAGATAGATACTCAACGCCTGCAAATAAGCCTAGCACTGTTACAACTACTACGGCGCACATAGTCGCTGTGCCTATGATTATTTCTATTAAGTCCCGCATTTCGTTTCCTTTGGGCAAGTACCCGGACAATTTGTCCGGGTACTTGGTTATACTGTAAAAAGTTCTTTGAGCGCCAGATACAGCGCCTTTGCTTCAACAACACTCAAGCTACTAAGTATATCTGTTGAAGGTTTAACGACAGCCTCTGGTGCTGTCAGTAGCGGTTGTTCTTTCGGTACTACTATTTTCGTGTCGCACTCGCTAGCAGCTTTCTCTTTTCTCTTCTCCACTATACGTCGCTTACGTGCTTTCTCCAGCGACACAACACTGATCGTTTTATACTTGCCCACGACTGACACCCGCTTGCTCTCGTCTCTACTAAGCAACCCAACCAAGACCAACTGACTGAGCAACGTCCGAGAACTGCCCGGCGTGATGCCGATGCTACGCACTTCATTAACATACTGCGAGGCTGTCAATCCGGGGAACTTGGCGACATACTCATATATCTGCTGTGCCTTACTAACTGCTACGGACTTGTGTATATACAGTGGCGCTGCTGTCGTCGGACTAGCTTGCGTTACCTCCGCCGTGTCATCCCACTCCGCTAACTTACTTTTCAATGCTACTAATAAAGGGCTTTCCATGCTGTGCTCTCCTGTTTTGTAAAAGGATATATGTGTTCGTTGGGCATGTCAAACATTAGACATGCCCTCGTTGTTTTTAAACCACGTTCATTGCTGACTCTACCCATGTCATGTAGTAGCACATTGCTTCTGCTAGGGTGGTACAGGAATCTAATTCTCCTACTTTTAAGAACGCAACGAGCATATCAATATCTTCGTCGTACAGTGCATCTATCAGTGCGGCATCGCGCTTGGTGTAGTCGGTTGCTTTATATCCTTTAGGGGGTACAGCGCGGAAAGAACTCAAGAACCCTTCCAAGATATAGGGGTAAGCATCCAGCATAGCTGTTACTGTTACTACGTCCACATCCAACACAGCTTCCTCAAAGGCATACCTCACAGCGTCACTCTCTAACATAGTCTCTGGGTAGGCGTAAGCATCTTCATTGTATCCTGCCTCATGCGCTCTGGGAGTACGTGTTTCTTTATTGATACTACCTGACGGCATATCTTTGTAGCTATTTGAATCGTATGAATAACCTGACTTGTATCCCAATGCGCTGGTGTAGTCGCCATACGAATCATCATCCTCACCGTATTTCCAGCTTGCCATATGCTTAGGGTAGGTCATGGATGGTTTCTTGTACGTCGGGATTAACATGCTTGGCGTCCAAGCATAAGTGTTACTAAACCACAGGCCGTCATACTCGATGCCTTGATCGTAGTTGACGTGAGACATGCGCCCCTCACCATTCATAAACACGAAGCGATTGTTACCGATCATTTCCGCCAGCATCTTTAGGTACGACTCGTTATACGCAAGCTCTGGGAAGTCTTTGACAGGTGATGCAATGTAGTCCTTGATGAAGTGCCATGTATCGGACTTCGCTTTGTCTGCGGCGTTACCTGTGGACAGGATACCATTGTGCATCATCGCCATATAGCCGGGTACTACATCGTATGGGTGGCAGTTACCTAAATCGGTGTGGCCATGCGTTGTCATGCGAAAATGAATTGCGAAGTCGCGATCGTCGTTAGGGATGCGCTGAATAAAGTCGGCAGCCTGTTTAATATTATGTGGCAAAGACTTGATTACTTTAAGCCCCTTCTTACTGCCATACATGTAGCCGATGCCGTCAGAATTGCTGTTGAATATATCCGCCAACATGCCCGGAGTATTTAAGAGAACTGAACGAACTTTGTTTGCTGCGCCGCTGATTATTAAACACATGATATTTCCTTTGAGTATAGTTTTTAAGTTAAGGCAACGATTGTTGCGTTAAGTAAGGCAGGGGTACTACCCGGACAAAATGTCCGGCTACTGGATTATTGTTCTACTACTTCGGATACTTTCGTGGCAAGGCGTGGGTTCTCTTTCACCTTACGAACACCAAACCACGATGCCAGATTCGGATACAAGAACTGCGAAGCCTCAAGCCATTTAATAAACGCGCTTTCGTTGAGATCACGATACGATGCGGCCCGGACGAACATTACAGCGGCATGGGCAAACTCGATCTGTGCGAGTAAGCGTTCTTTCTTCATACTTGCCTTGAATATGCGCAGTTCTACGGTGTCATAGCGCCCACAATAGTGACGTGAGTTAAGACCTAAGCGCTCGCAGGATGTTTCCTTGATGTTACACAGATTGACCATGCGATACCGCGCAGCATTTTCTGACTTACCTTTGATTGCCGTCATTGGACTAGCGAGTGTGTGCTGTGCTTCTGACTGGCAATACTCGGAGGCCCCGTGGTTTGTGTTTGGATGACGCCCTGCTATTTTGGTAATTAACGCCTCGTTGTCTTCCTTGTTGATGAAGATAATAAACTTGCCCAGCGTCATTTTAGTGAACGCTCTAGCGTCGATGTGAACGTGGACGCCGCACTTGTTTGTTGACCATGCCCGATAGGTGGAATTGATATCCCAGCCAGACACCCGTGCTATGTGCTCACTTAATGGCGCGGGCATAGTGACAACTTCAAATCCGTTTTCTGGCAATGACCCGTCGCTTTTAATGATGCAGTACTTATGCCCTAACTGATCTCGAACGTCTCGTACGGCGGAGGTAACGCCACTATTACCTGATGTCATTTCCAGCTCAACGCCCATAGTAAAGTCACCATAAGCAGAGCTATGCAAGTTAGTAATGCTATGCAATTCAGACAAGACATTGGCGCTATACTGCATAACGTCATCGCAGTTAACTGTGATATCCCGACCGTCACCGTAACCGTCATCGTCATCGTCATCGTCACCGTAATCGTCACAGCTTTCTTCGTAGCTGTAGTAGGCGCCATCATCGTGGTGGTAAGCGTCCGACGAACGCCAGTATTCGTTTCTATCTTCTACAAAGACAGCCCCGTCCTCGAAGCAATCAGCGCACCACTCTAACGCATCGCCATTAGCCCATACGGTTTGCGTATCATCTGACCTACAAACATGCCCACAATCTGCTAATGTAAGCTCATAATTAAGCATCCCTGATGCGCTGACATCATTTACGGTATCCCGAGCACGGCGCGCCTCTTGCATACTCACCAAATCTTGCAACGCCACTATGGTATCGTCTACATCTTTATTACGTACTGCTGTGGTCAGGGCGGCCAACCGCTTTTGCATTTTCTTGTACCCAGTTTCATTTACCGTGATATCACGGTAAATGACTAGCGGCTGTAGGACTACAGTTGTCCCCAGAATACGGTCTGCCCGAATTTCCAATACTCTTTTTGCTCTGACGTCAGTAGGAAACGGACGTTGTGCACTAATAACCCGCATATAAACACGAATACAGTTGCTAGTGTAGCGTAAAATATGCAAAAGAACTTGGCGCTCAGTCAGTCGTGAAAAGGTAATAGTCTCGCCCGAAACGTAGTCGGACAGTAGATACTTACGTGCCTCTTTAAGATTAGTCAGCTCGGTAGCGCAAAAATTGCCACCTATCGTGAGTACCAACCATCTTTTCGATACACAGTTCCGCACCACGAACCATGTGGATATAGTACTATCGTTACTATCTTTTGTTGTGGCCAAAAATACTTGAAATGATTTAGACATGATTTTCTTCCCTTGAGATTATGTTACGTGTACCCGGACATTATGTCCGACTACTAGATAGGTTACAGCCCACCTTGCGAGCGCTTCACAGCGTTGATTCATCCCGGCGCTTCACAGCGTTTGTGCCAATGTCACCCGTCAATAGTCTTCGAGTAACTTACGTAGCTTTTCCTGTAACTTGGGCGCAAGTACCGAATTAAGTTTTACCGCGTTTGTACGACAGTAGTTATACATGCGCTCTGCGTTTCGGCTGTCTGAGTCATGGTCGTATAAATCACACCAGCTATCGAACGTTTCATTCTGTGCGTCAGAGTCACCCAACAAACACCACACTACCGATGCGATCGTCGGCTCTACAGGTATATTATTAACCCGCAAGCCACAGCCCTGCGTATAGTCAAAGTGATGTTCGATATGTCCATGGCTTAGCCCGATACTGTACCGATCAGTGATATATGACTTGTTGCCCTTGGCGTAGCCCTTCAACCCCTCACCTAAGTACGTAGCAGTGAAGCCCACGCCGTACAAGCGCAGTAGTTCAGCGCATATACCCTCTAACTGTTCTGTTGTGGTCATTGCATCGCTCCTTTATATTAGGCCAAAGGCCAGTAAGATTAAAAATACCACCAGCAATATTGCCACTATGCTATCTACTACCTTATCTATTAAAAGCATCTTGTTTCTCCTTTGGGTTAGTAGCCGGACATCATGTCCGGCTACTGTTAGTTACTTATTAAACTCTTTGTTAATGGTAAATAGGCCGTGCCATGTTCTAGGTAGCGCCGTGTTGTTACTAAGTCCCATCAAGATACCTTTGGCAAACAGTAACTTTTGCTTGTTGTTTAGTAGCACCTGTTCCGCCCCCTCTTCTCTATGTGTGGGGTCCCACGCGGTATGGATTAAAGAAAGCTCTCGGTCGATAGCTGCTAGTTCTCTATCCATTGCCTCAAACAAATCCTGCGCGTTCTTTTTCCAAGCGCCCGCCGGAACCCTGCGCACAAACAACTCTTTTCGCTTTACGCGGGGGCGATAAGGTATTGCGTAGAAATAGTGGAGAATCTGGTTTTTAGCTGTCTCACTTACAAAATCAGACCAGTGCGTACCATTAAACGGTAACTTTTTCTCTGTTGCGTACTGCGCCGGTAGTATGCCCGCTGCTTTTAATTCTCGAAGCCCGGTATTAAGCGTCTGTAGCATAAACATATACTTATCAAAAGCTATCTTGCGCGCTTGCCTTTCACCATCTATCAGTGTGCCGACTACGTGATACCCAATGCTGGACCCCGCAGATATCATTTCCCGAACTAGCGCATTTAGTATCGGTTCCCAGTGTTTATCTAACTCTTTTTTGCGCCTCACATTGTTACGTAGCGCAGCACGCTCGTCTACTATGCGCGCTTTAAATAGTTCCTTTTCTTCATCTGAAAACTTCTTTTTTGCTAGTGACGTTGCTATTTCAGCATCTGTCATCTCTACGTATAGCTTTCTGCGTGTGGCAGTCATGTTAGCCCCTTTTATAAATAATCTCACTGGAAAACCCAGTAAGTACGAACACTGTACACTACTTCGATACACAATGTCAATGTTGTAAAAACCCCACAGTATGCCTATTTTGTTCAAATGAACACAATAACCTCGTAAAGCCTTGATATATAAGGCTTTTGTACCCCATTTAGCTACCGTCCATATGTTTTACCAGAGCTAGCCAAACATTCTAGAGGCTCTTATGCATGTACAGAACAATAGCTGTACGTGTACATGCTACATTATCTTATTTACTTTACTTAATAGATATATATATATATGGACGGTTACTATCTGCGCGCCTAAGTCATTGAAAACGCTAGCTTTATTAGGTTCTTGTGTTCATTTGAACAAAATAGTCTCAATGGTCTCTTTTTTACAACAAAAGTGTGGTATCTCAGCAACAAGTACGCGATGACACCCGTTCTCTTTGCCTTACTGCGCTAATAAGCCGGACAAATTGTCCGGGTACTAAAACCACTCAAAATTTAGGCGAAAAAATAACCCCGAACAGGTCGGGGGTGAAGGGGTGCTAAGGCGCTTCGTTAGGGAGTACCCGGACAAATTGTCCGGGTACTAGTGGGTTACTTGTACGCGGCAATCGACATCTTAAGAGCCGCGATTAATAGCGCTTTATCCTTCTTAGTATCAGTAAAACCGGCTAGGCTTACCGCTAGGTCAATAGCGGTTATGACTGCTTTCTGTTGCGCACTGATAGGGGCGTCTTCTTTTTTGCAAAGCTCTTCGCCTTCTTCGATATCATCGGTTTCGTCCAATTTAATTTCCGCCGGTAATACCGCCATTACAAGACGCTGTAGACGCTTGTTTGCTCGCTCATACGATACGCTTGCACTATCTAAAACCATCTTGCCCGCCTCCGATTTTTTAGGCGATTTTGTCAAGACTAAGGCAACCTTATAGTGAACTGACACAGCGTGCAACAAGGCCGAGCGTACGTCATCACGTGCTTGTCCTGTGATACTCAGTTTAATCTGATCCATCAAGCCGTCAAGTGTTTCAGAACCGACACAAAACGCGGCAACCTGAGTATCCAAGGCAATGCGCCATGCTGCAATAGTGACCGGCACAGCAGGCTTAACAGGCTTAACAGGCTTAACAGTCTTAGGCAAGCTAGATGCTTTCGGTAGCTTAGGCAGGGTTGCGATAAGGGCATGGGCAGAAATGGCGTCAAGAGTGGAAGTGATTACGTTTGATTTAGTAGTGGTTTGCATGGCGGTTCCCTAAGTGGCCTCAATGCGGTATTGCATTAAGTGGAGCCAGTATACAAAACGACACCTTGCGGTAGATAGTCAACGGTATAGCTGGGCCCTGTGCGGGTACTCTGCGGCTCAAATCCCGGCGGAAAACAGCGTATTTTGGGTTATCACAACACCACCGTACCCCCATCCCCCACAATGTCCCATGCCTCAGCTCGCTGGACTGGAACACTGTTTTACAACCGCACAGAGCAAACTCAGTTATCTTTATGGCAACATGGTTACAAAAGTCCAAAAAAGCTACATGAGTAGCAGTAGATCTTATTAAAACCACAACAGCAGAGCTACCCCCAGGCTCAAATAATGAGCCCCACCCAAAAAAATTATAAAAAAAATCCCGCAAAACCGAGGTGTGCGGGAAAAGTGACGTGGCTGTAACCACCCCAAAGGAGAAGCAAAACACGATATCTTGCGTAGTTGCTAAAGAGTAGTGTACTATAGGGCTTCGAGGGACGCAACCTTTAATGGAATAACCACGCGCAATGCTAGATCACTTAATTGACTTTGAGCCCGACGTAGATTACGTCGAAGAAACTTTTCGACCACTTGCAAAAGCAACGGTGGCGGAGACTATTGACGCCAAAGTAAAAGTAGTAGACTGGTTAAAAGAAATTGACGTGTCCACCACCAAAGAGATTGTAGATAGCGCTCAGATTGAAGCAGCGCGCCAGTCTTTTACAAATATTATCAACGCCGCACCTCAAGCGGTAACTAAAGAAACCATCGCAGAGATAAAGAGTCCTGCGGCTGTGCAGCATTTAGTAGGGATGTTGACCGCGTTTGACTGGGAGTTCATCCATCAAGCCCAAGAGATTAGAGGCTATTGTGTTGCACAGCTCTTAGAAGAAACAAAAAACTCCAACGCTAACATCCGCATCAAGGCGCTAACAGCCCTCGGTAAAGTTACAGAAATCGGGCTCTTCACCGATAAGATAGAAGTCAAACAAGCGGAGTTGTCCGACGATGACATCGAGCAGCGCATCAAAGCCAAGCTACATAGCTTTATGAAAGTGGTTGACGTTATAGACGCCCAAGACGTTATCGAGTATCCTGCGAACGAAACGCCACTAGAAAGCCCTGATGAACATATCTGAGTTCACAACGCTAACCCCCAAAGAGATTGCCGCTATTCAACTAGCGCTGCCCTCAATGAGTACTGCCGATAAAATCGAGCTGCTAGAAGATTTAGACGTGCGTGAAAAACGTGCGCGCCTAAGTGCCGCACAAAACAACATGCTCGGCTTTGCAACAGAAGTGTACCCAGGGTTTAAGATCGGGCCACACCATCGTAAGCTAGCAAAGATATTCACCGACGTTATTGAAGGTAAGAAAAAACGAGTAATTATTAATATCGCACCACGGATGGGTAAGTCTGAGTTTTCGTCATACCTATTCCCCGCATACTTCTTAGGCAAGTTCCCAGATAAAAAGATTTTGATGGGCACACATACTGCCGGTTTGTCAGAAGATTTTGGGCGGCGCATCCGTAACCTAGTCGAAGGAGAAGAATATGCTAAGGTATTTCCTAGAACACAAGTTGCTAGCGATCAAAAAGCGGCTGGTAAATGGTCTACAAGCTTGGGTGGACAGTATTACGCAGCCGGGGTTGGAGGTGCCTTGGCTGGCCGTGGCGCTGATCTTTTCGTTATTGATGACCCACATTCAGAACAAGATGTAAAAGCCAACAGTAAGCTCGCCTTCGATAGCGCATGGTCTTGGTTTCAAACTGGCCCACTACAACGGTTAATGCCGGGCGGTGCGATCATTGTTATTATGACGCGCTGGGGTAAGCTAGATCTGACCGGGCGTATTATTGAGTACCAGACAAAGAACCCTAACTCTCCTCAGTGGGAGATCGTAGAGTTACCCGCAATACTTAATGAGGGCACAGAGGATGAAAAGTCTTTGTGGCCAGAGCAATGGCCACTTGCCCAGCTTAAAGCAACGAAGTCTAGTATTGATCCGCAATACTGGAACGCGCAGTACATGCAGAATCCTACGAGCAACAACGCGGCTATTATTTCTAGGAAGTTGTGGCGTATATGGGAGGGAGCTAAACCTCCAGCGTATGACTTCTGTATTCAAACATGGGATACTGCACATGAAGTATCTAATAGCGCCGACTATTCTGCATGTACTACGTGGGGCGTTTGGGTAAATGAAGAAGAAGGCAATGAGCATCATGTTATATTACTAGATGCTTTTAAAGAACGCATGGAGTTCCCCGAACTGAAATCCTCCGCGCTGAAACAGTACAAGGAATGGGAACCAGACTGTTTGATCGTAGAAAAGAAAGCTTCGGGCGCACCCTTGATCCAAGAACTACGTAGAACAGGCATTTTGGTACAAGAATTTAGCCCTAGCCGAGGAAATGATAAAACAGTTCGCTTAAATGCTATCGCAGACCTATTTAGTTCTGGTAGAGTGTGGGCACCAGACACACGATGGGCACGAGAAGTAATTGAAGAAGTTGCCGAATATCCTATGGGAAGCCACGACGACTTTGTGGATTGCGTGTCTTTGGCGTTATCAAGGCTACGACAAGGGGGGCTAATTGGCACAAGCAATGATGAACCAGAAGAACCTACATACTTTAAACGGCAGCACCGAGGATACTATTAATGGCTACTAATTTTGATAAAGCATCATACCAAGCGCCTAAAGGCATGGATCAAACGGACGATGACACACTAGAGATAGAAGTGATCGACCCAAAAGCCATCAATATTAAGCATGGTGACACTGAAATTGAGATTATCCCTGACGAAGGCGATGATTTTGCAGCTAATTTGGTTGATTTTATCGAAGATAACAAGCTTCAATCGCTTGGCCATGACCTGTTAGAAGACATTAGTAACGACAAAAATAGCCGAAAAGACTGGGAAAAAGCCTATGTAATGGGCCTAAAACTCATGGGTTTGCAGTACGAAGAGCGTACCGAGCCTTGGAATGGCGCATCTGGCGTGTTCCACCCAATGATCACCGAAGCGGTAGTTCGCTTTCAAAGTGAGACGATCACCGAGATGTTCCCAGCCTCCGGCCCCGTGCGCACAGCCATCTGGGGTAAAGAGTCCCAAGAAAAGAAAGATGCTGCAGCGCGTGTCGAAGAAGATATGAACTACGAGCTCGTTGAGAAGATGCCAGAGTTTCGACCTGAGCAAGAACGTATGCTATGGAGCTTGCCCGCTGCAGGTTCGGCGTTTAAGAAAGTCTACAAAGACCCACGCATGGGGCGACAAGTCTCCATGTTCATCCCAGCAGAGGATGTTATCTTGCCATACGGCTGTACAGATCAACGTACATGCCACCGCGTAACGCATCGTATGCGTATGACCAAGAATGATATTTTAAAGCTCCAGCGCAGTGGCTTCTACGATGACGACGATTTGCCAGAACCAACAAAGATGTCGGACGAGATTCAAAAAGCCAAAGATCAAGAGACAGGCTTTAACGACATTAACGATGACCGCTATACTTTATATGAAACCCTAGTTGACTTAGACCTCCCAGGCTACGAAGACAAAGATTCTGAGGGGGAAGAAACAGGTATCGCCTTGCCCTATGTCGTTACTGTAATGGAAGGTACCGGACAGATTCTTGCTATCCGCCGTAACTGGCGCGAAGAAGATCCCCTCAAACTTAAACGTCAGCACTTCGTACACTACCAGTACATCCCAGGCTTCGGTGCGTATGGCTTCGGGCTATTCCATTTGATCGGTGGTTTTGCTAAGTCAGCAACAAGTATCATGCGCCAGTTGATCGACGCGGGTACACTATCTAATCTTCCAGGCGGGCTTAAATCACGGGGCCTTCGTATTAAAGGAGATGATACCCCGATTGCTCCTGGGGAGTTCCGCGACGTTGACATTAGTTCAGGTGCGTTGCGCGATAATATTCTTCCACTGCCATATAAAGAGCCAAGTCAAACGCTGTACACGTTACTAAATAACATCGTTGAAGAAGGTCGTCGCTTCGCTGCTACTGCCGATATGAAGGTTAGTGATATGTCAGCGCAGGCACCAGTAGGTACAACGCTGGCGCTGTTGGAACGTCAACTTAAAGTAATGACGGCAGTACAAGCCCGCATCCACTACGCGTTTAAACAAGAACTACAACTGCTGGCTGAGATTATTGCAGAAGACTCCCCGGAAGACTACGACTTCGATCCTGAAAAAGGTAGCCGCAAGTCCAAGAAGGAAGACTTTAAACATACTGACATCATTCCTGTCAGCGATCCAAATGCAGCGACCATGAGTCAACGCGTCGTTCAGTACCAAGCTGTTATTCAAATGGCACAGATGGCCCCACAGATTTATAACCTGCCGGAGCTGCACCGCCGTATGCTGGACGTACTGGGTATTAAAAACCCAGATAAACTGATCCCTATGACAGATGATCAAAAGCAAACAGACCCCGTATCGGAAAATGCAAACATCTTGCAAGGTATCCCAGTAAAAGCATTCCAGATACAAGATCATGTGTCGCACATCGCCGTACACCAAGCTGCTATGCAAGACCCTAAGATTCAAGCGATGATCGGGCAGAACCCACAAGCACCAATGATTATGGCCGCTGCACAGGCGCATCTGGCCGAGCATACGGCGATGGAGTACCGCAATCTTATCGCACAGCAAATGGGCACACCGTTACCACAACAAGGCGAAGCAATGCCACCACAAGTGGAAGTCGCCCTTTCAGCAATGATGGCAAAAGCCGCACAGCAGCTATTACAGCAGCATCAACAAGAAGCCGCACAGCAGCAAGCCCAACAGTCTCAGCAAGATCCTGTGGTACAGATGCAACAGCAAGAGCTACAGTTACGTCAGCAAGAGCTACATATTAAACAGCAAGAAGTACAGATCAAGCAGCAGCAAGCAACAGCACAGACACAGATTGAGATTCAGAAGATGCAGAATAGCCTTAAAGTACATACTGACAAGCTGGCACTGGATCAAGAGAAGACTAAGGGTAACTTGCAGCTCGGCGCAATGAAGGTAGGGGTTGATGTACAGCGCTCAAAACATCAGCAAGCGTCCCAAAATAGCCAAGCAGGGTTGCGTACGGGCTTAGAAATTGCCAAGCACAAGAAAGAGTCTGCACTACAAGAAGCACAGATGGCAGCAGATGCAAAAGCCCAAAGTCAGCCTAAGCAACCTAAGCAACCTAAGCAACCTAAGGAAGCAAAATGATTGATCACTTTGCCCGAGTACTAATAAGTTCTATCCGAAAAGATATGAACAACTATGCCGACGATATTGCAGGCGGCAACTGTAAAAATTTTGAAGAGTACCAAAAACTTTGCGGAGTTATCCACGGTCTAGCTATCGCAGAGCAGTATATTAAAGACCTTGCTAAAAACATAGAGGAAGATGATGAGTAATTTGATTTTGCCACCGGGTTTAACCCTCCCACGTCAGATACAGCCACAAGTGGCCCCTGAAGCAACTGATACCGACGAAGAAAAAGCAACGATGTTGCCCGAGCCTTCTGGGTACAAGTTACTGTGTGTAGTCCCTGACGTATCAGAAAAGATTGCCGGTAGTATGTTGCTCAAGGCTTCTGAGTATGCGCGCCAAGAAGAACATTCTACCACGGTACTATTTGTGGTTAAAGTGGGCCCAGATGCTTATGGCGACAAAGCCAAATTTACAAGCGGCCCTTGGTGTAAAGCAGGTGACTTCGTTGTTGTCCGGGCATATGCCGGTACACGATTGAAGATCTATGGCAAAGAGTTTCGTCTTATTAATGACGATCAAGTCGAAGCAGTTGTCGCTGACCCTCGCGGCATTACTAGAGCATAAGGAGCAAGACCATGGCATTTAAATTCCCAGATGAAATCGAAGCGGAAAAGGTTACTGCTGCAGCGCAAGAAGATGACTTTGAAATTGAAGTTGTTGACGATACCCCTGCAAAAGACCAGAACCGCAAGCCTTTAGAAAAAGAAGTCGTTGACCCAACAGAAGACGAAATCGAAAACTATTCCGAAGGCGTCAAGAAGCGCATTCAAGAGTTGACCCATGCTCGGCACGACGAACGTCGGGCTAAAGAGCAGATTCAGCGTGAGCGTGAAGAACTGGAACGTATGGCCCAGAACTTGTTGGATGAAAACAACAAGCTTAAACAGTACGTGAACAACGGTACTCAGGAGTATTCAGTAACCCTGAAAGCTGCTGCAGAAGGACAAATGGAAATGGCGCGGCGTAATTACAAAGCTGCCCAAGACGCGTTTGATACCGATGCTATCATTGCCGCACAAGAAGCGATGACAGAAGCTAAGTTTAAGATCGAAGCTGCAAAGAATTTTCGTCCAAGTGCTTTACAAACAGATGAAACTCCTGTAAAACAGTATCAGCAAGCACCTCAAGCGGTGCAGCCCGACGAAAAAACACTGCGCTGGCAGGCACAAAACCAGTGGTTCGGGGCTCCAGGATTTGAAGAACATACCAGCTTCGCACTAGGGCTGCATCAAAAACTAGTCAACTCGGGCATCGACCCGCAATCCGACGAATACTTTTCGACTATTAATGGTCGCGTAAAAAGCACCTTCCCTGATTTATTCGGTGAAGAAGCACGCCAGACAACGACTCCAGCTAAAAAGTCATCAAGTGTTGTAGCCCCGGCAGCACGTTCTACTGGGACAAGAAAAATCCAATTAACCCAAACGCAAGTAGCGCTAGCTAAAAAATTCGGATTAACCAATCAACAATATGCAATTGAAGTGATGAAAGCGGAGAGATAATATGGCAATTGATACTAAAATTTCACGGGAATTAAGTACCCGAGATAAAAATGCACGGTACGAGTACAAGCCTTCCAGTATTCTTCCAGACCCCACCCCTATTCCTGGCATTGCATTTCGCTGGGTAATGACCGCCCTTTTGGGTGTATCAGACGCTACAAATATGTCGCGTAAGATGCGGGATGGCTGGGAACCAGTTAGAGCCGAAGATCATTTAGAGTTGATGCTCCCAGGTAATAAAAATGGTAACGTGGAAATTGGTGGTTTGATCCTTTGCAGTATGCCAGAAGAACGGTTAGCAGCACAGGCCCGATACTTTGCCGAGCAAGCGCACAATCAGATGGAATCAGTAGATAACAACTTTATGCGGGATAATAACCCAAAAATGGCAAAGTTTTCAGAGAGTAAGTCTGAAGTGTCACGGGGAAGTCGTTTCGGTTCAGGAACTAAATAACATAGGAGTCTTTCATGGCTTATCCAAACGTAACAGCACCATACGGCCTAAAACCCGTAAGTTTGATCGGTGGGCAAGTATTTGCGGGTTCTACTCGCAATCTGCCAATCCAGTACGGTTATGCAACTAACCTTTTTTATGGCGATGTTGTTAAACTCGTACAAGGTTTTGTAGTTGAATCTACAATCACTTCTAGTAACGGCGAGACGACTCCCGGTACTACTGCCCCTACCGATAACATCGTAGGTATTTTTTTGGGTTGTTCGTACACAAACCCAACTACTAAACAAAAGCTGTTCTCACAGTACTGGCCTTCTGGTACCAATGCTGGTGATGCCGTTGCTGTTGTTGCAGATGATCCTGATCAATTATTTAAAGCAGTAATGATTGCTTCCGGTACCGCGCTAGGTTCTGCCGCTGTTCCAGTCGTAGGTCAAAACATTCAGATCAGCCGCCTCTGGCAAGCTGGTACTGGTTCTGCTGTTGCAGGTAACTTGAATACTGGTAACTCGTATATTGGTGCCTTGGCTACCACATTGAGCACCGCTGCTACTGCACCCCTGCGTGTTGTTGGGATTGTTCCAGATACCTCGTTCTCTGTTTCTGGTACAGGTTCTTCTACTACCACTACAGTTACTTTGACTGGTGCTGGTCTGCCAAGCGCAATTCTTTTGGGTGCTGACGTAGGTTATTTGGCTGCAAATGGCCAACTGATTGAAACAGGTTCTTTTGTAACTTCCGCATACGCGGCAGGTGCCACCTCAATCACCATCAACGTAGCAGTAGCAGTACCGGGCGGCATTACCGCGATCCCATCGGGTTCGACGATTGTGTTTACCAATTACCCAGAAGTTCTGGTCAAGTTCAACCAAGGCACCCATGGGTACTACTACCCAGTAAGTGTTTAAGGAGTAATATAATATGGCAATCTCACGCGCACAGCTACTTAAAGAACTCTTACCCGGCCTGAATGCTTTGTTCGGTCTGGAGTATGCCCGTTACGGCGAAGAACATAAAGAAATTTATGAGACCGAGACTTCAGAACGTTCGTTTGAAGAAGAAACCAAACTCTCCGGCTTTAGTGCCGCGCCTGTCAAGGACGAGGGTACTGGTATCTCTTACGACAATGCTCAAGAAGCTTGGACTGCACGATACAACCACCAGACCATTGCTCTGGGTTTCTCCATCACTGAAGAAGCTATCGAGGATAATCTGTACGATTCTCTGTCAGCACGCTACACCAAAGGTCTGGCCCGCGCCATGGCCTACACCAAGCAAGTTAAAGCCGCTGCCGTTCTGAACAACGGTTTCAGCTCTGCTTACCAAGGTGGTGATGGCGTGTCGCTGTTTAGTACAGCACACC
>TBL_comb47_HYPODRAFT_10004805_pt1 | contig 15365 bp, 35 predicted proteins | sample TroBogypolimnion_40_FD_10682 | JGI IMG/M metagenome (IMG submission 10682)
TGCCACGTCCGCCGGTAATAATACGCCTCGGAGGAGTGCGTTTCATTCGCGGCGAAGATCGCCTGACAGCCGGATTCGTCACAGACCTCGAGGGTCTCCAGACGCGTGCGATGATTGTCCACCAGACAGATCAGCCAGTCGTTGCGCTGATGCCGGATTTTGCCGCGGGCAAACCATTCCGGAAAAAAACGGCAGCCGTAGCGGGCCGCCAGCGCGTGGGCTTTGTTCAACCCCACCTGCCGGGCGTCGAACATCTGCCGGTTCAGGTTCTTCGTTTCGATCGTGTCCCCGTCGATCAACGTGATCTCCGGTGGTGATTTCAATAAGCAGAAGGAGGGGACGATGGCCGAGCCAACGCCCCCGCAACCGATGATATAATTCATGATGATTCCTTTCTTATGGTGGCCGTAACGCAGTTACCGCAGCCGATGATGTAGTTCATATGGATTCGTTTTTAATGATCCCGGCGATTAATTTGCCGAGCTTGTTGGGTGGATTGGTTTGTTGTTCGTAGCGGTCCAGCGCGGCATTGACGAGGACGCGCAACTGTTCCTGCTCCGTCACGTTGAGCAACCGGGCGAACCGATGATCCTGGAGCAGCAGCGCGCCCATGATCGCGACCGTCGGCTTGCGCAACGGTGTGACATCTTCTCGGCGCAGCGCCTCCCAGCATTCGAGGAACCGTTCGCGCGAGACGTTGGTGTTGTGTGCGGGACACGCCTTGAGCCGGGCCAGCAAGGGCAGCAATGTTTCGTTGTTCATAGGATGGCCCGATCCAGGATGGCGGTGGAGACCTTGGCGCAGAGCGTCGTCCAGTCCGCGGCCTCAATGGGCAACGTCGTGAACGTCTCGTTGCCCGGCCGGAACCGGAAGAACTTCTGCGACTCGGCCACCGTCGTCATCAAATCCGAGTTCCACTTGGATTGATTGAACTGCTCCAGGCTCGCGCTGACGCCCGCCTGGGCGGACGCGTAGCTGCTTTCAAACTGGCCGGTGCAGATGGTGCATTCGTCGTGCAGATTGGGCAGCGGCAGCCGGTAGCCGTTGTTGTCATTATTGAAGGCAAACAACCAGTTCCCGCCGACCACCACGCAGCCTTCAGAAACCTCGGTCCGCACGACAAAAACCAGCCGCACGTCCTTGGGCGCCTGCCAGACCATCGGCATCTCCAGATCCGTCATGGAGGCAAACATCGGCACCAGCACGCCATTGATGACCCGGAACCGTGCCTTCAGCGGAATGCGGTCAATCGGCACCGACCAGATGGTGTCGGTCAAGCCGACGTTGGCGTGCGCCATGCCCCAGCCGGGGATCGGCATCGCGTGGCGGATCGTGCGCGTGACGTCTGCCGTCATGGCCTCCAGCACGTCGCCTTCTGCCGACAAATCCCGTTCGCGGATGATCCGCTCCGTCAGCGTTCCGTTGTCACGGATGATGATTTCGGTGTGTTCCATAATTAAAACAGGAAGCCCGCTCCCTTTGGACAGGAGCGGGCTTCAATGGAGTTGATTTGGTTTACGCCTTGGTGTTGGCCGCCGTTTCCAGCCGCACGGTCGCGCCGTCCGGGATCACCGTCCGGCGATCCTGCTCGATGCCCTCCACGAGCGCCTTGGTGTTGTCGCCAAAGCCCAGCGCCGCCTTGATCGCGTCGCTGTCCTGCAAATCGCCGAAGGTGAAGCCGCCTTCGACCTGCTTGGTGATGCTGTCCACGCCGTATTGCACTGTGATTTTCTTCATCTCGTTTCCTTTTGTTGATGTTGTTTTAACCGCTGTGAGTTTTGGTCTCGTCAGTGCGCGCTTGACGCGCAGACGCCCAAGTGGGCGTTTCGACCTGGAATGAAAAACCGGACGCAGCAGGGCCGCGTCCGGTCATGTTTGGTTTGAGTTTATCTGGCAGGTTCAGTAGCTGATTTCGCAATGCTCCAGCCCACCCGCCCGCGCCTTGGCAATCCCTTTGATCCGATCCCTGGCGATCTCAAAGTCCAGCAGCAACACCAGTCCCGGCCAGCGCCGGGAGAGGCGTTGCAGCCGCTGCAATTCGACGCCTTGCGTTTCGAACTGGCAGACGAATCTCCGTGGGGAGAACTCCAGCGGCTCGAGAAAGCGGACGCGCAAGATTTTCTTCCACCTACTATTTTGGAACCGCTGAACCTCGAGCTTCGCGCCGATCACCGTCAGCCGGCATTCGCACCTGATTTTGCGACGGCTACCCATGACGCCCTCCGTCCCAGGCACGACATTCCGCGACGAATTCGCAACCCATGCACCCAAATCCAGGTGCCGGCACGAAGTCTTCGCGGTCCAAGCCGTCCACTGGGGAAACCATGCAGGGTTGGAACACCGCAGATTAGCGAAGAAGATCGAAGAAGAGGGAAGAAATCAACGACTTACGGGGCGCGACGGGCAGGAATGGCGATTTGACACACTCCGAAGCCAAAACGGGCCGATTTGAGCCGATTTGCAGCGAGTTGATACACTTTCCGGCTTTCATGGGAGGGATTTTAAACCGGGGTTAACGGCCGGTTAAGCCGCGCCATCGCCAGCTTCGCCGGATCCTCTTTAGCCAGGCGCGCAACGAGCGCCTGATGCCCAATACTCCAGCGAAAGCCCATCATGAAATACCAGACGAGCGTATGGCATGGACGGTTTTCGCCGGTGCGCATGTGAACAACGACGCCCTCTTTGTGGGAACCATATTCCCAGCCGAGTTCCGTCAGGGATTGGGCCTGCTGGTAATGCTCCTTGATTTCCGTGTCGCTCATGGTTGGATTTTACTCCTCTTTTTGTCGTTGTTCAAGGCCTCAAGATCGCGGGGCTTGATCGCCTCGTAACGGATGCCCAAACGCAGCCCGACCATGGCCGCGATGACGGGGTCATACGTGAACTCGGACGGCTCCCGATTGGCCGCCCAATCCGCCTTCAATCGTGCCGCCATTTCATCGGCGAATTTGAGCATGTCCTGAAACACCTTTTCATCCAGCGGCGGGCACGCTTGGCGATAGGACCGGATATGGGTCTGTTTTGGGATACGCCGGAGCCAGATTCCGCTGCGATCCACCAGGGCGACCGGTTCGAATTTATGATGCTTATTATGCCACTCCAAATCGGCTTGTTCTGAGCGGTAGGCGTTCACGATCTTGGCGCGCTCGTGGTGGGGCAGATTATTCCACGATTCCCAGTCATTCCGTCCCAGGCTCCAAACCATCGCCATGGCCTCCTCGGTCCAGTTGTGCGCGTCGGCGGCCTGGTTGCGGGCCCACTGGTCCCGCAGCTTCAATTCAAACGCCGCTTTGTCGTTGTTGAAATCGATCTCGAATTGTTCGGTGGCGTGCATATCAACTAATCAACGCGTGCAGACGTTTTTTGAGCGCGAGGCCGTGGCGGATTTCGTCCTTGCCGCGGCTGATGAAGTGCTCGGCGGATTCCAGGGCGATGGCCAGGTCTGGCACCGTCAATTGGTCCGTCAGTTTGAACCCCAGTTGCGAGCGGATGATGTCCGTGCCGAGCAGATCGGCGACGATGGAGATTTTGCGGATGTGCCAGCCGAGGCCGGCGCTGATCTGGCCCCGGGTCTGCCAGCCGCGCGTGGCCAGCCAGGCGCGCAACGTCATCGTGTCGGCGTCACTGACGCCGCCGGTGATGAGATCGAGTTGCGCGGCTTCCATAATCAAGGTTTTGCCGGATCAAGTTTCATCAAAAACCCAAGCCCCCACAGGGACCCCTCCTTTAAGAACGTGCCGTCCGGGTGTGGGTCGTGAATGCAATCAAAGATTACCGGCCGTGCCGGATCGGAATTAACCATGCCCACCACGGCATGATTCACCCCGTCATGACCTTCAAACGTGCGGGGACTTTTGCCGGAAAAAACGCAGTAGATGCCGCTCATGGCGTAAAGCGGATATTGCACGGCCACATCCAGCCGGACTTCCAAGAAAAACAGATTTTTCGGCTTGAGATAAGCCTGCAATGAATCCCACCAGCGATCCGCCTGCTGATCAATGGCCACTTCTTCAATCGGAACTTCCAATAACGAGGCAATGCAGGCGGCAAAACAGTTGCCTTCGACCGGACCAAATTTTGTCTGTTTGATTCTGATCATAATCCCCCAGCCTTCAAAAGTTTCAACTTCGCCACCGCCAACCAATTTTTCCAAGTTTCGGCAATGGCCTCCCGGGCCTGATCCGGAGATTCAAACGGGGTGACATAATAAGTCCCGCCGAACCAGACGCGGAACCCCTTGTGCCAATGGCCGGCCGGCTCCGGGCAGAAATAATAGTTGGCAATCTGGATGCGATTGATCTTTACCTCCCAATGCACGCCGGTATCGCAAGGGATCCAAGTGATCGCCGCCCCCTCCGCCGATTCAATCCAACGCTCGATGATCACCCGCACTGCGCGCTTGGCGGCGGGAATTGTTTTATAAGGGGTCGAAGCCTCGCCGCCCGACATCAGGTAAATTTTAAAGGGACCCTCAAAATAGGGATGGACGCTGGTGTGCTTGCCGGCATAGCCAGCCAGCGGAAGCAGATTAAAATAGGCGCGCTCGTGCCCCGGGCCAACATGGCTGAAGTGCAAATCTTCATCTTCCTGGAGGCGGAATAATTCAGCTTTCATAATTTTAAAACGGAACATCCGGATCGCCTTCGCCGTCGGCGGCGACCGGGACGTGAACAGGGTTAAGATTCGACACCTCACCCTGGCCCTCTCCCCGTTCGAGGCGGAGAGGGGATGGAATCGGCGGGATGCCGGCCATGGCGTGCGCGAAGGCCCCGGCGTTGGCGGCCGTGATGCACGCCCGGCACGCGCACGGAAGACCCACGCCGGTGAGCATGTCGTGCATGGAGTGGCTGGCCCGGGCACGAAACCCGTGCTTGCCGTTCAATCGGGCGTTCACCGTCATCATGAGCTGCTCCTTTTGCGAGGGTCGCTCCTCCAGCTCGCCGGTCTTTTTGTTGGGCAGCACGCGCGGGCGATCGTCAATGTCGTCCAACGTCATTTTATCCACGCGGCCGAAATTGAACTTGTAATCAATCAGCGTTTGCACGAAGGCGTGCGCGCCGGCCATGCCCATTGGTTTGTCCAGGGGATATTGCGAGAGGCAGAGGATTTTCTCATCGAGCACGTTCATGTGGCGACGGCCGGTGCCGCGCTCGGGTTTACCATGCTCATCCGCGCCCCGCACGCTGTCGGCCAGCATCAGCAGCAACGTCTTCACGGCGTCCACGTCCGAGGTGTGGTTCAACGCGGAGGCGGATTCCAGGTGGCGGAACCGCGGGCGGTGCTCGGAGGCCGGCATGGCGCGCAAGGTGTCGTAACTCGCCAGCGCCTCGCGGAACTCCAGCACGCTGGTGAACGTGAACGTGACGGCCAGCGACAACACCTGCATGCGTTTCGTGCGGTCGGTGGGTTTCCAGCCTTGCGTCCGGGCGGCGTTGGGCCACCAATCGGCCATCAGCGTGATGCGTTGTTTGTCGGTCATGTGGTGAGGCCAGCCGATGATCGGCGGCAATGGGCCATTATTGGAATCAATGGTTTCATGGCTTGACGTTTTTGCACCAGTCGCGCAGGCCGCTGCGCGCGAAACATTCCGTGATCATCCGGCCGAACCGGACCTGGGCGTCGGCATACGCCGCGGCATCGGCCTCCGTCACGATCTTCTCCATGTCGGGCCGCAGACAGATCGTCATGGTGACGATCAATTCTCTTTCGCCAGCTGGCTGCTTGCCGGCGGTAGGGCATTGGGGTTCGCATTCGACCACGCCGTCGGGCAGGTCGCGTCCGCATTTATAACAGCTGCTCATATTTCGTAATCTCCGGTCGCCGGCTTCGGCTTAAAAAAGGTTTGCTCCACGGTCTCGCCTTCCGTCACGCGATGGATAAAACAGAACAGCACGATCAGGGCGAGGCCCTTGGGCAGGCCCTTCGGCCCGCTCCATTCTTCAATTTCGAGCTTGGCGATCTTGATGAGTTGTTTCTTGGTCATCGGTGGGCGAAGGCATCGGCGGCCTGTTCGAGGTTGTCAGAAAACTTCATGGCCAATTCGTAATCGCCACTGGCCTTTGAATCTACAAACTGGGCATAGGCGCACGCGGCGTTGTAAAGTTGGGTGTTCAGCAAAAATCCACGGCGTTTGAAATCCGTATGATTCGATTCCTCCCGTTCCCGGATGCTGGCTTTCATCAGGGCTTCGGCAATTTCGAGTTTGGTCATTTTGGCCATGGTTTATTCTCCGAAGTTTTTGACGAGCCAGTCGCGCTCGCGGTTTTGGGGTTCGATGAACGGCAGATCCAAAGCGGCATACAGCGCCGTCTCGGTTTCGAAGCGTTGCAGTCTGCCCTCGTCGGAGCCGACGGCGCCCATCATCAGGCCCTCGTAAGGATTCCACTTCATGCCCATGCGCAGCGCACGGCTGGCCAGCCAGATGTTGTGCTCGCGGCTGCCGGTGCGGCACATCAACCGCGTGGCGAATGTCTCCGGCGTGGCGAACCAGAGATCGAGCTGGCACTTGGGCAACTGCAGGATCACCGACTTGCCCACCACCTCGCCGCCGCTCTGGAATTTCGGCGCGTTCGCGCGCGTGGCATTCGCCGCCACATATTGCTTCAGGAACTCGTGCAGCAGGTTGGTGGATTTGATCACGGTCCCAAACATGTCGCGCTCTTCGATCACCTCGGGAATGACCACGATGTCCACGTCGTTGCACACGGGCCGGCCGCGGCGGATGCTGCCGGCGATCTGCACGGTCTGGCATTCGATGTCCGCACAGACTGGCTCAATCCAGAGGGATAAAACCTTGGCGTAATGTTCGGCGGTGGCGAAGTTCATGATTTTGGGAGGCCGGCCAGGATCCGGTCGAGTTTGGCGAACCGCTTTTCGTTGCGCGCCATCATGCGCGCGAATGGCAGGCAGTCCGCGACGGTCTTGATGCCGTGCCGATAGCCGAGGGCGTAGAGCCGCGAATAATCCTTGGCCCGAATGGTGACATACACTTTCACGGCCGCGCGCACGGCGGCGGCCTCGACGGGCGTCAGGCGCAATGGTTTTTTCGGCGGGAATCCCATAATTATTGATCCGTTAACCCGGCTTTAAACGGCCGCAGCTCGATGCTCTTGCCGGCGCGTTTCATATTCTTGATCACCTCGTCCGCGTGCATGCGGCAATAGCGCAGTCCGCGCCGACCGACCATCTCTGCCGTCTCATTGCAGCGGCGCTGGAGCGAGCCGCTCAGGCCATCGGTCTTCATCCAAAACTCACATCCATCGGGCGATGCCTGGTCCGTTTCCCGATTGGTGGCACTGACGCAGTCAGTGGGGTGCGGGTGATTGATCTCGCCGCCGTAACGCTTCCACATCAGCTCAGTCGGACCGCGCCGGCCGCTGGTGAACCAGAGCGACGGGCGCGAGGAATGCAGGAAGCTGGCGAGGAACTTGGATTCCCAGTCGGTGAGCAGCACGCCATTTTTGCCGCGCACATTGGCGGCGAGAGCCTGCATAAACCCAAGGAGTTGAAGATCAGTGCTCACGCGATTGCTTTCCTTTCGGGGGCAGCCGGGGCGACGCGAGGCATTTGCATCATGAACCGGCAGCCGCGCAAAAAGCGGTTGCAAGAGATGGCGCGCTCCCCCTTGGTCAGATCCATCGCCAGCCAGGTGGCGTCGGCACCGCCTTGGACTTCCTTCAGCAATAAAATCTCCCGGCCGGCCGGAGTCTGGAAAAGCTGAAACGGTTGGAAGGGATGGATCATGATTTTAAAATGGACTGGAGAGCAGTTACGCGGGCAATGTGTGCTACAACCTGTTTCTTTCCTTCATCAATCAGGGCGTTTCCTTCGCGCCGGCTTGAAAATAGTGGATTCTTCATATTCAAATTGAGAAGTGCCTTGCCGACATACTTAGTGATTTTCTTGGTCATGCTGACGTGGTAGCGGACCAGCGCCAAAACTTCCGCGTCCGATAAATCCAAATTGCGTAAGCGCTCCGCTGGTTCGAGGGAGGAAATTTTTTTACTCACTTGGCACCTCCGGTTTGTGGCAGCCATTCAAATTTGGTATTGCCGGCTACGTCTTTGCCTACAGCTTGAAATCCGAGACGACGGTAAAAGCGATGCAGTGCCGTTTTTTTGTAGGTATGCGGAATTGCCGTCAGGCGGATCGCGCGACCCAATATTTGCAGGGCGAGGATCGCGCGGGTGCCCAGCCCGCCACCGCGCTTTTCTTCCGCCACAATCAACAGGGTCACCTCGAAGTGATCCCCTCGATCACGGACAGTCATGTTTACGCCGGGGCTGGGGATTTTTATCACTTGTCCCCTCCGTGGTTTCCACACAAAAACAAAAAGGTGAAAATCGCGACAAAAAACGCGACGCTATAAGCGAGCAATCTTACTGCGGCCACCAATTGGTCTGCTTGTTCGGGATTCATAGTTTTCCTTTGATGGCCTCAACGGCCTTCTTTTGTTTCTCGGTGAGGGCGGCTTCGGTGCGCGTCAGATCCACGATCATCACCGGCGGCTTCTTGAGTTTGTTCGCGATCGCTTCCGGCGTGTGGCCAAACGACCGGGCCACCGCGATGAAGAGGATCCGAGCCGACGTGATCTCCGCATCATTGCCGCGGCCGATGAGAATGAAGTTCGAGATCTGTGTGTGCGCCTCCACCTTGCCGAGAATTTTTTCCAAAGTAGGCCGGTCTTTGGCCGGCGCGCTGGGCGCGGCGGCCGCGGCAGCAGGTTGAGCCGGCGTTCGCGGTGTCTCGGATTTTTCTTCCGTCACCGGCTCAACCTTTTTGTCCTGGCGGACTGCCACCGGCGCGGCCGGCAGTTTGAACACGCCGGCGAGCTTGTCCACCCGCGCGCGCTGCAGGTTGCGGAAATGATCCACCGCCTTGAACCAGTCAGCCGGCTCGGTGGCGAGCTTCTCGACCGGCTGGGTTTTAAAATCCGCCCAGACCGACCAGACGCACAGCTCCGCGATGCCGCGATTCATCGAGGCCAGAATCAGGGTGGCGTTTTCTCCGGTCAGAAATTCGCGGAGCAGCTTGACGGATTTAAGGCTGGAGTTTTTGGCGGTAAATTCCCCGGAGTTGAGCAGGTTAAAAATCGCCTGGCATTGCCCGGCGTAATCAATCATGCAATCCTCCGCCGACATCACAAACGCAAACGCGCCCAGCACCCCGGCGCTCTTCAATCCCGACTGCTTGGAACGGTGCTCAATCACATAATCCACGCCATCCTTGAACGCGCGGTAGATGTCCAGCGTCTGGCCCACGCTCAAGCGGCGCATCCGTTCGCCCACGCACAAATGCGCGAGCGCGGAACAGATCTGCGCGATCTGCGATCCGTTTTTCAGGCCGTGCTGAATCTTGAGCTGGTCGGCAATGGAACGGGCCTTGCCGGAATCAATCACGTCCATCACCGTGTAGTTTTTTCCGGGAATGGTTTTCGGCAGGCCGAAGGTGACCAGCCGGCGAACCGTCCGCCCGGTGCGGACCACAGCGTTGAGAAAATGCTGGCCGTCAATCAGCTCGTCCGCGTCGTTGAACGCGATGCCCTGGTGCGTGGGGATGAAATCCCCGGTCATGATCTGGCGAGCGTAGGATTGCACCACGTCCTCCTTCAGATCGCGGTTGATGAAGTTGGCCTGCAGCCAGCGCCGCGCCATGTCCGGCGTGACGTCCAGCCAGCGGGTGATGATGTTGCCGGACTGCGCGGCCGCGCCGCCGCCGGTTTTATCTTCCGGCCGCACGTTCGTGGCATGGCCGAATCCGTCGGCTTTCCACTTGGCGATTTCCTCCGGCTTGATGCCGGCCACTTCCAGACAGGATAATAATTTCATAATTTTAGCTTGGTTAAATTTTGTCTTGCACCGAGCAGGCTCGTCACGAGCGATCTCGATCGTTTGGTCCATTCGTTCATCTTGAGCCGGCTGCGTTCCGTGTCGGAAATGTTGGCCCAGCGTTTTTTCGTCCACTGCCTCCGCTCCTCGATCGTCATCACCGCTTGATTGGCAACCGCGATCTGGCCGCGCGAGCGCAGCGCCAGATTGGCCGGGGCGAAGTTGTGTTTGTTGCCGTCCAAAAAAACGACCACATGCCGCGGCTGCGCCGGCACACACCGGCCGTTGGCCCGCTCCCACACCAGCCAATGCAGCGGCTTGCGCTGGCCGATCGCGCCGCCGCGATAATGGCCCTTGGTGCTCCAATAAAACGGCAGGCCGTTCCAGATCACGCCGCGGCTGTCACGGTGCGTCTTCACGCGCGCATTGCGGCTGTTACCTTTCACGTTTAGCCGGCCAAAGATTTGGACATGGCGTGAGTCGCCAAATTTGAATGGCGTGACATTGGCTGAAAATTTTCCAGATGGCAGCGGCAGCGGCTTTTTCCAGTCGGCGGTTTTCATCCCATCCTCCGCAAGGTTGCCAGTCGGCTGCCGTTGCCCTGCAGCAGCGAGACCAGCCGGGGCTTGGCGATTTTAGTGAACTGGTTTTGTCCCTTGCTCGCGTATTTGGACACCTGCTCTGAATTGGTGAGCAGCTCCAGATTATCCAGGTCCACGTTACGGTGGTTGCCGTCCTTGAAACAAACCTTGTGCCCGGCCGGGATCGGACCGTGGGCGGCCTCCCAGATCTGATGGTGCAGGTAAACGGTTTTGCCTTTGCGCACCGTGGCGCGCAGATAGCGGTGCCGGCCCTGCGTTTTTTGTTCCGTGAATTTCAGGCCGACGTGCTCGACGACCGGCAGAAACTTTTTCGCGCGCAGCTTCAGGCCGCGGCGTTTGAAAATGTCGAACACGGATTGCCGGGAGCGGCCGTGCAGATCGCCGACCTTTTCCAGCGAGCCCAGCCGGAGATAGTCGGCATACATCTGTTGTATCCACGCCGCCGGCATTCCGCGCCGGCCGCAAAAGCAGCCGCCCTGGCCACTCATTTTAGGAACGCACGTCGCGGTTTTTGGGAACGTGCTGCCGGCATCCTGCCGGCAGTCTGCAGCTTTGGTTTGAACTGCCGGCTGGAAGCCCGGCAGCACGTTGGTTACCGGCGAAGAACCAGTTGCCGGATCAGCAACGCCCCGCGCGAGCGCAGCAGCAAACGCAGCCTTGACGCCGCCGTGAAATCGGCGCGTGCGTAAGGCAGGCCGCGTGAGTTCAGGCCCATCGCTGCGAACCTCTTTTGCCGCTTCCGAAATTTGACCAGGCTCAGCCTGCGGTAATGCGCTGCGCGCTGGGACCGTGGCAGGTTGGGATGCCGGCGATACGGCCGACCGCGCGAGTTCAGCCCAGAAGCCGCGTGCCGTTGCACCCGGCGATGATACGACGCGCGGGCGATCCGTTTTTGATGTGAGGTCATGGTTCATCAGTATTCGTCTTCGTATTCGCCTCGATCTTCTTCATCACCGTCCGGTTCGCAGTCGGGGCAGCCGAAGCAGTCCCCCTCGCCGTGGTTGTGGCAGACGCAGAAATCGCCACCGCAAAGGCAGTCGATCATTCCGGTGCCGCCGCAGGTGCCGTGGACTTCGGAATAAAGCGGATGCGGTTCACCACACCAGCACGGGCCGTAAAAATCCAGGCCGGCTTCCGGCTGGCGCGCGTAGTAGCGGGCGCGTTTGAGTTGGCGATGGCGTTTGCTCATAACTGGGCGCGGACTTGGGCTTCGACGTCGGCGGGGAGGTTGAAAAATCCCTGGTGGCCGATCACCGGCACCGGCGTTTTTAGTTTGCGGCAATTGCGGGTGAACCAGGCAAACCGGCCGGCGGAATAATTGCCGACGATCTTTTCCAGCGGATTCACCTTGAGGCTGGCGGTCGGCTGGCAGTCAAATAATTCCACCACACACAGCACGAATCCTTTGGGAAATAAAATCTCCCGGTCCGCGAGCGGCTTGAGCTTGTTCTCTTGGAGCCAAAGTTCCCCCATGCGATTGGCGAGGTCTTCGACATCACTGCCAAATTCGCCCGGCAGCCAGTTACGCCGCGCTGAGCAGATCGCCAGCTCGCCGCGAATGTTGGTGGCGCGGCCGCGCGTTTCGATCCACTTCAGATCATCGCGCATGAACGAGGCGTAGGGTTGCCAGAGGGAGAGTGCTTTCATTTCGGCAAGATCCCGTGTTGTTCGATGTGATCCAAAACCCGTTCCATGTCGGGATAGCCTTTGAGGCTTGGATCCTTTTCCTGCTGCAGCCGAACCTGTTCTTCATAACAGCAGCGTAATCCCTCAATCACCTCGTGCCGTGTGATGGGCTGGCCCGCGACGTCGAGCAACACGGCGGTGGCAGCGTAGTGTTTGCCCGCGAGTTTCTGGTAGAGTGCAGCCGCGTGCACGCTGGCCTTGGTCGCGGCTTCGCCGGCGGGAATGGCTTCGATGGCGTAACACACCTGCAGGGCTTCCGCCTCGAACCGTTTCATCTGGCCGGCGGAGATGCCCGACGGCAACGCGTCAAATTTGGCGGCCAATGCCTTATTCAAGTTTTGGATCTCAATCACGGCCGCCTGGCAAACCAGCGCCGCATTCTTCTGTCCGCGCGCGAGCAACTGCCGCTGCGCATTGTCGAGTTCTTCGATGATGTTCATAATTTTCTCAAAGTATTCTTCCAACCACGGCAACACTGGCTGTTGTATTGCATCAGCTCCTTGCGCCGGCCGGTGGTCTTATTGTGCCAGCGGCCATCGCCCCACACCTTGTTGGCACCCGGCCAAAAACCAGGCTCATTCTCCCAACATTCAATCACGCCGAATTTGTCCACCGTGAGCCAGTTGGCCCAGATCGGGACGTTGATTTTAAAATTGATGTCCATGGTCAGTTGGCGTTTGGCACGCCGCAAAACGGGCACCGCGGAAACACGACGTGCGATTTCTTTTTCTTCTTACCGTCCTGCCAGGTGTATTTGAGCGGCGGCAGTCCGGCGTAGGACTTCATGGTTTTCATGTTGAGCCACGCCGAGAGTTCGAAATCAATTTCCGACTTGTGATGCGCCGCGAGCTGGGCCCGGATTTTTTCGAGGCAACCGCACGCGCGGCCTTCATTCGCATCCACCTTTGGCACTGGTTTATCCGTGCTCATTTTCCCCGCCTTCGGTTCGAGCTGCGCAACCCAGATGTTGGGCACAGTCGTTAAAATCCGGATCCGGGTCTCGATTTCATCCGGTTCACTGGTCGGCTCCTCAAAATATTGAAACGCCTTGACCGCGCAGCGCCGGGCGCAGGCGTTAATGGAAAGTTCCGAATGATTGGTCGTGCTGACGATGAATTTTGTTTTTTTCTCCACGCCGTCGCCGGAATCGCGGAAGGCCCGCAACATCAGCGTGTCCTGGCCGGATCCCGGATTAATGCATTTGATGGTGATGGCTTTCATTTCGCCTCCACGGTTTGGGTGCAAAGGGCGGACTGGACTGGCCAGCCCGTCCGGGCCAGACGTTTAGTTTTCTTCATCACCTTGCGGTGGGCTTTGCTGCAGTAGGGACCCGGGTTGGCGCGGCGGACGGAGCCGTCCGGCTTGACGGTGTAGGCATCGCCGCTGTTGAACTTGAACGTCTGGCCCACGGCCAGCGTGCGCGGTTCGTCACCGGTCGCCGGCGCCATCTTGTGCAGCACCTGCACCATGTGTTTGGGTTCGGGCGGGCGGTTCATTTCGCCTCCACGGTTTCGCGTTTCTCCACGGTGGTCATCACCGGTTCCACGAAGAAGGATTCATCCTGGTCAATCTTCACGCCGATCAGCGGGAACGCGGCCGACAGCTCCTCGCGCTGGCCGATCAGCGCGGCCTTGTCCACTTCCGGCACCGAGCGCAGGAAGTTGGGCAGATGGATGCCGCACGCATCCGTGACTTTCTGCCAGTTCCAGCCGCGCAACAGTTTCAACGCCGGCGTGCCCGTGCGGAACCCGACGACGCCGTGGAGCATTTTGATGCTCTTGTTTTTGCCGAACTCGTCCGGGTTGCTGGTGGCCCAGTTCTCCGCCGCGACGATCAGCGGCTTGAGCTCGTCCGCCACCCGGGCGAGCGATTCCTCAAAGTCGGCTTTCACCTTGGCGACGATTTTATCCATCTGCAGTTTCTGGCCGGCCTCGTCGCGCTTGAGCGTGGCGATCTGGCCCACGAGCGCTTCCATGTCGGCCCGGGTGACGGGTGTGGGAACGGTGGCGGCGGTTTTCTTGATGCGTTTGTTCATATTCGTTTTGGCTGATGTGTTGATGTTTGACTGACTAAAAATTTTCAAGGATGGCCCTCGCGAAGTAGCCGATCAGAAAGCAGAGGATGACGTAGAGCATCACGACCGCCGCGCCGATGAATGAATTCAGTATTTTATTTTTCATGGTGAAGCGCAGCGTCACGCTGCCTTGTGGTGGCAGACGCCGTGCTTGTCCGGTGGATGCCAGTCGCGCTGATCATTGATGTCCATTTTGCGATGGGCCAGCGTGATCAGGTTGCTGGTGGTGAATCCGTATTCCGCCGCGGAGCCCAGGAACAAAATGAAAACGTCTGCCCATTCCAGCTCGTCGGACGGCTCGTTTTTCAGTTCGCGCACTTCATGGCTCAGGTGCCGGAGTTTGCCCGCCAACGGCTGGCCCGGGAATTTGGTCCGTTGAAAGTTTTCAATGCGGTCCTGCAGCAGCTGCAGTTCGGATTTTTTATGCGTGGCCAATAGTTCGCGCGCCGTCGGCGAAATGGCTTCGAGCAGCGAGGTCATGCGAACACCTCCAACTCGGCGGCGGAGGCCGCGTGGATCCGATTCCAGAACTCCACGCAGCCAGCGCACTGGCAGTTGAGCGTGGCGGTGCAGCTTTCAATGGTGACCGCACTGCTCAGTGCCCGGGCGACAAACTGCCGCTCGCGGTGGTGCGTGAGTTTTTTGACGGCCTTGACCGGCGCGCGCAGATCGTTGGTGGGTTTCTTCATGACCCGGTCCGGAGGTAGGATACCGGAGTCAGACAGGCGGGAACGGTGATAGGTGCGGCTCATAAACGTGACGTTTAATCCAATGGTTAACGGCTGGCTGCAGCGCCGTGCTTCAGGCTCTTCAGCCGGGCGATCTGGTTCCGCAGTTCCCGCTGCTGGGCGGCCAGGCGTTTGACCTGGGCTTTCCGGCACGCGCGAAAGCGGGCCAGATGATTTTTCAAACGCAGCTTGGTGGCGGCGATCTCCGCGTCGGAAACGGCGATGCGTTCACGGGACTTGCCGATGGCGAACATCACGCGCGCACATTCCAACGTCGCGGCGGTGAGCGTGCCTGTTTCGTTCAGCTCGATGGTCATGCGGGCGCTCATGCTTTGGCCGGGGTTGAGAGTGGGAGTTGGAGGGTGGCTGGTTCAAAAGCGTCGAGATAGACGCCCTCACCACATTCCGGGCAGCCGTGATCTTCGCCGCATTCATCCCACCAGCCATC
>TBL_comb47_HYPODRAFT_10004807_pt1 | contig 15363 bp, 14 predicted proteins | sample TroBogypolimnion_40_FD_10682 | JGI IMG/M metagenome (IMG submission 10682)
CAACATCCGGACTCCTGGGCAGACCTCTCCCAGGTTGTTATAGATTTGCTCCATGACCTCTCCTTGGCGATCAGGGTGCTCAGAACTTATGACGCCAAGTGCTCAGTTTCGAATGTCGCCCGACACCGTCGACAAAAAACTTCTTGAGAAGGCCCGGATGACCGCCAGGGCCATGGGACTCAGCTTGAACGAGATGGTGAGGCGCTATCTGGAGAAGGTGGCCGGCGAAGGCGACCAGGCCGGAACCTTTCAGGAACTTCGGGAACTCTGCCTGACCCGGGGCGGCCATTCCGAAGGCCGGACCTGGACGCGTGAGGCGTTGCACCGTGGCTAGGTTTCTTCCTGGACACCAACATCGTGGCCTATGCCGACGACCTGGACTCACAGGCCAAGCAGGCTGTCGCCCTGGAACTGCTGGGGCGGGCCTGCGGGGAATCCGCCGGTGTCCTTTCACTCCAGGTGCTGCAGGAATACTTCGTGACCGCCATCCGGAAGCTTGGCGTGGCCGTTGCGGATGCCCTGGTCATCCGGGCGTCCCTTCAGACCCGGTGCACAACCCTGTACAGCAAGGACATGCATTCGGGCTTCCGCCTGGGTTCCGCCCAGATCGTCAATCCGTTCCTGGAAATCCAGCCCAGCGCCCGGCAGGGGTGAATGATCCTCGGCCTGCCGTCACCGTCACCCCAGATGGGAGGCGATGACCTCCGTGGTCACGATGGCATTCTGTTCGGGGGTGAATTGCCGGAACCGCTCGGCCAGCGGGATGGTTTTCACATACTCCAGGTAACCAGGCCTTGAGGTATGCTGGACGTCATCGATTTCCGCCCCATCCTCCTTCAGGATGTCCAGGAACTCCTGCTCCCGGATCCGATTGAAGTGGTAGCGGTTGCGGTCGTTCACCAGCCGGTTCCATTCATCGTCGCTGTATCTCAGGTAGTCCAGGGGGTGCAGGGTCTTGTCGAACCCCGAAAAATTGTCGGCGCAGTCGAACTGGACGCACAGCCGTCCTGTCCCGGGGCGCAGCAGCCGGCCGGCTTCCCGGCAGAAGCCGCGCAGCACGCTCATGGGAATGTGCTCGAACACGGAGTAGGCGAAGAACAGGTCGATGCTGCCTTCGGGAAAGCCCGTGGCCATGACGTCGCCGGGAGCGACGTAGTCGATGTTCGCCAGGTCGAGCATCTGCTTCATGCTGGTCGCGCCCTCGATCCGGGCCAGCCGTTGCTCGACGGCCTCACGTGGCTGGCCGATGGCATCGGCGCATGCTCCGGCGCGGTCCCGGAGCGCCCGGGCGATGCTTCTCCAGGCGGACCAGCGGGCCCTGCGGACGATGTCGTAGGTGTGGATGGTGCGCACTCCGGCCAGGGACAGAAGGAGGGTCGGAATGGGCGCCCAGCCGGTGCCGACCTCCACCACCGTCGCCCCTTCCAGGGGAAGGAGGGTCGACACCCGCTTGATGAGCCCGCCCACGGAGGCAAGCCGCCCGTGGGTCTCCGCCTGGAACCCCCTGGCCGGGAAAAGGGGCGATCGCTTCACCGCCTGCAGCAGGGAATTCAACTGCTCCCCGCAGGGAACCCGCGAAAAGGCCCGCTGGAGGAGAACCTTGCGCTGCCACTTCAACATGGTCGCACCTCAAGCGGAGGGGTCCGGAGATAGACGGTCGCACGCTTCTTCCGGGTGAAATCGTCGAACACCCGGCGCACCTGGACCTCCGTCATGCCTAGCGACCGGGCCGTCTCCTCGGCCGAAAGGTGGTGCTCCTGGGCGTACCACAGCAGGTCCATCACCTCGAAAGGAAGCCGGAAGAAGAACTCCTCCTGGGTCGACGGCGCGCTGTAGGTATCGGTGGTGGGAATCCGGGCCTGGATGGCTTCGGGCACATCGAGGTGGCGGGCCAGCATGTAGACCTGGGTCTTGTAGAGGTGGACGATCGGTTTCAGGTCGGTGCCGCCATCCCCGAACTTGACGAAGAATCCCTGTTCGTGCTCGTTCTTGTTGGGGGTCCCGATCACCGCGAAATGGTTCAGTTCGGCATGGTAGTAGAGCATCGCCATGCGGGTTCTCTGCTTGAAGTTGGACGCCGCCACGATCTGCGCCAGTTCCTGCGGGGGGATCCGTCTGCTCTTCTCGACTCCGTCCGGGGTGATGATCTTCAGGCTGTAGACGTTGAGCGTGTCTTCGTCGAGCAGGTTGGGCGGGAGCACGATCTTCGCCTTGTATCCTGCCCTGGCGTCGAATTCGGGGAACACCCGGGCAATGGCGGCATCCCGGCGCAGGTAGCAGCCATAGCCGTCGAGCGCGGGGGTGAGGTCCTCGCGGACCGGTTCGACGCCGTAATGGGCGGCGAGCATCCGGGCCAGATCCTCGCTCGCCGGGTCCGAGTCCCTTTCCGGAAGGATCAGGGGGATGACCTTGCCCGGACCGAAAGCGCGCACACACAGGGCCAGGCACACTGACGAATCGATCCCTCCGCTGATCCCGAGCACCGCGCCGTTCCGGCGGAAACTGCGCATGCTTTCACGCAGCCAGTCCACGATCCGGTCGGTCTCCGCGGCCGGATCCATGCCCAGGAGCTCTTTTCTGATGTCCACGTTCGCGCTCCTCAAGGTGTGCGCTCGATGACGACGGTTTTGACGTCGTCGCGAGGGCCTACGGGGGGTGGCATGGTGAAGCCGGCAACGAACTGCCGGAACACCAGCTGGCTCGACAAGATGCCCGCCAGCGCCATGTCGTCGGTCTCGCCGAGGGGGTTGCCGCTGTTCAGCTTGGCCGTCAGCCGGGCGACGGCGGACGGATTGAACAGGCCCGCCGCGGCCACCGCCTCGGGAGCAAGCAGCTCCTGGACGTACTCCAGCCGGCCGGCGTTGAAGAAACTGCGGTGGATCGGCGCCCGGAAGGGCTGTTTAGGCCGGTCGCAGATATCGGCGGGAAGCCATTCCCGGCTCACCTGCTTGAGCAGGTACTTTTCGGTCAGCCCCCGCAGCTTCAGGGCGGGAGGCAACCGGTTGCAGAATTCCACCAGCCGGTGGTCCAGGAAAGGGAAGCGGCCTTCCACCGAGTTGGCCATGCCCATCCGGTCACCCTGGGAGGAGAGCAGATACTGGGAGAGGAAGATGTCGATTTCCAGATACTGCGCACGCTGCAGGGGATCCCAGCGGTCGAAGCCTTCCGGGAAACGGGGCGGCTGGGCGGCCGCTTCCCCTACGGCCTGCAGGATGTCCTCGCTGAAGAAGCGCTTGGCCCTGCTTGTCGTCCGCCAGCGGAGACTGTGGGAATAGTCCGGAGCCGCGGTCTCGGTCAGCCCCATGCCGAAGAACGCAGCCAGATAGGCTTCGTTGGCGTCCGCATAGCCGGAGACCCACGGGTAGATCTTCCTGAACAGGCCCGGCCTGAGCTTCGATTCCGGGAGCGCGGCCCAGAACCGCCTTACCTTGGCTTCCTTGAAGATGTCGTAACCGGCCAGGAATTCATCTGCGCCCTCGCCGGTCAGGACCACCTTGAAGCGGTGTTCGCGCACCAGCTTCGAAAGCAGGAACATGGGCGCCGGCGAAGTCCGCATGACCGGGGTCTCGGTGTGCCAGATCACTTCCGGGAAGATCCGGCCGATGTCCTCGTCCGTGGCGTAGACGACCTGGTGCTCGGTGCCCAGGAATCGGGCCATCTGCCGCTGGTAGCCGCTCTCGTCGAAGGCCGGATCGCTGAAGGAGATCGAGAATGTGTCCAGATGGTTGCTGGTGCAGTTCCGGATGATGGAGGCGACCGTGGACGAGTCCAGCCCGCCGCTCAGGTAGGCCCCGACCGGCACGTCCGCCCTCAGCCGGAGCAGCGTGGCATCGATCAGCAGGCTGCGGAATTCTTCCAGGTAATCCTGCTTGGAGCGGACGCGGACGCTGTTCCCTTCCGGGAAGCCCATCTCCCAGTAGGACTTGACCTGGATCTGCCCATCGCGCGCCAGCAGGAAATTCCCGGGCGGCAGCTCGACGATGCGGCGGAAGGCTGTCCTGGGCGAGAGTGTGCTCCAGTAGGTGAACACTTGGTCCAGCGAGACCGGGTCGATGGCCGCCGGGACCCTCGGATCGGCCAGGATCGCCTTGATCTCCGAACCGAAGATCAGCGCGTTCTCCGCGATGGCGTAGAACAGCGGCCTCACCCCGAGCCGGTCCCGGGCGATGAACAGCGAGCGGTCCCGGGTGTCCCAGATGGCGATGACGAACTGGCCGTTGAACCGGGAGAGGCAGTCCGGGCCGTATTCTTCGTAGGCATGGACGACGGTCTCGGTGTCGCAGGTGGTCACGAAGCGGTGCCCGCGGGCCTCCAGTTCCACCCGCAGTTCGGTGTGGTTGAACACCTCGCCATTGAACATGATCCACAGCGTCTTGTCTTCGTTTGAGATCGGCTGCTGGCCCGTGCTCAGGTCGATGATGCTCAGCCGGGCGTTGCCCATGCCGAACGGCCCGTCCAGGAAGACCCCGAACTGGTCCGGGCCGCGGTGGCGGATCATGGCGAGCATCTGGCGGATGGCCTCTTGCCCGACGGGCGGGCCGTCGGTCAGATTGAGGATCCCGGCGATGCCGCACATTCAAACCAGCCCGCGCTTCTGGACCTTGCCCGACTCGGTGGTCGGCAGCGCGTCCCGGAACTCGATGAACCTTGGCACCATGAAATCCTCCAGGTGGGCCCGGCAGTGGGCGAGCACCTGGGCCTCGGTGAGCGGCGGGCCGCCGGCCACGATGAAGGCCTTTACCGCATGGCCCATGACCGGATCCGGAACCCCCACCACGGCCGCGCTGACCCCGGGGAGCATGTGCAGGACGTTTTCCACTTCCTTCGGGGCGACCTTCTCGCCCCGGCTCTTGATGATGTCGTCCTTTCGGCCCACGAAGTACAGGAACCCCTCCGCGTCCATGCGGAACAGGTCCCCGGTGTAGCAGAACCGCTCGCCGGGGATCGGGCCCGGCCGGAAGCGCTGGCTGGTCGCCTCCGGGGCCTCCCAGTAGCCCCGCATCACGTGCCGGCCCCTGACCACCAGCTCACCGGTCTCGCCCGGCTCGGCCCGGCGGCCGTCCTCGGCCTCGATCCAGACTTCCGTGCCCGGGATGGCGATGCCCACGGAGCCCGGGCGCCGGTCCAGCTGGGCCGGCGGCAGGTAGAGCGTCCGCTTGGTCTCGGTGAGCCCGTACATGGAGTACAGTGTGACCCCGGGGAATTTCTCCCGCAGCTGGCTGATGTGGCTGGGGGGCAGGGTGGCGGCCGTGTTGGTCAGGTAGCGCAGGCTGGAGAGATCGAAGGCGCCCAGGTCCATCTGCAGGAGCACGCTGAAGAGGGTCGGGACCCCGGGAAACCCGGTCACCCGTTCGGCCTGCAGCCGGTCCAGGATCTGGGCGGGATACATGAACGAACGCTCCAGGACCAGCGTTCCCCCGAACTTGAAGGTCATCAGCAGCTGGTAAAGGCCGTAGTCGAAGGCGAGCGGCAGCACGTTGATGACGACATCATCCTCCACGTTTTCCAGGTAGGAGATGATCGAGGAGGTCGCGAAGTCGACATTGCCATGGTCGCTCATGACCCCCTTGGCCTCCCCCGTGCTGCCGGAGGTGTAGATCAGACAGGCCAGATCGAGGTCGATGTTGACGGTGGGGCGCGGGGCCTCGGAGAAGCCAGCCTGGATGCCGTCAAAGGTGAAAAGGCTGCCCGTTCCGGAGGAGGAGGTGGAAGCGGGGCCTCTGCCGCAGGCGACGATGGTCTTGAGCGAGGGTGCCGCCTCCCGCAGGGCATCCTGGCCGGAACCCATCAGCCCAGCATCCACCACCAGTGCCGTGGCGCGGCAGTTGTTCAGGATGTATTTCAGCTTGTCGTGCTTGGCCGTCGGGTTGATCGGCACGAACACCCCGCCGGCTTTGAGCGTCGCGAAGATGCTCACGACCGCCTCGACCGTGTTGTGGAGCTGGATCACCACCCGATCCCCGCGGTCCAAACCCAGATTGGTCAGCGCGTTGGCAAGCCGGTTGGCCATGGCGTCCAGGTCCGCGTAGGTCCACCGGCGGTCACCGCAGACCAGGGCGGTTTTGTCCGGCAGGCGCCGAGCGCTGTTGGCAAGGAACTCCTGGACGAGCATGGTCCCCTCCGGCCTGGATCAGCTCAGTTTGGATTGGATATAGGCATTCAGTTTGTTGACGGAGTCGAAGTTGTCCGGGATGAGCTCGCGGTCGGCGACCGATATGCCGAATTGGCTTTCCACGAACGAAACCAACTCAATGATGCCCATGGAATCGATGATGCCTTCTTCCAGGAACGACGCATCGTCGCCATAGAGGAATCCCTTGTCGCTGAACAGCAGGTTCCGGGCCACATAGTCGCGAATCTGAGTGGAACAGTCATTTAAACCATTGCTCATCGTCATGGCGCCCCCTTTGTTTCCGGCTGATTCCATTCGCAGACAGATTCCCACAAGCCACGGCCGAAAGGGAATAATCTTCAAGCTTGAGCCGCGACCGTCCTAATAGCCCCTTGATGATCACGGAAGGTCTTGACATCTTGATAGCTATTTGATTTCTTAAACATCTTTTCAACCACCTCGCCCTGGCCCAGGCCCGTTTCGCAGGCGACCCATCCGCCTGGATGCAGGAACGCGTGCGCCTCCTTGACCAGCCTCATGAGCAGGGTCAAGCCGAATGGACCGCCATCGAAGGCTTCACAGGGTTCGAACCCCGAAATCTCGACCGGCAAGTGTTTTACGGAAGCAGTGGAAATATAAGGAGGATTACATGTTATCAACCCGACTGCTCCGAGCAGCTGTTCGTTCCTGAACGGCTCAAGGAAATCCCCGGCCAGGAATGTCGTCCGGCCTTCCAGGCCCAGGCGGGCGGCATTCCGCCCGGCCAGACGGATCGCATCCTCCGAGATATCCCCTCCGAACAGCTGGCATTTGGGCTCACCCACGGCCAGGGCAAGCCCCACGTTCCCGGATCCGGTGCAGAGGTCGATGACGATGACCCGGTCCCTGGTTTCCGCCATTTCCATCAGGAGCTGCAGGGCCGCTCGGCCCAGGATCTCGGTTTCCACCCGGGGGATCATGGCGTCCGGCGCGCTCAGGAAGTCGATGCCCATGAATTCAGCCCGGCCGATGAGGTAGGAAAGGGGCTCTCCGGCCATCCGCCGGTCCACCAATTCGCGCAGTCTTGCCCATTCCTGATCCCGAAGAGCAGGCAGGCCAGTGGAATCGGCGGACCCGGCCACGAAGCGCCAGAGCGACCTCAGCGTTTCATCGGGGGTCTCGCCGGGCTTGTCGGGCAGGCCGTGCCAGGCGCCGGCCAGAGCGTTCAACAAGGTTCCAAATTCCGCAGGATGCTCTTCCATTCCAACCTCTTTCAGGAAAATTCGGAAAGTCCTGGGTCAGGCTGTACCCGTCAGGACCTGGCTCAGCCTCCAAAGTCGTTCCGCCGTCTGCGCATCGCGCGATGCGTCCGACGAAGGGGTCTCCTGTCGGCGGATGAAATACCGGCCCGTCAACCCTTGCACGTCCGGGGAACTGGCGAGGTACACGGGTGTGTCGGCGCCTTCCTCGGCCGGGATTCTGCCCCGTTGCACGAGATTCAGGAACTTTTTCTGCAACCACCCGTTGTTGGCCCCGAGCTGGGTCCGGACGGAACCGGGACAGAGGGCGTTCACCCAAGGACCGGAATTCCCCAGTCGCCGGGCCAGTTCATACGTGAACAAAAGGTTGGCCAGTTTGGACTGAGCATAGGCTTTCCGCCTGTCGTAGCCTCTTTCGCCCATGAGGTCGTCGAAATCGATCCACCCGGACCGGTGGTCCTGGGAGGCGACATTGATCACACGCGCCGATCCGCTGCTTTGGAGCCTGCCCAGCAGCAGGCCCGTCAGCAGAAAATAGCCGAGGTGGTTCAGCGCGAAGGTCATTTCGATCCCGTCCACGCTCTCCTGGCGCGAGTGGAAGTATCCCCCAGCGTTGTTCACGAGAACATCAAGCCGTTCATACCTCTGCTCGAATTCCCTGGCGACCCGCCGGATCTCTCCCTGTGCGGAAAGGTCCGCCACCAGGAAATCGATCGACGGATTGCCGGTTTCCCCCTGGATCCTCCTGACCTCCCGGGCGCATTTCCCGGGATCGCGCCCGACCAGCACCACCCGCGCGCCCTGCCTCGCCAGTCCCAGCGCGGTGGCGGCGCCGATGCCTGAGGTGGCCCCCGTCACAAGGCAGATCCTATCCGATGTTGTCATGGGCTGGGCTCGACAGTCATTCCAATCATCACCCCTCATCAAGGTTCAAGCCGGAGGGAGCGGGTCCGCTAGAGGTGGATCGGCCCATCGCCATCGGCGCGGTTCAAATGGAATTTCGCTGCATTTTCCTCCAATGGCTGAAGCTGGCTGGTGAGCGACGGAGATGAGAAGAACGGGAAATTGGAGGCGTACTGGATGAAGCCGTTGCGCTGCAACGCATGGCACCAGGCCGTGTTGGCCTGGTTGGAGATGATCAGGTCCGAGCCGGCGGCTTCCAGGTATTCCCTGGCGCAGGCAACCACGTAGCGGGCGTCGTCCGGACCGGCGAGACAATCCACCAAGGTGCCGACCCGCATTTCTCCGAAATGCTTGTGGCCGGACATGGGGGTGTTCAGAAGCACAGCCCAACCCAGGGGCACAAGGTTTTTGATGATTTTCAGCCGGATGAATCGTGGATTGGACGCAGGGTAAAGCACGTTCAGGTTCTTTTGATCACGCACTGCGATCAGCGAATAATCCCCCTTGCAACGGTTCCAAACATCGTCGGCCCATTCTGAAAATTCGGGAACGACCTCATAGGACACGGCGCCCAAACGGTTGAAACGGTCGACCACGGTCAACCCCGCCTTTAAGCCCAGCCAGCCCAGGCCGGAGAACCGCAGCAGGTCGAGGACCCACCTGCGCAGGGTGGTCGTCCTGAACGCTGAAAGATTCCCCAGGAAGGTATTTATATGAACGACACGGAACCAGAAGGAGATCGGTGTCGTCTGCCATCCGGCAGCGCGCAGGAATTCTCCGATGATGGTTTCAGTGCCCCCGCCCCCGAGGCCCAGCAGACATGGAAGGCGGCGCAGGGCATCCCGGTACAGGCGCGCCCCTACGATGGCATAGCGGCGGTCGATGATCCCTTCAGAAATCGGCAGTTGATAGGTCCCCAGTTCGGCCAGCTTTCCCTTCACCAAAAATGGTTGATGCTTCAGGATGTAACCGCCGCGAACCTCCGACTGATCGTCGATGGCTACGAAAAACTCCTGGTAAAGGTCGCATCCGTCCCTTTTTGGCAGCCATTTGGGAATGTGGGAATCAGGGAAGCGAATTGAATATTGGTTGGGATCGAGGTTTGCGGCCTTGAGCCTGCCGTTGAACGCTCTGACTGCATCCTCGTGTTCCGAGGTGTAGGGAACGATTTCTATCGCAGGTGGCATTTGCTGGTTCCAAGGACAAACCGAGTGGGATCACCACGGTGGATGAAACGTCTTTTAACAAGACCCCGAGAGTGCTCATAACGTCACAACAAGGTAGCCTCAATTCCACCGACTCGCAATAGAAGCCAAGCATAATAAGCGTCCTCCCATCGAGGGCCAAGAGCAGGGCATGTCGGGTTTTCTGCACAGCGACAATCAATCGGATTCATCGCCGCCTGCTTTGTAGTTCTATTTGTTATAGATATATTATATTAAATTATTATAAAATTTTGTGCCATCAGGAATGCTAACATGCTTATCGGTGAATTCAGTGATATGAAAATACTATGGATTACATCGGCCTACCCTTGGCAAGGCCATCCCTATGCAGGGGTCTTTTTCCAGACCCAGGCGAGGGCCCTCGTGCGGCTGGGGGACGGTGTCCAGGTGGATGTCGCGTCCCCATGGATTCCCCGCATCGCGGCGTTGGTATCTCCGCGGCACGCTTTCGACCGGTCGGCCCCTCGGCATCAGGTTGAAGATGGGCTGGAGATTTTCCGCATCCCCTATTTCGACCACCGTTTCAACTATATCTTTGGCAGGCCTCACCTGGGCCTGGCGCGCCAGGTTCTGAAAAACCTGGAAATCAGGCCGGATATCGTCCATGGCCATTTTGCCTACCCCATGGGGCTCGCAGCGGTGAAGGTCGCCCGCAGCTTGGGAGTCCCCAGCGTCATCACCGTCCATGGGGGCGATGTCAACCAATTGGCCATCGCATCGAAGATGAGCGCGAAGCACTTCCGGCTGGCCATGACCGGGGCTGACCACGTTGTCTGCGTCAGCCGGGCCCTCGGGGAGAGGACCTGCCAGTTGACGGGCGTATCGCCTGAATACCTGCCGCTGGGGATCCATCTCGAAAGGTTCCAGTGCACCCTGACCAGGGAGCAGGCCAGGACCCAGCTGCAGCTTCCCCAAGATCGGCCCATCATCCTTTTCATCGGGTTCCTCGCGGCAAGCAAAGGCATCCTCATCGCCCAGAAGGCGTTGGCCCATCCGAGCCTTGCCGGGGCCATGGGAGTCTTCGTCGGAGAAGGCCCCCTCGGTCCGAGCATTGCCTCGCAGGTGAATTGCCGATGGCAAAAAAGCATTCCGAACACAGAGGTGCCGCAATACCTGGCAGCTGCGGACCTGCTGATCCTTCCATCCTTCTCTGAGGGGTTGCCGACCGTGCTGGTAGAGGCCGGGGCCTTTGGCACACCGATCATCGCAACGGCAGTGGACGGTATCCCCGAACTTCTTGAAGGCGATCGAGGTCGATTGATCCCTCCCGGCTCTGACGAAGCGCTTCGGACGGCCATCCTGGAGGTCCTCGCCAACCCAGGGGCAGCGCGAAGTCAAGCTGAGAATCTCCGAAGCTTCGTGCGCGAAACCTTCGATGCGGACAGGAATGCTGAAACCCTCCGCAACATCTATGCGAGCCTGGTCCGCAAAAATGGCGGCTCGCCGGGGTAACTATCCAGCCGGGATGGTGCTCCCGGCACCCTTAATACTTCACTGCCTGGTTTGCCGGATTGCTTTCAGGAAAAATTAACAAGTCATAAAATGAGCAAAGATGATTTGCTTCAACCTCCCACGTGTAGCGCTCCCGCACCGCCCTTTCTCCATTGACGCCCATGGCTAAAGCCGTTTCGGGTTGGGCGAGCAGGGCCAGTACGGCGTCGGCGATTGCCTTCGGATCACACGGATCCACGCAGAGTCCGTAGGCTCCCTCCCCCAACAACTCCCGCCAGAGGGGGAAATCGGAGGCTATCACGGGCAACCCGGCGCTCATGTATTCGAACAACTTGTTTGGCTGGGCTTCGAAATGATTCTGGGCGGGAAGAAAGGTGACGATGCCGCAAACGGAGTTCGCCATGACGTCTGCCACTGCCGCCCGGTCGATGGTTCCAAGGTAATCGACCTTGTTCCAGCCCGGGAGGCTTTTGGCGGCTTTTTCCAAAGCGGAATCCTCGAACGGCCCGGCCAGTTTCAATCGGACCTCCGCCGGCAGGAGGTCCATGGCCTGCACAAGCTCGAAGATCCCCCGGATCCTGCTGATCAAGCCAATGTAGCAAATGGAATGTTCCCGAACCTTCCGAGGCCCGCTCTGGTTCAGTTCTCCGAGGATTGGATAATTATTCACTGTGACCACGGAACGGTTGATCGCCTTCAGGGTTGTAAAGATGGAGGGTGTGGCGGCCACCAGACCGTCCATCCACACCAGCGCCCAGCGCAGGAAATACCCAGCCGCGCTCGCCAGGATCGGGCGCAGGAATTCAGGCAGATAGGGCTTGGTCAGGATCTGCTTCGGCAGGTCCTCGTGGGCGTCAAAGATCACTTTGACCCCTCGGATCTTGAGCAGAAGCCCGATCGGAATGAGCTCAGGATCATGCAGGTGGCAAATATCCGGATGGAGCCTCAGTACCCTCCGGAACAGGCGCAGGGGCGTCACCAGCATGCGGGTGATCCGCCCCTGGTTCCGCCGCACCGATTCGAAGTGGACCCCGTCGTGGGTTTGCGGTTCGAGCCCGTCGGCCAGGAGGATGGTCACAGAGTGTCCGTGCCGGCTCAGGCTTCGGCACTCCTTCAGGAAGATCCGTATATCAAACCGAGCATGTGCGGAAGTCATGTGGACGATCACGGCCATGAATACCTCGGGGGGGAGGCGAAACGGTCAGCGGTGGAAGGATGACATGATCAATCTAATAAAAGCAGAATCTGGGTCCCATGCAGCCTTTTTTCATCGCCCACTCTCCATGGCTGCTGGCGCAGACACCAGAGAAACGATGAGGGACGCCGAATGGCCATCACCGTAGTCGGGGATGGGCTGCCCCTTTCCGGTTCGAGCCATGCAGGCGGGAATCCGGTGGCGGTCGGCCCCGGCAAGCTGGTTCCAGCCCGCCTCGATGGTCTCCACCCATTCCGTCTCGTCCCGGAGGGTGATGCATGGCACCCCATGGAAGTAGGCCTCTTTCTGGACCCCGCCTGAATCTGTCAGGATGACGCTCGCATGCTTTTCCAGCATCACCATGTCCAGGTAGGAGAGCGGATCCGTCAACAGCAGATTGGAGCTTCCACCTGCCAGCAGGCCTGGAGGCAGCCTGGACTTGGTGCGGGGATGGACCGGCAGGACCACGGTCAGGTCCAGAGCCTGGAGTCCCGCAAGGATTTCCGACAGACGTGCAGGATCGTCGGTGTTCTCGGACCGGTGGACGGTCGCGAGCGCGAACGGTTTCCGGACCAGGCCCAGCCGGTCGAGAATGCCGGAAGTCGATACCGCCAGCTTGCCGAACAGGAGCGCCGCGTCGTACATGACATCGCCGACCCGGTGGACCTGTTCGGTGATGCCTTCCCTGGCGAGATTGGCGATGGAGGTCTGGGTGGGACAGAACAACTGGGCCGCAAGATGATCGGTCAAGATCCGGTTCACCTCTTCCGGCATGCGCTTGTTGAAGGACCTCAGGCCGGCTTCCACGTGGGCGACGGGGATATGCAGCTTGGCCGCGGCCAGGGCGCCGGCCAGGGTGGAATTGGTATCGCCATAGACCAGAACAAGATCAGGTTCGCGGTGGAGCATTTCCCGTTCAAGTCCGACCAGCATCAGCCCCGTCATTTCACCATGGGTCCCGGTCCCTGCCTGGAGGTTGGCCGCCGGTTCAGGGATTCCTAGTTCCTTGAAAAACACATCACTCATGTTCGAGTCGTAGTGCTGGCCGGTGTGGATGATGACCTCATCGATTCGCGACGTTTCCCCATCTCTGTTGCGGGCTTGGATCTCCCTGCTGACCATGGCCGCCTTGATGAATTGCGGTCGCGCTCCAACGATCGTGAGTATTCGCATCAGAGCCCCCTCGGGATGGCCTCGGCCGTTTTTTGGGTTCATTTTCATTCATCAGGCTGGGCGGCTCTTGGCGGGCCCCTCAAGGCCCCCGGGCTCAGGATCCGACCTGGAAGACCGTTTCCCAGCGTGCAACGTTATAGAGTCGCCATAATAGCAGCGGGTCTGCGATGGGGTTCGGGATTTTATTGGTAATTTCTCCAAGGATCCTGGACTCGGCGAGCACGGCGTGGATGGCCTTTCTGTCCTTGAGCCAGTCGCTCTCCGGGCCATCAAAGCAGATCTTGCGGGTCCTCCACGCTATCTCCGATGGCAGGATGTCATCGCACCCTCTGCGCAGGGTGGATTTGGTCCAACCGTCTTTTATCTTGAAATTATTGTTTATAGACAAGGCTGTCTGTACAAGCTTGTAGTCCAGGAAGGGCAGGCGGCTTTCCACGGAATTGCTCATGGAGTTCCTGTCTTCGTACTTCAAGAGGTGGGGCAGTTGGGAACTGGTCAGTTCCTGGATCTGGAGCTTGACGATGTCGCAGTTGTTGGCAGCGAGGGTCTTGAGCAGATCGGTATCGATGAGGTCCATGAAAGGATCCCGGAAGAAGCTGCACTTCCTTCGGATGTGCCGGAGCCTCAGGCTGCCCGAAAGGAAATAGCCGCAATAACCGAGCATCTGAAGCGCCGAAAGCTGGCTGGAGCGCAGCGATTCCCGGAAGCCGGACCACTTGCGCCGGAGCGGCAGGGACATCAGATAGGCGGGGAAATAGCGGTCATAGCCGAGCAGGGTTTCGTCCCCGCCCTGTCCCCCTAGCATGACGATGCATCCGGCCTCCCGGGCCCTGTGGTACACCATGTGCTGCAGAAGAATGGAAGGGCTGCCGAAAGGTTCCTCCAAATTCCTGATGGTCCGCTCGATGTGATCGTCATAAGCGTGGTTGTCGGCCATGAGGGTATGCCAGTCCAGGCCGCAGTGCTGCACCACCTGCCTTGCGTAGGCTTCCTCGTTGGTGTCGGGATCCGTGGAAAGAATGGTGATGGCGGATAACGGGAGCCGGGATTGCTCCCGGTAGATCCTCGAGGCGATGGCGGAAATGGAACTGCTGTCCAGACCGCCGCTCAAGGCTACACCCACCTTGACGTCCGACCGGAGCCGCAACCGCACGGATCGCTCCAGTTCCGACCGGTACAGCCTGCTGGTCTCCAGTTCGCTGAGTTCGCCCACCCCCGGATCCAGGGTGAGCTTGAAATAGGGCTTGATGTCCAGGTCATGGGTCCTCAGGTCGTAGACCAGGTTGTGGGAGGCACCCAGCTTGAGTACGCCTTGGAAAAACGTATCCGAGTTGCAGTCTTCCAGGGCGCAGGCCAAGTAGTTCATGAGAACCGGAACATTCGCCTTGACCGATGTAAGGAACGGAAGTATCTGCTTGATTTCCGACCCGAAAATGAAGCGGTCGCCCACCTTCGCATAGTAGAAGGGCTTGATCCCGAAGCGGTCCCGGCTGCAGAAGATCAGCTGTTTCCGGCGGTCATAGATGGCGAAGGACCACATGCCGTTGAACCTGGTTACACAGTCCAAGCCCCAATGGTCGTAAGCAGCCAGAATGACTTCCGTATCGGTGCCGGTCCGGAAGGAATAACCGGCCTGGGAGAGTTCCTCCCTGATCTCGATGTAGTTGTATATCTCCCCATTGAAGATGATGCAGAGTTCCTCCCCGCGCCACATGGGTTGGTGGCCATCCGGGCTGAGATCCAGGATGGCGAGGCGCCGGAGCCCGAAAGCGAACTGGGGGCCCAGGAAGAACCCCTCGTCGTCCGGTCCGCGATGCGTGATCAGATCGGTGATCATCTTGATCTCCTGGAGATCCGGGCTCCGGTTGTCCCGATAGATGATTCCGCTGATTCCGCACATATGTCAGGTCCTCTGAACGGGCTGGAATGGTGGCCGGCATGGCTTGTTTGACAGAAGAATATCATCGCGGATCCGCCTTGTCCCATGATCGCGTGGCCGCAGTGGCCGGAACCATCCGTGCCTCGCGAAAGCACAGGCGATCGAGGCTTGCCAAGGCGCAGGAC
>TBL_comb47_HYPODRAFT_10004808_pt1 | contig 15361 bp, 8 predicted proteins | sample TroBogypolimnion_40_FD_10682 | JGI IMG/M metagenome (IMG submission 10682)
CGAAAATGACCAAGCCTTTCATCCACGCCGACTTTCTCCTCCACACCGACGCCGCCCGCGACCTCTACCACCATTTCGCGGAGGGCGAGCCGATCTACGATTACCACTGCCACCTGTCGCCGCAGCTGATCCTGGACAACCACCAGTTCGCCGACCTCGCGGAAATCTGGCTGGGCGGGGACCATTACAAGTGGCGGGCCATGCGGGCCAACGGCGTCGCGGAACGTTTCTGCACCGGTGACGCCACGCCGCGCGAGAAGTTCGACGCCTGGTGCGCTACCGTGCCGAACACGCTGCGCAACCCGCTCTATCACTGGTCACATCTCGAGCTGGCGCGGTATTTCGGGATCACCGACACGATCAGTCCGGGATCGGCCGACAAGATCTGGCGCGAGGCGAACGCGAAGCTGGCCGGCATGCGCGTGCATGACATTTTGTCGGCCAACAAGGTCGCCGTCATCTGCACCACCGACGACCCGGCCGACTCGCTCGACACCCATGTCCGAATCAGCAAATTGGGCCTCAAGACTCGCGTCTATCCGGCCTTTCGCCCGGACAAGGCGCTGACGGTTAATGCCCCTGCCGCGTTCAACGCCTGGCTCGAGAAGCTGGGCAGCTCGGCCCGCGTGACGGTGAAGTCCTTCGAGGACTACCTGTCCGCGCTGCAGCAGCGGCACGCTGCCTTCCACGCCGTCGGCGGACGCCTGTCGGATCACGGCATGGACGATTGCCCGGCGGAGCCCTGCACGGCCGGCGAAGCGCAGACCATCTTTGACGCCGCGCGGGCGGGCCGCGCCGCGTCGGCGGGCGACCTGGCCAAGTTTTCCTCGTTCATGATGCTGCAGTTCGGCCGCTGGGATGCGAAGGCCGGCTGGACGAAGCAGCTGCACCTGGGCGCCCTGCGCAGCACCAACACGCGGCTCCTGCGGCAACTCGGCCCGGACACGGGTTTCGATTCGATCGGGGATTTCGCGCAGACGCGGGCGTTGTCGCGCTACCTCGACACGCTCGATTCGACCAACGAGCTACCGCGCACGATCCTCTACAACGTCAATCCGGCCGACAACTACGCCTTCGCGACGATGGCCGGCAACTTTCAGGACGGCTCGGTGCCCGGCAAGGTGCAGTTCGGCTCCGGCTGGTGGTTCCTGGACCAGAAGGAGGCGATGGAGTGGCAGCTCAACGCGCTCTCGAACAACGGCCTGCTCAGCCGCTTCGTCGGCATGCTGACGGATTCGCGGAGTTTCCTCAGCTACACGCGTCACGAGTATTTCCGCCGCACGCTGTGCAACCTGCTCGGCGCGGAGATGGAGCGCGGCGAACTCCCGCCCGACCGCGCCCTGGTCGGCGCCATGGTCAAAGCCATCTGCTTCGCCAACGCCCGCGCCTACTTCGGCCTGGAACTGGACCCGGCTTTCCGCGGCCCCTGAGCCTGTCCGGCAAGCTTGGAGCGGGTGGACGGAATCGAACCGACGATACCTCTTTGGAAGAGAGGAGTTTTGCCACTAAACTACACCCGCGGGGTGGACCGGCAGCTTCGGGGGTGGGCGAAGTGGGGGTCAAGCCTGCGTTGTGCAGCCTCGGAGGCTACGTAGCTCGCAAGTTTTTTACCCCTCCGGGCTGGAAATGAGGTTGCGGGCTCGGGCCGGGGTCTTATGCCTGAACCCCGTCATGGCCTTAATTACATCCGCATCAGGGCAATCCACGGGCGGCCTCTTGGACGGTTCAGGCAAGAGCCGTTCCAACCTGAAGACGGCTCAGACCCTGGCGAAGCTGAAGTCGCTCGAGAAGAAATCAAAGAACTACAAGCTCCCCATGGGTGAGCTGGCCATTTTCACCCAGCAGCTTGCGTCTCTTTTGACCGCCGGTCTGCCGCTGGTGCAATGCCTCGAGGCCCTGCAGGACCAGACCGAGGACCAGTGCTTCCGGATCGTCATCCGCGACGTGCGCACCGACATCTCGTCCGGCAACTCCTTCTCGTCCGCGGTGCGGAAATTCCCGAATTCGTTCAACACCCTCTTCGTATCCATGGTCGAGGCGGGCGAGGCGAGCGGTGGCCTCGCGGAAATCCTGATGAAGGTCGCGGGCTATTTCGAGTCCACGGTCAAGCTGACCAAGAAGGTGAAGTCGGCGATGACGTATCCGATCGCGGTCATCGGCCTGGCCATCGCGCTGGTGAACGTGCTGCTGATCTTCGTCATCCCGGTGTTCGCCGCCATGTTCGCGGACTTCGGCGCCAAGCTGCCGGCGCCGACGCAGTTCCTGATCGATCTGTCTAATTTCATGAAGACCATGCCGCCGCACCTCGGTGGCTGGACCATCGCGCTCGGCGCGTGGGCGATTTATTACTTCGGCGGGAAATTCATCAAGACGCCCAACGGCCGCCGCCAGAAGGACAAGATCCTCGTGCGCGCCCCCATCTTCGGCAACCTCATCCACAAGATCGCCCTCTCGCGCTTCTGCCGCACCTACGCCACGCTGATCCGTTCCGGCGTGCCCATCCTGCGCACGCTCGAGATCGTGTCCGCGGCCAGCAACAAGGTGCAGATCGAGGACGCCTGCCAGGAAATCGCCAAGCACGTCAGCCAGGGCGGCCAGGTTTCCGAGGTGCTCGCGGCCAATTCCTTTTTCCCGCCGATGATGAAGCACATGGTGAAGGCGGGTGAGTCCACCGGCAACGTGGACGGCATGATGAGCAAGATTGCCGACTTTTATGACGTCGAATGCGAGGCTACGGTCGCGGCCCTGACCTCCCTGATCGAGCCCATCCTGATCGTCTTTCTTGGCGTCGTGGTGGGCGGCATCGTCATGGCGATGTTCCTTCCGATCTTCCAACTCGGTGCGGTCGCCGGCGGCCTGCAATAGCCGCCACCGCGCCGACGCTCCCCGTCCCGCTCCCGAGCGGACGCTTCGCCTTCCATGCCTTCCGTCCTCATCGTCGACGACCTCCTCTCGATCCACGAGATGCTCGAGGCGGTCATCCAACCCACGGGGTTCGCCACGTCGTTCGCGACGGATGGCGAAAAGGCGCTCGCGCGTTACAAGAAGGAGAAGTTCGACCTGGTGCTGGCCGACATCGACATGAAGCCGATGGACGGCATCACCCTGCTCAAGCAGCTCAAGCTGTGGGACCCGAAATCGATCGTCATCATCATGACCGCCTACGCCAGCACCGAGAGCGCGGTGCAGGCGCTGAAGTTCGGCGCGTTTGATTACCTGCAGAAGCCCTTCCGCGTCGACGAACTGATCGCCACGCTCAAGCGCGGCATCGAGTTCAAGCAGTTCCAGAGCGAGCGCGCCCACACCGGCCTCGCGCCCAGCGCCAAGGCCGAGGACATCGAGGGCCGGCTGATCGGCCAGAGCGCCACGATCAAGAAGCTCGTCCAGCAGGTGAAGAAACTGGCGACCGTCCGCTCGCCCGTGCTGCTGCAGGGCGAGAACGGCACCGGCAAGATCGCCGTGGCGGAGATCCTTCATGCCGCCAGCGGCGGGGCGGACTCGCAGCTCGTGCGGGTCGATTGCTCCCTCAGCTCCGAGGCCAGCTTCCGCGAGGGCCTGCTCGGCGCGAACGGCACCGGCGGCGCCTGGGTCCAGCAGGCCAAGAACGGCACGCTCTTCCTCCAGCACCTGCAATGCCTCTCCCTCCCGGTGCAGAAAGAACTCGTCAGCGTGCTGCGCAACACCGCGCAGGGCTTCCGCCTGATCTGCACGACGACCGAGGACCTCGAGAAACTCACCGACGACGGCCAGTTCCACGACGAGCTGTTCTACCGCGTCGCCTCGCTCCCGGTGAAGATGCCGGCGCTCCGCGAGCGCGCGGAGGACATTCCGCTGCTGATCAAGAACTATGCGGGCAAGGCCGCCAACCCGCACTTCGACGCGAGTTTCGTCGAGTTCTCCGATGATGCGATGGGCGTGCTCACCGCCTACCACTGGCCGGGCAATCTCACCGAGCTTTTCCAGGTGATCACGAAGGTCGTCACCACGACCGAAACCCGCGTGGTCACGTCCGAGCAACTGCCGCTGCGGCTGCGCGAGCTGAAGCACTGGCCAACGCTGGCGGAGTATCTCGCCGGCCAGGAAAAGCAGTACATCGACCACGTGCTCCACACGAGCCGCGACGACAAGAGTGCCGCGGCCAAGGTGCTCGGCATCGACGTCGCCCGCCTGGCCTGAGGCTAGCCCGAGGTGGACCGGGCGCTCCGCGCGCGGCATTTTGACTCCGCAGCCGGAACTGGGCTGCCGCGCGCGGAGCGCCCGGCCCACCTGCGGCGCAATTCGGACCGCCCGCGCTTTCCCGCTTGCCGCGGGTTTGCGGCCTATCAACCTCGGCGAAATCTACGCGCATGCCCAAACGCACCGACCTGAAGTCCATCCTCATCATCGGCGCCGGCCCCATCGTGATCGGCCAGGCCTGTGAGTTTGACTATTCCGGCACGCAGGCCTGCAAGGCGTTGAGGGAAGAGGGCTACCGGGTCATCCTGGTGAACTCCAATCCGGCCACGATCATGACGGACCCGGAGTTCGCCGATGTAACTTACATCGAGCCACTTACGGTTGATTTTCTCGAGCGCATCATCATCGCGGAACGCCCCTCGGCGCTGCTCCCGACGCTTGGCGGCCAGACGGCGCTAAACCTCTCGATGGAGCTCCACAAGGCCGGCATCCTGGAGAAATACGGCGTGGAAATGATCGGCGCGAAAAGCGAGGCGATCAACAAGGGCGAGGACCGCGAGCTCTTCAAGCAGTGCATGCTGCGCATCGGCCTCGACGTGGCGAAATCCCGGACGGTGAAATCCATGGAGGAAGCGCGGGCAGCCGCCGAGTTCCTCGCGATGTTCCCGCTCATCATCCGCCCGTCCTTCACCCTCGGCGGCGCCGGCGGCGGCATCGCCTACAACCGTGAGGAGTTCGAGGCCATCGTGGCCAACGGCTTGGACCTGTCGCCCGTGCACGAGGTGCTGGTCGAGGAATGCCTGCTCGGCTGGAAGGAATACGAGATGGAGGTCATGCGGGACCACAAGGACCAGTGCGTGGTCATCTGCTCGATCGAGAACTTTGACCCGATGGGCGTGCACACCGGCGACTCCATCACGGTCGCGCCGGCGATGACGCTCAGCGACAAGGAATACCAGGTCATGCGCGACGCGTCGTTCGCCGTCATCCGCGAGATCGGCGTCGAGACGGGCGGCTCCAACATCCAGTTTTCCGTCGATCCCGTCACCGGCCGCATGGTCGTGATCGAGATGAACCCGCGCGTCTCGCGCTCCTCGGCGCTGGCGTCCAAGGCGACCGGCTTCCCCATCGCCAAGATCGCCGCCAAGCTGGCCGTGGGCTACACGCTCGACGAACTGCGCAACGACATCACGCGGCTCACGCCCGCGAGCTTCGAGCCGACCATCGACTACGTCGTCACAAAGATCCCGCGTTTCACCTTCGAGAAATTTCCCGACGCCGACCCGACGCTGACGTCCGCGATGAAGTCCGTGGGCGAGGCCATGGCGATCGGGCGCACGTTCAAGGAGTCGTTTCAAAAGTGCCTGCGGTCGCTCGAGACCGGCGCGCGCGGCTTTGGCGGCGGCGGGCGTCATGGCGGCGACGAGTTGGTGGACGAGAAGACCATCAATGCCAAGCTCGGCACGCCCAACGCCGAGCGCGTGTACTATCTCCGCCATGCGTTCCGCGCTGGCTACACGGTTGAGCGCATCTTCGACCTGACCAAGATCGACCCGTGGTTCCTCCATCAGCTGCGTGAGATCCACGAGATGGAGCAGGCGCTGTCCCAGCACACGCTCGCGTCCGTGGACACGAACGCCCTCCGGCGGGCCAAGCAATTCGGTTTTTCCGACGCGCAACTCGCGCACATTTTGAAGAGCGACCTGGCGACCGTCCGCGCGGACCGGAAGCAGCGCGGCATCCACACGACCTACCGCCTCGTCGACACCTGCGCCGCGGAGTTCGAGGCGTTCACGCCCTACTACTATTCGAGCTACGGCGACGAGAACGAGATCATCCCCTCGAAGAAAAAGAAGATCATGATCCTCGGCGGCGGCCCGAACCGCATCGGCCAGGGCATCGAGTTTGATTACTGCTGTGTGCACGCGAGCTTTGCGCTGCGCGAGGCGGGCTTCGAGACCGTGATGGTCAACTCGAACCCCGAGACGGTCTCGACCGACTACGACACCAGCGACCGACTCTACTTCGAGCCCCTCACGCTCGAGGACGTGCTGGAGGTTTACCAGCAGGAGAAATGCGACGGCGCGATCGTGCAGTTCGGCGGGCAGACGCCGCTCAACCTCGCCACCGCGCTGAAGGCGAACGGCGTGAACATCATCGGCACGTCGCCCGAGAGCATCGAGCTGGCGGAAGACCGGAAGCAATTCGCCGCCGTGCTCCGCAAGATCGGCCTGCGCCAGCCCGCCAACCGCACGGCGCTCAACGAGAGCGAGGCACTGGGGTTTGCGCACGAGGTGGGCTTTCCCGTGCTGCTGCGGCCGTCCTTCGTGCTCGGTGGCCGCGGGATGTTCATCGTGTACACGGAGCAGGAATTCCAGGCGGTCATCCGCACGGCGTTTGAGGTGATGCCGGGCAAGCCGGTGCTGATCGACAAGTTCCTCGAGGATGCGATCGAGCTCGATGTGGACTGCATCAGCGATGGCGAAACCTCCGTCGTGGGCGGCATGCTGGAGCACATCGAATTTGCCGGCGTGCACTCGGGCGACGCGGCGATGGTCATGCCCCCGCACACGCTGGGCGCCCAGATGCTCAAGACCGTCCGCATCGCCACGCACGCGCTGGCCCGCGAGCTGAAGGTGATCGGCCTGATGAACATCCAGTTCGCGATCAAGGACGACGAACTCTACGTGCTGGAGGTCAACCCCCGCGCCTCGCGCACTGTGCCGTTTGTCGCCAAGGCCATCGGCGTGCCGCTCGCGAAGCTGGCGGCCAAGGTCATGACCGGCCAGAAGCTCAAGGCGCTCGGCTTCACCGGCGAGCATGTCCCGAATCACTGGTGCGTGAAGGAAGCGGTGTTCCCCTTCGTGCGCTTCCCCGGCGCGATGATCACGCTCGGCCCCGAGATGCGCTCGACCGGCGAAGTCATGGGCCTCGACGAGGACCTCGGCATGGCGTTCGCCAAGGCCCAGGCCGCCGCCAAGCCGGGCCTGCCGGTGAAGGGCAATGTGTTTCTGTCCGTGAAGGACGCCGACAAACCCCGCGCGGTGATCCTGGCGAAGCGCCTCGAGGCGCTCGGCTTCACGATCTATTCCACGAGCGGAACGGCGAAGGTCCTCGGCGACGCTGGCGTCGCCGTGAAACGCCTCGCCAAGCTCAGTGAAGGCCGGCCTAACGCGGTCGACATGATCAAGAACGGCCAGATCCAGATGGTGATCAACACCCCCGGCGGCATGATCCCGCGCCGCGACGAGAACGCCATCCGCGCCGCCGCCTACGCCCACAACGTCTGCCTCATGACCACGGTGACCGGCGCCGAGGCCGCCGCCAACGGCATCTACGCGCTCAAGCACCGCCAGATCACGGTGAAGCCCATCCAGCAGTATCGTGGCAACGTGACGGTTGTGTAATTTTCGATTTTCGATTTTCGAATTTCGATTGCAGACGAGCCCCGGAAAATCACCACGGAATTTCCGGAGCTCGATTTGAGAAACGTCCTCCCAAGCGTTAGCTAACCCAGTTCCGAAATCGAAACTCGAAACTCGAAAATGTTAGCCCTCCGCATCCATGAAACCGGCGGTCCGGAGAAGCTCCGGGTGGACGACGTGCCCGTGCCAACGCCGGGCGCGGGCGAAGTCCGACTGCGCGTCGCAGCGGCGGGGTTGAACTTCATCGACACCTACAAGCGCAGCGGACTCTACGCGGTGAAACTACCGCACACGCTGGGCCAGGAGGCCGCCGGCGTGGTGACGGCGGTGGGCGAGGGCGTGAAGGATTTTCGCATGGGTGATCGCGTCGCGAGTGCCGCCATGATCGGCGCGTATGCCACCGAGGCGCTGGCGCCCGCGGCGCATGTCGTGCGCGTGCCGGAGGGCGTCGGCCTGCAGCTGGCCGCGGCCGTGATGCTGCAGGGCATGACGGCGCATTACCTCGCGTGCGACACCTGGCCCCTGCGTGCGGGCGAAACCGCGCTCGTGCACGCGGCGGCGGGCGGGGTGGGGCTGCTGCTCGTGCAGATCGCGAAGAAACGCGGCGCGCGGGTGTTCGCGACGGTCGGGAGCGAGGCGAAGGTGGAATTTGCGCGGGCCGCCGGCGCGGATGAGGTGCTCGTGCTGAGCGGCGACACGAAATTTCCCGAGGTGGCGCGCGCGTTCACGGGTGGGCGCGGCGTGGACGTGGTTTACGACGGCGTTGGCCAGGCGACGTTTGAGGGATCGCTGGCGAGCCTGCGTCCCCGCGGCATGTTGGTGTCCTACGGCAACTCCAGCGGCCCCGTCCCGCCCTTCGCGCCCCTGGTGCTCTCGCAGCGCGGCTCGCTGTATTTCACGCGTCCAACGCTCGGGCATTACACGGCGACGCCGGAGGAATTGCGCGGGCGCAGCGACGACCTGTTCAAATGGATCGATGAGGGGACGTTGAACGTGCGCATTGGCGCGACGTATCCGCTCACCGCCGCCGCTGAGGCGCATCGCGCGCTCGAGGGCCGCGGCACCACCGGCAAGGTGCTGCTGCTGCCAGCCGCCTGACGGCGCCGGCACAGGGCGTTAAGTGTTAGGTGCTAGGCTTTATGTCAGAACTAGCTGTTGGCCCCGCTCACCGCCTCGTATCCGTTACCGGACACCATGTCGCTTCCCACCCTCATTGCCTTCCTGCACGGACCTGACCAGCCGGGACTCGTAGCGCGGGTGTCGGGTTGGGTCTTCGAGCGCGGTGGCAACATCGTGCATGCCGATCAGCATCACGACCGGGAGGCGGGCGTCTTTTTCCAGCGGGTGGAATGGGAGCCCTCCTTCGCCAAGGCTTCGGCGGGCGGGGCCCCGACTGGGGCGGATTTGGATGCGATCGCGGCGGAGTTTCGGAAGTTTGCGACGGGGCTTGGGATGAAGGTGCAAGTCACGGCGTCGACGAGTCGGCCGCGAGTGGTCGTTTTCGTCTCGAGGGCGGAACACTGTTTCCACGACCTCGCGCTGCGGTGGCGCGAGGGGGAGTTCTCGGGCGAACTGGTCGCGGTGATCAGCAACCACGCGGACTTTGCGTCCGTGGCGAAGGGCTACGGGCTGCCGTTTTACCACATTCCCGTCACCGCGGAGACCAAGGTCGCCGCGGAGGCGAAGCAGCTCGCGCTGCTCGGCGAACTCGGGGCCGACCTGGTCGTGCTGGCGCGCTACATGCAGGTCCTGTCGGCGGATTTTTTGGAGAAGCTCGGCCGGCCGGTGATCAACATCCATCATTCTTTCCTGCCGGCCTTCGCGGGCGGGCGGCCGTATCACCAGGCACACGCGCGGGGCGTGAAGCTCATCGGCGCCACGGCGCACTACGCGACGCGCGATCTCGACGAGGGTCCGATCATCCACCAGGACGTTGCGCGCGTGACGCATCGCCACGGCGTGGATGACCTGATCCGGAAGGGCCGCGACCTCGAAAAGACCGTGCTGGCCCAGGCGGTCCGCTGGCACTTGGAAGGCCGGGTGCTCGTTTACGGCCACAAGACCGTGGTCTTCGATTGAGCGACCTGTCGCTCAGTTGAAAGTTGAAGGGTGAAAGTTGAAAGCCTGGATGGACGATAAATCATTCTGGGATAGGACTTTCAACATTCAGCTTTCAACTTTTAACCGCGGCGGCCGGGGGCCGGCGGTCGCCCGTCAACTTCCGGCTTTCAACTTTCAGCTCCATCGGTTCTCGTCATCGTTTACTCAACGCCCAACTGTGCCCATGACCACGCCTGCCACTCCCTCTGCTCCCAAATCCTCCGGTGACAAACGTAACTATGTCGCAGTGGACGAAAACTACGTCGCGCTGACCTTCGAGGACCGGCTGCGGATCTTCTGGAAGAAGAACGGCAAGTCCGTGGTCGGGCTCGTCGTGGTGGTGCTGCTGGCGATTCTCGCGAAGGGCGCCTGGGATTACAGCCTCGCGCAGAAGGAAGTGGAGATCGGCCGGGATTATGCCGCCGCCACGACCTCGGCGCAGCTCAAGGCCTTTGCCTCGGCCCATCCCGGCCACACCCTCGCTGGCATCGCCCGCCTGCAGCTGGCGGACGAGGACTACGCCGCCGGTCGTTCCACCGAGGCGATTTACGGCTACGAGGATGCGGTTTCCGCGCTCAAGACCGGCCCGCTGGCCAGTCGTGCGCGACTCGGTCTGGCGATGGCCAAGATCCAGGGCGGCAAGGCCGCTGAGGGTGAAGCGTCGCTCAAACAACTGCTGGCTGACACGACCGAGGCGAAGGCCACGCGCGTCGAGGCGGCGTATCAGCTGGCCAGCCTCGCCAACGTCGCCGGCCGCGCTGACGATGTGAAAAAATATTCCGACCAGGTCATGGCGATCGACCCCGCGAGCCCCTGGCTGCAGCGGGCGTTGATGCTGCGGGCCAACCTTCCAGTCGCGGCGCCTGCGCCCGCCTCGAAGGGTGCCACACCGGCGGTGATTTTCCCCAGCACGGGAAAATAACCGTCGTCAGGTCAGTTTCATCCAAACAACTTTGCCGGCGCTGAAACGGACTTGCAGAGTAAAGATCGCGGTGGCTTCCGTCATTGGGTCGCCCTCGTTGCGCCGGATGACCTCCGACCCCGGCTGGGCCCGGGTGGCATGGAACGCATCGCCGGGACGGAACTCGGGGAATTGGTCAATCACGCCCGTGATGATCCGATCCGGAGCGGCGATGGGACGCTTGTAGGTCCACTCCTCCAGGGCGATGCCCGCCGCATCGTTTACGGTCGCGACTTGCGAAGGTCGGCCAAGCGCGAGGTAAACCATGTCCGCCGTGAAGCCGGTCCTGACCTTCTGGTGCAGAATCTGGTTCTGCTCCTTGGGTGTCAGTTGCTCGAAAACCGCGGACTTTTCCTGGATGCGGGCGGTCTGGGATGAGGCACAGCCAGCCGTCAGCGAGACGGCGATGATCAAAGCGCAAGCCGGTGAGGGAATTTTCACGGAGACCTCCGTTTGGGTGTTGATTGCTCGATCGATGGTTCGGTCAAAGGGGGCTTACGGGTGCGGCAGCAGGCTGGCGGCGGGGTGTTCCTTGCGCTTGGTGAGCGACTCGACGACGTAGAACATCACCGGGATGAGGAAGATCGCGAGCAGGCTGGCGGCCAGCATGCCCGCGATGACGGCGGTGCCCATGACCCGGCGCGCGACGGCGCCCGCGCCGCTGGCGAGCCAGAGCGGCACGCAGCCGAGGATGAACGCGAAGGACGTCATCAGGATCGGGCGGAGACGCACGCGGGCGCCCTCGAGCGCGGCTTCGATGATGGACTGGCCCTGCTGGCGGCGGGTACGCGCGAACTCGACGATCAGGATCGCGTTCTTGGCGGCGAGGCCGATGAGCATGACGAGGCCGATCTGTGCGAAGACGTTGTTCTCCATCCCGCGCCAGAGCAGCCCGGCGTAGGCGCCGAACACGGCGATGGGCACGGTCAGGATCACGCTGAACGGCAGCGACCAGCTTTCGTAGAGTGCCGCGAGGATCAGGAACACGAAGAGCAGCGAGAGCCCGAAGATCGCCATCGGGGGCACGCCCTCGGCGGCGCGTTTCTCCTGGAAGGACATGCCGATGTAATCGAAGCCCATCTCGGCCGGCATGGTCTGGTGAAAGACCTCCTCGAGGGCCTTCGTCGCCTGTGCGGAGCTGTAGCCCGCGGCGGCCGAGCCGTTGATCTGCGCACTGCGGAAAAGATTGTAGCGCATCGTGAATTCCGGGCCGGTGTGCTCCTCGATGGACGCCATCGCCGTCAGCGGCACCATCTGGCCCGCGCGGTTGCGCACATAGTATTGCGCGAGGTCCTCGGCGCGCCGCCGATATTCGCCCTCGGCTTCCACGTACACCTGCCACTGCCGGCCGAAGCGGTTGAAATAGTTCACGAACACACCGCCCATATAGCACTGCAGCGTCTTGTAGACGTCGCCGAGGTTGACGCCCTGCTTGAGGACCTTGTCGCGGTCGACCTTGACGAAGACCTGCGGGACGTTGGGCAGGAAGGTGCTGCTGACGCCACTGAGTTCGGGCCGCTTTTTGGCGGCGTCCATGAACTTGTTCAGGTTGTCCGCGAGGAAGCTCACGTCCTTGCCGGCGCGATCCTCGAGCACGAAGGTGAAACCGCCCGCGGTGCCGACGCCGGGGATGGACGGCGGCGCGAACGAGAACGACGTGCCATCGGGGATCTTCTTCAGCTCGCGCGCGAGGTGGTCCTTGATCGCCTGGTATTGCTCCTCGGGCGCTCCGCGTTGGGACCAGGGCTTCAGGTTGACGAAGAAGAACGCGTTGTAGGTGTTGTACACCGTGCTCAGCAGGCTGAAGCCGATGATGGAGGTGTAGCCCTGGACGCCGGGCGTCTGGGCCAGCACCGACTCAACCTTGTGCGCCGCCTCGGCGGTGCGCTGGAGCGAGGAGGCGTTGGGCAGCTGAAGCGCGACATAGAGGTAGCCCTGGTCCTCCTCGGGCAGGAAGGACGCCGGGAGCTTGCCGCCGAACCAACCGGCCGCCACGGCGAAGGCCACGAGGGCGAGTACGGAAAAGAAGCTCTTGCGGATCATCATCCGCGAGAGGCTGACGTAGGCTTGGTTGCCGCGGCCGAAGACCCGGTTGAAGCCCCGGTAGAACGCGCCGAGGGGACCGCGCACGGGCTGGCGGGGCCGCAGCAGCAACGCGCACAGTGCCGGGCTCAGCGAGAGCGCGTTGAAGGCCGAGATCGCCACCGAGATGGCGATGGTCAGCGCGAACTGCTGGTAGAGCCGCCCGGTGATGCCGGGGATGAACGCGGTCGGCACGAACACGGCGGCGAGAATGATCGCGATGGCGACGACGGGACCGGAGACTTCCGACATCGCCTTGAGCGTCGCGTCGCGGGGTGAAAGCCCGTGCTCGATGTGATGCTCGACCGCCTCGACGACGACGATGGCGTCGTCCACGACCAGGCCGATCGCCAGCACGAGGCCGAACAGCGACAACGTGTTGATCGAGAAGCCGAACATCGGGAAAAAGATGAACGTGCCGATGAGCGAAACGGGCACCGCGAGCATCGGGATCAGCGTCGGCCGCCAGCCCTGCAGGAAGACGAAGACCACGAGGATGACGAGCAGCAGCGCCTGCCAGAGGGTGCCGCTGATTTCGCGGACGCCTTCCGACACGGCGCGGGTGGTGTCGAGACCGATGCCGTAGTCGAGGTCGGCGGGGAAGCGCTCCTTCAGCCGCTCCATCACCTTCAGCACGCCCTTCTGGGCCTCGAGGCCGTTGGAGCCCGGCAGCTGGTAGATGGCGATATTCGCCGCGGCCCGGCCGTTGTAGCGGCCCTGCACGTTGTAAACCTGAGCGCCGAGCTCGATGCGGGCGACGTCCTTCAACCGGATGAGCGAGCCGTCGGGATTCTCGCGGACGACGATGTTGCCAAACTCCTCGGGCGAGGTGAGCCGGCCCTGGGCGCGGACGGAGTAGGTGAACTCCTGGCCGGGGGGGGAAGGCTGGCCGCCCAGCTGGCCGGCGGGATTCACCGTGCTCTGGCTCTGGATGGCGCCGGTGACCTCGGGGACGGTGATGTTCAGCTTGGCGAGCTGATCGGGCTTCACCCACAACCGCATCGCATACTGGCCCGCGCCGAAGACGGTGACGCTGGCGATGCCGGGCACGCGGGTGAGCTGGTCGTTGATGTTGATGTAGGCGTAGTTCGCCAGGAACGTGCTGTCGTAGGTGTCGTGCGGCGAATACAGCGCCAGCAGCATCAGCGGCGCGGTGAGGGATTTCTGGACGGTGACGCCGTAGGTGGCGACCTCTGCGGGCAGCTGCGGCGACGCCTGGGTCACGCGCATCTGCGAGAGAATGAGGTCGTCGTTCGGTTCGGTCGCGATGTCGAAGTTCGTCGTCAACCGCAGCGAGCCGTCGCTGCCGTTGATCGAGTACATGTAGTTCATGTTGTCCACGCCGCTCATCGTTTGCTCGATGGGCGTGGCGACGGACTGCTCGACGGTCTGCGCGTCGGCGCCGACATAGGTCGACGTGATGCGCACCTCGGGCGGGACGATTTTCGGGAATTGCGCGATCGGCAGGCCCACGAGGACCACGAGGCCGACGATCACGGTGAGGAGGGAGATGACGATCGCGAAGACGGGGCGATCGATGAAGAAGCGGGCCATGGCGGGGAGGGCGCGGAATTATTCGGCCTTGGCCGGGGTGACGGGATGCACGGCGGCGCCTTCCTTGACCTTCTGGATGCCGTCGACGACGACCTGCTCGCCGGGGTGGAGGCCGTCGCGGATGATCCAGAGCTGCCCGGACCGGTCGCCGACCTTCACGGTGCGCAGATGGGCGATGTTGTCGGCGCCGACGACAGCGACCTGATAGCTGCCCTGCAGCTCGTTGACGGCGCGCTGCGGCACGAGCAGGGCGTTGTGCTCGGTCCGGATGGTGGCGCGGACGCGCGCGTATTGCCCAGGCCGGAGGAGGCGTCGCGGATTCGGCACCACGCCCGCGAGGCGGAGCGTGCCCGTGCCCGGATCGATCTGGCGGTCGGCGGCGAAGAACTTACCCTGGTGCGGATACACGGTGCCGTCAGCCATCACGAGGTCGAACACGAGTTCCTCGGGAAACTTGGGGCCGTCGGCCTGCGGCCGATTGAAATCGAGGTAGGTCTGCTCGCTGATCGAGAAGTAGACCTTGATCGGGTCGAGGGTGGACACGGTCGTCAGCACGCCGGTGGACGGGCCGACGAGGTCGCCAATTTGCGCGCTGGCGATGCCGGCGAGTCCGTCAATCGGCGAAACGATGCGGGTGAACTCGAGGTTGAGCTTCGCCTGGTCGAGCGCGCCCTTGGCCGCCGCGGCGGCGTTGATCGCAGCGTCGCGTTCCTGCGCGGAGACGGCGTTCTCGGTGTTGAGCTGCGACTGCCGCTGGCGCGTCAGCTCCGCCTGGTCGTAGTTGGCCTGGACCTGCACCAGCGCGGCCTCGAACGGCCGGCGGTCGATTTCGAAGAGGACGTCGCCCTTCTTCACCTCGGTGCCGTCCTGATAGACCTGTTTTAGCATATAGCCCGAGACCTGGGCGCGGATGGAGGCGTTGACCAGGCCGTCGACGGACGCGACCCATTCGGCGCGGATCGGCTCGTCGCGCTGGATCACGGGAGCGAGGACCACGTCGGCAGGCGCGGCGGGTGGGGCGGCCTTGGGCTTCGGCTTGCAGCCGGCGGTGAGGGCGAGGGCG
>TBL_comb47_HYPODRAFT_10004809_pt1 | contig 15359 bp, 16 predicted proteins | sample TroBogypolimnion_40_FD_10682 | JGI IMG/M metagenome (IMG submission 10682)
TTCTTCTCCTGAGACCTGCTGGGAAGCATAGGTCAGCGTTTTTTTATCGCGCTGGATACCCAAAGCCGTTACAACAACCTCATTCAAGCCAACAGTTTCAGAGGCCATTTTAACATTTACAACAGATTTACCGTTTACAGCCACTTCTACAGGTTTCATACCAACAAAAGAAACCAGCAATACGGCATTCGCAGAACTTACATTAATCGCGAATTTGCCTTCCGCATTTGTAGTTGTCCCATTCGTTGTACCTTTCTGGACAATAGAAGCTCCCGGAATACTGCTTCCATCGGGATCCGTCACAGTCCCGCTTACTTTCATCTGAGCCATTGTTGTGGCAAATGAAGCAAACAGCACGATCAAAATAAGAAACATTCTTTTCTTCATAATAAAAATGATTTGGGTGAAAAAATAAAAAATATACTACTTGCCAAATTTTCAACTTACAGAAAACAGTATTGATGATACAATTTACCAAAGTTTGAAGAGATTAAAATTAACTCATTTTTGCATTTATTGTATTTTAAAGTTAAAAACATTTAACAAATGGTTTTGTAAAATGGTTTAAAAATTATTGAAAAAATCGTTTATAATAGTGTATAATTCTCTTTATCAATATTTTAAATGCCATTAATTGTCAGTTATCTTCCAGATTTCGAACAATCCGCGTGGTACATGGAAACAGCCTTTCCACTTTCCCCCTTTTAATTCAAGCAATGGTTTGCCTTCGCGGTTGAGGTAACCATACCATTCGGGATATTCCGAATCGCGGAAATGGTTCCAGGTGTATTCATGAAGTGTTTCAAACCAATTTTTACAGGTCACATTTCCGGTCAGCCGATAGCCTTTTGCCATTGAAATCAACGTTTCAATATGGACCCACCAAAGTTTCTGGTCCCATTCGAGTTGCTGGACCGGATGCCCCTGAAGATCCAGGAAATAAAAAATCCCACCATTCTTTTTGTCCCATCCCCATTCAGTAGTATGCAACAAAATTTTTATGGCTTTGTCAATCAATGTTTTGTCGTTATTCCTAACGGCCAGGTCCATCATGAACCACATCGACTCGTTGGTATGGCCAGGATTTACCAGGCGCCCTTCGAATGAATTGCTAAATTCGCCTTCTGTTGTCACATTTTCAAGGATCAGACCTGATTCCTTGTCGTAGAATACCTCCATGACCTCCCGGATCAATGGCTGGATCATTTTGTCAACAGTCGCAGTGCCAATAATCTCTTCCATGATGAGGGACAGATTGCACAGGATCATTGGCAGGGCAAAGCTTTTTAACGGACGGGTCCCGGGGAAGGCTTTGTTGTATAATCCCTTGGGGTTTTCCTGCCGTTTTTGGATGTTGTTAAAGGTTTCGAGTGCGATTTGCTTGTATTCCAGAATACTTGTAGCCTTATAGAGTTCGGCAAAAGCCATAGCAGCAAAGCAGTCCGAAAAAATGTTGTAAGGCTGCGTCAATGGTTTTCCATCACTTGTAAGCGAGAAATACCAGTTTCCCTGATTGTCCCTGCCGTATTTTTTCATAAAATTGGCACCGTGCAGTGCCATTTCGAGCCATTCACCTTTTTGTTCAACACGGTTGTACAACATTGAAAAAAGCCACACTTCACGCCCTTGGAGCCACATGAACTTATCAGTGTCAAAAACCTCCCCTTTGCGGTTGAGGCATGTGAAATATCCACCGTTGACCTCGTCTTTTGAGTGGTTTAACCAGAAAGGGACAACAGAACCGAGCAATTCATCCCTATATAATGTTGCGTATTTTCCTAATTCGTTCAAAATCATTATTGAAATATAATTATTTGAAAATGAATTCTTAGCATCCTTTAGGGGCCATCGGGAACTTATCCCTTTCCTTTTTGCTTTCAATTAGAACAACCTGTTCCTATTGATGAATTCATTTAGTAAACGACTTGGCAAAATTAATTATTTTATTTATTTTGTTACAATTATTAATTTATTTTAGTTAAAAATATTATTTAAGACAATGCATTTAAATACTAAAAAGTTTATCCCTTAGGATATAACAGGCTCCGATAACACCTGCGGAAGAGTTCAGGGTGGACATTTTTAAATCCATATCATTGCTAACCAGGCCCATTGAATACTTGTTGATACTGGTTTTAATGGGCAACCGAAGGTATAATCCTGTTTCAGACAAGGTTCCGCCAAGGATGACCAGTTCGGGATTAAAAATGTTGATCAACATTGAAAGATACCGGCCCATTTTCTGTCCGATTTCATCGATGATCTCGATGGCAAGCGGGTCTTCGTTTTCCTTAATGGCGGTCAGAATATCGTCCATTGTGATTTCATCAATAGGCTTACGCCCTGAAAGAATTGAGGTTAAACCACTCTCAAGGGCTTTTCTAAAATTCTTTTCCAGGGCCTGGCCTGAGATTTCAGTTTCAAGGCACCCCTTTTTTCCGCAATGGCACATCGTCTCGTTGTCAAAAACCGGCCAGTGGCCAAATTCGCCTGAATATCCCGATTTCCCATAATATAACCTTCCATTACAGATGATCCCTATTCCAACCCCCCACCCAATATTTACAAAAATCACATCTTTTTCGCTCTGTACCACTCCACAATTGTATTCCCCATAAGCCATTGCGCGGGTATCGTTTTCAAGAAAGGTTTTGATGTTAATGCGCGATTCGATGATCTCGCTCAATGGCCTGTCTTCGAAATAAAAGTAGCTGTAACTGAGTCCTTTGTGAGAGTTGGTCCGACCACTCAGGTTAATACATGCCCCAATGATTTTCCCACGGGGAACCTCAGAGTCATCGACAAACTGGTTGATGATTGTACACAACGAAAAAAGTGATTCCTGGGTATTTTCCAGCTTATAAGCAATTTTATCCGATAATTTGACGAATTTATTGTCAAAATTCTGAATGCCGATTGTGATGGATATCCTGGTCACCTCGACACCAAGATAATAGCAGGCATTGGGGTTTATCCCATATTTGGAAGGTCGCCTCCCCCCCGAAGTATCAACTTTGCCAGTTTCAAATACAATACCGTCTTCAATCAATTCAGCAATAATCTTGGTAACAGTTGGGATACTGAAATCGGTCTCTTTGCACAATTCGGCAATAATGGCTTCGCCGCTCAATGTCAATCGTTTTATGATACTCTTTTTGAGTTTGATTAATTTTAACGCAGAAAGTGAAATATCTTCGGGATAATCAAGTAATATAGAAAGGCTCATAATTAATTATTAAAATTATTTATAAAATAGTTAGTCTTAATTAAAAAAATTAAGAGAAGTGAACATTTTTTTGCAAATGTATTTAATAATTTGCTTGAATCAAACGCATAAGTAATAGGAATTAATTAATGACGTGTATTCAACCCTATCCCGATTAAACTTGATTCTGTATAATCCTGATATTCATCTATTTATTTTAGAACCAGTCCAGTCCTGCCCCGGCACTCGGGGACTCGTAGGGAGATTGATGGTTTTGAAATACGGCGTTTAGTTGTTTCCGTTCAAAAGTCTTAGGGTAACCCACAGTCTGAAGCCAGATCGGGTGGCCATTTTTGTGAATCTGCTTTTGGAGTAACATTCCCAGACATTTTTAGCCTATTTTTGGCAACCTTAAATTTTATATTCATTCAATGTCCGGGTTACTCTCTTCGTTTTCTTTATCGGCAGTTGACTGGTTGCTGATTGTTTTTTGTGCGATGCTAATTGGGATGTCGAAAACCGGCGTACCAGGTGTTTCGATGATCGTTGTGCCAACTCTGGCATTGATATTTGGTGGAAAACAGTCAACCGGCGTTTTACTCCCAATTTTAATCCTTGCCGATGTGTTTGCTGTTGTTTATTATCACCGCCATGCAGAGTGGAAGCACCTTTTACGGGCATTGCCATGGGCATTTGCAGGTTTGTTTCTGGCCCTTTGGATCGGAAACCTTGTCAACGACGTGGAGTTTAAACGGATAATCGCGATTACTGTTATTGTCAGTGTTGTTTTGATGATCTGGAAAGATTATGGTACAAAAAGGGAGTTTGCGCCCGATAACTGGTGGTTCGCAGCTTTTATGGGTGTAACTGGAGGTTTTGCAACCATGATCGGCAACGTGGCAGGTCCTATTTTTGCAATTTATCTGTTGGCTTTACATTTAAACAAAAAGAGTTTTATCGGTACAACAGCCTGGTTTTTCTTTATTGTCAATTTGTCAAAATTCCCGCTTCAGGTTTTAGTCTGGAAAAACATTACCTTAAGCACGATTACCATTGATATATTGGTTTTTCCGGCGATTGCACTGGGTGCCTGGATGGGCATTTATCTTGTAAAAAAGATTCCTGAAAGGGCTTACAAGTGGTTTGTAATTGTCATTACAATTTTATCTGCTTTTTTGATCTTTATGTAAGTTTCAGAATTTACTTAAAAAATTATAACTTTAACGCGGAATCATATTAAAAACAGGTAACAATGATGTTAGTTAAAAAACCGGGTTGGATATTGCTGATTTCTACCGCTATATTGGTGATCTTCGGATTGATTATTCTCGAACTGCGCTCAGGCCCGAATGCGATCAATGCAAGTGATTGTATTACCTTTAAGGTTGGACTGGGAATTGTTTTTGAACCTGTGGTTGCCACCGGGACTGTTGAAGCTGAAAATGAGGTATTGATCAGATGTCCCTATACAAGCATTGTCAAACAGATCATTGCCGAGCCGGGGACACGGGTACAAAAAGGTGACGTAATCATGTTAATGGAGGACGAATCGATCAGGGATGAAATTGGTAAAATTAAGGATCAGCTTGAATTGAAACGCAATACCCTCGAAAAAAACAACCTCAGTGAATACAGTACCAAAGTTGATCTTAACTATAGTGAAGATGTTAAAAAATTGAATATCACTTCGTTAAAATCGCAATTGGCCGATGAGGAACAATTGCTTGAGGTTGGAGGCATCTCCCCGGCCAAAATAGAAAAAACCAAACAGGAGATCGATCTGGCCGAGAAAGACCTGGCGATGTTGAAGCAAAAGAACCTGATCAGGTTAAAACAGCTGAAGGCTGAAGAGCAGGGTCTGTTGATCGGCATTAAAATCCAGGAGAAGGAGTTGGCCGACAAGGTGGGCACATTAAGTCAACTGCATGTTGTGGCCCCTTCCAGCGGGATCATCCTTTCGATATCGAATAAAGTTGGGGAAAAGGTCAACAACGATAATGTCCTGATCAGGATGTCCGACCTTTCAACATTTAAAATTGCCGGGTCGGTCGAAGATAAACTGGCAAATTTTATCAAAACCGGGAAAAAAGTTTTTGCTGTGATCGATGCAGACCGTCTTCCTGGCCGTATCGGTAATGTGACCCCCATGATTGAAAACAATAAAATTCAGTTTAACGTCTATCTCGAAGAGAAATCACATCCCAAATTAATCCCTAATCAAAACATCACTTTATGGGTTGTGGGCAAAGAGGCAGACGATGTTTTAAGGATTAAGAACCTGCTCCTGTTTGATAAGGAGGTGCCCACAGTATTGTATGTATTAAAAAATGGGGAGGCATTGAGGCGTCCAATTAAAACAGGCATTAAAAACCCCGATTATATCCAGGTGCTTTCCGGTCTTGAAGCCGGTGAAACCATTGTAGTTCCAAAGCGTGGAATGTCAGTTTTCCATAACGCAGGCAGTGTCGTAATAAACAATTAGAAAATGACAAGGAATCAAATCTTCTGCATAATCAGCATTTTGAATCTCTGTTTGTTCTGTAATTTATCAAATGGCCAGGAGAAAAAGGAGGAAGTACAAAGTGCCAAAATTAAAGTAAGCCTGAGCCTTCAGAATGTGGTTGATCTGGCAATTGCACAGTCCTCGGCAGTTAAATATGTTCAGAACCAGAATGTCAACTCTTATTGGCGATGGAAAAATTTTCAGAAAACCTTCCTTCCAAACCTTGTAGTTTCAGGGACCCTGCCAAGTTACAATCAGTCCACTGTGCCGATCACCCAGCCTGACGGCAGTATAGAGTTTAAAGATGTATCGAACCTGATGGCATCAGCAAACCTCTCATTGAATCAATCGATCCCACTCACAGGTGCATCGATCTATGCCTCGACATCAGCAAGCAGGGTGCAGGATTATTATAAGAAAGAGACAAATTTTTCGGGAAGGCCAATTTCTGTCGGGTTCTACCAACCTATTTTTGCTTATAACTGGATGAAGTGGTCGAAAAAAACGGAACCTTTGATTTATAATGAGTCGCAAAAGAATTTCATCCAGTCGATTGAAGGGATTGCCTACACAGCGACTGCAAGGTTTTTCAGTTACCTAAGGATCCAGACTGACTTTAAGCTTGCCGAAAGTGCCCTGAAGAACAGCAACGACAATCTTCGGATTGCACGGACAAAACAAAAGCTGGGACAAATTTCCGAAAATGATTTTTCGCGGATCGAACTTTCAGTGTTGAATGCCCAGAAAGCTCTAAGTTCAGCCGATATGCAATTGAAAAACTCTGATTTTGAGCTGAAGTCCTACATCAGTCTTGATCAGAATCAGGAAATTGAATTACAAATGCCCTTGAACATCACCCTTTTTGATATTGATGAAAAGAAGGCTTTGGAGGAGGCCAAGGCCAATCGGCCAGAGGTGATCAATTTTACAAGACGATTGATCAATGCGGAAAGAGATCTAACTGCTGCCAAACGTGCAACCGGTTTAAGTGCATCTTTATCAGGTAGTTATGGACTTTCAAATAGTGCAGCCTCTATGGCAGGGGTTTACAGTGATTCTAAAAAATCAGAAATACTGCAATTAACTGTCAGCATTCCGATCCTTGACTGGGGTCATGCAGCCTCAGCGGTAAAAATGGCCGAATCGCAGCGCGACCTTACAGAATTTGACGTTCAGAAGGCCAGGGAAGATTTTGAACGCGGTGTGATTGTCCAGATTGAGCAGTTTGGCTTATTGAAAGGTCAGTTAAAAACTGCGAAGGAGGCAGACCGCGTTGCCGAGAACGGGTATAAAATTGCATTGAAGAAATTCCAAAATGGCGAAATCAGCATTACCGATCTCAACATTGCCCTTTCGGAACGTGAAAGTGCAAAACGCGATTACATTGGATCGCTTGCGACCTATTGGCTTGCATATTATAACCTGAGGATATTGACGCTGTACGATTTTGAGACCAACCAGCGCATCAAATACGAAAACCCGATGCTTTCGTCAGAAAAATAAATTGGGTTGGTTTTTTGACACGTCACAATTCCTTATAAATTTTTACAGCATGAACGTTTTTTTCCGATGGATAACATTTGTCGTTCTGGCAGGATTTTTTTTGCAGTGCAACTCTTTAAAACCTGTTAAAACAATTGAGAACCTTAGAATTGCATTTAATAATGAATCCACAGCTTCGGTAAAATATTCAAAATTTGCGCAGATAGCGCTATCTGAGGGATTTGATACGATCTCAAGGTTATTTGATGCCACATCGGAATCGGCCAATATCCAGGCCAATAACCACAGGAAAGTGCTCGAAAAGTTTGGCGGCAATCCGGGACTGGCCGAAATAAGTGGTTTTGATGTTAAAACAACAGCCGATAACCTGCAGGCCGCCATCAACAGTGAAGCTTACCAGATGCAGACGATGTACCCTAATTTTATCAGGGATGCCGAAAACGAAAAAGCTCCCGAAGCTGGTAAATCGTTTACCTGGGCATGGGACACCGGGAAGAAACATATCAACTATTACAGGAAAGCCCTCGCAACCGTTTCCAAAGGGAACGAAAGCGGACTTCCCAACCTTTGGTTTGTTTGCCCTGTTTGCGGAAACACCTACAATCAGAAAGATTTAAAACCCGTTTGTGATTTTTGTCTTGCCAAACAGGAAAGTTTTATCGGATATGTTCAGGTATCGAAATAATTTGAGATCTACCATTTTCAACATTTCTTGTGTAGCTGCTTAGAGTTCGGTGAGGTTGTGTATTCCCAATCTTTGTTCAAGAAACGAATAAAAGCCTTGCCGTAAGCGAATGATATAACCTTTCCCGGCCCAATGGACAAAGTTGTTCCTGTCGAAACCAGGTGTCCATGCATATACCTGAAGAATATTGAAACACCCAAGATCAAACATTCTATTTTTAAATTCTATAAATTTCATTTCCGTTTTGCAGGAAATTAAGGTGTATTTCAGAAACAAAACCAACTATTTTAAGGCTGGAAGCAGATATTTCCAGATCAGGTTAATCTCAGCCTGCATATCGTTGACATTTGCGGTTGTTACAATAACGGCATCCTTTTCAGGAAGGACAATGATAAACTGGCCATTGGCACCATCGGCACGGTATGCACCATAACGGCAACGCCACATTTGATAACAATACCCCTGGATCCAATCACTCTCCTTTGGATTGGTTCCCTTGGCTGTCCAGACCGGGGCCTGCATAATTTTTGTAGAGGTAGCTTCGTTCATCCACTCTTCCGGAAGGAGCTGTTCACCTTTCCATTTTCCTTTTTGTAAAAAAAACTGTCCCAGTTTGGCCATGTCTTCTGTTTTAACGAACAATCCCCATCCCCCACAGTTGATCCCGGTTGGGCTGGTCAGCCACTCTGCCCCAACAATGCCAAGAGGCCTGAACAACCGTGGATAGAGGTAATCGATCACCTTTTCGCCGGTTACCTTCTGGACAATCGCAGAAAGCATGTAGGATGCCATGCTGTTATAAACAAATTTAGTTCCCGGTTTATTCTCAATGGGTGTTGCCAGAAACAGCTTTTCCCAACTTCCTGCCTGACTTCTAATTTTCTGGGTTGGGTCGGTGTCGTGGCCAACCGACATCGTCAGCAAATGACGGATCTCCAATTCAGCAAGAAAGGGTGGAATCTCCGAAGGCAAGTCATTTTGAAAAAAAGAGATCACCTTATCGGTTACTTTTAAACGCTTTTCAGCAACTGCAAAGCCGATAGCTGTTGCCGTGAAAGTTTTGCTGACCGAATTCAGAATGTGTATTTTTTCGGCAGAATTGTCTCCCAACCAATATTCAGCCACCACTTTGCCATGTCGGAGGATCATCAGGCTGTGAATGTCCTGACCGCTTTTTTTGACGGCTTCAAAATAATTGATGATACCCTTAGGATTTACACCCTCGTTTTCAGGTGTACTGCGCGGCAAAGCTTTTGTAATCGCATTAAAGGTGACCAGCTTAATCCCTTTTTCATTGATCAGTGCTTTAATTCTCTGATTGGTAAAAAGATCCGTAACGCCCTGTCGATCAATGGCAACTCCTTCGTAACCAATATGATGGACAGCCTGCATCTCTGCATTGTCCAATGAAGGGTGATCTAAAAAACTATAGGTCTTGCCCGGCTCAAGTTTATTCAGCAACCCAATAAAACCGGCAGCTTTTTCGGCAGATGTCTGATGCGGGCCATCATATCCGATCGCTGTGATCCCATAATCCCCTTTAGGATCTGTGCTGATATCTGCAAGGTGAAACTCTTTTGCCAGACGTCGTGTTATTTCAGCGACTTTAGGATCAAAACCCGATGATCCCATATGGCCCGATAAATGGCTGACATGGGGTATATTTTTGATGGCCATCTCAATCTGTGCACGGAATTCCTGCTCGATCTCCTTGACATCCCATTTGTTTTCTGTAATGGCAAGACCAGGGTAGTTTTTGTTTGGCCCCATCATGGGCAAAAAATAGCCATTTTTATCTGTCAGACTCGGGCAAAGGGTAAGCGGCCTCCATTTGATGTTGTCCCATTCGCTTGTAATGGTCAGGTGAACCCCCACGTCAATACCTGGATGGTCTTTAAGTAACCGGGCAGCTTCCGGGAACCAGGGAGCGACAACCATTACCTCAATCGAGGTCTCGAATCCGTCCAATGCGCTCTTCAGTGAAGCCACATTGCTTGCATGCGAAGATCCCATATCGTCGCCACGGACAATTAGTCTGGGAGGCGAAGGTTGCTGAGCATGTAAAGAGTTGAATAACAAAGAAACGATGAATAAACCGAGAATGTTCTTCATGGGTTGAGATAAGTTTAAATACATTGAAATACAGATATATAGTATAAAACCAAGTCCCTGGTTCTTATTAAGATGGTTAAATCAGATTTTGTGATGACCTTATTTTGAAGGTGAATTATAGAAGCTGGTTAAATTCCAACCTCTCTCCATCAGGTCCAAGAATATTGAAATATTTGCATCCATTTTTCCAGAAAGGGAGGAAAACTGGTTCCGATTCGATTACAGAAAAGGAGGCTTCTTTTAGGAGTAAAAATGTCTTGTCAATATCGTCAACATCGAATGTGATATGATCAATATGCCCATCCTTCCTGTCCCTTACGGCTTGCAGCATTTGTTCAGGAAATTGGTACAATTCCAGAATGATCTCTTTGTTCTTCATCATAACGCAAGTTCCATTCCCACAATCTTCTTTAAATTCAGATTGCATAACCTTATTGAAACCAAGCCGGTTATAAAATTGTTCCGAGGCAACCACATTGGTCACGGGAATGCCGATGTGCTGCAGGTGATTGATTAAATTCGAAATCTGATCTTCCATAATCGTTTTTTAAAAGTTGGTCAAAACTAAATCAGGCATTACTTACGCCCCTTTTATCTGCGGCTAAAAGTACAAACAAATCGACTAAAAGCCATCAAAGATTAAACTGCAAACTGCCCAATTGTGAATTAATCGGATTCGGAAACGATCTTTATTCCTGCTTTTTATTCTGATACCATGCAACCACGAGTGAAACAACCTGATTGTAGTTTTTTACCCCCGCCTCAATATGGTTTGTTTTTAGATAGGCATTATTTGCGGCAGTTTGAGCCTTATCGAGGGTGATATTCCGCAATCCCTGCCAATGACTTCGTTGAAACCTAAGGTCGAGGATCACTTTTTTGTCGATTTTCCGGATGTATTCTTTTGCATCAGGTAATTGTGTTGCATCAGATATAAAGTAAAGCAACAGGTTGATATAACCTGAGTATTGCAATTCGGGGCTATCGGATGTCGTGCAGACAATAAACGCGCACAGGTTTGCTTCGGCTTCGTTCGATATTCCAAACTGATGTGCTTTTTCGTGAGCCAATACAAACGGATACTCCATTGGTAATAGATAATAGTTCAGGTGGATCTCATTAAAGAATGGCCCAAAATACCCGCTTACCCCCGATTTTGCAAAAAATGAACTGAACAACATTGTCTTAGGCCGCCGTGATCCGTTTGGATAATTAATCCCCAGTTTTGTGCTGTTTGTCCTGTAAGACTCCTCTACCATCTGATCAATTTTTGAATAGTCGTCGGGATGGATGGAAGTACAACTTTGATTTACATGGATGATAATTGAATCAAGTATAGACCTGAATATTTTTTCATCTGCCTTTGGCAGTTTCCAATCCAAACGTGTTTGAATATTTGGCCTGAAATAGTTAAATCCCCAAACAAAATAGAAAAACGCATAGAGTAGGGCAACCGACCGGAGAAGGCACAACGCGTATTTTCCTGGTTTTAGCTTTCCAATTATGACTATAATTAATCCAATGAGAATCAAAATAATCACCAGTGTCCAAAAGATATCCCATAACGAAAAAGGGAAAAGGTTACTCAAAGATGAAACCAGTCTGGCAATAGGAGGATAGATCCCGGTAGAGTAAAACCGTTCGGTGACTGCACCATTCTTTGCAAAGAACCTGACACACAGAAAAACGATAAGAACAACAACCGGAGGCCAAGTCACAGCCAATAATTGTGGTTTACTGATATTTGGTTTTTTGAATTTAAACATTTAAAATATTTGGCCGTAAAACTACAAAATGATTCCCAATGTTTAACTTTGTTGCCCATGAACGAACGGCTTAAATTATCAGAACTAAACGGCCTGGTCAAAAAGGCAGTCAGTGAATCTTTCACTGCACCTATTTGGGTCATTGCTGAAATCTCCGAATTGAAAACCAACAGGAGCGGTCATTGCTATCTTGTACTGATTGAGAAGGATCCAAACGGTGACACTGTTGTGGCCCAGGCAAGGGCAACGATCTGGTCCTATACCTTTCGGATGTTAAAACCTTATTTTGAGACAACTACCGGTCAGCAACTGATTGAAGGATTAAAGGTCCTGGTCAGTGTATCTGTCGAATTTCATGAATTGTATGGATATAGTCTGAATATAAGGGATATAGACCCAACCTATACACTTGGTGATATGGCACGGCGCCGCATTGAAATCATCGCCAGACTGAAGGCGGATGGGGTAGCTGATATGAACAAAGAACTTGAATTGCCCCTTGTTCCTCAGAAAATTGCAGTTATTTCGTCGCCTACTGCAGCCGGATATCAGGATTTTGTAGATCAGTTGGTCAAAAACCAACAAGGATTTAAATTTCATTTGAAACTGTTTCCAGCAATCATGCAGGGAAATCAGGCAGAGACCTCCATCATCGGTGCACTTGAGCAGATTTACCTTTATGAGGATTTTTTTGATGCAGTGGTGATCATTCGCGGAGGGGGTTCACAGGCTGACTTAAGTTGTTTTGACAATTATAATCTGGCCTATTTTATCACGCAATTCCCCTTGCCTGTGATTACCGGGATCGGACATGAAAAGGACGATTCAATCGTGGATCTTGTGGCTCACACCCGGCTTAAAACACCTACTGCCGTGGCAGAGTTTTTAATAGGAGTTGCAGCCAATTTTGAGGTAAAGCTTGACGGCCTTAAAGATGGATTTATGAATGGAGTCGATGAACGACTATCCGAAGCAAGTAAAAATATTGATCAATTGGCTCGCGTTTTGACCCCATTGACACGGGAAAAATTAGCTAAAAAGCGTGGACAGTTGAACCCAATGGTGTGGAAAATTGACAATTCTGTAAAAAGATACATTAAATTGCGAAATATTCAGTTAGAAAGAAAGGAAGAATTTATTAGACACGATTTCCTATTTTTTTTACAGCGACGGTTCAGGCATCTTGAGAAAATTTCGAGGCAACTTACGGGATCTTTGTTGAAGGTAAATGTCACGAAATTCGAACAGTTAGAGCGGAAATGGCAAAGAACTGAAAAACTGGCCCGAAAAAAAACTTCTGAAAGCAGGCATTATCTCGATCTCTCATTTCAAGTGGCGATGCTAACAGATCCTTACAAAATCCTTGCCCGCGGCTATTCGATCACCACTTTTGGCGGACATGCCTTAAAAAACATTGAAAATATTGATATTAATGCAGTTATACATACAAGACTTTCCAAAGGGAGTCTTATCAGTGAAGTGAAAATTATAAATTTGGAAAACTAAAATGAATATGGGCAAAAAGAATCTATCCTATAAAGAGGCGATTACAGAGATCGAAGAAATACTAGGGCAACTCGAAAACAATGAATTAGACGTTGATGAACTATCGGAAAAAGTAAAAAGGGTATCTGTTTTAGTAACGCTGTGCAAGGAAAAACTTCATAATACTGAGCAGGAAATAGATAAAATTTTGAAAGAGATGGATAATAATTGATTTTTTTTCATTGTGTTTGATATATTATTATAATTGTCGTAATTTTATAGCGTATTTTTATTAGAAAATCTCAACACAATGGCTGAAGCAAAAATTGATTTTTCATTTGACAACCTTCACTTTTCATGTGAAGGTGAAAGGGATTGGGTAGAATCCCAATTAAAGCAGGTACTCAACCGTATTCCTGGACTTTTTAAATCGTTTGTTGATGAAACAACCGAAAAGGTTGCGCCTGTCGTTTTGCCCGCTGTAGGTGCAGAAACTGGCACCGAGGTTCTTGAGGCTGTTGATCCGGCACAAAAAACAAAGAGGGGACGCAAAACCAGGTTTTCCGCAGCTGCGGAACCGGTTGTTGACGAACCTGCCGGTCATCCATTGCATTTTTTCCTTAAAGAAAAAAATGCAGACAAAAACCAGGTGAAGAAATTTCTGGCAACCACTGTTTATTTACATGCACAGGGAGTGGAAAAATTCTCTACACCAATGGTATCCAAATCCTTAAAGGGAGCTAGTATTGATAAGCTGATCAATGCCAGTGACTGTCTCAACAAAAATGAGAAGAAGGGTTTTTGCATTAAAGACGGAAAAGATTTTATTCTTACCGCAGAGGGTATCAGGTCTATTCTCGGAGGAGAGGTAGAGGCATAGAAAAAACCCCGCTCAAAAGCGGGGTTTTTCTGTTATAATAATTATCTATTGAAACGCTTATTCCGAATTAAAGCATCTTAATTAACCCATGAACTTTGAGGAATTCAATACCTCCATCGAAAATCATCTGAATCCCAATCGTCGCAATGATCAGGCCTATAATTCTGATAAACGGAGACATGATGTTGAGTTTAATCATCACTCTGCCAATGTTTTTTGCATAAAGCATAATGATCAGGTTAATTGAGAGGGCCGCAAAAACAGCCATTACCGTAACCAATGCGCCATATTGGGCCGGAAAGGTCACCGTTGCTGTGATCGTACCGGGACCAGCAATCATCGGGATCGCAATAGGGACGGAAGAGATATCCTGAATCCTCACGTCCTTACCAATATTTATTAAGACTCCCTGATGCAGTGCAATCCATCCGCTGTAAACAAGTACCATCCCGCAGGTTACCCGAAATGAATAAAGTTGAATTCTGAAAACATAGGTGAAAATTACATTCCCAAGAAAAAGGAACAGCAACAGGATAATGAAAGCAGTCAATGATGATTTGATCGAAATGTAACGCAATTCCTTATCCGTCAGCCGCTCTTGTAATGAATTGATTAAGAATATTTTCTGGACGGGATTGATCAGTGCTAAAAGTGTAATAAATGTGCTTACGAAATAAGCTGTTTTAAACGTGAAAATTGTATCGATCAAATCCATGATTTTTGAATTACTAATTCATTTCTGTTTCCCTTACATCCCATAACTTTTCAAACTGATTTACTGCTTTTTCTGATCCGTATTTTTACCCAAAGGCAAATACAATGGACAAAAGCTGATCAGGCTTGTCAATACAAAAACAACAGCCAAAACGAGCAATACAATTGCTAAAGTGCCGGTTATTACTTTTGTGAAGAATAAAACTGCAATTGCGACTGCAACCAGTATCCTGATCGCCTTGTCGATGGTCCCCATGTTCTTTTTCATTTTCGTTTTTTTTAAAATTGTGTATAATTGAATTGTCAACTTTCAGAAATTTAATCCGTTAGTTCCTTCCTCTATAAAAATATTTCCCTGTAATAAGCAGTCCGCCGAAAACAAAACATGCATAGAGCAAGCTGCTTATCGAAAGTTGCATACCACCCGAAAGGACATGCCCGCTAGTGCAACCGCCTGCCATTCTTGCCCCAATAATGAGGATAAATCCACCAATAAAGGACCAGAC